>ERZ825896.2105-NODE-2105-length-19915-cov-2.914502_pt1 | contig 19915 bp, 20 predicted proteins | sample MGYA00519858_ERZ825896 | MGnify/ENA primary metagenome ERZ825896 (study PRJEB31778, sample SAMEA3449214) | human gut metagenome | biome: human gut; feature: human-associated habitat; material: faeces | place: United Kingdom | collected 2010/2012 ...
TGCTGAAACATCCGGAGCTGATCGGGTCGAATCAGGATCCCGCGGTTTTAACCCAGATGAGCCTGGGGGTAGGGTCGGTCATTGTCGACCTGGCGGCCGGAATGGTGCTGCTGTTCGTCACGCGCTGGCTCCTGACCCGGAAAATCTCGGTCAAGTAGTCGATAATCAACAGACCGGCCCAAGCCATCGGCTTTGAAGTGGTATAGTGATATAAAGATAGGAGACACGGTTTTTCGTGTCTCCTATCTTTATATATTTCCATATGGCTATCCCATTCCTACGGTTTTTATAAGATATTATCGAAGCTGGGGAGTTCGAGCTCTCCGAGCTTATCGAGCTGGTTGCGGCAGCGAGCGAGTTCGGCTGGAAAATGCTCGTGGTCTCCGGCTTCCAAGAGGATAGGGAGGGTGATGACGTTTTCCTCGATTTTGGAGACGTCGGAATGCCGCATGAAAAAAGTGAAATGTTTGGTGCGTTTGGTAAATTCCTCGGTGAACTCTTCGGTAAGCGTTAACGCCCGGTCGAATTCTTCCGCATCGAAAGCCTCCTCGATGCGGTCGGTCATATCGATGAGAAGGTCGGTCGTACGCTTTTCGGTCATGATTGAGAGAACACAGCCCGCCGCCACGGCGGCCAGCAATGCAAAAGCCAATAACACGCGTTTCATGAGGCCGCTCCTTTTTTCTCCTTGAGCTGCTGGTTCCGGAGTACGAAATATTGCCGGCTTTTATCCGCCGTCATCAAGAAAACGTCATCCAGGGGACAATCGTCCTTTTTCAGGGTGGAACGCACCCAGTCTTCATCCAGGCCGCTCATTTTCAGGCCCCAGTCCACCAGTTTGCCATCGCTGACGACCACGATGGGGACGCCGGTGTCCTTGGAAGCGGCCTTGACGTCTCCCGCGGTGACGGGACGGGAGGCCGGCTTCATGAACAGGCTGATTTTTCCATTGGTTTCGGCGATCGCGTATTCGATCTCCCGGATATCGAAGGCGTTTTGCTGCCGCAGGGTCTCCATCAGATCCTCCACGGTCAGCCGCAGGCGTTTGAGGGCTTTTTGATCCAGTTTGCCGTCCCGGATGATGACGATGGGGTTGCCACTGATCAGCTTGGAGAATCCGGAGGACTTGAGCATCAGTCCCGAGAGCAGCAGCTCCAGCGCGACGAGCACCACAATGGGGATCAGGCCGTTGAGCAGCGGCATGCCGCTTTCCTGCATGGGGACCGCCGCCAGATCGGAAATGAGCAGCGTCACCACCAGCTCGACCGGCTGCAGCTCCCCGAGCTGCCGTTTGCCCATGATCCGCATGGCCGCGATAATGAATATGTAGATTATCACGGTGCGGATAGCCGAGATCGCCATGATATGACCCTTCCTTTCACTTGACGCTGGAAGCCGCGCGCCTGAGCGCGGCTCCTTCGTCTGTGTTTTGCCCGCTTCTAAATAAGCGCTGAATACATCACGCCTGACGGCTCAGTGGCGGCTTGGTAGGAGAAATTTCCCACATCTGCGTCAAAAATCCTCGGAATACGGCACGCTTTTCAAAGATTTTTAACGCAGACGGAGATAAATGTTGCCGAAAAGATGCCGTGACCGATTCGGTCATTGCTTACCTAGTATGGACGGAGAAGCGCCGGTTATGCACGCGGAAAAACGGATATTCCGCGTCCGGCGGGATAAACTGGAAAGAGTGTTCTCTGTATCCCTTTTAGAGAGAAAGGCAAGGTCAAAAACATGAAAAATAAGGAAGAAAAACCGGAAATGCCGCCCGTTTCCCTGACGGATAACCTGCTGGATAATCTGGTGGAGCTGCGTGCTCTCTTTGGGGGAAGCGCGGATCTGACCATCCGGAGGATGACCGTCTGCTCACGGGAGATCGCCCTGGTCACGGTCGAGGGGATGGTGGACCGCCATTTGATGGCGGATGCCGTCATCCTGCCCATGGCCCGGATGACGGGGGAGAGTGCGTCGGCTGAGACGCTGATTTCCCGGATCCGGGACGAGGTGCTCGGCTTTGTGGATATGCAGCAGGTGACCACCTTCGGAGAGCTGGCCAATCTGATTACCTCCGGCTTCGCCGCCGTATTGGTGGAGGGGGTGCCCTACGCTGTTTTGGGCGGGCTGCAGGGGTTTATGATCCGCGGTATCAGCGAACCCTCTACCGAAGTGACGGTCCGGGGCTCCCGCGAGGGGTTCACCGAGGCGATCCGGGTGAATATTTCGATGGTGCGCCGCCGGCTCAAGTCCCCGGCGCTTGCCTTTGAGATGCTTACCGCCGGCAAAACCACCCAGACGGCCGTCTGCCTGTGCTATATGCAGGACCGGGTATCCCGGCGCCTGCTCGACGATATCCGCGCGCGCATCCAAGACTGTCCGCTCGAGGCTGTTCTCGAATCGGGATATATCCAGCCTTTCCTGGAAAACAAGCGGCGCTCCCTTTTCACCAGCGTTGAGGCGACCGAACGGCCCGATACCCTGTGCGGCAAGGTGATTGAGGGCCGGATCGGCGTGCTGGTGGACGGCACCCCCTTTGTCCTGGTGGTTCCCACCCTGTTTGTGGAACATTTTCAGTCGATGGACGATTACACCCAGCATCCGGTATATGCGAGCTTCATCCGCATCATCAAATACGTCTCCTTTTTCATCAGCCTGTTCCTGCCCGGGCTGTATGTGGCGATCGGCACCCATCATCCCGAGATGTTCCCGCCGGTGCTGCTGATGACCTTCCTCAACTCGGAGCACGCCACCCCGTTCCCCCTGACCGTGGAGGCGCTTCTCATCCATTTCCTGTTTGAAATCATGCGGGAGGCGGGGCTGCGCTTTCCCAAGGCGGTGGGGCACGCGGTCAGCATCGTGGGGGCACTCGTCATCGGCGAAAGCGCGGTGCGGGCCGGTATCATTGGCGCGCCGATGGTCATCATCGTGGCCTTGACGGCCATGAGCTCCTTTGTCCTGCCCTCCCTGTACGGCGCCATCGCGATCCTGCGCTTTGTCTTTATCGTGCTGGGCGGGGCCCTCGGCCTGTATGGGGTGATGCTCGGCGCGGTGCTGCTTTTGTGCAGCATCTGCGCGCTGAACGTGCAGAGCATCCCGTTCATGGCGCCGATTTCCCCCTTCAGCTTTGGGGCGATGCGGGACGTGTTCATCCGCGCCGATTGGCGGAAGCTCTCGAAAAAGCGCTTTCTGATCCAAAATGTCCGGGGATCCAAAATCAAAGATGGAGACGAGGAGGAAGAGACGTGACCAAGGTTTCACAGATCAGCCCGGGACAGCTGACCGCCCTGCTGCTGACGGGACGGATCGCGATCTCCATGTCCTTTGCTCCCACGATGCATCAAGTGTCCAACGGGACGGACTTCTTTCTGTCGGCTCTGCTGCATGGAGGATTTATTCTGCTCTGTATCCTGCCGGTGCTGTGGTTCGGGAGACGGTCGGGCGGGGCCGGCACCCTCGACTATGCCTATGTCCTGTGGGGAAAAGGCGGGGGAACCGCCGTAGCCTCGGGCTACGCCCTGCTCTGTCTGCTCATTCAAACAATGGATCTGCTCCGCTTCAATCAGTTCGTGTCCACGACGCTGACGCCGGGACTCTCCCGCGTCGTGCTCTGCGCGGCGCTCGTCGCGGTGGCGTTCGGGGCGGCTTTCTATGGGATCCAGGCGGTCGGCCGCGCGGCCTCGATCGTCTTTTTCGCCGTGGTCGTCGCCGTTGTCGGCATCGCCCTGGCACTGCTCCCCGAAATGGAATGGATCCATTTTCCCCCGTTTTTGTATGACGGGATGAGTCCGGTTCTTTCAGGAGCGCTCGAGGAATTGCCCCGTACGCTCGAAATCGCGCTTTTGGGGCTGGCGCTCCCTTATGTGGCCGGCAAAAACGGGACGGCCAAGGCCGGTGCGCTGTTTGCGGCGGGGGTGGTGATCCTCTCCTCCCTGATCCAGGCGACCTCGGTGGGGGTGCTGGGCGATTTCAGCGGAATGGTCCTGTTCCCGTATTACACCGCCGTCACGGCGGCGCAGGTGAGCATCCTCCAGCGTCTGGATATCGTCGCCGCGGCGGTCTGGCTGGCGGCGCTGCTGATAAAGACCGCATTCATCGGCGTCCTATACCTCCACTGCGTTGGCAGGATGCTGGGGGATAAGGCTCGTCTGCCCGCGGCGGTGGCCGGCGGCGCGGCGGTTACAGTGGCCGGCTTGTTTCTGGGCGGGTTTATCCTGCAGCAGGAACGCTGGTTCATCTGGATCGTGTCGGCTGTGTTGCTGGGGATTTTCGCCGTGCTGCTGCCGCTCATCCTGACCGCGGCGGGCCGGCGGCGGCGTATCCGTATCGAGCGGGCGCGGACAGAGGAGGCGTCGGTATGAGAAAAGGGAGCCGAGTCGGATCCATCGGCCTGCTGTTCGTCCTCATCATCGCCGTGGCGCTGCTGCCGAGCTGCCGGGAAAAGACCCAGATCAACAACCGGGTGGTGGTCACGGCCATCGGGATCGACGATAAGGAAGGGGAATGCGGCGTTTCCATTCAGGCGATCGAGGTGCTGAAAACCTCCGGCAGCCTGACCGAACAGGAAAAAAACGCCACGTCCGTGTATACGGTTGAGGGACAGTCGGTAGCCGGGGCTCTGAAGGCCTTTGTGGCGGATTCGGGGCGAAGCACCTACATCCTGCACAACAAAGTGATCGCGCTCGGCCTGACGCAGATCGAGAAGGCCCCGCTTGAGACCCTTTTGGATTACTTTATCCGCAACCACGAGGGGCGTCCGCTCGTGGATATGGTGGTCTGCCGCGGAGAGGCGGCCAAGCTGCTGGAGGTTCCGTCGGAGAGCGCCGCCATCCCGGCCGAACACATCGCACGCCTTCTGGAGGAAGGATACGAGTGGGGCTACGCGGTGAGGACGCGGCTGCTGGATGTGGAACGGGCCCTCAGCGGTATGTACGATGCCGCGATGCCGATCGTCCGGGTGGAAGGGGAGGAAGAGGAGATGAGCGTCCATCTCGACGGCACGGCGCTGTTCCGTTCCGGCGCTTTCGCGGGGGAACTCGACGAAAGCGAAACCCGCGGACTGCTCTATGCCCGCGGGGATTTCAGGCAGGGGGTGTATGTGCTGCCCGCCGCCGGACGGCCGGAAGGGGAGAAGATCACCTTGTCCGTCCGGAACGCCTCCACCAAGGTGGAGATACAGCCGCAGGGGGATGCCGCGGGATACCGTTTTCGGATTTCCTGCGAGGCCGAGATTCTGGAGGAATTTTTACCGGGCAACCTGTCGGCAGAGGAGATCCGCGAGGCCGAAAGGCAACTGGCCGATGTGATCCGCGGAGAAACGGAAAGGGCGATCGCCGTTTCGACCGGCTACGGCTGTGATGCGGCTGGGCTGGGGCGGCTGACGCAGAAGCGCTGTCCGGAGCTCATCCGGGGACGGGAAGAGGATTGGGCCGAACAGCTGAAGGATTGCGAATTCGAGGTGGAGGCGGAGGTGCGGATCACCAAAATCGGAGCGGAATCGGGGGAGGCGCCCCGGCCGGTCGTGTAAAGAAAGATCCTGCCCCGTGTATGTCGGCGTGGAGACGGGAAGGGTCCGCGCGCTTGGCGGCCGGATCGGGTTAATGGCGCATTGTATGCGCGGACACGCCGCAACGGGAGTCTGGGCTGCCCCCCTCTCTTGCCGGCAAGAAAGGAGGGCGATGAGTCGGGGGGCCGGAACTCCCGGGGGATCCTGTCGATTTTCTCTCAATAAAAATCGGCTCGAACGACAGTGTCCCCATCCCCATAATGAAGGGATGCGGCCATGAGGCTTTGAGGGCCTGTAATTTCATAAATTGGGATTTACGTTAATTTCATGGTCTTCGGAGTCGGAAAAAGGCGCCGAAGCGGCGCTTTGCTGAAAGCCCTTGACAAATCCGTTTGTCCGTCCTATACTTTATTTACATTGTGATATTGCCAAGGACACTGACGGGAAAAACCTGCCAAAACCGGCGTTTTCAGAGAGGACGGCTACGCGGCAACTGCCGTGGGCTGGAAGGCCGTCCATCCGTGCGGTGCAGGGGGCCGTCCCCGAGTCACGCCGTGAGGAGCGGCGCGTCCCCCGCGTTAAGGGGTTCAAGCGGCATCGCGTCGGCGATGCAAGTTGGGTGGTACCACGGAAGCCTCCGTCCCATATCAGGACGGGGGATTTTTTTATGGAAAGGACGACAGGAAAATGAAATGGACCGGACTCAACGACCTGCGGGAGACGTTTCTCGCATTTTATGAGAGCAAGGGGCATCTGCGCCTGCCCAGCTTTTCGCTGGTGCCGCAGAACGACAAATCCCTGCTGCTGATCAATTCCGGTATGGCGCCGATGAAAAAGTTTTTCACCGGCGAGGTCACGCCTCCCCGCAAGCGGGTGACCACCTGCCAGAAGTGCATCCGGACCCCCGATATCGAACGGGTGGGAAAAACCGCCCGCCACGGCACCTACTTCGAGATGCTGGGCAATTTCAGCTTCGGCGATTATTTCAAGCACGAGGCGACGGCCTGGGCATGGGAATTCTGCACGCAGGTGCTGGAACTGCCGGTGGACCGCCTCTGGGTCTCGATTTATGAGGACGACGATCAGGCGTTCGACATCTGGACGAAGGAGGTGGGCGTGGATCCCGCCCGGATCGTCCGCCTGGGCAAGGAGGACAATTTCTGGGAGCACGGCTCCGGCCCCTGCGGCCCCTGCTCGGAAATCTATTTTGACCGGGGCGAGGCCTACGGCTGCGGGTCCCCGACCTGCGGCGTAGGCTGCGACTGCGACCGCTATGTCGAGTTCTGGAACCTGGTGTTCACCCAGTTCGACAACGACGGCAAAGGGAATTACACCCCCCTGGAGCATCCCAACATCGACACCGGCATGGGCCTGGAACGCCTGGCCTGCATCATGCAGGGGGTGAACAACCTCTTTGAGGTGGATACGGTCCAGAACATCATGAAGCACGTCAGCCGGATCACCGGCGTGGCGTATGGCGAATCCGAACGCAGCGATGTATCCCTGCGGGTCATTACCGACCATATCCGCTCGACCACTTTCATGATCGGGGACGGGGTGATGCCCTCCAACGAGGGACGGGGCTATGTGCTCCGCCGCCTGCTCCGCCGCGCCGCCCGGCATGGGCGTCTGCTCGGGGTCCACGGGCCTTTCCTCTATCAGGTGTGCGAGACAGTTGTCGCGGAGAACCAGGGCGCCTATCCAGAGCTCGGGGAGAAGCAGGATTTCATCGTCAAGGTGATCCGCAACGAGGAGGAGGCCTTCGAAAAAACCATCGACAGCGGCCTCAGCTTGCTCGAGGACATGCTGGCGGGGATGCCGGACAAGATCCTGTCCGGCGCCGACGCGTTCCGGCTGTACGATACCTACGGCTTCCCGGTCGACCTGACCCGGGATATCCTGGAGGAAAAGGGCTTACAGGTGGACGAAGAGCAGTTCAACCGGCTGATGGCCGAGCAGCGCCAGCGGGCCAGGGCGGCGCGGAAAAAGGCCGGGGAGGATGCCTGGAAGGCGGGCGTGGGGGTCCTCGAACAGCTCATGGCCGGTGGCTTCGTAGGATATGACATGCTCTCTACCACCGCCCGCATCGCCGCCATCGTCCGGGACAATGAGCCGGCAGAAACGGTGAACGAAGGGGATGAGGCCGTGCTGGTGCTGGACGTCACCTCGTTCTATGGGGAAAGCGGCGGCCAGGCGGGAGATACCGGCGTGATTACGGCAGGCGACGCCCTCTTCCGGGTCAAAGACACGCAAAAATCCGCCGGTGGCGTGATCCTGCATATCGGCGTTATGGAGAAGGGTTCCCTCAACGCGGGCAATACGGTGACCGTGCAGGTGGATGAGGCCGCCCGTCTGTCCACCATGCGGAACCACTCCGCCGCTCATCTGCTGCAGGCGGCGCTGCGTCAGGTGCTCGGCACCCACGTGCAACAGGCCGGGCAGCTGGTGAATCCCCAGCGGATGCGGTTCGATTTCACTCATTTCTCGGCGTTGACACAGGAGGAGCTCGCGGCGGTGGAGGATCAGGTCAACGCCTGGATCCTGGCTGCGCTGCCGGTCACGGTCCAGGAAATGCCGATCGAGGAAGCCCGGAGCCAGGGGGCGATGGCCCTGTTTGGGGAGAAGTATGGGGATCTGGTCCGGGTGGTCCGGATGGGGACCGTCTCCATGGAGCTGTGCGGCGGGACCCATGTGGACAATACGGGTAAGCTGGGGCTGTTCCATATTCTCAGCGAATCTTCCGTTGCGTCTGGGATCCGCCGGATCGAGGCGGTGACGGGCACGGGCGTATTGGACCGGATCCGGGAGACACAGGAGCTCCTCGGACGGACAGCCGCGGCGGTCAAGGCGAACGGGCCGGAGGATCTGGAACGGCGCGCGGTTCAGCTCATGGGTGAGATCAAGGAGCTCAGACGGGAACGGGATTCCCTCAAATCCAAAATGGCCGGCCAGCAGATCGAGGGGCTGTTCAGCAAGGCGCGTCAGGTCCGGGGCATCAAGGTGATATCCGCCGCCTTTACCGGCACGGGGGCGGATGCCGTCCGCTCGATGTGCGACCAATGCCGGAGCATGGTGCAGGGCGGCGCGGTGATCGTGCTCGCCGGTATGGATGAGGACGCGGGGTCCGTCTCCATCGGCTGCACCTGCACCCCCGAGGCGGTGGCGCAGGGGGCGCATGCCGGACAGATCGTCCGGGATGTGGCGGCAGTGTGCGGCGGCCGCGGAGGCGGCCGGCCGGATATGGCCATGGCCGGGGCCAAGGACCTGTCCAGGGTGGACGACGCGATCAACAGTGTGGACGAGATTTTGGAAAAACAGCTGTCAAAGTGAGGAGGGGCCTGTATGGACTGTATTTTCTGCAAAATTATAGCCGGGGAAATCCCCAGCCGAACGGTATATGAGGACGATCAGGTGCTGGCGTTTCACGATATCGAGCCCAAAGCGCCGGTGCATGTCCTGGTGATCCCGAAGACCCATATCCCGGGCGCCGGCGCCGTAACACAGCAGAACAGCGGCCTGGTGGCGCATGTTTTTGAAGTGCTGCCTCAAATTGCCCGGGAACTGGGCGTGGAAAGCTTCCGCGTCGTGACCAACAACGGCGCCGAAGCGGGGCAGACGGTGCCCCATCTGCATTTCCACCTGCTCGGCGGCGGCAAATTGGGGGATATGGCCTGACAAATGACGGAAATCGTATTGGATTTGGAATGGAACGGCTCCTATTCCAAAAAAGCACACGGCTATTTCAATGAAATCATCGAAATCGGCGCAGTCCGCGTGGAAGACGGAGCGCGGATAGCGGATACCTTTCACGCGGTTATCCGTCCGGTTTACAGCAAAAAACTGACGGAATTCGTCACCAACCTGACCAGCATCACCGAAAGCGACCTGGAGGACGGGACCACCTTCCCCAAAGCGGTGGACCGCCTGTGCCGCTGGATTGGGGAGGGCGACGCGGTGCTGCTGACCTGGAGCACCACCGACCTGCTGGTCCTGATTGAAAACTGCGAGCGGTTTTTCGGCAACCGGACCATTCCCTTTATGTCCGCCTATGCCGATCTGCAGGCCTATGCCCAGAGGCGGATGGGGGACGATCTGTCCCGCCAGCTCGCTCTCGGCAAGGCCTGTGAGAGGCTGTCGATCCCGGAAGAGGGGGCTGACCTGCATCGGGCCCTCGACGACAGTATCCTGTCTGCGCGGATTTTCGTGAAATTGTACGACGCTTCATTCGCTGGCGAGATCCTGCCCGCCGATGAAGCGTTCTACGACCGTATCACCTTCAAAACCTTTTACATCAGCGATATCGACAGTCCCCTGATCCCCCGCAGCGAACTCCAGTTCCGCTGTGAGCACTGTGACCGGAATCTCCGGAGAGCGGGGGAGTGGAAGTTCCGCAACCGCGCGTTTTACGCCGATTTCCGCTGCGGGGAATGCGACCGCCGGTATGTCGGCCGGATCCAGTGCAAACGGAAATACGAGGGGGTCGTAATCAAGAAAAAACTGGCAGAAAAGGTCAAAGAAGGGACCGCGGCGGGTCAAGCTCCGGAGGAGGGTCATGAAAAGAGCCAGGAATGAAACAGTGGAAAAGGTGAAAACCGCATGCAGCTCTGTTTGCGCCCGCCTGTGGAACACGCGCGCGGGAAACCGTGTTTTGGTAAGCGGTATGGCGGGGCTGGCGGCCCTGCTGGCATTGCTGCACCGGATGGGCGTCCCCCTGACGGGATGGCTGCCGCCCTGCCCCTTCCATCGGCTGACGGGCCTCAACTGTCCCGGCTGCGGAACCACCCGGATGCTGGAAGCCCTTTTATCCGGAGACGTGGCCGAGGCGTTTTCCCTGAATCCCTTTTTCTTTTTGCTCACGGTTTTGGCCGTGGGGGGGCTGTTGTGGTTTTTCCTCCGGACGTTTTTAAAAGGATGGCATCCCGTCCGCCTCCATGGGGAAACGCCGTTTTGGGTGGCTCTCCTGATCCTGTTTCTGCTGTTCGGCGTGGTGCGCAACACGCCGTGGTATCACATGTATTTTTATTGATGTAATGTTGAAAGACTTTACAAAAAGGGGATGACACGACCATTGACCGAGATGGAGATAGCAGAGCGCCTGCACGGGATCCGTTGCTTTTTGCTGGACATGGATGGTACGATTTATCTTGGCGACAAGTTGTTTACCTTTACGAAATCGTTTCTGGACACTGTTCAAAAGACCGGGCGGGCCTATCGGTTTTTCACCAACAATTCCTCCAAAAACCGACAGGCGTATCTGGAAAAGCTCTCCCGCATGGGGATCGTCATTCCGCCGGAGTGGATGTATATTTCCAATCAGGTGGCGGTCCGGGTACTGGGAGAACGGTATCCGGGGGGCCGGATGATGGTGCTGGGAACCGACTGCCTCATCCAGGATTTTAAAGAGGCTGGATTTCAGGTCAATACCGGGCGGAGCCCCGACGCCGTTGTGCTGGGATTCGATACCACCATCACCTATGAGGCGATTTGGGCCGCATGCGACGCTGTCCGGGCCGGCGCCGCGTTTTACGGTGTCAACCCGGATTGGAACTGTCCTGTGGAAAACGGCGGCTGGATGCCGGACTGCGGTTCCCTGGCCAAGGTGATCGAGGCGTCCACCGGGGCGGTTCCGGAATTTTTCGGGAAGCCGGCCCGCCACACCCTTGATTTCATTCTGGAGCAGACGGGTTTCCGGCCGGAAGAGCTGGCGGTGATCGGTGACCGTCTGTATACGGATATCGCGCTGGCGCATGGGACGCCAGTCACGTCCATCCTTGTGTTAACAGGCGAGGCGTCACGGAAGGACTCGGAAACTGCCCCGACCCCTCCAGATCTGATCGTCGAATCTCTGGCGGAACTGCGGGACGCGCTTCTCCTGGAAAGCAGAACCGGAGGGATGGATATCGAGAGAAACGGCCCTTCTGTGTAAGCAGGAAGGCCGTTTTTGTTTGGTGGAGGTTGACAGTTCGGCGATGATCCGATACAATAAAAACAGAAGGATTAGGGAGGTTGTGTGATGATTTAACGGATGTGACAAGAATGAAATGAAACCTTGAGCGGACCAAAGCCCAAGGCTTGTTCAGTTTTGTCATAACCGGAATCACACAGCCGCCATTACAGCAAACCTATTTGGAAGAAATTCCAATTGGGTTATTGTTGTTAGGAGGTTTTTCTGTTTTTCCGGCTGTGACTGCTGTCACAGCCTTTTTTGTGTTTCGCTGAGAAAGGGGTGGAAGCATTGCTTTACGTCTTGCTTACCCTTGCATATTGCAGATGACCAACACCATCGACACAGGGAGGAACTCCTCATGTCTGCAATATGCATAAAAGAGATATATTTTATGTGCGAATACGCGTTGCCGCTCAATCGGCATAGGGACATCCGGATTCCTCCCAGAAGAGGAGGAATCCATGGATGGCCCCATGGCTTATGTTACCTTTCTTATGCGGGGCGACGGATATTTACCCGGCGCCCTCACCCTGGCTTACGCTTTGCGCTGCCAGGAAACACCGTATCCCCTGGTCTGCCTGGTGACCGGAGATGTTTCACAGGAGGCCCGGCGGCTGTTGAGCGTTTTATATCACCATGTTCTGGAAATCGGTGAAATACGCTGCCGCAGCCATGTGACTGGCGGACGTACGGATCGGGATAGCCTTCTGACCCGGTTTCAAGCCTTGCGTCTAGGTATGGACGGAGATATGCCGCTTCATTATAAAAAAATCCTTCTGTTGGACGCGGATGTGCTGCCCATTACCCGGTATGATTCCTTATTTGACCTATGTACCCCGGCCGGAATTCTGCTGGAGGACAAAAGGTTCGCCATGGAATGGGACGGTTCGGGTGCTTTCAAGCGGGACGGTGAAGGGAAGGAAGGATGGTGCTGGCACCGGCATTACCGGGATGTCCCCCACGGCGCCCTGATCCCCAAAGAAATTACCGATCGTGTGGCCGAAAACCCTCAAAATCAGGGCGTTAACGCGGCGGTGTGGTGCCTGTCTCCCAATATGAAAGAGTACCTTCGGGTATGGGCCGCTGTAGAGGAGCCGGAAATCGCAGACCTGGTATTCCGCCGATTTCCCTGGCCTGAGATGCAATTAGCTACTCTGATTTGGTCCGGGCGGTGGACAAATGTGGACCTGCGCTACGCCTCTATTGGAGGTTATCCATCTCCGGATAAGGTTTGGGGTATCCACTACGCGGGACTCAAACCCTGGAAGCTGCGCAGCCGGTCTCTTCTTCATTATGCGAAATATCCGGACTTTCAACTATGGTACGGATATTTTCTAGCCATGGTTTACGCATATCCCCAACTCACCCAGAGCGCCATGCTCCGCCGTTTGCAGGCGTTTATCCTGGAAAATATCTTTCTGTAAAAGCAAACAGCCCTTCTGCGTAAGCAGAGGGGATGTTTCTTCATCCGACTCCACGGAATCGCTTTCCGGTGCTTGTAGTGTTAAAAACGTCTCATAATTTGGTAACCGGCCAAGTCTCTGAAATTTTGGGCCGTTTTTGTGCTAGATTTCGATTGAAAAAGACATCCCCTGGGATGAAACAACGCCTTGCCTGGCCGGCAAGGCGTTGTTTCGTGCTATATCTGCTTTTTTATCCGTTCAAGGGCCCCTTTTTCCAGCCGGGATACCTGGGCCTGTGAAATTCCGATTTCAGCTGATACTTCGATCTGGGTCATCCCTTTGAAAAACCGCAGGTTGAGGATCTTCTTTTCCCGGTCGTTGAGGCCCCGGATTGCTTCCTTCAGTGCGATCTCGTCCAGCCAGTTGTTGTCGTCGTTATGATCCCCCACCTGGTCCATGACGTAGATGGTATCCCCGCCGTCCGAATAGACCGGCTCATATAATGAAACCGGCTCCACGATGGATTCGAGTGCCATGACGATGTCTTCTCGGGGGAGATCGAGCTCCTTGGCGATTTCCTCGACTGTCGGCTCCCGCAGATTTTGCGTGGTCAGCCGTTCCTTGACCTGCATGGCCTTGTAGGCGGTATCCCGCATGGAGCGGCTGATCCGGATGGAATTGTTGTCCCGCAGGTAGCGGCGTATCTCGCCGATAATCATGGGGACAGCGTAGGTGGAGAACCGGACGTTTTGGGACATGTCGAAATTGTCAATGGATTTGATCAGGCCGATGCAGCCCACCTGAAACAGATCGTCCAGATTTTCCCCCCGTTGGGTAAAGCGCTGGATGACGCTGAGCACAAGCCGCAGATTGCCGTTTACCAGCTCCTCCCGCGCTTTTTTGTCGCCCTCCCGGCTCAGCTTCAGCAACCGCATCTTCTCACTCTCGCTGAGAACCTTCAAATTTGCCGTGTTGACACCGCAAATTTCCACCTTGTTGTACATACGGTCACGTCCTCTCCGGAAAATGGCATTGCATTTCCATTATTGCCATATCCAGGGAGAAACATGCAGTAAAAAGCTGGAAGCCCCTCTCAAATCCGTTGGTTCTATCCTAGCGGATCGGGGCATAGATTTGATAGAAAAGAGCGTATAAAGGAGGCATGCAGATGTTTTGCAGAATCACGGACATGCATGATAAAGAGGTCATCAACGTCTGCGACGGGACCCGCATCGGCTGCGTGGACGACGTGGAGGTAGACACCTGCACGGCTCAGCTCGTCTCCATCGTCGTGCATGGACGACCCAAATGCATGGGGTTGCTGGGGCATGACGAGGATATCGTGATTTCCTGGAAGGAAATCGAGGTGATTGGAGAGGAGACCATCCTGGTCAACCATCCCTTACCTCCATGCTGCCCCGGTCCTAGACCCAGGAAAAATGGGATTCTGGGCGGCATATTCGGCGGAAAATAACAGACCCTCGTAGAATCTGCCCAAGAATCGGAGCCTTTCCGGTTCCGATGGAGTGAAAGTGCCAAAATTCGTGCGCAGGCTTGCCATTTTGCAGTATCCGTGGTATACTATTGCGGCAAAACACATGCGGGAGTGTTGCTCCGCCGGGTGCCGCAGACTGCGGTTGGCGGAGATGCCGTCAAAAATCACATTTGGCGTGCAGCTCCTGCAGCGGGTAAAACCAAAGGAGGATTTTGCATTATGGCAGTCGTATCCATGAAACAATTGCTCGAGGCGGGCGTCCATTTCGGACATCAGACCCGGCGCTGGAACCCCAAGATGGCCCCCTACATTTTTACCGAGCGCAACGGCATCTATATCATTGACCTGCAGAAGACCGTCCGCAAGCTGGAAGAGGCGTACATGTTCGTGCGTGATCTCTCCGCCGAGGGCAAGACCGTTCTGTTTGTCGGCACCAAGAAGCAGGCGCAGGATTCCATCCGTGAGGAAGCGGAACGTTCCGGTGCTTTTTATGTCAATGCGCGCTGGCTGGGCGGCATGCTCACCAACTTCCGGACCATCCGCGGCCGGATCACCCGCTTGAGCCAGCTCAAGGCCATGGCGGAGGACGGTACCTTCGATCTGCTGCCGAAGAAGGAAGTCATCAAGCTCAACCACGAGATCGAAAAACTGGAAAAATTCCTCGGCGGTATCAAGGGCATGAATAAGATTCCCGGCGCCCTGTTCATCGTCGATCCCCGCAAAGAGAAGATCGCTGTCGCCGAAGCGAAGAAGCTCGGCATCCCGATCGTGGCCATCGTGGATACCAACTGCGATCCGGACGACGTCGACTATATCATCCCCGGCAATGACGACGCGATCCGCGCCGTCAAGCTGATTGCCGGTACCATGGCCAACGCCATTCTTGAGGGCCGCCAGGGCGAGGACAACGCGGCGGAAGATGAGGCCGCGGCGGAAAAGGCTGCTGAAGAACCGGCTGCCGAAGCGAAATAATCCTTCCCTGCGACATTCAGAATATGCGAAAGGACTGGTCATATAATGGCATTTACAGCAAAAGATGTGCAGACGCTGCGTGAGAGAACCGGTGTCGGTATGATGGATTGTAAAAAAGCGCTGACCGAGACGGACGGCGATATGGAGAAAGCTATCGATATCCTGCGTGAAAAAGGGCTCGCCGCCGCGGCGAAAAAGGCCTCCCGCATCGCGGCCGAGGGGTTGGTTTATGCGGCTGTGGACGACGCCAAAAAGGTCGGTGTTGTGGTCGAGGTCAATTCCGAGACCGATTTCGTGGCCAAAAATGCCGATTTCCAGGCGTTTGTCAAGGCGGTCGCCGATGTGATTGCCGACAAGAACCCGGCCGATGTCGCCGCGCTGCTGGCGCTTCCCTTTGAAGGAGGCCTGACGGTGGCCGACGCCCTGCGGGATAAGATTCTCGTCATCGGCGAGAATCTGAGCATCCGCCGGTTTGTCCGGTATGAGGGCGACTGTGTGGCCTATGTCCACGGCGGCGGCCGGATCGGTGTGCTGGTCCGGTTCGAGGCCGACGCGGCTGCAAGCGGATCCGATGCACTCAAAGAATGCGGCAAGGATGTGGCGATGCAGATTGCCGCGCTCAACGCCACTTACCTGAACAAGGAATCTGTGCCGGCTGCGGATATCGAAAAAGAAAAAGAAATCCTGGTCGCGCAGATCAAAAACGATCCCAAAAACGCGAACAAGCCGGACGCGATCGTGCAGAAAATGGTGGATGGCCGGATCGGCAAATTCTATGAGAACAACTGCCTGATGCAGCAGGCGTTCGTCAAAAACGGCGACCTTACGGTTGAGCAGTATGTGGCCGAGTGTGCCAAGGCGGCCGGCGGGGCTATGAAGGTTGTGGACTTCGTCCGCTTTGAGAAGGGCGAGGGCCTCCAGAAGCGCGAGGACGATTTTGCCGCCGAAGTGGCCGGCATGGTCAAATAAGAATCCCATATAACGAACAGGCCTGCTCCAGCAAGCCAATTTCATATGGATGTTTAAGGCGTCATCGTTTCATGAAACGATGACGCCTTACTTTGTTAAAATACTCGATTAAGATGCTTTCACGAGGCACTGCTATTTGTAAATTTGTCTTTTATCTGTTCGCCCCACAAGATAATCTAACGAAACATGAAAGACATCTGTGATATTTGGCGGAATTCCCAATTTATGATAAAAATACACCAACGATTGTTGGGCAAATTGACTATATTCCAAACCGTGCTTCCGCGGTTTGCCGTGTAGCTTTCTTGTCTCACCTTACGTATGCTGGCGATTGAGGAAAAAAGACAGACAGACGGAAATCTCCGCCTGTCTGTCACCTTATGCCCGGTTTCCCTCTTGCTCTTAAACATCCTTGTAAAGCAGGAGAGAAACAAAGGGCCTGTTCGTTATGTGGGCCGGGGTTCTCGTATATGGTTTCCTGTTCAATCCGGCCGGGACTCTTCGGACGCGGCCGGAATGTGCAGGTTGTCGGTTATGTCCCCGATGATGTACCGGGGACGGCCTTTGACCTCATCGTAAATTTTGGAGATGTAATAGCCGATGATACCGAGGCTCATCATCAGCACCCCGCCGATGATGAGTAAAAGGAGGATCACCGTCGTAAACCCCTCCACCGCCTGATGGGTGAAGTATTTCACGAGTGTCTGGACGCCCAACACCACGGACAGGATGAGCAGCAGGATCCCAAGCCCCGTCACCAGCTGCATGGGCGCGGAGGAAAACGAGGTGATGTTGGAAACGGCGTATTTCCACAACCCCTTGAGCGACCATTTCGACTGGCCGTACTTCCGCTCGGCCACCTCATATTCGACACGTGTGGAGCGAAATCCCGCCCAGAAGGAAAGCGCGCGGAAGAAGGTGTTGCGCTCGGGCAGACTGTTGAGGACATCGACCACCTTCCGGTCGAGCAGCTTGAAATCCGATGAGTCGGACATATCGACTCCTGTCAGCTTGCCGAGCAGCTTGTAAAACACACCGGAGGAGAGCTTGTAGGACAGTCTCTCCCTGCCGCGGCTGCTTTTGATGCCTTCGACCACCTCGTACCCTTGTTCCCATAACCGATACATCCGCGGTATCGTCTCAGGCGGGTGCTGCAGGTCGCAGTCGATCACCACACAGCAATCACCCTCGGCCAGCCGCAGGCCGGCGAAAATCGCGGCTTCCTTTCCAAAATTCCGGCTGAACTGGACTCCACGCACCCGGTTGTCCTGCAAAGAAGCGCTGCGGATGAGGGGAAACGTCTGATCTTTGGAGCCGTCGCTGACAAAGAGCAGCTCATAGGCGATATGCTCCCGCTGCAGCACGGCGGACAGCGTGTCGACTGTGTTGCGGATATTGGATTCCTCGTTGAACGAGGGGATGATGACGCTCAGCAGAGCCATAGGGATTCTCCTCCTGCCCCATACACCGTTCTCCTGCATATGGTACCATGTCCGGTCCACCCTGTCAATTGTCCGGCCGGGCAGGGGAGGGCGCATATGGAGAAAGCGAAGGAGATTCCGGATTTTATGTGGGTTTATTCTTGTGTATGAAATACAGGCAGACGCCGCACACGATTACGCTGACCGGGGCGACAATCAGCAGAGGAATAGGGGTGCCGCGTTCCATACATATGCCGGATAGAATGGCGATCAAGATGCCTTCCACGCCGATGCAGGTACCCAGCCGCCGGGTGTATAGGCTTTCCTCCACCAGCCCCTCCCGTTTGGAGCCGTTCAGAAACTCCCATGTTCGCGATGAGGACAACAACGACCCAGCCAGCGTGAGGACGGCGCCTATTACAATCCCTATGATGTAACCGATGATGAACACCCCTTTCACCGTGACGATGGGAAAAACCGGATTGCATATCGTAAAATACGCAATCCGGTTCTGATTGGAGGATTATCCGAGTAGGGAGGCCGCGGGGGCGTCCAGCATGACCGTGACGTCCGGGTGCAATTGCAGGATGGACGCCGGGCACTGCGGATCCACCGGCCCTTGGATCATATCTTTGACCGCCTGGGCTTTATCCGCCCCGGTGGCAATAATCAGGATGGCCCGGGCCTTCATGATCGACCCGATTCCCATGGTCAGCGCCTGACGGGGAACGTCCCTTACATCGGCGAAGAACCGTTTGTTGGCGTCGATTGTGCTTTCGGTCAAATCCACGATATGGGTCTTCGGGGGGAAAACCGTAGTGGGCTCATTAAAAGCGATGTGGCCGTTCCGGGCGATGCCGAGGATCTGCAGATCGATCCCGCCCGCGCGGTCGATCATAGCATCATAGTCGGCGCATTCCTTTTCCAGATCGTCCGCGGTACCGGAGAGGACATGGATGCTCTCTTCGGGGATATTGATATGCTGGAACAGGTTGTCGTGCATGAAATAGTAATAGCTCTGATCGTGCTCGTGCCCGAGTCCCACATATTCGTCCAGGTTGAAGGTGGTCACACGGGAGTAATCCACCGCGCCCGCCCGGTATAACTCCGCCATTTTCCGATAGGTGGGAACCGGCGTGGAGCCGGTGGCCAGTCCAAAAACACAATCCGGCTTGGCGATCACGGTGGCGGCGAACAGGGTGGCGCCGGCGGTGCCGATGGCTTCCGTGTCCGCATAGACTCTGACATTCATTTTCGATCATCCCTTCATGTAAAATCTACTTTGACCAGTATACACCTTTTTTTTCTAAAACGCCAGCCATTCCGGACTTTTTCTTTATGTAATCGGCCGGGATCGGCGTTCCTTCGGTCTCCCGGCCGGGAAACCGGATGGCACCAATCCGGGACACGCTCATAAACTGATAGAGGATCGCCCCCTACAATCGAATGAAAAGGAGAGTATGTGCTTTGGAAAACAAGCAATGCGGCATGAACCACTATTACATGCCCCGCATGATGAACCGTTCCGGACACTGCCCCGGAAACGGTCAGGCATCCTGCAGAGCGGCAGCGGTACCGGCACCGGCGCCGGTGGAATACACCCCGGACGGCCAGCCGATGGTGCTGGCCATGGCGTATGTACCGATGCAGGTGCTGAACACCCTGTATGATCCGGAAGAGGGCTTCTGCCAGGGAACCATCTTCCCCGAACTGAACAAACCTTGGCTGGTAGGAGGGGTTAACTGTGGATGAGAAAACGATGCGCTGCCGTATTCACGCCTACGATTTCTCGATTCTGGAGCTTGGGCTGTTTTTAGACACCCACTGTGAGGATGCGCAGGCCCTGGAAAAGCGCCAGGAACTGCAAGATCAGCGGGCAGCCCTGGTCGCGGAATACGAGCGCCAGTTCGGCCCTTATATCGTCACCAGCAATCAGGTAAACGGCGACCGGTGGGCATGGGTATGCAATCCGTGGCCCTGGGATTACTGCAAGGAGGGTTGACCCATGTGGGAATATGAGAAAAAACTGCAATACCCGGTCAAAATCGCCCGTCCCAATCCGAAATACGCCAAAATCATCATCAGTCAGTACGGCGGCCCGGATGGAGAGATGAGCGCGTCGCTGCGCTACCTGAGCCAGCGCTATTCCATGCCGTATGCGGAGCTCAAAGGACTGCTCACCGACATCGGCACCGAAGAATTGGCACA
>ERZ825896.2110-NODE-2110-length-19871-cov-9.998234_pt1 | contig 19871 bp, 19 predicted proteins | sample MGYA00519858_ERZ825896 | MGnify/ENA primary metagenome ERZ825896 (study PRJEB31778, sample SAMEA3449214) | human gut metagenome | biome: human gut; feature: human-associated habitat; material: faeces | place: United Kingdom | collected 2010/2012 ...
CCAACACTTTACACCTCTCGTTGCGCTATCCTGCTAATCCGCTGAAAGTTTATTTATACCTTGGGTTTCCTACGACCTGTTTGACTAAATAAGTTTTCGGCACCACGCTTTCTGTTTCATTAAATCCAAAAATTAATCGTCGCATAGGTGCAAGAGCGACAACCTAAACTTATTGCAACTATGAAAAAGTTGTTTCTTATTGTGGCCGCTATGTTTGCAGCAGTTTCTTTCTCGGCTTGTTCCGATGATGATGACAATGGCGGGAAAGCGCCTACTCCCGAAAAATGGGTTAAACAGATCGTCTTTCGTGCTGAATGGGACGAATCATGGACAACCACTATAACCTATGATTCCGAGAATCGTGTTAAAAAAGTAGACGGTTTGAGAAATGATTCTTATGAATTTACCTACAATGGAAATTCGTTAACTGTAAAAGGTAGCGACATAAATTATACATGTAAATTGAATTCATATGGTTATGTAACAGAAGTTACAGAGGATAATGATGAAAAGGACGGAGCAATTTATTATAAACTTGAATATGATAAAAACGGTTATTTGCAACGTGTTGAAAAACGTTATAGTTATAATGAATCTCGGATACGTGTGAGCGAATGTACATGGAGAGACGGAAACCTTGTAGAATATACTGCAAAGGATTACAATGAAGATGATACCGAAATAGAGACGGCCAAAATCTCTTATTCTAAAACAGCTACACCCATTAATATTGACCTACTTTATTTTTCGGGCTATGTTCCTGTTGATGTTTATCCACTTGATTTGCTCGGATTCTGTGGCAGGCAAAGTGCTAAATTACCTGATAAGGTTGATGTCGTTTGGGGATCAGAATCGGATAGCGATGATCTTGGCGTCTACACATTAAATAACGATGGCACTGTTGCAAGAATAGACGGTGGTGCTTGGTCTTATGAATTGATTTACTAAACAAAATAGTCAGAGGGACAGACTTGTGCAAAAGGGTTAACATTTAGACCCTCCACACAAGTTTGTCCTTTCTTTATTACTTGCATATTTCATAAATTTTTATTATATTTACATCATAATCAAAGATTTAATCACAATATAAATTTTAGCTAAAATGAAAAGAAAAACACCAAAAATTGAATGAGAGACAAAGACGGAGACTGTCGATGATATTCAGTACTCCTATGTTGCCAAAGCCGTAACTTACGCACGGGATTGCAATGTCTGTCTATTCGTAGGACGCAAAACAGCAGAACCTACACCATTGAAATTCATTTATTATTTTGAACTCGACATCGACCCTGAAAAGGATATGGCGATTCGATTTTGCAAACGAGGGCAAGATATAACAGGTTTCTCCTTTCAGTTAGACCCGCAAGATTGAAAGGCAGGCATTTTTGTACTTCCGTTATCTAATCTTATAACATTTCCCAAGTCCAACCACACCCTTAATCTCTTTGATGCCCATATAAAGAGTGATACGGTCATATTCGATTATACGACAACGGAGGGCAAACAGGGTGTATTCAAATTCCCGCTGACTGGATTCAACGAGAAATATTTAGAGCAGTTTATATAAAAGATAAGAGGACAGACTTTGACAAGGGGTCTATAATTAGACCGTTTGACAATGTTTGTCCTTACTTTTTCAACTAATAACAAAGCAACATACACTCTCTTAAAAGGAGAGAGCAGGGGAAAATTTTCCCGCGCGTTTTTCTCCACGAGTTACGAGGACAGACTTTGCAGTTTTGCAAGGTTTGTCCTTTTTCTTTTTCAAACAGATGTCGGGGTCTATGAACATCTAAAAATCATCACAAATAACTAAAAACGAATCAATTATGACAAACCACAAGGGTAAAACACATTGAACAATGTAGAGCCATGCTCTTAATTAAATGACAATTAACAAATTACAATTCTATGTTATTCACTCGCAGTTGGCAAAAGGCTCTCCATAGGGTACACATTAAAGGGAAAATCAATCGCACTATCATTCGTAACTACCTGATATAACGATTGATGCCTCTTTAGCTCAGTTGGTAGAGCACGACACTCTTAATGTTGGGGTCCAGGGTTCGAGCCCCTGAGGGGGTACAAAGCAAAAGACTGATAATCAATGATTATCAGTCTTTTTGTTTTTGTGTTCCTGCCCTGTCGTCGGGCATTTTCGGGTGGAAAAGAGAGCGTTTTCGGGGAAATGTTTAACACTAAATCAGTCGGTTAAACTTGTTTGCGCAACAATGCAAACAAATGAATATCAGCATTAACGCCGTCTTTCGCAAAGACAGACTGAACAATCAAAACGCCGCGCCCGTTCACCTGCGTTTAACACAAAACCGAAAACTTAAACACATCAGCACGGGTGTAACACTCAACATTAACGAGTGGGATTTTGAAAATCAGCGTGTTAAGGGCCAAACTCCCGAATTGCAGGCGTTACAACTCCGCATTGACACCAAAATCGACGAACTCCGCCGCAAAATCAAACGCTTGGAAGCATTAGAGGTAGAGGTTACTCTCGACAATCTTTTGGAAACCAACGGGCGGAAAATAAACTGCACGGTCGGCGAATATCTGAAACAGACTATCGAACGGCTGGAAACACTCGGCAAATACGGCTCGGCATCCAAACACCGCTCTTTGTTATCCCGTTTGTCGCAATTTCGGTCGCTGAATATCTGATTTGATTGCATATCTTCACGACTTTGAACTGTTCCTGCGTAAAGAGGGCAACACTAACAACAGCATAACAACATAAATTTTAGCTAAAATGAACAGAATACCAAAAACAGAATGACGGCAGAGCAGCGATGAACAGCGCATGATGATTTGAAAAATCGTTGCCGATGATAACTTTTACGGGATGTGTTTGGCTATATCACGCAAACCCGATGAATTTGCGCCCGCGATTTATGTATACATGCCTGACGATACAGATAGAGATATACAACTTTTCAGCGCAAAGGGCAGATAACAGTACAGATGCAATGTACATTGACTGAATCCAACGCAGAGATATTGCTCCTTATGCCGAATATCCTTGAATGGGGACACGATAAGATAAACCTATTCGAATTGCATATAAAAAGCGATACGGTTATTATCAACTATACGACAACAGAGGGGAAGCAAAGAGATTTTAAATTCCCGCTGGCTGGGTTTAAGGAGAAATATTTGGAACAATTTATATAAATTATCTATCTTTGCTCATACGATATGCCGAAACTTTATATCATAGCGGGTTGTAACGGTGCCGGAAAAACGACTGCATCCTACACCGTATTGGTTGCAAAGAGTTCGTCAATGCCGATGAAATTGCAAAAGGGCTGTCGCCGTTCAATCCCGAAAGTGTGGCAATCGAAGCAGGGCGACTGATGTTGCAACGTATGGATGACTTACTTGCCGAGGGCGCGGATTTTGCATTTGAAACGACGTTGGCAACTCCGTTCCTATGTGAAATTTATCGAACGGGCACACGCGAAAGGCTACTTTGTAACCCTACTTTATTTTTGGCTGCCGACTCCTGAACAAGCTATCGAGCGTGTTGCAACACGCGTAAGCGAGGGCGGCCATAATATCCCGTCGGATGTCATTCGCCGTCGTTATGCGAACGGGATTAGGAATCTTGTAACACTTTATACGCCGATTTGTAATTTCTGGACGATATACGACAATAGTTCGGCAGATGCAGAAATTAAAATCATCGCTTCGGGAGCGAAAAACACAACAATCAAAATAGAAGATACGTTATCCTACAAAACAATTGCAGACTATGAGCGAGATTGAAATAAAACAAATGCAGGAGAAAATCAATGCAGGGATTTTACTTGCCCGAAAGCGTCTGATTGAGAAAACAAAAAAAGAGGACGGCGAATTGGTGGTTGTGCGAGATGGAAAGGTCGTACGCATCAAAGCCAAAGACCTTAAATAATTCTGTCTAATTGAGAAATATATCCTCGGCCATACGGTCGGGGATTTTTTATATAGAAATCAAAGCTACTGAAAATTGCCGAAAACAGACGAACGGCGAGAGGGTGATTAATCTTTAAATCAGTCGGTTACGGACAAAAACGAAGTTTTTGTCCGCGAAGTAGACACAACACTCTCAATGTTGGGATTCAGGGTTCGAGCCCCTGAGGGGGGGGGCAGAAAAGCAGTTGAAAGATACTGCAACAAACAGAAAAAACCTTGGCTAAATCTTTCTTAATCTTTGATTGAGCACATGCACTTCTATGCCCGGTATCGATTCGATAAACCGGCTTCCCAACAACATGGAGGGCGTGTAATATCCGCCCGGGCCGGTATAATCCAGACAATATTGCGCGATCCGGATACCGACCGTGGCGGTCAGAGCGTAGACATTGGGGGTGGACATCGTCATTTCCAGCTTTTCGCCGTCCGGAGCCTCGGCCTCGCCCCAGAATTGTCCCCGCCCGGCCTCCAGCGCTTTGGCGTCAGGCCCTTTTTTCATCAGCCAGCCAGCCAGACGCTTCGTGATCTTCTGCCCGAACTGGGTATTCAGAATCCCTTTGACCGGGTTGGTCAATCGTATCATATAGATGCTCATTCTCGGCATAGCCATATAGACTGCGCCATCGGGAACTCCGGTAGATATTCCGGAGGTGAAAACATCCCCCCAGGGGATCGTCATTGCCCACTGGGGCTTATTCTGAAACGGGATTTTCCGCATCTGAAAGGCATTCGAAACGACTTTCAGCATACCGCCCTCGCGGATCAACCCGCCTTTGCCGAAACTCTCGATCATGGTGTTGACCGTGCCGATACTTGGATTGGTGCCGAACGAGAGAGCCAGATCGATGCGCGTGGCGACGGGCAGTTTCTCCTTAAGCATCGCCGCCAGACAGTCGGTTGGCACGATGTCGGTTCCGGCACCTGGCAAAATGAGGACGTTTTGCTGCCGCGCCTCTTCATCCAGCGCATGGCATTTCCGGAAGATGTCGATCTCGCCCGTAATGTCGAGGTAGTGGATCTGTTGCGCAAGACATGCTCGCGCCAGCGGCTCCGCCGTGGCGGAAAACGGCCCCGCACAGTTGAGTAGTACGCTTATATCCTGTAAATTGCTTCCGGTATTCCGTACACCGAAAGCCCGGCATTCGAGGCTCAGTTCCGTAGCGATAGGTTTCAGCTTTTCGGCATCTCGCCCGGCGATAATAGGGCGGAGCCTCTGTGCCACAGCCTCGCGCACCATCAGCTCTCCGGCATAGCCGTAGGCCCCGTAGATCATCAACTGGTTATTTTTCATCGGATCTCCCTTTTAGTCAGGTGATTCAATACGACTTTCGCCATTTCCTTGGAGCTGAGCGGATTCTGGCCAGTGATCAGGGTTCCGTCGACAACGACTTTCGAAGTCATCGGAATCCATGCTTTCCGGTAATCGGCACCCCGTTCTTTCAGCACCGCTTCGAGGTCGAAAGGAACAACCTTTTTGCGCCGGGCAAGGGTTTCCTCGAACCAGCTGAATCCGGTGATCTTTTTACCGGCTACCAGCAACTGCCCGTCAGACAGCCCAACGTTCAGCAATCCGCATACGCCGTGACAAATCGCCGACACGATTTTGCCGCTTTCAAAATGCGTTTTGAGAATTGCCTGCAGGACGGCATTGTCCGGGAAATCGTACATGCTACCATGTCCTCCAGCCAGATAAACACAGTCGAACCGTCGCCCCGCAACTTCATCGAGACTTTGGGCATGATGCAACAGCTCCCGAAATTCGGGGTCGTTCCAATATGCTTTGGACATCTTATCGAGGGTGAACGGCTTCAAACTCTCGGGATCGACCGGTATCTCACCGCCTTTCGGACTCGCGATCGTTATCTTGCAGCCCAGCCCTTTCGCTCGGTGATAGATGTGTGTCAGTTCGCTGAGCCATAATCCGGTGGGTAGAATTGCATTGGCATAGGCTCCGATTCCGGTCGCTACGATCAAAATTTTCGGCATAATCATGACGGTGTTTTTTTGATAGGTAATGCTGCAAAAATTACTCCGTATTGCTATTCGATCTTCTTCCAAATCACCGACCGTTTCGCCCACGCCGAAGAGCCTTTTATGGACATATCCGTAGAATTAAAGAATAGGCCTTCGGCCCAACATATTCCGCTGCCGTTTCACTTGGCGTATCTCGCGGAGCATTTCGTGAACCATTCGCCGGATTTCGATTATCACTGCACTGTTCTCGCTTTCGTTCATAACCGTCAGGATTACTGACTGCAAAGGTCGGATCGGTCTTTTGCTTCGCAGGATAGATACCGGCACGCATTTTAGGGTATGCGTGGCCCCAAAAGGCAATTCCGGTTATTCCCTGCCCTTGCGGTCAGGGCTGTCGGAACCTTTGCGGCCTGCCTTTTTCAGGGGAAGCCGCGGGAAAAGTTTTCTGAACCGCACTACGTAAGCCGCAACCCGGTTCCCCGCGACGATCAGGCTCACGGCGATGATAATCAACAGGATGCCGCAGCATATCCGCAGCGTGAGGGTCTCCCCGAAGATCATCACCCCGAAGAAGACGGCCGTGACGGGCTCCAGGGCGCCGAGGATTGCCGTCGGCGTCGAACCGATGTACTGGATGGCGCTGGTAGTACACAAAAACGAGATCGCCGTCGGGAAAACAGCCAGTGCGAGCAGGTTCCCCCACAGGTACCATTTATCGGGCACATGGACTGCCATGCCGAAGTCCAGCCGGACAACGTAAAGCAGCAACCCGAAAAGCAGGACGTAGAACGTCACCTTGAGCGTCGCAACGGATTTCAGCACCGGGCGGTTCACGCCGACGATATAAATTGCGTAGGACAAAGCCGAAACCATCACCAGAACCGTTCCCGTGATATTGAGCGTCGAACCATCGCTGCCTTTGAACAACAGCCCGATACCGGCCAATGCCAGCAAGATGCACAGCGCTGTCTGCGGAGAGAGTTTTTCCCGGAAGCCGAAAGCCATGATCAACGCCACGAAAATAGGATATACGAACAGTAGCGTCGAGGCGATACCGGCGTCCATGTAATTGTAGCTCAAGAACAAGGACAGCGACGAGAGGGCAACCAGCAAACCCAGGAGCACCAGCGGCACGATCTCACGGCGGTGCAGCTTGAAATCCCGGCCGCGCGCCTTGAGCATGGTACCCAACAACGGGATGGCGAAAAGGTACCGGAAGAACAATACCGAATCGGGATCCATCCCCGCCTTGTAGAGCGGAAGGGCAAAGAGCGGATTCATGCCGTACGTGGCGGCGGCAACAGCTCCCAGGAGGTAACCTTTGGCTTTTGTATTCATACGGTCGGATTTTGCGGCAAAAATAGCATTTATTTCGGCTGCAAATGCAGACCGGACAAAATTATCACGCAATCGTTAACCGGTAGCGCACACGTCCCGCACCGGCACATCCCCTCCTACGGGTGAAGCTCCTGAATATTGCCGACCGTTCGATGCGAAACGATCCCTACCGGGGCAAGGCAGCCGGTACGACTTCCCTGCGGATCAAAGCCGCACGGACGAAATATTCGGGGATGCAGGCCTCGTCCAGCAGCCACTTGGGCGTGGCCGATTCGTCTTTCTTCCCCGACCAGTCGTTGTAAAACAACCCGGCGGCATCCCGTGCGTTCCGGCGCGCCCAATCCATCCAGCGGATGAATATATCCACGTATTTCGGATCGCCGTCGAGGTCGTAAAGCGCCTGGTAGCCCCGCAACAACACCAGATAGAACCACGGCAAATCACGGTTCGCGGCCGCGCCGTCCGGCGTCTCCGGCAAATAGAATTTCCGGGCTCCTTCGGCCAGCCGGCGGGCATTGTCCAGATAAACACGATCGCCGGTATACCCATACAACGCGACGGCACCCTGCAGCAGCAACCCCGTATTATAGGAATAGACCGCCTTGTCCAGACGCGCTTCGGGCTGCGTGAGCCAGGAGTTCCAAACGATATCCAGTTCCGGATCGTGCAGGTAGGCATCCATCCAGTCGTAGAAACGGCGCCCGGCAGTCAGGTAATAGGGGTCTCCCGTCGCCCCGTACAGGTTGAGCGCCAGCAGCATCGCCTTACCGTTGGCGCACCCCGGCTTCTGGTTCTCTACCCCTTCGAGCCACGACACGGCGCCGTCGTGGTCGGGGCGCCAGCCGCTCAGGATGAAGGTCATCACCTGCTTGGCTTTTTCCAGGTGCGCGGGATTGCGGGTCACGCCGTAGGCCGCGACGTAGGCCAGTCCGACCAGCCCGTTGTCGTCGTAATAACGGTCGACCTTGCCCATCCTGACAGGATAGGCCTGATACCCGGCGGGCATGCGCCCGTCGTCGTAATACTGCTCAACAGCCATCACCATCGAATCAACATAGCTGCCGTATTTCACCGGATCAACTTCGGCCAGCGCGACCGCCGAGGTGAACACCCCGTCCATGGGCCACAGGAAGGAAACCTCCTGCGTGCTTTTCGCCCCGTCGTCGAAATAATTTACATCGGGACGGTAGCTATTGGGGTAATATTCCGAAAACAGGCCGTATTCCGGCACCCGGTACATGTCCCACACCTTGCGGAACATCTCTTCGGCAAACGCATAATGCTCCCCCGTTGCGGGGGTCGCTGCCTCCTGACGGCATCCCGACAGGCAACACGCAGCACCGAAGAATGCGGCAAAAAATACATTTTTCATCTTATCGTTACATTTGAATCAGTCCCTGCCGGAACAACCTCCTCAGAATTCGAGCCGCACGACGACCGGGAAATGATCCGACGGCGTCCGCGCCTCATAGCTGTGCAACGACACCTCCTTGGGGAATGCTCCGGACTTGATCTCCTCGTCGCTGCGGGTGGTCTGCGAACGGTAGGTGTCCGTCAGCACCCCGTAATCGTGCACACGCACCGAAGGCGACACGAAAATATGGTCGATACGGCTGTCGGTTTTCAGCGTGGGGTTGAAATTGTTGAACGTCCCGTTCGGGGCATAGCGTCTGGCCGCGGTTTCATACGAATCGGCCAATACCCCCGAGGCGGTGAAGGTCGTATAGATGGGGTTGTTCTGGTCGACGTTGAAATCGCCCGTGAGGATCACGAACTCCCTGGGGCCGCACATTTCGCGGATCTTCGCGACGACCAGTTTGGCGCTCTCCTCGCGCGCCCGGACACCGACGTGATCCATATGCAGGTTGAAGAACCAGAACCGGCGCCTGGTCTGCCTGTCCAGGAAATGCCCCCATGTGCAAATGCGGGGCAGCGCGGCGTCCCACCCCTTGTTGGGACGGTCGGTAACTTCCGAGAGCCAGAAATGGCCTTCGTCCAGCAACCGGAAACGCTCCTTTTTATAGAATATGGGGGAATATTCGCCTTTGGCCTTGCCGTCGTCGCGCCCCACGCCGATATAGGCATAGTCGGGAAGCTGCGCCAGCATATCGTGCAACTGCCCGTCGAGCACCTCCTGGCTGCCGAAAATATCGAACCCCTGGAATTCGATCAGCCCGCATACCCAGGGGCAGCGGCGTTCCCAGCCGTTGCCTCGTTCGGCGTCGCCTTTATTGGCGTTACGGATATTGTAGGTGGCTACGGTCAGTTCCTGCGCAACGGCAGGGAGCAGCAGCACGGCGAACAGGGCGAGGGTCAGCAATCTTTTCATAGTAATGTTTTCGGGTTAACGGAATAATTATTTCGTTGTGCAAAGATATAAAAACGGGACTGGAATTCCTCAGTCCGGATCGCGGGTATAGCGATCCGGCAGGGAGAGGATGCCGTCGATCCGGTATCCGTCCTCCCCGTGCCTGAGCAGCAATTCGGCTTTCCGGTATTCCCGGTTGAAATTATCCCACAGCAAGATCCGGTAAACATCCGTCCGAACGGAATCCTTTTCGATACGGAGATTTTCCAGCACACTTTCATCGCAGTCCTGCGCCTCCAGGAACGGATCGTAATCCAGCTCCATTTCCGCATACATCCGCTGCAACCGGCCGAACAACCGCGGGGTCAGGTATCGCCGCAGGATCGCCAGGCCTTCTTCATTATCACCATTCCGCAACCACGCGGCTATGTATTCCGCGTAAAACCGCCGCAGCATCCCCAGGGCGGAATCCGGCATGTTTTCCCCCGCATGCACGCCGTGCACCTTGTCCGCGGAATATCCCGTCCGGACAGCATTGCCGGCCCGTATCATCCCCGTAGGGCAAGGCGGACGGACGGATTCCCGGCTGCTGCTCCTGGCGCTTATTTCCGCGCCGACAGCCAACAGAGCCACCGTGGCTAAGAACATCATTATCTTGATTTTCATAATATTACGATTTAATTCCGGAATACGGCGCCCGGTGCCGCGCGGCTACCCCACATCGAATTCCCTGTGGCCGGGCACTACCGTGCGTAAAGGTAATAAAAACACCCGGAAAACAGCAAGGTTGACAGCCGGAAAAACAGCCGGCAGGCACAAAGGCCCGGATATTCGCGCCCGCAACACAAAAAATCGCACCAGACATGCATACTTTCAGGCCGCAGGCCGCATCGTTCGGTTATTTTTACTATCTTTGCTGGGCTAAATACCGGTACCGAATGCAACCAGTGAACCGAACCTCCGACCCCCAGGGGCAGCCAGTCAGCACGAACCTGTCTGCAACCGGATTCCGGGAGCCGGGGTTCTGCAACCAGGTGCAACCGCAGGATCGGGGAAGGGCTCGCACCGCATGAACCGCACGCACCGCATGGCCGATTCCTGCGCAGAAAAATGCTGAAACCAACAAATAAATAGCAACCATGTACAGATACGACAACCGGGTGGTCATCACTCTCGATGCCGGAGGTACGAACCTCGTGTTCGGAGCCATGCAGGCCAACAAATTCATCGTCGAACCCATCACCATGCCGTCGAATGCGGACGACCTCGACAAATGCCTGGCAACGATGGTCGAAGGCTTCCAGGCCGTGATCGACAAACTGGAGGCCAAACCCGTCGCCATCAGCTTCGCATTCCCGGGCCCGGCCGATTATCCCAACGGCATCATCGGCGGTTACCTGCCCAATTTCCCCTCGTTCCGCGAAGGCGTGGCGCTGGGGCCCTTCCTCGAATACAAATTCGGCATTCCGGTATTCATCAACAACGACGGCGACCTGTTCGCCTATGGCGAAGCACTGGGCGGCGCCCTGCCCGAGGTAAACGCCAAGCTCGAAGCCCTGGGCTGCCCGAAACGCTACAAAAACCTGGTGGGCTACACCTTCGGCACGGGCTTCGGCATCGGTGTGGTGGTCAACAATCAACTCAACCGCGGCGACAACTCGTGTGTCGAGACCTTCTGCCTCAAACACAAGAAGATGCCCGACATCATCGTCGAGGACGGCGTGGCGGTACGCGCCATCAAGCGGGTCTACGGCGAGGTCTCGGGCGACGTTAAACACGCGTTCGAGCCGAAGGACATCTGCGAAATCGCCGACGGCAAGCGTCCCGGCGATGTCGAAGCAGCCAAACAGGCCTTCGCCGAGTTGGGCGAGATCGCCGGCGACGCCATGGCAACGGCCGTGACGCTGGTGGACGGGCTCATCGTCATCGGCGGCGGCATCACCGCAGCCCGCAAGTACATCATGCCCAGTCTGCTGAAAGAACTGCGCGGCAAGATGCACACCATCACGGGCGAGGAGTTGAACCGCGTGCAGATGAAGGTCTACGACCTGGACAACGAGGAAGAATTCAAGGAGTTCGCCAAGGGCGACCAGCGTGCGCTGAAGGTTTACGGCACGGATCGTTACGTGGCATACGACCCCCAGAAACGCATCGGCGTCATGATCTCGAAACTCGGCGCGAGCAACGCCATCTCGGTGGGTGCCTACGCATTCGCCCTGAGCCAGCTCGACGCACAGAAACAACAATAATTCTTTACAGCATCAGGGAATAAAAAATTATGTATAAGTTCCAACCCATTCTCAAATCGACAATCTGGGGCGGCGAAAAGATCGTCCCCTACAAGCACATCGCCTCCGACCAGAAGCAGGTCGGCGAAAGCTGGGAACTTTCGGGCGTCAAGGGTAACGAATCGGTCGTAGCGGGAGGCCCCGAGGCGGGCACCACCCTGCCCGGGCTGATCGCACGCCACGGCGCGGCATTGCTCGGCAAGGCCAATGCAGCACGCTTCGGGCAGGAGTTCCCGCTGCTGATCAAGTTCATCGACGCACGGCAGGATCTCTCGATCCAGGTGCACCCGAACGACGCACTGGCATGGGAGCGCCACAAATCGAAAGGCAAGACCGAGATGTGGTACGTCGTGGACGCCGACAAAGGCGCACGCCTGCGCTCGGGATTCGCCAAGCAGGTGACGCCTGCCCAGTACGAAGCCAGCGTCGCGGACAACACCATCACCGACCTGCTCGCCGAATATGAAATACACCCCGGCGACCTCTTTTTCCTGCCGGCCGGACGCGTTCACAGCATCGGAGCCGGGGCGTTTATCGCCGAGATACAGCAGACCTCGGACATCACCTACCGCATCTACGATTTCAACCGCAAGGATGCCGACGGCAACACCCGCGAGCTGCACACCGAACTGGCGAAGGGCGCCATCGACTACACCGTACTGCCCGATTACCGGACGCATTACCAGAAGGCGCAGGATCGCGAAGTGGAACTGGTGTCGTGCCCCTATTTCACCACCTCGCTCTACGACCTGACCGAAGCGCAGACCATCGACTATTCGGCATTGGATTCGTTCGTCGTCGTGATCTGCGTCGAAGGCAAGGGAACACTCTGCGACGACTCGGGCAACGAAATGCCGATCCACCAGGGAGAGACCGTGCTGCTCCCCGCCACGGTAAAATCGCTCCGCGTGATTCCAGGGGGAAACCTGAAAATGCTGACCAGCTACATCAAATAAACAGGCAACACCCGTCGTCGAAAAATCCCCGGCAGCCGATAATTGCCGGGGATTTTATTTTCGGTCAAGCGGCATAGTTGTAAATTCAATGAGTAACAAAACATCCGATCGTAAAAATACTTACCAAAAACCTCATCAAAAGAAAAAAGTTTTATTTTTACGCGATTCCGTTGCAGGACTGCGTTCTTTTTAGTACCTTTGGGGTGTGCAACCGTAATAGCGCGGAAACAGCAGAAAATCGTACGCCATGAAGGAGAATTTAAGAGAGATCGCATCGCATTTCGCCTTGGAAGGCCCCGTCACGGCCATCGACTCACTGGGCGAAGGATTCATCAACGACACATTCATCGTCCGCACCGAAGCAGATGCCCCCGACTACATCCTCCAACGCAAGAACAAGGCCGTTTTCCCCGACGTGCCGGCCATGATGGACAACATCCGCCGGGTCACGGAACACATCCGCCGCGGCGTCATTGCGGCCGGAGGCGACCCGCGGCGCGAGGTGATGACCGTCGTCCCGGCAAAGGACGGGCACCTGTACCACGTCGACGCGGAAGGCGAATACTGGGCCGCGACGGTCTTCATCGACGACACGATAGCTTACAACAAGGCCGACTCCCCGGAGCTGGCCCGCAAGGGCGGCGAAGGCATCGGGAAATTCCAGTCCCAGCTGGACGATTTCACCGAACCGCTGGCGGAGACGATCAAAGGGTTCCATAACATCCGCCACCGTTTCGGACAATGGGACGCCGCCCTGGCCCGCGATGCCGCAGGGCGCAGAATACACCTCGCGGAGGAGATCGGCTGGATCGAGTCGCGGCGCGCCGAGATGCTCTCTTTCTGGTCGAAGGTCGAGGACGGTACGATCCCTACGCGCGTGACGCACAACGACACGAAGATCAACAACATCCTGTTCGACAAACAGGGCGAGGTGCTCTGCGCCATCGACCTCGACACAGTGATGGCCTCCACGTCGCTCAACGATTTCGGCGACGCGATCCGCTCTTACGCCAACACGGGCGACGAGGACGACCGCGACCTGTCGCGCGTCGGCATTTCGCCCGAAATGTTCAGCGCCTACACCGACGGATACCTCTCGCAACGTGCGGCGCAGCTCACCGAAACGGAAATCGGCCACCTGGCTTTCTCGGCACGGTATATCACGTTCGAACAGGTATTGCGCTTCCTGATGGACTACATCGACGGCGACACCTATTACAAGATAAAATACCCCGACCACAACCTCGTACGCACCCACGCCCAATACCGCCTGCTGCAAAGCATGGAGGAACACTACGGCCAAATGTGCCGCATCGTGGCCGGGATCGCGGAGCACTACCGCAACGCATAAACCTGCAAAGACGATGCAGCAAGAGAAGAAGGGGGAAAGGATCATGGAGATACGGAAAATAACAGGCATCGTCCCGGCCGACAAACGGGCCGTCGAGACCGCTTTCGGCAGCATCGAACCGCAGCCGGTAGCTTGCTGCAACTGGCCGGAGCAATATCCCTACGCACCCGAGGTTTCGTTCCGCATGTTCCACACGGGCGCCTATCTGATGCTGCGCTTCGACGTCAGGGAACAATGGACGATGGCCCGCGTCACGGAGGATAACGGGGAAGTTTGGACTGATTCGTGCGTGGAGTTCTTCATCGCCCCCGACGACAGCGGCTACTACTACAATTTCGAATGCACCTGCATCGGGCGTCTGCTCGCGGGGTTCCGCAGAGAGCGCGAACACGCCACGCATGCCACGCCCCGGGTCATGGAAAGCATCCTGCGCAACCCGAGCCTCGGGCCGCGCCCCTTCCCCGAACACGAGGGCGACAACCGCTGGTCGGTAGTGCTGGCCATCCCGCCGCAGGCGTTGTTCATGCACTCGCTGACGGACTGGAGCGGACTGAAGGCGAAGGTGAACCTCTACAAATGCGGGGACAAACTCTCGCAGCCCCATTTCCTGTCGTGGAAGCCGATCGCGGCTCCGAAGCCCGACTTCCACCTGCCGGAATTTTTCGAACAAATTAAATTTTCAAAGATATGAACAACAAATATTCACTTCCCAAAGACGGGGGCCTGATCGAAGTATCGGCTCCGCGCGACATCATCCACCGTTACGAAAAGATCCACACGACGGTTTATGAAAACGAGTACCTGGGCGTGCAATACGTCGCCGACACCATCGTGAAGGCAATCCGCACGTATAACGAAATCCACTGCTCGAACGAGGTTTACGAGGAGTCGCAGCCGTTCGTGCTGGGGCTCACGACCGGGCGCACCCCGCTCGGGCTGTACCGCGAACTGGTCAAACGCCACGAGGAGGGGATCGTCAGCTTCCGCAACGTGGCGGTATTCAGCCTCGACGAGTTCTACCCGATCCGCTCGACCGAACAGCAGAGCCGCAATTTCCGCATCCACGAGGATTTCCTCAACCATATCGACATCCTGCCCGAAAATATCCACATCCCCGACGGCACGGTACCCGAAGCCAGGATTTCCGAATACTGCGCATCGTACGACCACTCGGTGCGCAAGATCGACCTGATGATCATCGGCGTCGGCGAGGACGGGCAGATCGGCTTCAACGAACCGGGATCGTATGCCAAATCGCGCACGCGGCTGGTTCAGCTGACCCACAACACGCGCAAAATCCAGTCCGGGGCGTTCTTCGGCCTGGAAAACACGCCGAAGATGGCCATCACGATGGGTATCGACACGATCATGCGCGCCGAGAAGATCATCCTGATGGCGTGGGGCGAGGAGAAAGCCAAGATCGTCCAGAAGGTCGTCGAAGGCGAAGTCACCAGCCAGGTGCCTGCCTCGAACCTGCAGATGCACCCCAATATCGAGGTGGTGATCGACGAAAATGCCGCGCAGATGCTTACGCGCGAGCAGACACCGTGGCTGGTAGGCCCCTGCAAATGGACGCCCAAGTTCACCCGCAAGGCCGTAGTATGGCTGTGCGGCGTGGTACAGAAGCCGATCCTGAAACTCACCTACAAGGATTATATCGAAAACTCGCTGGGCGAGCTGCTCGCACAGGGACGCGCCTACGACCAGATCAACATCGACGTGTTCAACGACCTGCAGCACACCATCACGGGCTGGCCGGGCGGCAAGCCCAACGCCGACGATTCGACACGCCCTGTATCGTCGGAACCGTTCCCCAAGCGCGTGGTGGTATTCTCGCCCCACCCCGACGACGACGTCATCTCGATGGGCGGTACCTTTATCCGCCTCGTGCAGCAGGGACACGACGTACACGTAGCCTACGAAACTTCGGGCAACGTGGCCGTACACGACGACGTCGTGCTGCAGAACATCGACACGGCCCGCGAACTGGGCTTCGGAGACCACTACGCCGAGGTCGAGAAGATCATCGCCGGCAAGAAGAAGGGCGAACCCGAACCGCGTCCGCTGCTCGACCTCAAGGGTGCCATCCGCCGCGCCGAGGCACGCGCCGCCGTCCGCTCGTTCGGCCTGAACCCCGACACGAACGCCCACTTCCTCAACCTGCCGTTCTACGAAACGGGCGGTATCAAGAAGGGACAGCTTACGGAGAAGGACATCGACATCATCGTCAAGCTGCTGCGCGAGGTGAAACCCCACCAGATTTATGCCGCAGGCGACCTGGCCGACCCGCACGGGACACACCGCACGGCCATGGAGGCCGTACTCGGCGCCCTGGACGTAGTCAGGGACGACGAATGGCTCAAGGAATGCCACCTGTGGCTCTACCGCGGTGCATGGATGGAGTGGGATCTGGGCATGGTCGACATGGCGGTGCCGCTGTCGCCCGACGAGCTGATCATGAAGCGCCACGCCATCTACCGCCACCTCTCGCAGAAGGACATCATGCCCTTCCCGGGCAGCGACCCGCGCGAGTTCTGGCAGCGCGCCGAAGAGCGTACGCAGAACACGGCGCAGCTTTACGACAAGCTCGGCATGGCCGAATACCAGGCGATCGAGGTGTTCGTCAAGATGTTCTGACGCCCGTCCGAATGAAGAATGAACAGACAAACCGATAAACCGAAAAATATATGCGACTCATTATCGAAGACACACAGGAAAATGCCGGCCGTTGGGCGGCGCATTACATCGTCGGGCAGATCAACAAGAAGCAGGCTGCCGGAGGCACGTTCGTGCTGGGCCTGCCGACGGGTTCGACCCCGCTGACGACGTACAAGGAGCTGATCGCCCTGAACAAAGCCGGGAAGGTATCGTTCAAGGATGTCGTCACGTTCAACATGGACGAATACGTCGGGCTCCCGGAAGAGCATCCCGAAAGCTACCATTCGTTCATGTGGAACACCTTTTTCAACCACGTGGACATCACCCTGGCCAATGTCAACATCCTCAACGGCAACGCCCCCGACCTGCAGAAGGAATGCGACGAATACGAGGAGAAAATCCGCCGCGCAGGGGGCATCGACCTCTTCCTGGGCGGTGTCGGCGAAGACGGCCATCTGGCCTTCAACGAACCGTTCTCATCGCTCAACTCGCGCACCCGCGTCAAGACGCTGACCTACGACACGCTGGTCGTAAACTCGCGTTTCTTCGACAACGACGTGAACAAGGTACCCAAGCAAGCCTTGTCGGTAGGCGTAGCCACCGTGCTCGATGCTAAGCAGGTGCTGATCCTCGCCCTCGGGCATAAGAAAGCCCGCGCCTTGCAACAGTGTGTGGAAGGCCCTTACTCGCACGTCTGCACGATCTCGGCCATGCAGGTACACCCCCACGGGATCGTCGTATGCGACGAACCCGCGACTGCTGAACTGAAGGTCGGCACCTACCGTTATTTCAAGGATATCGAGAAGGACAACCTGATCTGAATCCGGACTGGCTCTGAATAACGAATCCCCGCGGGCATCGGCCTGCGGGGATTCTTTTCGGCACAGAAGGCGGTTCCGGCCTGCTGCCGTTATTGCGCAGGATGCCCCCGGCATTCCTCCCGGACAGCAAGCACCGTTCCGGTAACAGCCCACCGAGCAAGAGTTCCGGCCGGCAACCGCCCGGCCGACAACTACCCGGTCAGCAAACACCCGTCCGGCAAACACCCCGGCCGAAATCAGACACCGGCGAAGCGGCAAAAAATTCCCCGCACGGCAGGCAGGCCGTACGGGGAATCGTTTGAACCATACTAATCTCTAAATAGCCGGGCCCAAATTACATGGCATCGGGTTTCAGCAACCCGATCTCGTCGACACAGAAATAGGTCGGATCTGCCAGATAGTCGCAGACCGCCTTGAATACCAGCTTGTCCACCGCACCCAGCGACGACAGGTCGACTTTGCGCCATCCGCTCAGCTTCGATTTCCCGGCGACGAGAGTTTCCGTGATGCTCCCCTTTTCCACACCGCCGAGCGACCCCGTGATCTTCACCTGGAAACTGTCGGTATCCGCCCCCGTGAAATAATTGTATACCCAGGTCGAATTGGCGATGTATAGGTGGGCGACGATGCGCGGCTCCACCAGGTCGATGGTCGGATAACCCGACTCACTCAGGTATTCGGGATACATTTCCGTCGGCGAGTTGGAATCGTAAAATACGGCATAGGTTTCCGTACCGTTGGCACCGCCGTCCGCCCACACGGAGAACTGCTGCTTGCTGGAGGGAGCGGCCGCATTCCGGTCGGGCATCCGCGAAAGCCCGATGCCGCCCCACCCGTCGTATAGCGATGAATAATAGGCGTTGAAAACCAGATTCTGGTCTGCCGTCGAAAAGAGCATGCCGTCGAAATCCGCCTCCACAGCGTATTGCTTCGCACAAAAAGCGTTCGCATAGGTATAATCCCCCATTCCCATCAGGGACATCGTAACACGGGGCCGAGCTTCACGTCGTTGCCGGTCATGGCGTCGAGCAGATGTTCGGAGGCCTCGAACGATACGACTTCGCCGTCAAAGGGTTTCTCGCACGGGCCGTCGTCGTCCGAGCAGGCTACAAAGGCAAATGCAGCCGCAATAATCCAAAAAATATTTTTCATCTCAAAATAGTTATTCGGTATAAGCGAAATCATCAATACAGAAATAAGTCGGCGCCATCACATCATCGCACTCAACAGAGAAAACAATTTTGGTCACGGCTCCCAATTTATCCAGCCCTACGGTCTTCCAATCAGCTACGACCTTGTTGTCCGATGCCAACGGCACCTCAATCGTCCCCGTTTCGGTTTCACCGTTGAAACCGATAATCGCAACACTGAAGTCGCTGTATTTAGTAGCGGTGAGGTAAAGATATGTCCACGTATTATTGGCAATACGAAGCGACACGGGAGTAACAACCGTCGAAAACTCGATGGCCGGGTTAAACGTATAGCCCGGGCCCATACCTTTCATATCGTATGCAACGGCGAACTTGTTCAGGCCGTCATCAGCCGTCGTATAAACGCTGAACTGGTTATCCGTCCCGAAAGTCGTTTTGTCATGACAGGCAGACATCGCGAATTTGCACCACGTGTCCCAGACACCGCCGAAATCCGAGAAATAAGAGAGGAACGAAGCAGTTCCTTCTTTGTAAATCACGCCTTCGAACTCCAACGAGCCGTCTACATCCGTTGCCAGAGTTTTACCCCACAGGTATCCGCCGGCACCAAGTTCCACCTCACTGAAAGATATTGTTTCGAGCTGGGGGGGGGCGGCATCTTGTCGTCGTCCGAGCAGGCGGCTAAAGCCGAAGCCGCAAAGGCTAAAAGGAGAAGTTTTTTCATCTTTCGTTTGTTTTATGTGCATAAAATAAAAAAATCCGGTTCCGAACCCCCGGAATCGAATCCACCATTTTACGCAACCGGACTGCACATATATATAATATGCCTGTCCTCACAACAAACGTCCGGCACTGCCGTGCCTCCGTCCGCAGCGCTCCGTTCTCCGCAGAGCCAGCCCGAAAATAAGGATCCTCCCACCGGGAGATGCAAGGCAGGTCTTCTGGCTCGTTCCAGCCGCAACGCCTTCCCGGCCGGAGCCAGTGGCTAAAGAGTGTGCGACAATAGACGGAACTTACAGCAGCGGGAACTGCTGCCGAATTTCACGGCATTCCCATTTAATCA
>ERZ825896.2122-NODE-2122-length-19756-cov-3.630476_pt1 | contig 19756 bp, 13 predicted proteins | sample MGYA00519858_ERZ825896 | MGnify/ENA primary metagenome ERZ825896 (study PRJEB31778, sample SAMEA3449214) | human gut metagenome | biome: human gut; feature: human-associated habitat; material: faeces | place: United Kingdom | collected 2010/2012 ...
TACATACAAACATGAAATCGGCAGAGTAATTCAGTTTTCTCCGTCCTTGCTGGAATACAGAATTACTCTGCCGATTTCATGTTTGTATGTACTGCCAAGAATCATATAATAAACGCCATTTTCTTCCCATACTTTCGGATCTCTGGTATCCATGGAATCAGCAGTTTCATCATCTCTGATTACCGGAATGATCTGCTTTTTCCCATTCCAGTTATCGAAGTGAAAACCGTCTTCTGATATGATCATAACCTGGCTTTCCTCGTATTCTCCATCTGCCACATGGATATTTTCATCCTGTTCTTTCAGATAGCGATTTGCAGTATAATAGAGGTACATTTTCCCATCTTTCTCCACTGCACTTCCAGAGAAAACTCCGTTTCGGTCGTAATCCTTTGTTGGAAACAGGGCTATTTTCTCATGGCTCCAATGTACCAGATCATCGCTTACCGCATGTCCCCAATACATGGTTCCCCACATAGGTGCATAGGGAAAATGCTGATAAAAAAGATGATATCTGCCTTTAAAATATATAAATCCATTTGGATCATTGATCCAGTTTTCCGGTGCTTTTAAGTGTAAAAAATCCTGTCTCATGATATAATTTCTCCTGAAATTGTTTGAACTTTATGAGTTTATTTTGCACATTACGTGGAAAAATGTCAAGAGAAAAGGGACTATAACAGATGAATGTCACTTCATACGCAACGTGCATCTATTACAGTCCCTTATATATTCTCTTGTTACATTAATTTGAACCGCCTATTGCTTTTTCGATGTTTGAAGATCCAGCTTTCTTTGAAAACCTCCCCATAACACAAACAAATATTACATCTTCTTTATTACAATCTTTTTGCTTATGCCTCGTTTTACAAAAACCGTTTTGTAGCTCTTTACCTTTTTCCTTGGGACGTAAACTTTCATCCTGGATGGAGTGCCTTTGAAGGCATTGAAGCCTACGTATTTGGCTTTCAGGCGGGAGGTGTAGATTCTCATTTCGTTTAACTTTTTGCAGCTATAAAAGCTTTGTTTTCCGATCGCTTTTACTGAACCGCCAATTTGTACGTAAGAGAGTTTCGTGCACTTATAAAAGGCATAGCTCTTAATCTGGATTACATTGTTTCCTATGATAGCCTTTTTCAGGTATTTATTGCTCTTGAATGCTTTGGAGGCTATTGAGGTTACTTTGTAATTCGCGCCCTTTAGGTTTACGCTGTCTGGAATTGTGACAGTGCTTACTTTTTTCTTTATCGGTTTTATATATTCTACCGTGTCGGTGGCGGTAACTTTATAATATCCGTTTGTCGCCGGATGTTTCACTGTTGTGCCCACTTTATATCCAGTCGGCGCAGGTGTGTTCGCCGGTGTCGCCGCTGGCACCGGTGTATTTGTCGGCGTTGCTGTTGGCACCGGCGTATTCGTTGGCATTGGCACTGGCGTGTTCGTCGGTGTTGCCGTTGGCACCGGTGTGTTCATTGGCACTGGTGTGTTTGTCGGTACCGGTGTGTTCGTTGGCGTTGCCGTTGGCACTGGCGTGTTCGTTGGTACTGGTGTGTTTGTCGGTGTTGCCGTTGGCACCGGCGTATTCGTTGGCGTTGCTGTTGGCACCAGCGTATTCGTCGGCGTTGCCGTTGGCACCGGCGTATTCGTCGGTAAAACAACCAACTTCGGAATTTCTTCTTCGCGCTTGCTCTGGCACACCGTACAGGTATATGTCTTAATTCCTGTACTTGAAGTGGTAGCCTCTTTCGTTATAACTCCGGCATCCCAGGTATGCGTATGCTCAGTTTCCCCGGAACCACCTTGCGTTTCATCGTAAAAAACAACTGTAACCGTATATGTTATCTTCGTTACACCATCTGGTGCTGTCAGAACATACTGTACCGGATTTGTAAAATCATGAGATCTTCCACTGGTAAACTCATCTGCTACCGCTGTTCCTGTACCAGAACCATAATCAATATTCGGTGCCAGCCTGGTAACATCAGTTCCTTTTGGCAACCGCAGCGTAATCTTACGGTTCTCATTATCAATTTCCCCAACAACATCCTCTTTTAACTGGGAATTAAACGCCTTGTTAAGTACAAAACTATAAAATCTTGCCTCATTAGAAGCCGTCACTATAATTTTTATTGTGACCGGCAAAACTGCCTTTGTTCCTGTATCCACAATTTTATATTGTGACTCATAAATTCCCACTGATGCAGTGACAGTTCCGGAAAAAGTAAAGTATTTACTTCCATAAGAGCCTCCGCCAGGAACCGCAAAGACAGTTAAACCAGCCGGTAAATTCTCAGAAACAACCTGAGTTTCATACTTACCACTTCCACCTGTAACAAAGCCTGAATATATCCACTGCTCTTTTCCAGTTCCTGTAACCGCGTACAGCTCAGTATCTGTAATCGCCAATGGTTCTGTTACGCTCATTGTTCCAAGCACAGCGATCACGGCACCATATTCTCCCGGCAGCTTATCAGTCACATAAGCAATAAGATCTTTTCCATTATCTGATGACTCTGTTATTCTGCCATTATCAATCACTGCCGATGAACCGCTTCCACTTCCAAGCGCCAAATGTATTCCATAAGTATTCAGATCACCCACTGTAATAACCGGCGATACTTTTCCATTGCTATATGTAATCTGAAGCTTCACTCCGGTCAGATCGAGTTTATCTCCAGCTACATAATTAAGTTTCTCAGGAGCTGCAAGCATAGTCAAGGCCGCTGGTGCATTCGCTGCAACTGTAATCGCCCACGGTATTTTTGCTCCAAAGTAATCAAAAGTAACCTGAGTATCCGATGTTTTCAGTGGGCCTGTTTTGTCATAGGTAAATCCACTGTAAATATAAGCTGCACGACCACCAATCGTTGCATACATACTGGCTCTGGATGGATTGAATACATCTCCTTCCACATAAGATTTCTTCGGCTGTCCTGATATTACAATGCTGCTGATATCACTGGTTTTCGGCGCAACAACTTCCATTGAATAAGCAACCTGTTTGCCCTTATATTCTACATAAACATGAGTAGTTCCTTCAGCAGAACTGTCAAAGCCGCTTATCATATCGGCTGTAATCTCAGAATAAGTTGTACCATTTATCAAAAGCCTGCCCCAATACCAAGGTTTTTCTCCCACGTAGCAGGAAGTCCAGTTGTTTTTTACCTCCAATGAAATAATCTCCGGATTCTCCACCCGCTCTGGCAAACCATCCTCTGAAATCTTCCAGTCAGTTCCAAACTCCCAGCCCACGTAAGATTTGGAATCTTTCATCTGTGCCTCTGTGAGAAGTCCACCTGTTCCAATGGAAGCATCAGTTCCGCCGACAAGATTCCCCTCTCCACTCTTTCCATAACAGTTCAGCACATGTCCGCTTAAACCGTAAGAAGAGCTGAGTACATTATCAGCAGCAGTTCCACACATCTGTCCTACACGGTTGTTCGCCGCAGTTACTGTGATTTTTCCTGCATGGAGGCATTCTTTGAGCACACCGCCCATGCCCCCAAACTTCTGAATTTCTCCCGCAATTCCGCCCACATAGACCGGATATTCGTTTCCGTTTGTCTGGGTAACACGAATCGTACCGGTGCTGACACACTTGCTTATAGTACCTATATTCAGACCTGCAATTCCACCTACCCAGCTTTTCATAGGAGCCATTGTCAAATTAACATTCAGCTTTGATGTGCAGCCAAAAATAATTCCGGCAAGTGCATTTTCACCTGCAATTCCGCCAAATTCCGGATATACAACAGCTCCGTTTCCGCCCATATATCCGCTGATTATTCCTGTCACCATACAATCTTCAATATTTCCTTCATTGTACTGTGTGATGACTCCCTGCACGTTCTGCATATCATCATCAAAATCTGCAACTACGCGCAGATTCCTGATTTTTCCCTGATTCATGGCTATCAAAGGCTTCTTCAATCCATAGATCGTATGTCCGTTTCCGTCCAGCGTTCCACCAAAATAAGAGATGGTAAAATTAATTCTTCCCTGTGTCTGAATATCTGAGGTCAGCTGATAATATGCACCCTGATTTTCCTCGATCAAATTCAGATCATCCAAAGAATCGATCTGATAAGGACTGCTGCTTGTACCATTTCCGCCAGCCGGTTTCACAGATGAAGTCCGGCTTCCTATTACACGATAAACAATTCCGCTTTCCCCATCAGATGGGACTGTAAATTTTCCATTCTTCAGTTTCACAAGGATCGCGGAAGCTGCCGGAATGGAATATTTTGAGCCACTGTCTCCGGAAAATATCGGAAATGCAGATGCCTTTTTTGCAGCTATCCGATCGCCTGGAAAACTGTATACACCAGAAGCTTCTCCTGCTGCCACAGCTGTATAAAAATCTGAAAGAAGTGTTTTAAACGGAATTCCTGTTACCTTCTCCAGATAAGCTTCACAGGTAAGGGAGGAAGCTTCTACTGTATAAAATTTCGGCAACACAGCCATAGGCTCATAGCTTCCTGCCATACGGTCAATTACGTATCTGACAAACAGGTATGGCATTCCATAGTCCTGGGCAATATCATCGCGATAACTCTTATACATCAAGGAAGAGCCGTTACGAATAGCGGTACTTCCTGCAATTCCGTTCATCCAGCCATTTGTGTCCGTACCGCCCCACAGATAATCCATAACCGTTACTGCAAGTCCTTCGTTTATCCACGTATATTTTTCGGAGGCATTGAATTTTGTTTTCAGCCAGAATACTGCATGCTGTCCCTCATGAACCAGCAGACCGTTTCTTCTTGTCATTTCACCGGAGACATAGGATGCTGCCGCCGGAGTGTTGATATGGATTGCTGTAATTCCCTCATCATACTGAAACTGACCACTTGCGCCGCTTAAGGTTTCCAGCACAATAGAGAGCTTGCCGGATCCATCTTCCCAGGGAAGATCGCCTCCTGCCAGTGTTTTCAGGATTTGATAGGGCTGTCTGTCATAAATACTCGCCATGTCTGATGCTATGAGAGATGTTTTTCCAGCGGCATCATAATCCGCTTTCATATTTTTGTCCATCCAGATATAGCAATGTTCACCAATCCCAATGCATATATAGGTCTTGCCGCTGCCATTGCTTCTATAAATATATTTTTCTTCTCCTATTGCATAAGTGGTAGTCGCTGCCTGGACGGATATACCATCGTCAGTCTCATCTGCTGATGTAATGGACGAAATAGCGCTTTTTTCATTCAGCGCAGTGACTGAGCGGGTGCTTCCTGCATTCAGCCCGGCCAGGCTTTGAGCTGCGGGAAGCTCACTTCCACTTGAAACTGACGCAGTACTTCCACTGTCATCAAAGATCAGTGTGCCTGTACTCCTCGAATCAGATGTATCCGTATTAATAATCACTGCATACTCCCCAGTAAGTGTTTCCCCGGCCTTTCCCTCTGTCACTGCAGCAAAAACATTTACAACGTCCAGTATTCCCAGAAGCAGAAGACAGATTCCCACACACAGACCAATGGATTTTCTTTTTTTCATACACTCCTCCTGTAAAAAATTTCCTTTCCTACAGTTTACCATTTTTACATTCTGTACACTATGTTTTTTTCTGCACTTTTCTGATTAATTTCAACAAAAAATGGGGCGAATGTATCGTTTCCGCTGATACATCGCCCCATTTATTTTCTTATTAAATTACTCTTCCTCAAACTCCAGATCCTTACGGCTCATCTCCTCAATCAGCTCTCTCTTCACCTCAAAAAGCTTCGGAGAAAGATCCACATAAACCTTCTGTGGGTTGGAGAATCGTCTGGACTCGTCCCAGAGAGTGCTCTGTTCCTTCTGGCAGATTGCGCGAAGTTCCATTACTGACGGAGACGTATAAACGCGTTTTCCCTCCTTAATAACCGGAACCAGAAGCTCACGAACCTCGTAAGTGCCGCCCAGAATCTTAGTTTTTTTCCAGGTGTCAACCGGGTCAAATACTACCATAGTTTCATCTGGGTTCAGCTTCTCATCAGCAAGACAGATCAAATCAGCTTTAATCTTGCCTGTGGACTTGCTGTAAATACGATATACTGTCTTATTTCCAGGGTTTGTTACCTTAGCGGTGTTCTCAGAAAGCTTGATCTTCGGAACAAATTCACCTGTCTCAGGATTTTTCACTGCTGCCAGCTTGTATACACCACCAAATGCCGGGTTATCATTGGAAGTGATCAGACGTGTTCCAACGCCCCAGGAATTGATCTTGGCATCCTGGGCTTTCAGGCTCTCAATCAGATATTCGTCAAGGTCACTGGATGCGGAAATGGTCGCATCATCAAAACCAGCTGCCGATAACATTTTATATGCCTCTTTGGAAAGGTAAGCAAGGTCACCGCTGTCGATACGGATACCATATTTTTTCAGCTGGATTCCCTCCTCCCGCATTTCCTCAAATACACGGATTGCATTGGGAACACCGGATTTCAGCACGTCGTAAGTGTCTACCAGAAGGATACATGCATCCGGGTACATTCTTGCGTATGTCTTGAATGCAGTGTATTCATCCGGGAAGCTCATGATCCAGGAATGTGCATGAGTTCCAAGTACCGGCACGTCAAACATCTGACCAGTAAGCACACAGGATGTTCCGACACAACCACCGATCACAGCTGCACGGGCTCCAAAAATACCGGCATCCGGTCCCTGGGCACGGCGAAGACCGAACTCCATGATTCCATCACCTTTCGCCGCATAGCAGACACGTGCTGCCTTGGTAGCGATCAGGCTCTGATGGTTCATAATGTTCAAAATCGCAGTTTCCACAAGCTGAGCTTCCATAATCGGTGCTACCACTTTCACCATTGGCTCTCTAGGGAAAATAACAGTGCCTTCCGGGATGGCATAAATGTCTCCGGTAAAATGGAAAGAGCGAAGATATTCCAGAAAATCTTCCTCAAAAATGGAAAGACCGCGAAGATATTCAATGTCTGCGTCTGTAAATCTCAGATTCTCAATATATTCAATTACCTGCTCCAGTCCTGCACAGATAGCAAAACCGCCTCCGCATGGGTTATCACGGTAAAACATGTCAAATACGACAGTCTGGTCAGTTGAGTTCTTAAAATACCCCTGCATCATGGTAAGTTCATAGAGATCCGTGAGCAGAGTCAGGTTATTTGCTCTCATGTTTATTCTCCTTATTAATGAGGCCAGTCTGAGAATCAATTACCTGAATAATTTTCAACAGGCTCCAGACAGGCTGTTTAATTATAAAAATTTTATACGGTAACCATAGACTCACAGGAACAAAGCGAAGTAATTTCTTATAAAGTAAAAAAGTTTCTGGCACTACTACCTTAGAGTGTGTCGAAAAAACTCCAAAAGCTTCCCGCCAGCGACCTATGCGATTCCGTATATTTTGCTTGATTATAACACATTCATCTCAAAATGCACAGGAAAAAGAAAAGCGAAATCTTAATTTTTCCCCGAAAAATCAAGGCTTCACAGAAATTGAATAAATTTTTAAAAAAATTTGAAAAAAGGGGTTGACTTTTATATATGCATTGATATATAATACAACATGTCGCAAGCGAGAAACGACTTGCTAAGACACATAGGGCTATCGCCAAATGGTAAGGCAACGGACTCTGACTCCGTCATTTCAAGGTTCGAATCCTTGTAGCCCAGCTCTAAGCCTTGGATAGTGATCCAAGGCTTTTTTTCTTGCTTTATAGAAAAGTGCTCTCCGGCAAAAAAAACGCTCCGCGAGGATGCGCCGGGAAGAATCCCGGATCGGCAGGAAGAGAAACGAAAGATTACAGGAGGAAGAGTCACGATGTATGCATTTGAAAGTAAAGTCCGTTACAGTGAAGTTGGCGAGGATACCAGGATGACACTTTACAGTGTGCTGAATTATTTTCAGGACTGTAGTGTATTTCATTCGGAGTCGGTAGGAAGAGGTACGGCCGTGCAGGAAGAATTGGGAAGAGCCTGGGTGCTGACCGGCTGGCAGATCGAATTCAGGAGAGCAGCTGACCTTGGGGAAAGCATACGGATCTCCACCTGGCCGCATGGATTCCGGGGATTTGTCGGAGAGCGTAATTTCCTGATGGAAACACTGGATGGGGAAGTCCTGGCTTGTGCGGACTCAAGCTGGGCATATATCGATGTGAAAACCGGGCATCCGGTAAAGACATCAGAGGAAGAACGGGCAGCATATCCGGTGGAGGCGAAACTGGATATGAAATCGTTGGGAAGAAGAATCCGGATTCCGGAGGAGCGGCAGGAGATGGGAGGCTTTACCGTCCGCCAGTATCATCTGGACTCCAATCATCATGTAAACAATGCACAGTATATCCGATTGTCGCAGGAATACATCCCGGCTGATTTTCAAGTGCAGAGACTGCGGGCGGAATATAAGAGACAGGCAGTGCTTGGAGATCAGATTTTCCCAATGGTTTCGAAAACAGAGGACAGCTATGTGGTTGCTTTATGTAATGAAGAGAAAGAGCCATATGCGGTGGTGGAATTTTCCCGAACATAAGAAGTCAAAAGTAGAGAGATATATAAAGAAATTACCAGGAAATGAAGAAATTACTGGGAGAAGTCTGCAAAATATATTATAATGAAGCAGAAATAAGCAATGACAGAATGAAAAGATTGCCATTTCGTGAAATATGCAGGAAACAACAGATATCAGATGAATGGCTGACGAATGCAAGACAGTCTGAGATTACACAAATACACACGCAGGAGTCTGCGTGAACACAGTTACGGAGGAACGAGCATGATTGAATTAGGAAGAAGACAGAAATTACAGGTAGTAAAAAAAGTGGAATTCGGTGTCTATCTTGGAGAAAAGGCAGATGCGAAGGAACAGGAGAGGGTTCTTCTGCCGGCAAAACAGGTACCGGCGGAGACAAAAGTAGGTGATGAACTGGAAGTATTTATCTATCGGGATTCCGCAGACCGCCTGATCGCGACGACAAGAGTACCGGCTCTGGAGCTTCATCAGACAGCAGTGGTAAAAGTTGCGGAAGTTGGGAAAATCGGAGCATTTCTGGACTGGGGTCTGGAAAAAGATCTGTTGCTTCCATATAAAGAGCAGACCGTAAAGGTGAAAAAGGATCAGGAAGTGCTGGTTGCCTTGTATATCGACAAGAGTGACCGGCTCTGCGCGACCATGAAAGTATATCCGTACCTGAAAACGCAGTCTCCGTATGTGGTAGAAGACCAGGTAGAGGGAAGAATCTATGAGATCAGCGACAATTTCGGAGTTTTTGTGGCAGTTGATGATCAGTATTCCGGTCTGATCCCGAAGACAGAGGCGCAGGGACAGTACCGTCCGGGTGAGAAGGTAAGCTGCCGTGTGACAAATGTAAGAGAAGACGGCAAACTGAATCTTTCTCCGAGAAAAAAAGCATACCAGCAGATGGATGAAGATTCCGAACTGGTGTTAAAGGTAATTGGTGAGTATGCAGGTGTGCTGCCGTTTGATGACAAAGTGTCACCGGAGGTGATCAAGCGGGAATTCGGACTGAGCAAAGCGGCATTTAAACGTGCGGTCGGTCATTTGTTGAAAGAGAAGAAAATCAAGATCCAGGATAAACGTATTTACTTGATTTTTTAGGCGGCAGTTGCTATACTATACAGTATATTTTGGTAACACTTTGCAGTCAGGATCCTGTGGAAGAAGCGGGAAGATGTAAGGCATGACTGTTGACAGTAAAAAGATAGTATGCAGTTGGAAAAGAAAACAACTGTCTGAGTAATAAAAGGAGGATTATCGTTGGACTCGATAGACTATTATAACCGGTATGCGGTGCCCTATTATGAAGAAACAGTAGATGCGAGCATGGAAGAGGTTATGAAGCCGTTTGTGGAACTCCTGTCCGAGGAGTCGGAGAATGCAGAAGTGTTGGATCTGGGATGCGGCTCCGGAAGGGACACCCTGTTATTGGAAGAATATGGATTTTATGTAACACCGATGGATGGCTCAGAAGAGATGTGTAAACTTGCAGAGGTAAACACAGACAAAGAAGTATTGCAGATGACCTATGACGAGATGGAATTCGATGATGTCTTTGATGGGATCTGGGCGTGTGCCTCACTGATTCATCTGACGGAAGATGAGATGCGCAAGGTTATGAAGAAACTTGTACAGGCGCTGAAGGAAAACGGTGTACTTTATTTTTCCGTACATAAAGGCGACCGGGATGGAATCTATCATGGACGTTATTTCCATGACTACAACAGAAGGGAACTGCAGAGTCTGATGGAAGAATATCCGGAACTGGAAGTGGTTGATATATGGACCACACAGGATGTGCGGTCAGAAAAGTCGGATAAGCTCTGGCTGAATGTACTGGCACGAAAAACAGGAAAAGAGTAAATGCAGAAAAGTCTGGACGGCGTAGTACCGGCCAGACTTTTGCGTTTTATTTGGTACAGGATATAGGAGGAAAACCGATGGGATTTACACATTTGCATGTGCATACGGAATACAGTTTGCTGGACGGTTCCAATAAGATCAAAGAATATGTAGCCCGGGTGAAAGAACTGGGGATGGACAGTGCGGCGATTACAGATCACGGTGTGATGTATGGCTGTATTGATTTTTATCGGGCGGCAAAGGAAGCCGGAATCAACCCGATCCTCGGATGTGAGGTCTACGTGGCGCCCGGTTCCCGTTTTGATAAAGAGATGCAGCACGGAGAAGACCGGTATTATCATCTGGTGTTGCTGGCGGAGAATAATCAGGGATACAGTAATCTGATGAAGATTGTTTCTGCAGGTTTTGTGGAAGGGTATTACTATAAGCCGCGAGTGGATCTGGAAGTTCTGGAAAAATATCATGAGGGGATTATCGCGTTAAGTGCCTGCCTCGCCGGTGAGATTCCCAGATTCCTGACCCGAGGTCTGTATGAGGAAGGAAAAAGAGCGGCACTGCGTTATCGGGAGATTTTCGGAAAGAATAATTTCTTTCTGGAATTACAGAATCATGGAATCCGGGAGCAGGAGATAGTCAACCAGCAGCTGGTGCGTATGAGCAGTGAGACAGGGATCGAACTGGTATGTACGAATGATGTACATTATACCTATGCGGAAGATGCAGGCTCCCACGATATCCTTCTTTGTATCCAGACCGGGAAAAAAGTGCAGGACGAGGACCGTATGCGCTATGAAGGTGGTCAGTACTACGTCAAATCAGAAAAAGAGATGGCGGCACTGTTTCCATATGCGCCGCAGGCTCTGGAAAATACAAAAAAGATCGGTGACCGGTGTCATGTGGAGATCGAATTTGGCGTGACCAAGCTGCCGAAATATGATGTCCCGGACGGCTATACTTCCTGGGAATATCTGAATAAACTTTGCTGGGAGGGGCTGGAGGAGAAATATCATCCGGTGACGGAAGAACTGAAAGAACGTCTGACCTATGAATTAAATACAATTAAAACCATGGGATATGTGGATTACTTCCTGATCGTATGGGATTTTATCAAATATGCGAGAGATAATGATATCATGGTGGGACCTGGACGTGGTTCTGCGGCAGGAAGTATCGTTTCTTATTCTCTGGGGATCACACAGCTGGATCCGATCCGGTATCAGCTGCTGTTTGAACGTTTCCTGAACCCGGAACGAGTATCCATGCCTGATATTGATATTGACTTCTGTTTCGAACGGAGACAGGAAGTTATTGATTATGTGGTGAGAAAATACGGAAAGGACCGTGTGGTGCAGATTGTTACTTTTGGTACGATGGCGGCTCGCGGCGTGATCCGTGATGTGGGAAGAGTGCTGGACTTTCCGTATGCGCAGGTGGATACTATCGCAAAGATGATCCCGAATGAGTTAAATATCACGATTGACAAAGCACTGAAAATGAATCCGGAACTTCGCAATCAGTACGAGGGTGATGAGCAGATCCATTATCTGATCGATATGTCCAAACGCCTGGAGGGTCTGCCGCGGCATACGTCGATGCATGCCGCCGGCGTGGTGATCAGTCAGAAAGCAGTGGATGAATATGTGCCGCTTTCCCGTGCCTCAGACGGTTCGATCACAACGCAGTTTACGATGACGACGCTGGAAGAACTGGGACTTCTGAAAATGGATTTTCTTGGATTGCGCACGCTGACTGTGATCCAGAATGCGGTAAAACTGGCGCAGAAAAGCGAAGGAATCGAACTGGATCTGTCGAAGATTGATTATAACGACCAGGCGGTACTCGGAATGATCGGAAGCGGAAAGTGTGAGGGTGTGTTCCAGCTGGAAAGTACCGGTATGAAAAACTTCATGAAGGAGCTGAAACCGAAGAGCCTGGAAGATATCATTGCCGGAATCTCCCTGTACCGTCCGGGTCCGATGGATTTTATCCCTCAGTATATCAAAGGAAAAAATGCACCGGATCAGATTACTTATGACTGTCCGCAGTTAGAGCCGATTCTGGAACCGACCTATGGTTGTATCGTTTATCAGGAGCAGGTTATGCAGATTGTGCGTGATCTGGCCGGGTATACGCTGGGACGAAGCGATCTGGTACGGCGTGCCATGGCAAAGAAGAAAGCAGCGGTCATGGCAAAAGAGAGGGAAAACTTTGTGTACGGCAATGAGGAGGAAGGTGTTCCAGGCTGTATCGCAAACGGAATCAGCGAGCAGGTGGCAAATAAAATCTATGATGAAATGACGGATTTTGCCAAGTATGCATTTAACAAGTCACACGCTGCAGCTTATGCGGTGGTATCGTATCAGACTGCCTGGTTAAAATATTATTATCCGGTGGAGTTCATGGCGGCGCTGATGACCTCGTGTATCGATAATCCGTCTAAGGTATCCGAGTATATCTTAAACTGCCGGCAGATGGGAATCAGGATCCTGCCGCCGGACATCAACCGCAGTACCGGCAGCTTTTCTGTAGAAGACGGCAGCATCCGGTATGGAATGGCGGCTGTGAAAGGAATCGGAAAGCCGGTGATGGAAGCGATCGTGGAAGAGAGAGAGAGGGGCGGTTTATTTTCCTCACTCAAAGACTTTTGTCAGAGGTTAAGCGGAAAAGAAGTGAATAAGCGGACTATTGAAAACTTTATCAAAGCAGGAGCCTTTGACAGCTTTGGCGGAACGAGAAAGCAGTTTATGATGATCTATGTGCAGGTGATGGATACGGTCAATCAGGAGAAAAAATCTTCGATGACCGGTCAGATGAGTCTGTTTGATATCATGGGAGAAGAGGATAAAAAGAGCTTTGAGATCTGCCTGCCGGATGTGGGAGAGTACGCGAAAGAAAGCAAGCTGGCATTTGAAAAAGAGGTGCTTGGTGTGTATATCAGCGGCCATCCGTTGGAAGAATATGCAGATGTCTGGAAAAAGAATATCACGGCAGCTACCTCGGACTTTTATCCTATGGAAGAGAGCGGTCTGCCAAAGGTGAGAGACGGAGCGAAAGTAATCGTCGGCGGCATGATCACAGAAAAAACGATCAAATATACGAAAAACAATAAAGTTATGGCATTTATCACACTGGAAGATCTGGTGGGAACGGTGGAAGTAGTTGTATTTCCAAGAGATTATGAGAGAAATGCCGCACTGATCGAGACGGATTCCAAAGTGTTTATCATGGGAAATGTGTCGGCGGAGGATGACAAGGCGAGTAAGCTGATCTGCGAAAAAATCGTCTCCTTCGATCAGGTGCCGCGGGAACTGTGGATCCAGTTTGCCGACCGGAAACAGTACGAGCAGGAGGTAGCAGAACTCTATGATACCCTGCGCCAGTCCGATGGCAGAGATCATGTGGTGGTGTATCTGCGGGCAGAAAAACAGATGAAACATCTCCCGGCCTCGCGAAGCGTGGAAATCGAGGATAATCTGCTTGGTATTTTACGGGAAAAATACGGCGCGGAAAATGTCAAAGTTGTGGAAAAGAGTATTGAAAAACAGCTTCATATGCATTAAAATATAAAACGATAAGGCGATAGAGCCGGATGATGCGTTATCCGGTATTAGATTAGATATATTAGTGGAGGGAACATTATGGCAAAAGAACTCAAGACCATTGGCGTATTGACAAGTGGAGGAGATGCTCCGGGAATGAATGCTGCAATCCGTGCGGTTGTTCGTCGTGGACTGAGCAAAGGAATGAAGATGAAAGGTATCCTGAAAGGATATGACGGATTGCTGAATGAAGAAATCATTGATATGACTGCAAAAGATGTATCTGATATCATCGGTCGTGGTGGTACTATCCTGTATACTGCACGTTGCGCAGAGATGAGAACAGAAGAAGGACAGAAAAAAGCGGCTGATATCTGCAAAAAACACGGTATTGACGGTCTGGTAGTTATCGGTGGTGACGGTTCTTTTGCAGGTGCGCAGAAGCTGGCAAACCTGGGAATCAACGCAGTTGGTATTCCGGGAACCATTGACCTGGATATCGCATGTACAGAGTATACCATCGGTTTTGATACCGCCGTAAATACTGCTATGGAAGCAATCGATAAGGTTCGTGATACCTCTACTTCCCATGAGAGATGCAGTATCATCGAGGTTATGGGACGTGGAGCCGGCTGGCTTGCACTGTGGTGCGGTATTGCCAACGGAGCAGAGGATGTTCTGATCCCTGAGAAGTATGACTATGATGAGCAGAAGCTGATCAATAACATTATTGAGAGCCGTAAGATGGGTAAGAAACACCACATCATCATCAATGCAGAGGGTATCGGTCATTCACAGGCTATGGCAACCCGTATCGAGGCCGCTACAGGAATCGAGACACGTGCTACTATCCTTGGTCACATGCAGCGTGGTGGAAGCCCAACATGTAAGGACCGTGTATATGCATCCATGATGGGTGCTATGGCAGTAGACCTTCTTCTGGAAGGCAAGAAGAGCCGTGTTGTTGGATATCGTCATGGTGATTTCGTTGATTTCGATATCAATGAAGCTCTTGCAATGGAGAAGAGTGTAACTCCATATATGTGGGAGGTTTGTGAGTCCCTTTCTCATAATTATAGGAAATAACAGTGATAATACGGTTCACTTGTCTCAGGGCATATCTCCGATTGGGTTTTACAGTCTGTGATACACATTTTGCAGAAATCCTTAGAGCTATGTGTCGGCGGCAGGTGAACCGTAATTATAAAAGAGTCATTGTTCCTGACATTCTACAGCAGAGTATTTTGCGAAAGATGCTGAGGGCAGTGGCATAAAGGAAGCTTATGTTCATTCAAAACCTGCAATATAAATTGCATAAACTGAATACGGCACAGATCATTACCCTCAGCTTTGCGGGGGTAATTTTTGTAGGAGGATTAATTTTGTGGCTGCCTTTCTGTACGGCAGCAGGCCAGACCACTTCGTTCTCCGATGCTATGTTTACAGCCACCACCTGTGTATGTGTAACCGGCCTTGTGACTGTGACCACAGCCACTCACTGGAGCCTGATCGGCAAGCTGGTGATCCTTTTGCTGATCCAGATTGGCGGAATTGGTCTGATCGCTCTTGCCAGCATTATTTTTATTTCCCTGAATAAGAAGATCAGTCTGAAGAACCGCAGAATGATCCAGGAATCCTATAATCTGGAGCAGATGTCCGGCCTGGTAACAGTGGTGAGAAAAGTGGTTCTCTGCGTATTTGCAGCGGAAGGAATCGGAGCTGTCGGCTATGCGTTCTGCTTTGTACCAGAGCTTGGACTGGTGAAAGGTCTGGGGCAGGCTGTTTTTACAGCAGTTTCAGCCTTTTGTAACGCAGGGATCGATCTCTTGGGAGAGAACAGTCTGGCAGACTATGTAACCAATCCTCTGGTGAATGTGACAACTATGGGATTGATTATTGCTTCTGGACTTGGCTTTAATGTATGGTGGGATCTTGGAAAAAGAATAAAGCTGGTTTTTCAGAAGAAGCTTTCTCCTAGAAGATTATTCCGGACCCTTCGCCTGCAGAGCAAGCTGGTTTTGACTACAACCGGGATTTTGCTCCTTGGTGGGACGATCTGTATTTTGCTGTTTGAGTATAAGAACCCGGCCACACTGGGAAATCTGTCCTTTGGGCAGAAGCTGATGGCAGCGGCATTTCAGTCTGTGACCACAAGAACAGCAGGTTTTTTTACAGTTGATCAGGGGGCGCTGACTAGCGGAAGTGTAATAATCTGTCTGTTTCTTATGCTGGTTGGAGGTTCTCCTATGGGGACTGCCGGCGGAGTGAAGACGACTACACTTGCAGTGCTTGTGCTGAGTATTATTGCCAACCTTCGGGGAAAAAAGGATGTAGAGGTTTATGGGAGAAAGATTCGCAGCAGTTATATCCGTTCTGCACAGGTAGTTGTGGGAATGGCGGTTAGTGTGCTGCTTATTTCCGTGCTGGGGATTTTTGCAGTTATGCCGGAAGCCCCCTTTGTGGACGTGCTGTATGAGCTTACCTCTGCAGTTGGAACCGTAGGTCTTTCCAGAGGACTGACCGCTGTTCTGAATACACCGGCCAAATGGATCGTTATTTTTACCATGTATCTTGGAAGAATCGGTCCTCTGACACTAGGCGCAGCAGTTGTATCCCGTGCGCAGAAGCGCACCAAGGATGTACATCTGGCAGAAGAGAATATTATGATAGGATAGGAAATGATGTCTGTGGACCACATTATCCCGCATGAAAGTATGTTGCTTTCATAGCAGATTTTAAAGGAGATTAGAATGAGCGGAAAATCCTTTGCAGTCATTGGATTGGGGCAGTTTGGAATGACCCTGGCAAAAGAGCTTGCGAATGCAGATTATGATGTTTTGGCAATTGATGATAAAGATGAAAATATTCAGGAAATTGCAGATACTGTCACCTATGCAGTTCGTGCAGATGTGCGCGAGCCTGGAATTCTGAAATCTCTGGGCGTGCAGAATGTAGACGTTGCGATTATTGCGGTTGCAGAAAATATGGAAGCCAGTATTACAGCCACCATGCAGGTGAAGGACCTGGGCGTCCCGCTTGTTCTGGCGAAGGCAATGAATTCCCTTCATGGCCGGATCCTGGAGAAAATCGGTGCTGATCAGGTAATATATCCGGAGCGTTCCATGGGCATCCGCGTTGCTCGTAATTTTACAGCCAGTGGATTTGAGGATGTGTTTGAGCTTTCTACGGAGTTCAGTATGGCAGAATTCCGGATCCCGGATGAATGGGTGGGAAAAAGTCTTTCAGAGATTAGGCTCCGTGAGCAGCATCATATAAATCTGGTTGCAGTGAAGCATGGAGATTCTGTAAATGTAAACCTGAATCCTGCGGAGAAGCTGGAAGCGGGTTGTATTCTGGTTGCAGTAGGAAAGAACGAGGATTTGAATAAATTCCGAAAGCCGCTGTAACAGGGAGGATAATTTATGATAACCAGTGCAAATAATACACAGGTAAAAAATATCATACAGTTAAACCAGAAGGCCAAGGCCCGCAGGGAACAGGGGTTATTTGTGGCTGAGGGACGGAAAATGTTCGGGGAAGCTCCAAAAGACTGGATTTCCAAGGTTTATGTGACGGAGTCATTGACGGAAGATAAGTCTTTAATGGAGCAGGTAATGATGCTCCCTGAAGAAAAAAGAGAAGTGGTGGCAGACAATGTTTTCCGCCAGATGTGTGACACCAGGACTCCTCAGGGCATTCTTACCGTGCTGAAGAAACCTGCGTGGAGCGCGGAAGACATTTTGACAGGAGATTCTCCGCTGGTAATGGTTCTGGAGGATCTTCAGGATCCCGGCAATGCCGGAACGATCATAAGAACCGGTGAAGGTGCAGGAGTCAGCGGTGTTTTTCTTACAAAGACCTGTGTGGATATCACGAATCCTAAGGTGATCCGTGCAACTATGGGTTCTGTGTACAGAATTCCTTTTTTATATGTGGAAGATGTGGTATCATTAGAAAAGAAGCTGAAAGAAAAAGGAATCCGCAGTTTTGCAGCTCATCTGAAAGGTGAGAATTCCTACGATCATGAATCCTATAAAGGTGGTACCGCATTTTTTATCGGAAACGAGGGAAAAGGTCTTACAGACCAGGCTGCGGACGCAGCAGACTGCCTGATACGCATCCCGATGTGCGGAAAAGTAGAATCGCTGAATGCTGCTATGGCATCGGGGATTTTGATGTATGAAGCTGCAAGACAGAGAAGAGAATAAGAGAGGAGGGGTTTTATGACACCTTTGGCCTGGCTTGGAATACTGGCAATTTTACTGGTAATTGAAGCGATCACGGTAGGACTTACCACTGTCTGGTTTGCAGGCGGTGCTCTTGTGGCGTGCATTGTCTCGTGGCTCGGCGGGGGAATTGTTGTACAGCTCCTTTTATTTTTCGGGGTTTCCGTGGTGCTTCTGATCTTTACCAGACCTCTGGCGGTTCGCTACATGAACAAGGGCGTGGAGAAGACCAATGCAGAGAGCCTTCTGGGAAAAAGGGCCGTAGTGATACAGCCAATCAACAACCTGGCTCAGACCGGGCAGGTGCGGATCAATGATATCGAATGGACGGCACGTTCAGCCGACGAATCGGTTGAAATACCGGCCGGTGCAGTAGTTGAGATCAAAGAGATCCGCGGAGTGAAGCTGATCGTAAAAGAAGATAATAAGGAGGGCTAAAATTATGGGTGGAGTTATTGTTTTGCTTGTAGTCATCGTTCTTGTATTGTGGGTACTTGCATCCTGCATCCGCATTGTGCCGCAGGCTTATGCTGTGGTACTGGAACGTCTTGGCGCTTACAAAGCTACCTGGAGCACAGGTATTCATTTCAAGGTTCCGTTCATTGAGCGTGTTGCAAGAAGAGTAAACTTAAAAGAGCAGGTTGTGGATTTTCCACCGCAGCCGGTGATCACGAAAGATAACGTAACCATGCAGATCGATACGGTTGTATTTTTCCAGATCACAGATCCGAAGCTTTATGCATATGGCGTTGAGAATCCGATCATGGCTATCGAGAATCTTTCTGCTACAACACTTCGTAATATCATCGGTGATATGGAACTGGATGAGACACTGACATCCCGTGAAGTCATCAACACCAGGATGAGAGCTTCCCTTGATGAAGCTACAGATCCATGGGGAATCAAGGTGAACCGTGTAGAGCTTAAGAACATCATTCCTCCGGCAGCCATCCAGGATGCCATGGAGAAACAGATGAAGGCTGAGCGTGAGAGACGAGAAGCCATTCTGAAAGCAGAAGGAGAGAAACGTTCTACCATCCTTGTCGCAGAAGGTAAAAAACAGTCCGCGATCCTTGACGCGGAGGCTGACAAACAGGCAGCGATCCTTCATGCGGAAGCACAGAAAGAGCGTATGATCAAAGAAGCAGAAGGACAGGCACAGGCAGTTCTTAAAGTACAGCAGGCAACTGCGGAGGGACTTCGCATGATCAAAGATGCAGGAGCAGACGAGTCCGTTCTTACCCTGAAGAGCCTGGAAGCACTCACAAAAGTTGCCGACGGCAAAGCAACGAAGATCATTATTCCGTCCGAGATACAGGGCATTGCAGGGCTGGCAACATCCCTGAAGGAAATCATGACAGATAAACCGGCAGAGCAGAAATAAATCTGCAGCCGTGAGGAGGATATATTATGAATCTTAAAGGAAGAAATTTCCTGACACTGAAAGACTTTACACCGGAAGAGATCACTTACATGATCGACCTTGCAGCAGATCTGAAGGCAAAGAAAAAAGCAGGAGAGCTTCATGAGTATTACAGAGGCAAGAACATTGCCCTGATCTTTGAAAAAACAAGTACAAGAACACGCTGTTCCTTCGAAGTAGCTGCTCATGATCTGGGAATGGGTTCCACTTATCTTGATCCGACAGGTTCCCA
>ERZ825896.2127-NODE-2127-length-19729-cov-2.838569_pt1 | contig 19729 bp, 17 predicted proteins | sample MGYA00519858_ERZ825896 | MGnify/ENA primary metagenome ERZ825896 (study PRJEB31778, sample SAMEA3449214) | human gut metagenome | biome: human gut; feature: human-associated habitat; material: faeces | place: United Kingdom | collected 2010/2012 ...
AGTACAGCTCGCATACGCCATCGGCGTGGCAGTACCCGTCTGTGTCCAGGTCAATACCTTTGGAACTGGAAAGCGGGAAGATCCTGTACTGGAAGAGATGGTATCTCGTGTCTTTGATCTGAGGCCGGCTTTTTTGATTGAAGCCTTCGGTATGCGGAAGCCGATTTATGAACAGTTGGCCGCTTATGGCCACTTTGGGCGGAGCGAATACAACCTTGCTTGGGAAAAAACAGACAAGACGGATGAGATTCACGCGTATCTCACGACAGAAAAATAAGCGGAATGGATAGAATTGCAATAACGGGAATGGGGGTTTTATCCCCGGCGGGACGGTCCCTTCAAGCGTTTTGGGACACTCTTTGCCGGGCCCGCTCCGTTTATGGGACGATTCCTTCTTTTGCGGATGACGCGCAGTATCGCGTCAAAATCGGCGCGCAGATAGCCGATGATGATTGGGCGCGGGATTTGCCGGTAGACCGGTATGGAAAGGCCGCCTGCTACTGCTTGTATACCGTAAAACAGGCGGTGGAGGACGCCGGACTGAGTGACAAAGCCTTGGCGAGGAAACGCGTGGGGGTGATCGTCGGCACGACCATGGGGGAGATCCAAGAGGAAGAGGCGTTTACCCGTTGGATCTGCGGAAAAGGGGAAGGAAGTGCGGCCCGCTTTCGGGAACGTTATCCTGCGTACCAAATTGCCCATGCCGTGGCGGAGTATTACCACGCTGCCGGTCCCTGCTATGTCGTACCCGCCGCCTGTGCCGCAGGAAATTATGCTGTCGCTATGGCAAAACAGCTGCTGCAAGAGGGATATGCCGATATCCTGTTGGTCGGTGGCGTGGATGTATTCTCCCGCGTGGCGTTCGCCGGTTTTCAGCGTCTGCTTTCCTTAGCCCCCGATTGCTGCCGTCCGTTTGATAGGACCAGGAAAGGGCTGGTGTTGGGAGAAGGATGCGGATTTCTTGTTCTGGAGAGGGAAAGCGAAAGGCTCGGAGAAAACCATTACGGCCGTGTCCTGGGTGCCGGCCTCGCCTCCAATGCAAGCCATATGACCGCACCTCATAAAGAAGGCGAGGGTGAGTGGAAAGCCATGCATAAGGCGATCGCCGACGCGGGGCTGCGGATTGACGAGGTGGACTATATTTCGGCCCATGGAACCGGAACCAGGGCGAACGACCTGGTGGAGGCCCGGAGCATCCGCCGCTTGTTTGGCGAGAGGAAAGCCCCCCCGGTCAGTTCCATTAAATCGGTTCTCGGGCATTCGATGGGGGCTGCCAGCATTCTCGAGCTCATCGCCTGCTGTTTGATGATGCGCAGCGGCGTCCTCCTGCCGACCATCCATTATCGAACCCCGGATGATGAATGCCTGCTCGACGTCGTTCCCAATAAGCCGCGAGAGGCTGCCATACGGCATCTTCTCAGCAATTCGTTTGCCTTTGGGGGACAGACGAGCTGCATAGCACTGGAAACCCCCTGTTGTTGAGGAGACCGATAATGAAAAGAAAGGTATATATTCGTCGCGTTGTATGGCAGGGCGGGAAGGATCCGGATGTCCAGACGGCAGGCATGGATGCGGTAAGTGGGTGGTGCGTACAGAGTATCACCACGCTGCTCGCAGAGGTTCCCGGCCACGATAAGGGGATTCCCGTCTGTTTTGGCTCCGCTTATGGTGTGCTTCAAAATCTCCATACCTTTGACAAGGTTAGCGTGCGGCAAGGTGCTCTGGGAGTCAGCCCCTCCTATTTTCCAAGTACCGTATTGAATGCCCCAGCATGTCATGCGAGTATCCGGCACAGATTGACCGGGCCGTTGTATAATTTTTCCAACGGCGCCGCCTCTGGACTGGATGCACTGGGCTACGCTTACCTGCAAGTTTCCAGCGGACTGGCAGAAGAAGCCATTGCTTGTGCGGCGGAAGCAGCCACGCCGGAAACCCGCTTGATGTCTCCATCTCTGGAATTGTCCAGCGGCGGGGCGGTACTTCTCTGCAGCCGGCCCGCGGCGATGGAACTTTTGGAATATCGGTTTGGTTGTTTGAACACTCCCGGACAAGGGGAAGCCTCCCCCTATGGCTGTGTGGCACCCTTTCGGGAATTGTTGGATTTCCTGAACGCGCCGGGGGATAACAGGGAAAATGAAAGAGTCTTCACGGCGGCGGAGGGGCTGCGGTATTCCTCCGTTAAGGTGCAATATCGAAATGTAAAGGATGGGTAATACGTATGAATATTGAAAACGAGATTCGCGAAATTGTAGCCGAAATTTTGCAGATACCGGCAGAAGAGCTGGACACGTCCGCCTCCTTCTTTGACGAATACGGCATGGATTCTTTGCGGGCGCTGGAGATTCTCGCCAAGGTGGAAAACCGTTACAACATCACCATTGACCCGGATAATCTGGCGAAAATGACTTGTATCGACGAAGTCATCCACTTGACTGAGGACTGCCTTTCGAAAACATGAAGATCCCCGTCTATTTGACCGGGATAGGGGTAGCATCGCCGTTTGGCAATACGCCCGTGTCCTTTTGGAGCGCCCTGTTTGGGCCGGCCCGTGCGGCGGATACGTCGGCGGTTACCGTCGCGGGGAAAGCACGGAACGTCACCGCCTACATTACTGCGCCGGACGATTTCCAAAGATCGGTGCAGGAGTATTTCATCGTTTTGTGCACCCACGCCATTTCCCAGGCAATGGCGGAGGACGGCGGGCCGTTTTCACCGGACCGGACATGCATCCTGATTGGTTCCGGAATGGGAGCAGCCGATGCGTTGCTGGAAAATCCCTATCTTTCCCCGGATTTTCAAACGAAGGTTATCCACCGGATCTGCTCCTGTTTGGGAACAAAAATGCCTTTGCAGTTTCTCTCCAACGCTTGCTGCGCCGGTGCACAGGCAATCGCCTATGGTTTTGACTTGATTCGAAACGGGTACTGCGACCGGGTTATCGCAGGAGGAGCGGAAGCGTTTTCCTATTTGGTTTACAGCGGATTTCAGCGGCTATGCTCTTTGGACCCGCAAGGCTGCCGCCCTTTTCACCCGGATCGGAAGGGCATCGGCGTGGGGGATGGCGCGGCCTTCTTCGTCTTATCCCGCGATAAATCCCGCCGGGTGTATGGGCAGATACGCGGCTGTGCCGTTACCAACGATGCCTATCACATCGTCACCCCGGAACCGCAAGGGAGACAGGCACGCCGTGCGATCCGGCGCTGAAAGAAGCCGAACTATCCCCGCCATCCATCGATGCGGTGGTCGCCCATGGGACGGGAACCCGACAGAATGACCGGATAGAAGCCCGTCTGCTTTATGAGGTGTTCGGCCCGGTCGCGCTGACGGCACCGAAAGGACGCATTGGTCATACAGGCGGCGCTTCAGGGGCATTCAACCTTCTGGCGGCACTCGGTATGCTGAGGCGCCAACGCCTGCCGGACAGCTCCCGTTGGTTGATGGAGGAAGATGAGCCGCAGGTGCTCTTGGAAGATAAAGTCCAACAAAAAACGCTCCGGAACATTCTAATGAATTGCTTTGCATTCGGCGGGACCAATGTTGTCATGGTATGTGCTGGAGCGTGAGAGCCGGAATACGGATAGCATGCATGCGGATTGAAAAAAGGGGGACAAACAATGACCGCAACCGGACGGATACACCCGCGTCTGTGGAAATATATGGTTTTTACGTCTGCAGAGGCTGTCGATAGTGCCTTTTCCTCGGATAAAGCTCTGCGTACAGCGGACCTCTTTACCCGTAAAGCGTTGCTGCTAGTCCGCCGTTTGTTTCAGGATGGCTACGGACAGCTGGACAAAAGCCGTACGGGCATAGTCATTTCCACTGACATCGGGCCGAGAGAATCGCTGCGGGAAACTGCCCTGCAACTGCGCACAGGGGACTACCGGCAGATGAATCCAAGCTTTTTCCCCAATGTGATGGCTAGTACGGCCCTTTCTGCCTTGACCAAGGAGCTTGGCATACATGGCCCCGCAGCCAGCTTTACTGAAGCCGATACAAACGGCGCGGACGCGAAACTGTACGCCGCCGTACAGATGGACGCCGGCCGTTGTGACAGTATGGTATATATACGCATCGACAGCGGCGGATGGGGAGAGGGACAATGGTATGTTCCCGCCCGCGTACAAAAGAAGGACAGCGAATGAGGGCGGCGCTGATAAATCCCAAGGGGGCACTGTTCAGCCGCACCCCATCGTTGGCCGTCTTTTTGGAACAGTCCGTCACCATGGGAAGTTTTCGGCATTTCTGGTCCGCGCCTTGTTTGGGGCTGCTATCCATCGCCGCATATTTTCCTCCTGACTGGGAACTGGATTATTTCGACGAAAACCAGCGCCCGGTCTCCTTTGAGAAAGACTATGACCTTGTTTTTATCAGCGCTATGACCGTTCAGGCGGTGCGGGCCTATCAGCTTGCGGACGAGTTCCGCCGCCGTGGTGCGAAGGTGGTTATGGGAGGCATTCACGCCACGCTTCTTCCTGAGGAAGCGATGACACACGCAGATGTGGTGATTGCCGGCGAGGGCGAACCGCTCTTCCCACAGTTTTTGCAGGATTATGCAAAAGGAAAAACACGGCGGGTGTATCGGGAGGCATTGCCTGGAAGTTACGACTTAAAGCAGTGCATTTCCCCCCGTTATGCGCTTTTAAAGGGGTGGAACTATCCGATTATTAACCTGTATACCACGCGGGGCTGCCCCCGCCGGTGCCGCTTCTGCTGTGCATCCAATGTTTATGGGACGGCCTATCGCCGCAAAGCAAACGCTCAAATTATAGAGGAAATACGCGAAATTACCCGGCTTTTCCCGGACGAGCTCCTTTTATTTGCCGATGATAACCTTTTTGTCCGGCGCAGGGAAAGCAAGGAGCTTTTACGGGAAATGATTCCCTTGAACGTCCGATGGATCGCACAAACAGAGATATCGATCGCGGAAGACAGCGAACTGCTTGAACTGATGGCGGCGTCCGGATGTCAGTGGATTGTTGTCGGATTTGAGAGCGTATCCCCAGACAGCCTGAAAGGGATCGAAGACCGTTCATTTAAGAAACGGCGCCTTCCGGCCTATCCCGCCAACATACGCCGGATACAGGATGAAGGGATCGGCATTTACGGCACATTCATCGTTGGGCTGGATGGAGATGACCTATCCATATTCCAGCGTACGGCGGATTTTATCCTGCAAAATGCGCTCTATGGTGCCAACATTACTGTACCCACGCCGCTCCCTGGCACGGCTCTGCGGGAGGAGATGCTGAAGGAGGGCCGGATTTTGGAAAAAGGCTGGGATAACTATACCCTCTGGGACGTTGTCGCTTCTCCCCGTTCCATGACGGTACAGGAATTGGAAGATGGTTTGCTCGGCCTGTACCGTACGATATCGGATCCCCGGAACGCCCAGGAGCGGCTGTGTGCCATCCTTCGACAGAGACGGACTTATGCAGCGAAAAGGGGCGGTCCGACATGACTGATACGAAGATCGTTTTAGCTTTTCCGGGCCGGGAGGCCTTTACGAAAAAAATGGACGACGGTTTTTATCGGGAATATCCGGAGGCAAGGGCCTGTTTCGAGCTGGCCGGCGATGCCTTTCACCAGGATTTTGCTGCGTATTGTTATCGGGCGGAGCCCGTCCCCGGCCTTTGGACGGGGATCGCCCTGGCGGTCCATTGTTATGCAGTCTATTGTGTCATGAAAAATCGTCTCTCGTCTATCGCTGGATTTGTTGGATACAGCCAAGGTGAATTTATGGCCTGTGCAGCGGCGGAAGCTGCCGGTTTTTTGCCCATTTTGAACACGATGGTCCGCCTGGAACAGATATTGCAGGAGCCGCCCACTCGCAGGCAGGATATGTTCCGCATCATGGAATTGGATCGGGATACGTTGGAAAGCTGCTGCAGTGAAGCTTCCGACAGCGGTTATGTGGGAATCAGTGCCTATATATCCGGGGATCAGCATGTGATATCCGGCGAACAGCCGGCTTTGCAGCAGGCAGTCCGCCTGGCAAAAAAGCGAGGGGCCCGATGGGTTCTGCCGTTGCATTCCTATCGTGCCTACCATTGCCCGCTGTGCAGCGGGCCGCAGAAAGCGGCACAACCCCATTTCGCCGCTCTCAGGCCGGAAAAACCCGCTTTTCCGTTATATGGTTGCCTGGATGGAAAAAAGAGTGTAGATGGGCCGGAAATCCTCCGGAAACTCTCTAATCAGATCAATCAGCCGTTGCGCTGGGATCATCTGGTGGAAAGTCTGAATCGGGACGGCGTCACCCATCTCTGGGAGATCGGGCCGGGATGCACCGTATCCGCGAACGCCCGTGTTGCGGGTGGTGAGTTTTCCTTCCACTGGATTCACACAACAAAGGATTTTGAGGACGTATGAGAATGTATACCTTATCGGAGGCGCGGTATGCCTGCTCCTCCCAAATCGGGCGGAAAGCCAAAACCCTTGCCGGATTGTACGCCAAAGGCTTCCGGGTTTGTGAGGGCATGATATTGAACACAGACGCGTTCTGTGTGTTCTGCGAGTCAAACGGCTGGACGCTTGGAGAGGATATGGCGGGCAATAGCCCCTCACCGGCCGACATTCGGGGGGGAAGGATGCCGGCGTCCCTCCTCCATCGCCTGCAAACAGTCTACGAAACGTTCGGAAAACATCATCGGGAGTTGATTGTCCGTTCCTCTGCGGTGGAAGAGGACGGAGCGGGGAAGTCCTTTGCCGGAATATTTGAAAGCTGTATGCATATCCGCAGCTTTGACCAGCTCATTCAAGCAGTCAAGATTGTGTGGGCCTCCTATTTTTCGGAGAAGGCGGCCGCGTATCGGAACGCCCATCCCAGGAAGGCGGCTATGGCGGTTCTGATTCAGCCGATGCTGCCCTGCGTGAAATCGGGCGTTTTATTCACCCGGAATCCCCTTCGTTTGGAAGGGGAAATGGTGTTGGAGTTCTTGAATGGGACCAACGAGGGGGTAACCGGCGGAGAGGAGGCCGCCGGACGATACCGGATAGAGCGGCGGTCCGGCCGGACGATCGAACAGCCTGAGCGGGATGGGCTGAGGCTGACACATCCAGAACGCCGAAAACTGCTGCACATCGGGGAGACGCTGGAACAGGAACTGGGATACCCCTGCGATATGGAATGGGGATTATGGAACAGAAAAATATGGATTTTTCAAGTCCGGCCGATGACGGCGCAGGCCCATTCGGGGATTTATCACGATTGCGCTGCAGAGAATCTGGACGCTGTTCTTTTGGACCGGTACGCCCAGCCGGCCAGCGTCTGTTACCTTTCTCTTTTAAATTCATGGCAGCAGAGAGTATATCTCAGTTTTTATCAAAAACGGCCCGGTCACTGTTTTGCGGAACAGCCACTGCGTTTTGTCCATAACCGGGTGTACTGGAATGTGCGCTATCAAAAACAATTTTTTGAGGATCCGGCGGATACACCCGATAAGCAGCGGAAAATGCGTCGTCTGGTTCATAGTGGATATCGGTCCTGGTATCGCAGGCTGCCTGCCTATGAAAGACGGGTAGAGTTGTTGGACGAGCGGGTATGTTCCGCAGCAACGCCGGATGAGTGGCGACTGCTGCTTGATAAAGTTATCGACAATTTTTGTGGCTATCTCGGTGCCGACCATTTCCGTTTTCTTGGTATTGCACAGCTTCTATACAAACGACTGCCTTTCTTTTTCCAAGGTGAAGGTTCCAGGGAAGGATCGCCGTCGGATGAAAAAGAAGTGGTACGTCTGGCCGAAACGGTGGTTGGAAAGTTTTCCATGGACAATATGACCATCCGGGCCAACCAGGAACTGCAGCGCATGGCCACATGGATCCGACAGGACAAATCCATGCTGGCCATCTGGAAAGACACGGCCCCGGAGGAACTGCTGTCACGTATCGAATCGGGGGATTTTTCAGCGGATATCCGCCGGCAGTTGAACCAGTTTCTTCAGCGGCATGGGCATCGCGGAGTGTCCTGTGACGATCTGTACGAGCCGCATTGGAGGGAAAAACCAGAAAATGTCGTTCTCCTTCTAAAGCAGATGGCCGTCAGCGGATTGACAGGGGAGGGGCCGGGAGAAACCGGTTGGGAAGCGCTGGAAAATGAGCTTTTCGAACAGCTCGGGCCAATCAGCCCGAAGCGGAGAAAAAACCTGCGCGCCTTTATCCGCTTGACGGGGGAATATATGCGGCTGCGTGAAAATCAGCGGTACTATTTTGATAAGAGCTGGGTGCTGCTCCGGCGGCTTCTCCTAAAGATCGGCGAACGGTGGGCAATGGATGGACGGCTGGGTATACGGGAGGATATCTTTCATCTTTCGATCGAGGAAATCCAAACCGCACTCGAATGTCCCCACTATCTCCTAAGCCGCGAAACCGTCGAGGCCCGTAAGCGGCTTTTCGAAAAGGAACAGGAGACGACACCCCCCTATCTTTGGAAAGACTCCGAGGAAGTGACCGTCCAAAAAGGGGAAGGATACGCGAGTTATAAGGGGACGGGTATCAGTTTGGGCTGTGCGAGAGGGCCGGCACGCCGGCTGCAAAGCATCCGGGATATCGATGATGTGCGGCAAGGGGATATCTGCGTGGTTGATACGTTCCATCCGAGCTGGACACCGGCGCTGAAAATGGCGGCGGGGCTTATCATGAGCTACGGCAATATGCTGTCCCACGGCGCTGTGGTGGCGCGGGAGTATGGTATCCCGGTCGTGGTTTTCAACGGGGACGCGCTGCGCGTGTTCCGGAATGGCGATTGGCTGGATATCCGGGGGAATACGGGACGTATCCGTATCGTACAGCGCGCCAGTGCCCCAGAAGGCCAGGCGGAAGGAGTGGCGGAGTTATGATAAAAACGGCGCTGATCGTACCCAAAGGCTCTAAATACGGGAAAAATCCCTATCTAAAGATTTTTTTAGAGCGTAACGATATCGTCTCAAAATTTTATGGAGCGTGGGAAACACCCAACCTCAGTCTGCTCACGATTGCCGGCCTTTTTCCTGATTCATTCGATCTGCGCTTCATCGACGAGGACCACGGCCAGGCAATTCCCTGGAACGAGGGGTTTGACCTGGTCGTTGTGACTGGAATGACCCAGCAGATTAACCGGGCATACGCGATCTGCGATGCGTTCCGGACGAAAGGCGTATATACTGTGCTTGGTGGTATCCACGCCAGCATCTATCCAGATGAAGCGGCGAAACACGCGGATACCGTCACATTAGGGGAAGGGGAAATAGCCTTTGCCCGGTTTTTATCCGATTTTTGCAAGGGCAAGCCGCAGAAGCGATATCGTGCCGATGAGTATGTGGATTTGGATACCTCACCTGTTCCGCGGTATGATTTAACCGTACCGGAGCTATACGCCTCATATAGTATCCAGACCACCCGGGGCTGTCCGCGGACTTGCGCTTACTGTACGCTGCCGGTCATTTACGGTTCGGTATACCGGCACAAAAGCGTAGAGCAGGTAGTGCGGGAGATTCGGGCGATTAAAGCGGTTTCACCCAATGCGTTTATCTTTTTTGCGGATGACAACATGTTTATACATAAAGAGCATTCCCTGAAACTATTGCAGGCGATTGCCAAGGAGAACATTACGTGGGGTACGCAGACCGACATTTCGGTGGCGGAACAGCCGGATATCCTCAAAATGCTTCGCCCGGCAGGCTGCCGCTGGCTTTTTATCGGCCTGGAGAATGTGAACCGGCGCAGCTTGGAACTGCTGGATGAAAAGCAATGGAAAGCACGGCTGTGCGAAAATTACCCAGTTTTAATTGATGCTATACACCGTGCGGGTGTGTATATCTGGGGCTCATTTATGTTCGGTACGGATAACGACACCACCGCTGTTTTTGAAGATACGCTGCGTTTCACATTGGATAACGGTCTCTATTCCGGAAGCTTTACCATTCTGACGCCCCTTCCCGGAACGGCTTTGTTTGAGCAGATGAAGGCGGCTGGCCGTCTGACCGATATGGACTGGAGCCGTTATACCTTCTGGGACGTGGTATATAGACCTAAAAATATGACGGGAGACGAATTGGCGCGGGGTGTCGCCTGGATGTACGGCCAATTTTATTCCGAAGAAAATTCCCGTCTGCGCCTGCGGAAGATCCGGGAGAGCCTGCAAAAGAACCATATCGAAAGGAAAATGCATGAAGATCGCATTGATATCGCCCAAAGGGGTTAAAATGGGGCGGCCGGAGTCCATGGACAAAACCTCCCGTATTTACCAGGAATTGGCGAACATCCAATCTTTGCAGGAATTGATGTCTTGCCCGAATTCCCCATTGCTCACGATCGCCGCTCTGGCCGCCGATTATTTCGATGAAATCGACTATATCGACGAAGAAGTCGAGGAGATCGACTGGGAAGCCCATTACGATATGGCAGGCATGTCGTTCATGACACAGCAGGCTTCCAGGGCATACGAATTGGCCGGGAGGTTTCGGGAGAGGGGCGTGTATACCGTTTGCGGTGGGATGCATCCCACCAATCTGCCGGGTCAGACGCTTGAACATTTCGATACGGTTTTTATAGGAGAAGGTGAATACACGTGGCATGAATTCCTGTCCGACTACCGTGCCGGCGCACCGAAGAGGGTCTATGAAAACCGGCTGCCGGTAGATATGGCTACGGTGTCCATGCCCCGGTACGATTTATTGAAATTCAACCATTACCGCACGATTCCTGTACAGATATCACGCGGATGTCCCCACAACTGCGAATTTTGTGCCTCCACTAAAGTGTATGGGCCGGCCTACCGCCATAAAAGCGTGGAACAGGTGATGGCGGAGCTGGCTGTGATCCGCCGGTACCGGCCGTATCCGCATATCTATTTTACCGACGATAATATGCTGGTAAATACGGCGTTCTCCCTGGAACTCTTGCAGGAGATGAAAGGGGCGGGCATCCATTGGATGACGCATTCCGATATCAGCCTGGCAGAAAAGAGGGCGGTGTTGGAACGGCTGTATGACTCCGGCTGCCGGAAAATTGTGATCGGGTTTGAAAGCATTGTCCCAGAATCGTTGTATTCCCTCGAACGATGGAAATACCGTAAGCTGAAAAACTATGCGGAATCCATTCGGATTATCCAGTCGTACGGCCTCGGCGTGTGGGGGACTTTTATCGTCGGACTGGACAGCGACGATCGTTCGGTTTTTCAAAGGGTGGTGGATTTTACTCTGGAAAACCACCTGTACGGCGCGATGATTTCTGTTCCCACGCCTTTTCCGGGATCGGCTCTTTTTGAGCGGCTGAACCGGGAAAAGCGCATATTGACCGAGCACTGGGGAGACTACACGCTTTGGAACGTCGTGGTCCGGCCCAAAAATATGAGTGTGAGGGAACTGGAGGAGGGGTTTGCCTATACGCTTCGCCAGATATACTCTCCCGAGGCTTCCAGGGAAAGGATGCAATATTTCAAAAAAATTCATCACTCCAGTGGAGGGATGGAATGAAAACGGTATTGCTGCTGGCCCCTGGGATGGACGGCCCTCAGGGACATCCCTACAACGCCTCGTGGCCCGCTGACCTTGACCGCATGGTTGAGCGGCATCGCTGGAAAGTCGTCACGCCCAGCCTTTTGCTGTTGGCCGCCATTGCTGAGCAGGAGGGATTCGAGGCGACGGTAGTAGATGAAGATTTCGCACCGGCTCCGACAGACAAGACGTTTGATCTCGTTTGTATGTATACGGTAACTCCCAACGCCAAACGCGCATATCGTTATGCGGAGGCATACCGATTGCGCGGCTCATGGGTGGCCATGGGAGGGGTTCATTCCTCTTTCCTCGAGATGGAGAGCCGCCGGTTTGCCGATACGTTGCTGATAGGAGAAGGGGAATATATTTTTCGTTCCTTCCTGCGGGATTTTTTGCGCGGAAAACCGGAAAGCCGGTATTTTCAGCCTCTGGCGTCTGTAAATCTGGAGGATTCTCCGATACCATTTTATAAATCCCTTCGTCCGGAGGAGCAGGCGTTGGTGCCGATGCAAACAGCCAGGGGCTGTCCCCACCAATGCCGTTTTTGTAACGTAGGCGGATTGTATGGCGGCGCTTTCCGAAAAAAGCCATCGGAGCACATCGCACTGGAGCTGGAGGCAATCCGCCGTCTGCCGAAAGCAAAACGGGTTTACCTGACAAACGACAACTTACTGAGCAGTGCCGGGCATGCCAGCGAATTATTCGCCCTTTTCAAAGAGACGGACTTTATCTGGTACGCCAACACCGACATTGGTTTTGGAACAGAGGAAAACCGGATACGAACCGCGTATCAAAGCGGGCTTCGCCAGGTGTTGATCGGTTTGGAAGGGGTGACTGCCGGAGAATTGGAAAATTTAGATCCGCGGAATTTCAAATCCCGGCATGCGGTGCATTACAGCGATTATATTGAGCGGATTCAATCCAACGGCATCGGTGTTACCGGCAGCTTTATCGTGGGCAGAGGCGCCGAATCTCCGGACACTTGGGAACGGCTGGAGGAATTCATCGACAAAACACATCTCTACGCGGCCAATATCACGGTGTGTACGCCGTATCCAGGCACCCAGCTGTATACGCGGATGCAGCGGCAGGGGAAACGGCTGTCGGACGATTGGAACGAGTATACCATATTTCATCCGGTGATGCCTTTTGAAAAGGAGGATGCCGGGGAATGGAACCGAGCGTATAGACGGCTTTTGGAAAAGGTGAATACGGGAGATATACAAAAGCGCAAGCTCCGGTATTGGATGGAGATTTATAAACGCGGGAGGGGAGAGTCATAAACGAACGGCTGCTTTATTTTTGCGCCTATGTTCCAATAGGGCATCTGAAGGATATGGGCTTCGTCATGGTCGCTCCCGGGGACGCGGAAGCGTGCATGGCCGGCATACGGAATTCCCCGTCCCGCGCCATCTGCCGTTATATGCAGCATTGCGCCCATATCGATTTTACGCTGTACGACGGGGTGATTTTCACGCATTGCTGCAGCAGCGCCGAGCGGCTGTTTGATGTGGTCCAGTATCGGAATCCCGGTCTATTTCTCCACATGATGGAGCTTCCCAGCCGCATGGATAAAGAAGGGAAAAAGCAGCTTGCCGGGGAATACCGCCGGCTTTTTCAAGCGCTCGAACGCCGCTTTGGAGCAAGAAAAAGCCCGCCGCCCCGTCTTCTGGAAATGGACGGCATGGATGGAACGGTGTGGGTGTTTGGCAACAGCCTACATCCCCTCTGGAAAGAGGCCGTACAAAAGGTATTTTTGGATGAGAAGCTGGTTTTCAGCGATTGCCGCTCCTCCCGCCATGGGGACCATTTCCTGGATACCGGAGACTTGGATGGAAATTGTCCGCACATGCTGGATTTTCTGCCGTGGTTTTCCAGAAAGCTGGAGAGAGATGGGGATAGCATCAGGGCTGTTATTGGGGTTTCTTCCCCCAAATGCGATTTTTCGCTGTTTGCTATGCCGCAAATCAAACAAATATGCCAAGAGCAGAGGCGCCCGGTATTGCTTTTGGAAGAAGAGTTCGGCCCATCACTCAGCGAGCAGAATCGGATTCGGCTGGAAGCGTTCTGGGAAATACTAGGAAAAACAGGCCGGGCAAAAAGGAAAACGGACAAATGGAAGAAGGAGGGAGGATATGGAAGGGACTAGTCCTTCGGCAGAAAAAAGCCGTCTGGTCCATCGGTTCCTGCTTGCAGAAAAAACGGCAAAGGATCTGGATCTGGAAGCCGCCCGCCTATTAGTGGAATGGCAGACGCGGCTATATACCAAAATGCTTTGGGATTCCCCGGAACAGATTGTTTGGACCAATATGGTCATGCCGACCGAATTGTTTTATGCCTGTGGACTTGCACCTGTCCACGCGGAAATGACCGCCGGATGGATTTCCTCTCTTCTGCTGTCCAAGGAGTATATTCGTGTCGCGGAGGAGCGCGGTTTTCATGTCGGACTATGCTCATATCATAAAGCAGTCATTGGGGCAATGGAATGCGGGGCGATCCCACCGCCCCGCTTGGCGGTATTTTCCTCCCATATCTGCGACGGCGGGAACGGGCTGCTTCAGTACTTCCGTCAGCGGTTCCGCACGCCGATATTCCTCCTCGATATCCCCTATCAGCAGCAAGGGGAGAGAGCCGTTCGGTTCGTTGAAGGACAACTGCGGGATTTGATACGATTTCTGAAAGCCTATACAGGAAAAACGCTCTACCCCAAAGCGTTGTCCAACGCTGTCCGTTACTCCAATCACAGCCGCTGCTGGCAACAGGCAGTAAACGAACTGAGGAAAGGTCCGGCCCTTTTTTACGGCAATCAGGCGCTCCGCAACCTGTTTGGCCTGTCTTTTCTATCCGGGTCTTCTCGGGGTGAAATGGCGGCGGAGGCCTATTACCGTCAAATCAAGGAACGGAGCGCGCGGCCGGAGACCTGGCTGTCCACGGATAAGCCGCCCCGCCGCATTTTATGGATCCATTTTGCTCCTCTGCACGCAGGGGACGTGATGCGGTATTTCGAAAAGACACTGGGATGCCTGATCGCTTTCGACATCCTCGGCTATGTCTATTGGCCGACGCTGAGCGAAGAGGATCCGATTCGGGATTTAGCAAAAAAAGTGCTGTCCCATTTTTTCCTGACGGGCAGCGGCCAGCGTATGCGCTTGTACCGCAGGTTAATTGAAGACTACCGGATCGATGGTGCCGTCTTTTTTATGCATCAAGGCTGCCGGGCGATCCCCGGAGCTTCCTGGGAGCTGCGAATGATAGCCGAAGAGAAAAAAATCCCGTTTTTGGAACTTCCCGGTGACTGTATTGATCCCCGCGGCTTTTCCAGCGAACAGGTTATGCTGCGCATGGAAGCGTTTCGGGAAAGTATGGATTTACACACGAACCGTAAAGGAGAGAAGGATGTATTTGGGGATTGACAGTGGCTCAACGTCGGTCAATGTTCTCCTGTTGAACGACGAAAAAGATATTTTAGGTTATCGCATAGCGGAGAGCGGCTGCCGGCCGGCAGAAACAGCGGAACAATTGATGAGGGATATCTGTAAAGAGAATTGCCTTTCCAGACAGAACGTCCCCATCATCAGTACCGGATACGGCCGACGGAATATCCGGAATGCACAAAGGACCTTTACCGAAGTCACCTGCCATGCCTATGGTGTGCAATATCTCTATCCCGAAGCCGAGACCGTTATCGACATCGGTGGGCAGGACTGTAAAGTTATATACCTTTCCAAGGATGGAGGGGTAGACAACTTCTTGATGAACGACAAATGCGCCGCCGGAACCGGCCGCTTTCTTGAGGTCATGGCTCGGGTACTCCAAATGGATATGGAAACGTTTTCCCGCTGTGGTCTGCGGGCAACGTCTCCATACCCAATCAGCAGCACTTGTACGGTTTTTGCGGAATCCGAAGTGATTTCCGGCATTGCCAGAGGCATATCGCCGGAAAATTTGGTCGCCGGGCTGCAGGAAGCGGTAGCGGGACGCATCGCGTCGATGGCGGCCGGGGTCAGGGAGCATGTTGTGCTGACAGGCGGTGTTGCCAAAAGCGATGGGATACGCCGATGCCTGGAAAAGCAGTTTCCCGGCCTGCGTGTCCCATTCGAACCGCAGATTACGGGCGCGCTTGGCGCTGCGTTGATGGGATGGATAGCGGATTATGGATAATTTGCTGCATCGTTTGGATTTGAGCGTGAGACTGCTGAAGGGCGAGGGAAAACACACGCTGGCGCAATATATTGCCGGACAGCTGGAAACGCTTCAGCGTATACAGGAAGGGGCTCCCTATCTGCTGTGTACATACTATGTCCCTCCGGAATTGCTTCTGCTTTATGATGTGGAAGTGCTGTATATCGAGCGGATTGTGGGACTGACTGTGAGTACCGGGCTCCTGGACGGATTGAGCGGCTCCCTGCCGCCAGGGATTTGTTCGTACCAGCGGGCATTTTTCCATTTGATGGAGCAGGGGGCGCTGCCAAAGCCATGTCTTCTTCTCAGTGTCGACTTTCCCTGCGGCGATGCGGCGGAGATGATGGAACGGCTGCATGAACGCTGGGCGATCCCGATCCATCGCATTCGAAAGCCGTATATAAAGCACGACTTAATGGCGGCGGCTGGCTTGCTGGAAAAGCGGTTCTCACGGAAGCGGGACGAAGGAGACGTCAGCCGTCTGTATAACCGGGCAAATGCGTATAAAAAGCGGATCGACGCGCTCCGTCTTCGCCATCCTGGGCTTGCCGACAGCGGTGAAATGCTGAAACTTTTTACGGTAGAAAATGACTTTGGGAGTGAAAAGGCCCTTATGGTTTTGCAGGGGCTGTACCATTCGCTTTCTCAAAGAGCGGCGGAATGGCAGGCGGGGAAGGAATTCCGCATCCTATGGATGGGGTTGATTCCCCTGTATAATAATAACCTTCTTGCCAAAATCGAAGCGGTGATGCCAGTGCGTTTTGTCTGGGAAGAGATGTGGATGTTCGACCATCCCGACTGTCCTCCTGCCGAGCCGGCAGACGATCTCCGCGGGTTGTTTTATTCACAGATGGCGGACCGGCTTTGTGGATCGGTGTTCTACGACCCAACCGTACGGTGCCGCAAGTTGACCGCACTGGCAAAGAGGATGAAGGTGGATCTGGTAATCGACGCATTGCAGCGGCATTGTTCCTTTTTACCGCCCTTGGCACCCTCGTCCCGTTCCGCTTTGGAAAAAGCGGGAATCGCCTTCCGGATCATATCGGCCGATATGGTCCGGAGGGGGAAGGGCGATCAATCTCTTGAGGACGAGTGTGTCGCCATAATAAAGGAGAGCATGGAGAAGGCAAGCAGGGAGGGACGGCGTTGAATCCGGTTGAAAAACTCGTTCTTGACCACCCGCCCGCTAATGCGCTGAATATGACAGTACTGCGCGGCCTGCTTGGGGAAATTAAAAAAATGGACAGAGATCCCCAGATCCGGGTCGTACATCTGCAAAGCGGCAATCCCTATCTATTCTCCTCCGGATTGGATCTGAACGGGCTGCTTCATACTGGACGATGGCGCACGGCCTTGCGTATCTATAAAGCGGAACGGTTGGTATACCGTATTGTACGCGCCATACGGCGTTCCAAAAAACTGTATATTGCGGAATTGAACGGGAGTGTTATCGGTTCCGCGGCCTCTATTGCCTTGGCCTGTGATTTTCGAATGGGAAATCAGGATGTGTGGTTTTGGTTTCCCGATCCGAAATACGGCGGCCTTTTGGCAGACGGCGGCCTTTTGCTTCTCCGGGATAGCGTGGGACTGGAAAACGCCCGTAAATTGTGCCTGTCCATGGAACGGATACAGGCAAGCGACGCGCTGGCATATGGCTGTCTCCATCGGATGGTGGACCGGGATGCGCTGACGGATACGGTACACTTTTTCGCTTCCGAGTTGACTTCCCGTTCGGCAATTTCGTTGTGCCAGACCAAACGTATGCTGAACCGGCCTGCACGGCTCCATTTTCCCTATAGAAGCTTGGCACGGGTGCTTTGTTCCAAAGAGATGATCCAGAGGCTGCGTGATGCTTGCCGGCATGACACGGTAAAACACGGGAAAGGAGTGAATCTATGAGTCTGAAAAACCACACCATTTTAGTAACCGGGGGTTCCCGGGGGATTGGACGGGCGATCGTCCTGGATTTGGCGCGTCGAGGGGCGAACGTCGCGTTCACCTACCAAAAGGAGGATACATGTGCCCACGAGACGGAGAAATTGGCCCGGGATCTTTCCGGATACATAACCGCTTATAGAGTCGATTCCGGAAATGGGGAAGAGATCAAGAGATTTGTGCATTCGATCGCCGCGCGGTATGGAACTATCGACGGCCTGGTGAACAGCGCAGGTATTCGGATGGATCGGACGCTCTTGTATATGGACGACGCCGAATGGGACAGAGTCATTGATATCGATTTAACCGGCGTATACCGCATGACCAAGGCGGTAATCCCCTATATGCTCAAAGCCAAAAAAGGACGGATTGTCAACATCAGTTCTGTCAGCGGGATCAGCGGCCTGTCCGGACAAACCAACTATTCCGCAGCTAAAGCGGGGCTGCACGGTTTTACCAAAGCGCTTGCGAAGGAAACCGCTTCATTTGGCATTGCGGTCAATGCCGTCGCCCCTGGCCCCGTCGAGACGGAAATGCTCAAAGGTCTGTCGGAGGAATATCTGGAACGGCTGCTGTTTGACGACATCCCCTATCTGAAAGAGGCCCAGAAGGAGCACGACGCCTTTGCCGACTGCCTGCGGGGCCAGGGCGTGGAGGTGGTGTACCTTACCGACCTGGTGGTGGAATCGCTGACGGACGGCGACGTGCGCTCTGAGAATGACGGTAAGCAACGACGGCCTGGCCTTGTATTCTTATGAGAGTTTATGCGCCCGGATTGACGCACGGATTTCCAGCCACGCGGTCTTCTCCGTCATCTTGTTTGACCTGGATTTTTTTCACAACATCGACCGCCGCCTGGGACGGTCCGCAGGAGACGCGGTGATACGAGGGATTTCCGAAATGCTGTGCGAAAACGGAGACATACAGGCGGCACGCAGAGAGAGCGATGAGTTTTTGCTCCTAATGGAAGGGGCGGGATTGGATAAAGCGGTCCATATAGCCGAGGAGTATCGCCGGCGGTTTCGAAAGGTGCGTTGGATTCAAACGCCTGGATATGAGCGGGTACCGATCCGTGCAAGTTTCGGTGTGGCAGCGTGGTCCCATCACCTGAGCGACCGCTTTCTTCTGCTGAAGGAGGCGGAAACAGCTCTGCTCACGGCGAAAAAGAAGGGACGCAACCGTGTGGAAACCGCACAGGACAAGCGGTTGCACATTTTGCCGGATGGATGCTGCCGCACCCGGATCGGCCGAAGCCTTCGTGGCCGCTGTGAGGACGGCTCATCGGCCTATACCGCTTCTATCGCAGAACCGTACGGAGTTGATTGGGACAGGCAGGGAAGGCTTTTGTTTGCCGACCGTTCCAACCACCAGATCAAATATATCGATAGGGGCCGGGTATACACTTTAGCGGGAGCCGGACGGGGCGGCTATGCCGGCGATAACGGTGACCCGCTGCGGGCGGAATTCAGCAAACCGAGCGGCATAGCCGTACACCGTCCATCCGGGCGTGTGTATATCGCGGATACCGGAAACCATTGCATTCGCTTGATCGAGGATGGGATCGTCCGTACACTTGCCGGCGACGGGCAGGAAGGCTATTCCGGAGATGGCGGAGATGCGGGGGCGGCACGCCTCAGCCGTCCCGGCGGCGTGGCGGTGGATGATGCCGGCTGTCTATACACAAACGATTATGGAAACAACGTCATTCGCCGTATAGCGCCAGACGGGAGCATTTCCACCATAGCCGGAAACGGCGGCTATGGCGCGGCGGGGGACGGCGGACCAGCCGTTCAGGCGCAGCTCAATAAACCCTATGGCTTATGCGTGACCCAGAATGGACGGTGGCTTTTTATCGCGGATTACGGGAACCATAGCATCCGCTGGGTCGACCTTCTTTCCGGACGCATCTCAACGTTATGCGGGACGGGAGAGCCCGGCTATTCCGGCGATGGAGGCCCGGCCGGGCTGGCACGGCTCGATTCCCCTTATTGGGTTGTTGTGGATTCCGACCGGTTTCTTTTCATTGCCGATGCGGGAAATCATTGTATCCGTATGGTGGATCTGCGGGACAGGAGCATCCATACCGTCGCTGGAAACAAGGAACCCGGGTATGTGGATGCCCGTAGTTCCCCGTTGGATGCCCG
>ERZ825896.2135-NODE-2135-length-19654-cov-3.874228_pt1 | contig 19654 bp, 19 predicted proteins | sample MGYA00519858_ERZ825896 | MGnify/ENA primary metagenome ERZ825896 (study PRJEB31778, sample SAMEA3449214) | human gut metagenome | biome: human gut; feature: human-associated habitat; material: faeces | place: United Kingdom | collected 2010/2012 ...
GACCTCACACAGGAAGTGGTCCTCGTTGATATGAAAGCCGCAGCGCTCCCGGCATTCGCCCGACATGCCGGGGCCGTTGAGCTCCGACATCCCGTAGTTATCGGTGGCGAAAAAGCCATCCCCCCACCGCTGTTCGATCTGGGTGCGCATCTCCGGCGTACAGCCCTCGCTGCCCAGCAGGCCGAGGGTCAGCTTATAGTCCTCCATCGGGAAGCCCGATTCGTGTGCGCTTTCCGCAAGGAACAACGCATACGACGGGGTCGCGACGATGGTATCGGTGCCGAAGTCCCGCATGAATTTCAGCTGCTTTTCGGTATTGCCGGCTGAGGTCGGCACCACGGTGGCACCGATGCGCTCCAGCCCGTAATGCAAGCCGAGCGCGCCGGTAAACATGCCGTAGCCAAAGCAGATCTGCACAATCGATTCCTCGCTCGCCCCCGCGGCCACCACCAGCCGCGCCACCTGCTCCGCCCAGTTATCGAGATCTTCCCGCGTATAGCCCACCACCGTCGGGTTCCCGGTGGTACCCGACGACGCATGCAGGCGCACCAGCTCCTTTGTCGGCACACTGAACAGGCCGAACGGGTAGTTATCCCGCAGGTCGGTCTTGGTGGTATAAGGTATGTACTGGATATCCGACAGCGTCTTGATCTTATCTGCGGTTACACCGGCTTCCGACAGCCGTTTATGATAAAATTCGACATTCCGGTCGCAGTAGTCCACAAGCTCCCGCAGGCGTTCCAGCTGCAGCGCCTCCATTTGTCGGCGGTCCATGCACTCCATTTTCGGATTCCATATCTGACTGGCCATGCTTACCTCCTGTTTGCTCCCGTCCGTATGCTCCGGCGGGAACCCATACAACTTTCTATTTTACCTTGCCCGGGCCAAAATGTAAAGGCTTCGGGCGTTTTTACCAGCAACAATTTCCGGGCGGCCGCAGCGGCCGCCCGGAAAGGTCATTATGTCTGTGCCGCAGCTTCGGGGGCCGACGCGTAAAAACCGGGGTTCTCCTCCGCTGATTTCCAGCCTGCCGCCCGGGCAATCCGGCTGACCACAACGCATGCAAGCAGCGACACGGCCATCGCTGCGCAAGCGAAATGCGGGCCGAGGTCGACGATCTTCCCGAAAAACGGCAGCTGCGCCGCCGGGAACAGCAGCTTGCATACCACCGGCGGGCAGGCCACCGCAAAGCCGCTGAGCATACCCGCCCACGCGCCGGCACGGTTGATTCCCTTCCAGTACAGCGCAATCAGGTACGGAGCAAGAAAGCTGCCGGAAATGATTCCCCAGGAATACGACATCATGTCGAGGATCGGCGTGCGCGAATTGGCAATCAAATAGGACAGCACCACAAATACCAGGCATAGCCCCTTGGTCAGCCGCGCTGCGCCGAGGGTGCCCATTTTCGGCAGCAGCTTCGGGCAGACCAGATCCATCGTCAGCGTCGACGATGCGGTGATGGTAATCGACGACAAGGTGGACACAGACGCTGCAATCAGCAGCACCAGCACCAGCCCCACCAGCACATCCGGCAGTCCTGCCTGTGCGAGTATATTCGGGACCAGATAGTCCGGATTGCCGGCTCCGCCCGCCGGCGGCGAGGGCAGTTCGCTGAAAAACAGGTGGGACAGCGAGCCGATGAAATAACCGCCGCCCGCAACCACCAGCGCAAACAGGGTAGATATCACCGTACCGCGTTTCACCTCTTTATCGTCTCGAATGCCGTAGTATTTATGGATCATCTGCGGCAGTCCCCAGGTGCCGAACGAGGTCATCAGCACCGTCGCCCAAAGCCCGATGTGCTGTGCGGCGGTCAGGTGCAGGCCTTCGGTCGCCTTGGTGATGGCCTCCAGCCCGGCGGACAGCCCTCCCACCTGATCGCAGCGGATCACCGCCGCGATCAGGGCGATAACCCCCGCCAGCATGACAATCCCCTGTACGAAATCGGCCCGCAGGGTGGCGGCGTATCCGCCCAGGACCACGATCGCCGCCGCGGCCAGAGCAATGACCACCATGCATACCCGTTCATCCACCTTCAGCAGCACCGCGCACACACTGGTCAGGCCCTTGTAAACCGAGGCGGAATAGGGAAGCAAGAAGACAAAGATCACGGCCACGCAGAAGCGCTTGATCCCCCTGCCGCCAAAGCGCTTTTCAAAAAATTGGGGCATGGACTTGATTTTGAGGCGGCGTGTGGTCTCTCTCGTCCGCCTGGCCAGAACCAGCCAGGCCAGCAGGGAGCCGATCAGGGCGTTTCCGATACCGGGCAATACGGCCCACAGGCCATAGTCCCAGCCGGATTTCCCGGCGTAGCCGATAAACATGACGGCGGAAAAATACGCGGTGCCGTAGGAAAAGGCCGACATCCAGGCCCCGGCATTCCGCCCGCCCACCGTAAAGTCGGTGATGGTTTTGGACTTGCGGCCGGCGAAGACTCCGACCGCCAGAATGAAAACGGCGTAAACCGCAATGGTGATCCAGATCACCAGCTCTTTGGACATAGTTTCCACCCCTCGATACTTTATCACTTTAAACCGTTGCGGTTTAAAGTGGATATGTACATCATACCGGAAAGACAGAAAATTTGCAAGAGGGCGGCTAAAAAAATATCAGACTTTTTCGATTTGCCTCCGCCCCTATCTTTTTTTAGGAATTTATGGTATATTAAAACGGGTTTTGCTCCTGTAAATGACGTCTTTGGGGGCGGCAGTGGAATTTATCAAAGGGGGATGAAGGCATGATGCGCCAAAAAGTCCGGATACCAAGCATCCTTTCCGCGCTGTTCTTTGCCTTGTGCGGTTTGATGTCGCTTTATCTGACATACAAAACGGCCGGCAACCTGCTGGATTCGGACGCCTCGAGCGAATTGGTCCTGGCCCGTCTCCTAGCGGATACCAACCAGATTCTGTCCCGTGATTGGTTTTACTCGACCGAGCTGCGGGTGCTCAATACCCAGCTCATTTACATGCCGCTGTTCAAAATATTCAGTGACTGGAAACTGGTGCGGTTTTTCGGCGCGCTTTTGCTGCAGGCCATACTGGTGTTGTCCTATTATTTCCTGTCAAGGCAGGCCGGGTTTTCGCGCAACGTGTTTTTTCTCACGGGGGGACTGCTGCTTCTGCCCGCCAGCACGCCGTATGCGCGGATCGTGCTGCTGCATAGCTATTATGTGCCCCACATCGCCATCGGTTTTTTCCTGCTGGGGCTGTTGCTGGGGTTCGGGAACAGAGAGAAGAAAAAGGGACTCCGGATCGCCTATCTGGTTCTGTTCCTGCTGCTCAGCCTGTTAAGCGGACTGGGAGGGGTGCGGCAGCTGCTGGTGACCTTTCTGCCGCTCCTCGCGGCGGCTTTCCTGCTGCTGTTGTGTTCGGACGGCTTCCGTGGCGTCACGCATGAGGAGATGGAAGCCGGCTCCGTATCCGCCCTGCGCCGGCTGCGCACGGCGGCCTGCTGCCGGGAGGCCAGAACGCTGTACCTGTCCGCCGCCGGCGCGGCGTTTGCCGCGGTCGGCTATCTCCTTAACAGCCGGGTTTTGGACGGGATCTACTCCTTTACGAATTATGGGGGGATGCGGCTGAAAAACCCGGCGGTGGGTGACGTGGATCCCCTGTTCTCGGCCCTTCTGGAACTGTTCGGATACAAAGCGAACGCCAAGGTGTTTTCCAAGGAGGGGATCGCCTCTCTGTTGGGCGCGGCTTGCTTGGTGCTCGTCCTATTGATGGGGATCTATCTGGTTGTCCGTATCCGCCGGGTGGAGACATTGCCCTGGAGGCTGCTCGTCCTCTTCTTCGTCTGTACACTGGTGCTCAACACGGTGGTGTTTTTACTGACCAAGACGACCCTGGCGCTCTATTACATCCCTATCTTTATTTATTTCGTACCGCTGCTGGCGGTATGGCTCGGGCAATGCAAACGGGCTTTCCCGCCCCTGTGGTGCGGCGCGGCCGGCCTGGTCGCGGCCGTCTTTTTCGGGAACAGCCTTCTCATCACGCATTACTTTGTCAAAAAACCGCAGGATTCCCCGATTGTCTACAGCGGGCTCGTCTATACCGAAAGGGACACGGTGGAGCATCTGACACCGGTCGTCGGCTTCCTGCAGGATAACGGGTACACCTTCGGTTATGCCAATTTCTGGGACGCCAACGTCATCACCGAGATGACGAACGGGCAGATCGAGATGGTCAATACCAACATCGGCCAGCAACTGACCCCCTATAACTGGCTGATGTCGAAAAAACTCCTGGAACCGGGATATCACACCGGCAAAACGTTTGTGCTGCTGTCCGCAGTGGGAGAGAAATCCTCTTCCGACGCCGGCTACGATTGGCTGAAGCAGGGTGAAAAGGTCTACTCCGACGGCCGGTTTTCGGTGTATGCGTACGACGGGCCCCTGCTTTAAGTCCCCCGTGGGCGGACAGCGTCCGTGCATTCGAGCAAAGGCGGTTGACCTGCCCGCGCGGTTGCTGTATAATGAATCGTCATCGAGTTTTTCTCCGCGACTTCCGCAAGAAAGGCGGCAAGAACTATGAAAACCTTGAGCAAAAACGGCCTGAGCGGCGTCATCGAGATCTGCCTGCTGCTGATGATGCTGCTGGACCTCGTTTTGATGATTACCCTTCCTTGGACGGTCACCTGGACGACCAAAAGCCATCCGGGGGAGGAAGGGATGTGGTATGAAAAATACCTCATCGTGCTCCTGATTTCGGGATTTGTCGCGGAATTCATCCTCTGGCAGGCACGCGGCATCATGCACAATGTCAACCGCAACCGGCCGTTCTGCCGGGATACGGTCCGCCGGCTGCGGCTGCTGGGACTCCTGTGCATCGTGCTGGCGGTATTTTATTTCGTCGCGATTTTCTGGGTGGCGCGTTTTTTCATGGCCCTGGTCTGTGTGGTGTTCGGGCTGATCGGCCTGATCCTGTTCGTGTTCGCGGAATTGTTCCGCCAGGCGACGAAATATAAAGAAGAAAACGATATGACGATATGATACCGATGGTGTGGAAAGGCGTGTAACGCATGGCGATACTGGTCAATTTGGACGTCATGATGGCCAAACGAAAAATGGGGCTGACGGAGCTGTCCGATAAGGTCGGCATCACGTTGGCCAACCTTTCCATACTCAAAAACAATAAGGCGCGGGCGATCCGGTTTTCTACCTTGGACGCAATCTGCAAGGCACTCGACTGCCAGCCGGGGGATATCCTGGAATTTACAGACGAATGAGCCGTCCGCCGGCGCCGCGGAAGCGGCCGGCGGACGGCTTTTCAGACGGGTTTCAGACAGAGGAGGAGACGGATGTTCATCGGGACGGTGGAAATCAGAGGCCGGGCCGCGCTGGCCCCAATGGCCGGCGTGGCCGATCGGGCTTTTCGCCGCATCTGCGCGGACTTCGGTGCCGCCTATGTCGTGGGGGAAATGGTCAGCTGCAAAGGGCTTTGCTTCGGCGATAACAAAAGCGAGGAGCTCCTTATCCTCGACGAGGAGGAGCGGCCCGCCGCTGTCCAGCTATTCGGAGACGATCCCGGGCGGATGGCCAGGGCCGCCGTCCTGGCCTTGGAGAAAGCCCGTCCCGATGTCATCGACATCAACATGGGCTGTCCCGCTCCCAAAATTGCGGGGAACGCCTGCGGCAGTGCCTTGATGCGGGATCCGGAGCTCTGCCGGCGGATCGTCGCGGAGGTATGCGCTGCGGTGCCGGTGCCGGTGACGGCTAAGATCCGCAAAGGCTATGCACGGGAGCAGGTCAACGCCGTCGAGGTCGCCCTGGCCTGTGAGGCCGGCGGTGCGGCGGCGGTGACGGTCCACGGGCGCACCCGGGACCAGATGTACGCCCCCCCGGTGGACTGGGACATTATCCGCCAGGTCAAGGCGGCGCTGCATATCCCGGTTATTGGAAATGGGGATGTCACGACTCCGCAGGCGGCTGCGAACCTTTACGAACAGACCGGCTGCGATCTCGTGATGGTGGGGCGGGGGGCGCTCGGAACCCCCTGGCTCTTTGCGCAGATCGAGGCTTATCTGCGGGACGGGACCCTGCTGCCGTCGCCCCCGGTGTCCAAACGGATGGCCGTGCTCTGCCGTCAGGCGGAACTGGCCGCCGGATATAAAGGGGAACGCCTGGCGCTGCTCCAGGCCCGCAAACACGCGGCCTGGTACATGCGCGGGCTGCGGGGCGCCGCCGAGTACAGGCGGGCGGCGGGGACTCTTGAAACGATGGAGGATCTGTACACGCTGTGCCGCCGGGTGGCAGAGGAAACCGCGTCCGAGCAGGCGCTTTCCCAACCCTTTGCCGAACCGGACGGCGGGATTCCGGGATAATCCATTCTAGGCGGCTGGAGTGCGCCGCCTTTTGCAGACAAGACGGAGCAGACGAATATCGTCTGCTCCGTCTTGTTCCGGCGACATAAAAGGGATGGGGCCATGGCCTGCCCGATCGCTGAGGGAATGCGGACAGTGGAGCGCCGGCGGGCAGAAAATTTTTTTACCCACCCAATGAACAAGCTGTTTCTGACACTTTACGGTTGAAAGGCAGGTGAGAATGATGAAAGCGGATGTTCTTGAAAACTATATCGAAAGGGTATATGGCTTTGCCGTCAATCACACATTTTCAAGAGAAGAAGCCGATGAGCTTTCGCAGGAAATTTTGTTTACGGCTGTACGGGAACTGCCCAAACTGAAGGATTGCAGCCGATTGGAGCCCTGGCTTTGGGGAATTGCAGGCAATGTCACAAAAGTATTCCGGCGCCGCATGGGACGGCAGCGCGCGATGTATTCCTATGACACGCTTGAACATGTTCCGTATGAAGACGAATACGGCGATGAGAATGAGGAGCTGTACGATGCGCTCCGGACCAAAATCGCCATGCTTTCGGAAACATATCGCCATATCATCATTCTTTTCTATTACGACGGCCTTTCGACAAAACGGATTTCCGAAAAGCTCAGCATTCCGGAGGGCACCGTCACATGGAGGCTTTCGGAGGCTCGCCGGAAACTGAAAAAGGAGTGTGTGGAAATGGACAAAGCGGCGTTAAAGCCTGTAAAGCTTACCATCCGCATCAATGGAGACGGCAATTACAAGGATCCGATAAGCCCCTTCCCGCATGTCTACATCCAGGATGCGTTATCCCAGAACATCCTGTATCATTGTTATGAGACGCCTAAAACGGTGGAAGAGCTGGCCAGGCACTGCGGTGTGCCGGCGTATTATATTGAAGACTGCCTGCAAAATCTCATATACCGCGAAGCCATGTCCGAGATTTCTAAAGGAAAATACCAAACCGATTTTATCATCTATTCCGACAAGACAAACGCGTATAGTGACAAGGCAAAGGGGATCTTCACGCCGGTCATCGACCGCTTTGTCCAGTCGATGAAGGCGCTCGCAGACAGGACGGACGCGCTCGGAATATACACTGCCGGAAAGGCAGCGGACGAGCGGATATATCTTTACGGGTTGATGGCTCTCGAACATCTGAGCCAACAGCACAATCCCGTCAGGTGCACGGCTCATCCGGTGAGATACGACGGTTTCCGGTGGAGCTACCATGCGTACCGAATATCCGATACGCAATACCCGATACGCGGCCTTGGCCGTGAGCAGTCGGCCAACAAGGGAAGCAGAGGGACATATCAACACATATCGTATCATTTCGGCGGATTTGCATACCGTGAAATGATGCTGAGTGACCAGATCAATGTATGTGAGGACATCCTGCGGGGAAAAACCGTCACCGATACGGAGGCCGCGGCATCGGCGATCGAACGTGGATTCATCGCACGGGATCAAAACGGCAAGCTGTCTGTCGCTGTTCCCGCATTTACAAAGAAGCAGTATGAAGCGTTCACCCGCTTGGCGGAAGAGGATTTTGCGTCCTCCATCGGCATGTACGCGGGCGCGGTATCGGAGTATGTGGCCGGATATCAGAAGCTGTTTCCTGCGCGTCTTGAGGAAGAGGTCAAACGAGCGTGCCACTACATGTTTTTGACGGTCTATGCCACCATTATCTGTGATATGGCCAGGGAGAGAGGCTTCCTCCGCGCCCCCTCTCCCGATAGTGTCTGTGATGTGATGATTCAGTCAAAGGAAGACGCTACGGTTTTATGACCGAAGTACCTAAGAGCCCGGCTGCTTCTAAAACATTGTGTCAACCCCAGGCCGGAGAAAGCATTGTCTCGTGTATGCCGGCGTTTGGGTCATCCATCTCCGCACAGAGAAGGGAGGCAAAGACGCAGGGGGATTTGCCGGTTTCCCCAAATAGAAAACCGGCGGCAGCCGTATCTCCTTCATCCACCCCAAATACTCAAGGCTACGGCCCCAGGACTTTGGTGCTCATAAACCCATGATTTTATAGCCATCCAAGCCCTCGGGGCGGCAGCCCCTTTTTTGTATATAGGCGGGGTTGGGCGTCCGCCCTCCCGCCGGCTTTCTCTTTAGGAAAGCCGGCAAGCTGCCTGGGGATCCCAAGGGGGGGAACCCCTTTGGCACGTCTTTGCCTTCTTTCTTCGTGTGAAGAAAGAAGGTGGCCCTCAGGCCAGACTTTTGTTGCGGTATGTCCGCGCATAAAGAACGCAATCCTACCCAAAAAAGTTATCGACTGCGCGGCCACTTCCTTTTGTCCGAGTTTCAGCTCGTAGCGACAAAAGGAAGCAAAAACGCCGCCGGGAGCTTCGCCCCCGGACTCCCAGAGAATGTGCCGATTTTCTCTTCATGAAAATCGGCGGGTACGGAATCTCCTAAACCGACGCCCATACAACAAGGGGGCCCGGGGCCCCCGGGAGTCTGGGCGGTCATAATTATATAAAAATCAACCCATTGAATTTTTCCGTGCCCTCAACCGACACAACGGCCGCCTGTTTTCCATGAACAAATCCCGGAAACGGACACATGCCCGGCTCGGGTAAGTCCCGCGCCGTCCGGCTCTCCGACCGGCGTCTCCCGTCACCCGCCGAAAGCGCGGATGAGCCACATCACACCGCCGCACACGACATAGATGACCGGCTGATGGACGACATAGATGATGAGGGTGTGTTTCCCGATCCAGGACAACCAAGGCGCGCGGCTTTTATACATCCAGCCGGGAAAACGGCCGGCCTTCGCCCATACCCCCACGAAGCTGCCCGCGAGGAAACAGAAAAACCAAGGCAGCAGGGGAAAATAATCCGCGCCGGTCCCCCGGCCGATCCCGAGCGGGTAAAGCCACGGAATGTCGACGAGGCTTTCGGGCAAGGGCAGAGTAAACAGGCCCTTGATCCCGAACCAACTGCCCAGCTCGTGCGACATGTGATAGGTGAGCAGGAACAGGACGGCACACACGGCGATCCCCGCGAGGGGAGGCACCTTGGAAAGCAGGGGCCGCAGCGCCGCAAACAGCAGGATGGAGACAGCCAGAAAATGCAGGATACCGAACCAGATCATTTCGTCCCGCATGAACAGGTAGAGAAAAAGGGAAATTCCCACCGAAATTCCCGCCAGAATCAGGCCGCGGCGGGCGTTGCTGTGGGACAGATAGCAGGAAATGCCGCAGATAAAGATGAACAGCCCGGCAAAAAGGGGCTGAACCGGCCGGAAAAACTGGAAAAGCGTGCGCCCGAACGCGACGTCGTAGATCCAGCCCAGCATATAGAACCCATGGAAAAACACCATGAGGATCAGGTCGAATCCACGAACCTCATCGAGAAAATGGATCCGGCGGCGAAGAACAGGGGTGTCGTCCAAGGCGGGCCTCCTCCTTTTGCGGAATGAAAACGGCGGCGGATAGGTGGTTCCGGGTAAAACGCCCGGCAAAATCATATTTTATCATAGTTTCTTCTTTCCCGCGAGAGAAAAACGGAAAGTTTACAGAATCTTGATAAACGAAAGGCGGAAAAGGACGATGCAGGAATTCGTTGGCAGACAGGAAAAACGGGAATGGACGGTCACAAAGGAGATGCTCGCGGTGCAGATGGGCAGCGGGATGGTGCCGGTTCTCGCCACGCCCGCGCTCATCGCCTGCATGGAAAACGCCTGCATGCGGCTGGTACAGCCAGCCTTCGGTGAAGGGATCACCACCGTGGGTACCCGGGTAGAGGTGGCGCATCTCGCGCCGACCCCCGAAGGGGCCCGGATCCAGGTGACGGCCACCCTTCTCGCCACCGACGGGCGGCGCTTTACCTACCGGGTGGAGGCCAGCGACGAAAGCGGCAAAATCGGAGAGGGGTCGATGGAACGGCAGAGTGTGCGGCTGTCCTCCTTCGGGGAAAAGGCGGAGGCACGGAAGCGGTCCTGATGCGGGGAAGATTTCCGCACAAACCCGTTGACAGACAGGAAAAGCTGTGGTATACTGACGGATGCCGCATGTTCCGGGCGGCAGCGGTTTGCGCTGCCGGAAGAGGGCTTTCTCCCGCCCGTGCGCAGCGAGTCTTAAGAAAAGGCAGGTTCCCGTATGTACGCCATTATTGAAACCGGCGGCAAGCAGTACAAGGTGCAGAGCGGAGATGTGCTCTTCATCGAAAAGCTGGATGCCTCCGAGGAGACCGCCGTGACCTTCGACAAGGTGATCGCGCTCCACAACGACAAGGACCTCAAGCTCGGCGCCCCGTATATCAAAGGCGCTTCGGTGGACGCCCGTGTCCTCAAGCAGGGCAAGGGGAAAAAGATCACCGTCTTCACCTACCGGCCTAAAAAGGGCAGCAGCCGTAAAATGGGCCATCGCCAGCCCTATACCAAGGTGCAGATCGAGCAGATCCGTGCACGCGCCCCCCGGGCTGCGAAAACAGAGGCGGCGGCCGAGGCTGAAGCCGAGGCATGATTCGGGCGCGGTTTTTCACGCAGGACGGGGCCCCGTGCGGTTTTTGCATCCGGGGCCACGCGGGACTGGACGCGGCGGGACGGGATATCCTCTGCGCTGCGGTCTCATCGGCCGCCATTTTGGCTGTGAACACCTTGACTGAGGAGTCCGGCATCCGGGCGTTGGTCCGCGAAAAGGACGGATACCTCTACGTCTGGGTCGTCCGGAAGGACCGGGAACGCAGCCGGGCGGTTCTGGCCGCGCTGCGCCGCCATCTGATCGGCCTTTTCGAGGCTTATCCCACATATTTACAGGTAGAGACTACGGAGGTGTAACGACATGCTGAAAATAAACATCCAGCTGTTCGCCCATAAAAAAGGAATGGGATCCACCAAAAACGGGCGGGATTCCGAATCCAAGCGGTTGGGCGTCAAACGTGCCGACGGACAGTTTGTGCTCGCCGGCAATATCCTGGTGCGCCAGCGGGGCACCCACATCCATCCCGGCCTGAACGTCGGGATCGGCTCCGACGACACCCTGTTCGCCAAAGCGGATGGTACCGTCCGGTTCGAGCGGATGGGCAAGGACCGCAAACGTGTGAGCGTCTACGCGGTCGAGCAGTAAGTTCAGGAGAAAATCCGTCCTGTCGTGCGGTCCGCCGTGCGGCAGGGCGTTTTTTTACGGCGGGGCGTGTGCGATTCCCGGATCCGGGGATGGAAGGCCTCCATAATTCAGCAGAAACCGTGTATACTAGAACGGATGAATCCGCGTCCCGCAGGGCGGGACGCGGTGGAAGGGACGTGTGCGACATGTTTATCGATAAAGCGGTGATCGCGGTCAAGGCCGGCGGCGGCGGCAATGGGGCGGTGAGCTTCCGCCGGGAGAAATATGTCGCGGCAGGCGGGCCGGACGGGGGCGACGGCGGCCGGGGCGGCAACGTGGTATTCGTGGCCGACGACGGCCTGAATACCCTGTCGGATTTCCGGTATAAGCGGAAATACGCCGCGGAACCGGGGCAGAACGGCGGGGCGAACCGCTGCTTCGGCCGGGCCGGGGCGGACTGCGTGATTAAGGTGCCCCGCGGCACCCTGCTTTACGACAACCAAACCGGACGGCTGATCGCCGACGTTTCGTCGGACGAGCCCTTCGTCGCGGCCAAAGGCGGGCGGGGCGGCTGGGGCAACGCCCATTTTGCCACGCCGACCCGTCAGGCGCCGAACTTCGCCAAGCCGGGGCAGAAATGCGAGATCACCGAGTTTGAGCTGGAGCTCAAGAGCATCGCGGACGTCGGCCTTGTCGGCTACCCGAACGTCGGCAAGAGCACGATTCTCTCCGTCGTGACGGCGGCGCGCCCGAAGATTGCGAATTATCATTTCACCACGCTGGCCCCGAATCTGGGCATCTGCCGCCAGTACGGCACGGATTTCGTCATGGCGGATATCCCCGGTCTGGTGGAGGGCGCGAGCGACGGCGTGGGGCTGGGCATCCGCTTCCTGCGCCATGTGGAGCGCACGCGCCTGCTGGTGCATGTGGTGGATATCGCGGGCAGCGAGGGGCGCGACCCGGTCGAGGATTTCGAGCACATCTGCGACGAGCTGGTGGCCTACGGCGATTTGGCCGAGCGGCCGCAGATCGTCGCCGCCAACAAGATGGATCTGCCGGGCGCGGAGGAGAACCTCGAACGCCTCAAAAAGCACCTCAAGGGCACGGACATCGAGGTTTATCCGGTTTCCGCCGCGACGCAGCAGGGCTTTGACGCGCTGATGGGCGCGATTGTGCGCATCCTGCCGACCCTGCCGGAGCGCCGCGTCTTCGAGGAGGAGCTGCCGGTGGAGACCGCCGAGCAGGCACCGTTCACCATCGAAAAGGACGGCGGCTATTACGTCGTTTCCGGCCCGACGATGGAGCAGCTCATCGACTCGGTCAACTTCACCGATCAGGAATCGCTCAACTATTTCCATCGCACCCTGCGCAGCCGCGGCGTGATCGACGCGCTGCGCGCGGCGGGCGCGAAGGAAGGCGACAGCGTCGTCATCGGTGATATGGAATTCGACTTTGTGGAATAAACTCCTTCCGTCACGGCTTTATCGTGCCTCCCTCGAAGAGGGAGGCACGATAAAGCATGAAAGGATGCTTTCTTAAGAGAAAGCGGGCTGAAGGAGATAAAGAAAGGATAGCTTATGACGAGTAAACAGCGCGCGTATCTGCGCAGTTTGGCCAACACCATGGAGCCGATCATCCATGTCGGCAAGGATGGCGTGAACGAAAACATGATCAAGCAGGCTTCCGACGCGCTTGAAGCGCGGGAGCTGATTAAGGGCACGGTTTTGCAGAACAGCCCGATGAGCGCCCGCGACGCGATTGCCGCCCTCTGCGAGGGCACGAACGCCGAGCCGGTGCAGTGCATCGGCAGCCGCTTCGTGATCTACCGCGCGCGGGAAAAAGACCCGAAGATCGTGCTTCCGTAAGGGGAAAACAAAATCAATAAAAACGAGGGATTGCAAAAGCAGGCAATCCCTCGTTTTCATTGGCAAAGTATTATTTTGGGGCGGACTTTACCGCCGCGACAATACCTCCGCAGATCATCAGCGCGCCGAGAATAAAGCTGGGGGTGACGGTTTCATGCAGAAACAGCACGCCCAGAATCGCGGAGACGAGCGGCTGCATCGGGTAAAACATGGAGCAAAAGCTCGCGTCCATCACCCGCAGGCTGTAATTCCAGAGCGAATGGGTCACGGCGGTGCCGAAAATGCCCATGTACAGCACGGCGAGGACGCTTTGCACCGAAAAGGAGCAGGCGGCGCTTTGCAGCTCGATCAAAGACCATGCGCCGGTCAGGGGCAGGGCGCTGCAAATCGCAATCAGCGCGATCTGCATCGGGTCGTAGCGGCCGCTGATGCGGCGAATGATGATCGAGGCGGTGGACCAGAGGAAGACGCTGACCAGCATCATCAGCACGCCGGCGGCGTCCGCCGTGCCGCCCACGCCGACAATGATCACCACGCCGAGCATGGAGAGCGCGACGCAGGCGATTTTGGACAGGGTGATGCGCTCGTGCAGAAAGAGCGCGGCGAGAATCGGGATGAAGATGGGGTTCATCGCGCCCAGCAGCGAGGAGAGCGAGCCGGTCAGCCGGTCAATCCCCAGCATTTGCAGGCAGAAGCTGGCGAAATACCCGGTGAAGCCGATGGCAAAGAGAATCGGCCAGTCGCGCCTGTCCACGGGCTTCAGCGCCCTGCGCAGGCGCAAAACGAGCAGGAGCGCCGGGATCGAAACCAGATAGCGCAGCGCGAGCAGCGTCACCGGAGGAATGGTGCGCAGCGCGACCTTGGAGACGACGTATTGGCTGCCCCAAAGCACGAAAGCGGTGAACAGGGGAATCAGGCGGCGCTTGTTCATATGAAAGCCTCACTTTGATAAGCGAATCCCGCCGCGCGGCGCTGAGCGAGCGCCTTTTCGGAATCCGTGTCTTTCTTCCTATTATAATTGAAGCGGGCGGCGTTGTATAGTTCAAAATGCGCGAAGGAGGACGGAAAGATCGAAATTTGCAAGCGCCATCAAAAAGAACGGTTTTTTGGTGAAATTGGGCAATGAATTGCAACTGACTGCAAAATAGAAGTCGTAAAGTGAAAAACATTCATCGTGAAAGTGAAGAAAACTGAAAGAATTCGCTTGTTTTGACGGGATGATTGCGGTATAATACCACCTATCAACGGCGGGGACAAAAAGCCCCCGGCGAATTTCATCAATCCTGTATAGGGGGAATTGACATGAAGAAGTTGCTTGCTGCGGCCGTTGCCGCCGCGATGACGATGACCGCGACCTTCGCGATGGCGGATGGCGCGATCAAGATTGGCGAAATCGGCCCGCTGACCGGCGCGGCCGCGATTTATGGCACGGCTGTCGCCAACGGCGCGCAGATCGCCATCGACGAGCTGAACGCGCTGGGCGGCCAGCAGTATGAGCTGAACGCGCAGGACGACGAGGCGGACGCGGAGAAATCCGTCAACGCCTACAACAACCTGCTCGACTGGGGCGCGCAGATGATGCTCGCGACCGTTACCACCAACCCCTGCATCGCCGTCGGCGCGCAGGCGCATGAGGATCGCGTCTTCATGCTCACGCCGTCCGCCTCTTCTTCGGACGTTACCGCCGATAAGGACAACGTGTATCAGGTCTGCTTCACCGACCCGGCGCAGGGTACCGCTTCCGCGCAGTACATCGCCGAGCACAAGCTGGCCGAGAAGGTCGCCGTGATCTACAACAACGCCGACGCATATTCCACCGGCATCTACCAGACCTTCGACGCGGAGGCCAAGAAGCTGGGTCTGGAGATTGTCGCCGTTTCCACCTTCACCGACGACACCACCGATTTCTCCGTGCAGGTGACCGCCGCGAAGGAAGCGGGCGCTGACCTCGTGTTCCTGCCGATCTATTACACCCCGGCTTCCATGATTCTCATGCAGGCCAACGCCATGGGCTACGCGCCGACCTTCTTCGGCTGCGACGGCATGGACGGCATCCTCGCCATCGAGGGCTTTGACACCAGCCTGGCCGAGGGTCTGATGATGCTGACCCCGTTCGCCGCGGACGCGAAGGACGAGAAGACGGTCTCCTTTGTCACCAAGTATCAGGAGAAGTTCGGCGGCGTGCCGAACCAGTTCGCTGCGGATGCTTATGACGGCATTTACGCGCTGGCTGCCGCCTGCGAGAAGGCGGGCGTGACCGCCGATACCTCCGTGGAGGATGCCTGCGACATGATTATCGCCGCCATGCAGGAGATTCAGGTGGAAGGTCTGACCGGCACCATGACGTGGGACGCCGCAGGCACCGTCACCAAGACCCCGACTGCCGTTGTCATCAAGGATGGCGCTTACGTCAGCGCGGAGTAAACAGCAATCTCAGCGTACATGGCTTCGGTCAGCCGGAGCCATGTACTTTTGTTGTATCTGCCGCGTTCGTCTATCCCCCCTTTTCTGACGCACTTACGCAAATGAGGTGAATGAAATGACATTGTTTCTTTCCTACCTGATTAACGGAATCAGTCTGGGAAGCGTCTACGCCATCATCGCGCTCGGCTATACGATGGTTTACGGCATTGCCAAAATGCTGAACTTCGCCCACGGCGACGTCATCATGGTCGGCGCGTATGTCTCCTTCTGCGCCATGCAGTACCTCGGTCTGCCGAAGCTGGTTTCCGTTGTGCTGGCGATGGTGGTGTGCACCGCGCTGGGCATTGTCATCGAGGGGCTGGCCTATAAGCCGCTGCGGAAAGCGCCGTCGCTCGCCGTGCTGATTACGGCCATCGGCGTGAGCTACTTCCTCCAAAACAGCGCGCTGCTGATCTGGGGCTCCGCGCCGAAGAGCTATCCCTCCGTCATTTCCCTCGGCTCGCTCACGCTGATGGACGGCCAGCTCGTCATCTCCGGCGGCACGATCGTCACGGTGCTGGCCAATATCGTCATCATGGTCGCGCTGACGGCGTTCACCGGGCGCACCAAGTTCGGCAAGGCGATGCGCGCCGTGTCCGAAGACAAGGGCGCGGCGGAGCTGATGGGCATCAACGTCAACATGACCATCTCCATGACGTTCGCCATCGGTTCCGCGCTGGCGGCGATTGCGGGCGTGCTGCTCTGCTCCGCCTACCCCACGCTCCAGCCGACCACCGGCTCCATGCCGGGCATCAAGGCGTTCACCGCCGCCGTCTTCGGCGGAATCGGCTCCATTCCGGGCGCGATGATCGGCGGCGTGCTGCTGGGCGTGATCGAGATTCTCGGCAAGGCATATGTCTCCACCGAGCTGGGCGACGCGCTGGTGTTCGCCGTGCTGATCCTCGTGCTGCTGGTCAAGCCGACCGGCCTGCTGGGCAAGCCCGTGCGCGAGAAAGTGTGAGGTGAAAACCATGAGAAGCAAAAAATTCCGCAGCACCCTGATAACCTTCGGCATTGTGATCGCGGCGTTCATCGCCTGTCAGGTGATGATCTCCACCGGCGCGATGACCCGCTCGCTCAAGGGGCAGCTTGTGCCGATCTGCGCGTATGTCGTCATGGCCGTCTCCCTCAACCTGACGGTCGGCATTTCCGGCGAGCTGAGCCTCGGCCACGCGGGCTTTATGAGCGTCGGCGCGTTCTCCGGCATTGTGATGGCCATGTGGCTGAGCAAGGGCATGGGCGTGGCGAACGAAACGCTCTGCCTGCTGCTGGCGATTCTGACCGGCGGAGCGGCGGCCGGTATCGCGGGTGTGGTCATCGGTATTCCGGTGCTGCGCCTGCGCGGCGACTATCTGGCGATCGTCACGCTGGCGTTCGGTGAAATCATCCGCAACGTCATCAACTGCCTGTATATTTCGCTGGACGGCCAGCGCCTGCATATCGCCTTCAACAACCCGAACGTGGCGGGCAAGCTGCTGGTGAACGGCCCGGCGGGCGCCACCGGCGTGAACAAGATGGCGACGTTCGGTATGGGCTTTGCGCTCACGCTCTTCACCCTGTTCGTGGTGCTCAACCTGATTGACAGCCGATCCGGCCGGGCAATCATGGCCATCCGCGACAACCGCATCGCGGCGGAGGCGATGGGGCTGAACGTGACCAAATACAAGATGATGGCGTTTGTCACCTCCGCCGTGCTGGCGGGCATGGCAGGCGCGCTTTACGGCCTGAATTTCTCCACCGTCGCCGCGTCGAAGTTCAAGTTTGATACGTCGATCCTCGTGCTGGTGTTCGTCGTGCTCGGCGGCATCGGCAACATCCGCGGCTCGATCATCTCCGCGACGCTGCTGACCATCCTGCCCGAGCTGCTGCGCGCGTTCGCGAATTACCGCATGCTCATCTATGCCATCGTGCTGATTCTGGTCATGCTGGCCACGAACAACCCGACGCTGCGCGGCATGGTGGAGCGGATCATCCCGCGCGGAAAAGGGCGGAAGAAGGAGGCTGACGAGGCATGACGGAAAACAAAAAGCGCGCCGCGACCCGAATGGTTCCGGCGCCGAGCCACGGCATCATCCCCGAGCGCGATTTCAATGAGCGCCCCGTGCTGGAGGCGCGGAATCTGGGGATTGACTTCGGCGGCCTGCATGCCGTCGAGGATTTCAACCTGATTATCGGCAAGACGGAAATCGCCGGTCTGATCGGCCCGAACGGCGCGGGCAAGACCACCGTGTTCAACCTGCTGACCAAGGTGTATCAGCCGACGATGGGCACAATTATGCTCAACGGCCGCGACACGGCGGGCATGAATACCGCGCAGGCCAACAAGCTGGGCATTGCCCGCACATTCCAGAACATCCGTCTGTTTGACAACATGTCCGTGGAGGACAACGTGCGCATCGGCCTGCACAATCAGGTGCGCTACGGCATGCTTTCCGGCATTTTCCGCATGCCGGGGTATTGGCGCGGCGAGCGCGAAATGCACGAGCGCGCGCTCGACCTGCTGAGCATTTTCGATATGCAGGATCTGGCCAATCATCAGGCGGGCAGCCTGCCCTACGGCGCGCAGCGCCGCCTTGAAATCGTCCGCGCGCTGGCCACCAATCCGTCGCTGCTGCTGCTGGATGAACCGGCGGCGGGCATGAACCCGCACGAGACGGAGGAGCTGATGGAGAACATCACGAAGATCCGCGATCAGTTCCACATCGCCATCCTGCTCATCGAGCACGACATGAGCCTGGTCATGGGCATCTGCGAGGGCATCTGCGTGCTCAACTACGGCAAGATCATCGCGAAGGGCACGGCGGCGGAAATTCAGAATAACCCGGTGGTCATCGAGGCCTATCTGGGCAAACGGAAGGAGCAATGAGCCATGAGCATGCTGAAGGTTGAGGGGCTTAACGTCTATTACGGCAGCATTCATGCCATCAAGGGCGTCTCCTTCGAGGTGAATCAGGGCGAAATCGTGACGATGATCGGCGCGAACGGCGCGGGCAAATCCACCACGATGAACACGGTCGCGGGTCTGCTCAAGCCCAAGAGCGGCAGCATCACGTTTGAGGGGCACGACATCACGTCCACCCCGGCGAGCAAGGTCGTGTCGCTCGGGCTGGCGCTTTGCCCGGAGGGGCGGCGCGTCTTCCAGCAGATGAGCGTGCGCGAAAACCTCGAAATGGGCGGCTACACGCGCCCTGCGGGCGAGCTGGCCGCGTCGCTGGATCAGGTTTTCGAGCAGTTTCCGCGCCTGAAGGAGCGCCAGCGGCAGATCGCCGGAACGCTCTCCGGCGGCGAGCAGCAGATGCTGGCGATGGGGCGCGCGCTGATGAGCAAGCCGAAGCTGCTGATGCTCGACGAGCCCTCCATGGGCCTGGCGCCGCTGCTGGTCGAGCAGATTTTCGAGATCGTCTTGAAGCTCAATCAGGCGGGCACGACGATCCTGCTGGTCGAGCAGAACGCGCAGGCCGCGCTCTCCGTCGCCGACCGCGCGTACGTGCTTGAAACGGGCCGCATCACGCTCTCCGGCACCGGCAAGGAGCTCATGGCGAGCGACGCCGTCCGCAAGGCCTACCTCGGCGGTTAAATCCCCCGCAAACGCAAAGAGCCATCCGAAAGGATGGCTCTTTTTTTGTACAGTTTTGCCGCCGTGCAAAATTTCCGCCCAACCTACTGCACATTTGCCAAAGATATGGTATACTGACAGCACATGACACAGGATCGGAGGGATCGGATGTTCAAAATTCTCATTGCGGAGGACGACCGCGAGCTGCGCCAGCTCTTCGCCCACGTGCTCACCAAAAACGGCTACACGGTGCTCGGCGTCTCCAACGGCGAGGAGGCGCTTGCCGCGCTCGAGCAGAGCTATTATGATCTCATCATCTCCGACATTATGATGCCGAAAATGGACGGCTACGAGCTTGTGCGCTCGATCCGTGAGAGCGGCTCATCCATTCCTATTAT
>ERZ825896.2138-NODE-2138-length-19638-cov-2.771485_pt1 | contig 19638 bp, 9 predicted proteins | sample MGYA00519858_ERZ825896 | MGnify/ENA primary metagenome ERZ825896 (study PRJEB31778, sample SAMEA3449214) | human gut metagenome | biome: human gut; feature: human-associated habitat; material: faeces | place: United Kingdom | collected 2010/2012 ...
CCGTACTGCTCGACTCGTCGCTGACGGCCCGTTCCTCTCAGGCGATGAAGATCTACATGGACGGCAAGGGTTTTCTGCAGTCCGAGGCATGGTTCCGTGTCGACACGGCCGGCAAGCGGGCCCGCGTCACCTACTTCGCCCGTCAGGGCGATCCGTACCGGATCGGAAAGATCGGCTATCGCTTCCGCGACCGGTCGCTGCGGCCGGTCGTCCTGAGCGATACGGCTTCCTCGCTGCTCCGTACCGGCGGCATTTTCGACGGCAACGTGCTCAACGACGAACGGTCGCGCATCGCGTCGTTCCTGAAGAACCGGGGATACTACAACTTCTCGATCAACAACATCGAGTATGTCGCCGATTCGACCGCCGGCGACCGCACGATCGACCTGACGATGGTCGTCAAGCCCTATATGGCAGGCTATACGCCCGAGGGGGAGCCGATCGTTGAGGAGAATCGAGTGTACCGCCTGCGCGATATCTATGTCTTTCCGGGATACGACCCGGCGAAGGCGGTGAGCGACAGCCTGTACAATTCGCGGCTCGACACGACTCTCTACAGGGGATTGAAAATCGTTTACGACGCCCGTCCGAAAGTCCGCTCCTCGATTCTCCGCCGTACCGTGAATCTTTATCCGAATGCGCTGTACAACGAGAGCGACGTCAAGAGAACTTATGAGAATATCATGCGGCTGGGATACTACAAAAGCGCCAGCGTGCTCTTTTCGGAAGCGTCCGACTCGGCCGGCCGGGACAGTCCGGTCACTTATATCGGCGGCCCCGGCGCCGCGACCGACACTTCGGCCGTCGCCTATTCCTCGGAACGGTATCTCGACTGCAACATCCTCTGCACGCCTGCGCTGAGGCAAAGCTACTCGGTCGAGCTGGAGGGAACCACCTCGTCGGACTACTTCGGGCTGACCGCGACGCTCGGCTACCAGAACCGCAATCTGTTCCGAGGCGTGGAGCTGTTCGACGTAAGCGTGCGCGGCGGGTATGAATTCACGCGCGTGAAAACCAAGCGCAACTCGTTCGAGCTGGGCGTCACGACCTCCTTCTCGTTCCCGCGCCTGATTACTCCGCTGCGGGTGAATCGCTATAACCGGGCTGTCGATCCGCGTACGAAAGTCGAGGTTTCGTACAGCGTGCAGCGCCGCCCCTATTATCATCGGGCGTTGGCCAGCGCCGTCTGGGGCTATTCGTGGGGCAAGGGGCGCAACAGCTCGTTCGTGTTGCGTCCGGCCGACATCAGCGTCGTGAAACTCCGTCAGGTCGACTCGGCCTTTCTGAACAGCCTGAAAAACCCCTATCTGCGCAACAGCTACACCTCGCAGCTGATCGCCGGGCTCTCCGGATCGTATATTTTCAACAATCAGAGCCGTCGCGTCGACCGGAGCTCGCTGATGATGCGCTTCAACTTCGAGACGAACGGCAACCTGATCGACGGTCTGAGCCGGTTGTTCGGCTCGAAAGAGAGGCTTGCGGACGGCGAGCCCTACCATCGCCTGTTCGGCATCCGATACGCCCAGTATTTCCGTATCGACGCGAACATCGCCAAGAAATTCGTGCTGGCTCCCAAGGTAAGCATCGTATACCGGTTCTACGGCGGATGGGGCTACGCCTACGGCAATTCGAGCTCGATCCCGTTCGAACGGTTGTTCTATTGCGGCGGCAGCAACAGCATGCGCGGCTGGCTGGCCCGCACGCTCGGTCCCGGCGGCGACCCGAAGCGCGACTTCTCGGACTATCCGAGCCAGTTGGCCAATTTCAAGCTCGAGACCAACCTCGAGGCCCGTTTCCCGGTTTGGGGCATTCTGCAGGGTGCGCTGTTCTTCGATCTGGGCAACATCTGGTTCATGAATCAGGGCGGCACGGAAGAGACCCGGTTCAAAATCGACCGGTTCTACAAACAGCTCGGATTCAATACCGGTCTCGGCGCGCGCTTCGATTTCGGCTTCTTCGTCTTCCGTCTCGACTGGGGCATCAAGCTCCACAATCCGAACGAACCGGCCGGGGAGCGTTGGATTCAGCATTTCCGGCTGAAGAATACGACGCTCAATTTCGGCGTGGGCTATCCGTTCTGAGAATGCGCCGCTTTTTCGGATAAGACAGATATTTCGAGTTTCGGATGCCATTCTTCCGAAAATATGCTATCTTTGCGGCTCGGGACGGCATGCGCCGGACCGTTTGTGGAAAGATTTGGCCGCTTGCAACCACGGAAAAAAATGCTAAAAACAGTATTTCTCCTATCCGACAGCTGAGTTTTTCCCATTGTTTAAAGTCATACGCTAAAATTTTAAAAAATGGGATTTTTGTTTACGTCCGAGTCGGTGTCCGAGGGACATCCCGACAAGGTATCGGACCAGATTTCCGATGCGATTCTCGACGAGTTTCTTCGTCATGACAATCATTCGAAGGTAGCCTGCGAAACGCTCTGTACGACGGGACTGGTCGTCGTGGCGGGGGAGGTGCGCTCGGAGGCCTATGTCGACGTACAGGAGGTGGCCCGGCGCGTGATCAATCGGATCGGCTACACGAAAAGCGACTACAAGTTCGACGGCAGCTCGTGCGGCGTGCTGTCGGCCATTCACGAGCAGTCGCCCGACATCAATCAGGGCGTCGTGCGAGAGAGCGAGGAGCTGCAGGGAGCCGGCGATCAGGGCATCATGTTCGGGTACGCCTGCTCCGAGACCCGTGAGCTGATGCCGGCTTCGCTGATTCTCTCGCATGTGCTGATGAAAGAACTGGCCGCCATTCGGCGCGAGGGCCGGGTGATGACCTATCTGCGGCCCGACTCGAAAAGCCAGGTGACGATCGAGTACGGCGATGACAATCGTCCGAAGCGCGTGCATACGATCGTCGTTTCGACGCAACACGACGAATTCGTCACGCCGGAGCAGGCCGGAGACGAGAAGGCGGCGGAGAAGGCCATGTGCGACAAGATCCGCGAGGACGTGCGAACCATCCTGATTCCGCGAACCAAGGCGCGGCTGGAGCGCGCCGGCGACCGCCTGAGCGAGCTGATAGGCGACGACTACATCCTGCACGTGAACCCGACCGGCAAGTTCGTGATTGGGGGGCCTCACGGCGATACGGGCGTGACGGGTCGCAAGATCATCGTCGACAGCTACGGCGGCCGGGGCGCGCACGGCGGCGGGGCCTTCTCGGGCAAGGACAGTTCGAAGGTCGATCGCAGCGCGGCCTATGCGGCGCGGCATATCGCCAAGAACATGGTCGCTGCCGGCGTCGCCGACGAGGTGCTCGTTCAGCTGGCCTATGCGATCGGGATCGCCGAGCCGCTGAGCGTGTACGTCGAAACGCGTGGCACGGGCAAGCTGGGGCTCTCCGACGGCGAGATCGCGAGCCGCGTAGCGAAGCTGTTCGACCTGCGCCCGGCCAAGATCGTCGAGCGGTTCGGCCTGCGCAATCCGATTTTCGAGGCCACGGCCTCGTACGGCCATTTCGGCAACCGTCCTTATAAAAAGGTGGAGACCGTTTACGAGGGCGGCAAGCCGGTGCGGAAAGAGATCGAGTTCTTCGGCTGGGAGAAGCTCGACGCCGTCGACGCGATCCGCAAGGAGTTCGGGCTGAAATAGCCTGCGGCCGTAGAAACGCATGATCAGGAGCCGTTCCCGAGCAGGGGCGGCTCTTGTCGTCGCCCGTTCGGCCGGATCGGTTCAGACGGCCCGATGCGGGCGCCGCGCTCTTTCCGGGAGGCCGCTCCTTCTAATTTATTAGGTTAGGACCGTCGCTGCCGGTATCGTGGCGGGGGGAATCCGGACATTTCCTTGGGCGGCTCGGTATTGCCTCGCAGGACCGGAAGCAGTTTTCTGTCACGGAGGGCGGGGGCTGAAAACGGTAAAAAAACGAGATGATACACAATACGGGCGGCTCTTTCGGAGTTTGTATTGTGTCCCGGAAATTTTCCTTGCCGAGTCTGGTATGGATTCTGCGGGCCGGAAAAAAGACGGGGGCGGCTGGCCCGAACGTATGTCGAAACGGGAAAGCCGCCTGCCGGAAAACGAAAATTCGAACCGAAATGAATTGATTTTACCTTTTTTATTTTAATAATTTTAACACTTATTTCTATGAGAAAGGTTCTGTTATTTGCAGGCGTGCTGGCCGCCTCGATGGCCGCCGGCGCAGCGACTGCCTACAGCGTGGCCCGGGCGACCGAGAAGGGCGAGGCCTATGCCGCTCCTTCGACCGAGTTCGCTTCGAACGTGGGTACGCATTTCACTTCTTACGAGCCGGGGAGCTATCCCGATCTGACGTATGCCGCCGAGAATGCGGTGAAAGGCGTCGTCAATATCGTCAATACGCAGGAGGTCGAGAACGACTATTACAGCGGGGGAGGCGGATTCGAGCAATTTTTCGAATTCTTCGGCATGCCCCGAGGGTATCAGCAGCAGCCCCAGCAGCCGCGCGAGCGTAAGAGCGGCGGGTCGGGCGTGATCATCAGCCCCGACGGGTATATCGTCACGAATAACCATGTCGTGGAAAACGCCACGAAACTGCGCGTAACGCTGAACGACAACCGTTCGTTCGACGCGAAGGTGATCGGGACCGACCCGACGACCGACGTGGCGCTCATTAAGATCGACGCGACGGACCTGCCTACGATCCCGATGGGCAATTCGGACGACCTGCGTCTGGGCGAGTGGGTGCTCGCCATCGGCAGCCCGTTCGACCTGCGCAGCACGATTACGGCCGGCATCGTGAGCGCCAAAGGCCGTAGCCTGAAGGCGCTGCCGAGCCAGTTCAGCCTCGAGTCGTTCATCCAAACCGACGCAGCGGTCAATCCGGGCAACAGCGGCGGCGCGCTGGTCAACACGAAAGGTGAGCTGGTAGGCATCAATACGCTGATCCAGTCGCGCAGCGGCACTTACATCGGCTATGCGTTCGCCGTTCCGACGTCGATCGTCAAGAAAGTGGTCGTCGACCTGAAGGAGCACGGAGTCGTGCAGCGCGCGATGCTCGGCATTCAGTATATTCCGCTGACCGAAGAGTTCCTCGAGACGGAGGAGGGTAAGAAAACCGGCATTCAGGAGCCGGGCGGAATCTATGTCGCCGAAGTCGATCCGGAAGGGGCGGCCCATGCGGCCGGCATTCGCTCGGGCGACGTGATCGTCGAGATCAACGGCATCAAGATAAACGGTTCGGCCCAGCTTTCCGAGGAGATCGCCAAGCATCGGCCTAACGATAAGGTGACGGTCGGAGTAAAAAAAGGCTCGGACGTGAAACAAATCGAGGTCGTCCTGCGTAATAAGGCAGGCAACACCGAGGTAATCACCAAGGATATCGTTTCGGCATACGACGCGCTGGGAGGTCAGTTCGCAGAGGTGTCCGAGCGGACCAAGAAGGCGCTGAAGATCGGCGGAGGCGTGCAAGTGGTAGGTATCGAGCCGGGCGGCATACTCGAAAGCGCGCGGATTCGCAAAGGCTATATCATCACGAACATCAACGATCGTCCCGTTCGCTCGATCGGCGATCTGAACCGGATCACGTCGAAGATCGAATATATCGAGGGCGTATATCCCGACGGCCGTGTGGTGGCCTACTCGCCTACCGTCAAGTAAGCGGCCGAAGTCATCCCCGGTGATTGCCCTGCGAGGGGTTGTCCGGCTCCCGGAGTAAGGAGGCCGGACAATCTTTCCTCTCGAAGGCGGAAGACACGTAACAACGAAAGGGATAACATGAGACAATTAAAAATCACCAAATCCATTACCAATCGCGAGAGCGCGTCGCTGGACAAGTATCTGCAGGAGATCGGTAAGGAGGATTTGATCACCGTGGAGGAAGAGGTCGATCTGGCGCAGCGGATCAAGAAGGGCGACAAGGAAGCGCTCGAAAAACTGACACGCGCCAACCTGCGGTTCGTCGTTTCTGTTGCGAAACAGTATCAGAACCAAGGCTTGTCGTTGCCCGATCTGATCAACGAGGGAAATCTCGGGCTGATCAAGGCCGCCGAGAAGTTCGACGAGACGAGGGGATTCAAGTTCATTTCGTACGCCGTATGGTGGATACGCCAGTCGATCCTTCAGGCGCTGGCCGAACAGAGCCGGATCGTGCGGTTGCCGCTGAACCAGGTGGGGTCGCTGAACAAAATCAACAAGGCCTTCGCCCGTTTCGAGCAGGAGCACGAACGCACGCCCTCGCCCGAGGAACTGGCCGACGAGCTCGATCTGCCGAAGGAGAAAGTGACCGACACGCTGCGCGTATCGGGCCGTCACGTCTCGGTCGACGCGCCTTTCTCGGACGGGGAGGACAACAGTCTGCTCGACGTGCTGGTCAACAGCGATTCGCCGATCGCCGACCGGGGACTGATCAACGAGTCGCTCGGCACGGAAGTCGAGCGCGCCCTGTCGACGCTGACCGACCGCGAGCGGGATATCATCAAATACTTTTTCGGAATCGGATGTTCCGAGATGACGCTCGAGGAGATCGGCGAGAAGTTCGGCCTTACCCGCGAGCGGGTACGCCAGATCAAGGAAAAGGCGATCCGCCGGCTGCGTCACAGTACGCGGAGCAAGCTGCTCAAGTCCTATCTCGGATAATTCGGGCGGACTGCCGCCGGGTATGTTGTCATGCAGAATGACCCGGGCTTGCCTCGTTCGTTCTTAAGATTTATGACAGGTTGAGCGATCGATTTGTTGACGATCTTGGGAATGGGCAAGGCAAGTCCGGGTCATTTATTGTCCGGCGTCAATGGTCTGCCGCATCGGCTGTCGACGCGTATTCGAGGACGCGGGACGCATGGGAGGAAAAGTCTCGGGGGAGAGGTTGCACGTCGGAGCGGGGTAGTTCGGGCTGTCGAGGAAAATAGGCGTTTTGCCGGGCCGGTTTCGCCCTCCGGCCGGCCCGATGTCCCGGATTCGGTTTTCTGCCGCGCGGACAGATGCGGCAGGAACCCGAGAGGTTTACTGTGCCGGCTCGATCCGAAGCCGGTCTGCGAAGGCGCGGTCGCGGATGACGGAATCGGGGCTATCCTGTCGATGGCACGGCGTACCGGACGGCTTTGGCGATGTAGTGCGGGGAAGGGAGCGCCCGGCCGGCGACCCGATTGTTCGGCAATTTCCGAGACGAGAGTTTGCGTCCCGAAGGCGCGGCTGGAGGCGGGTGATAGGGCCTCGTCTGCCCGCGCGATAAAAAATCGGAATGCCGAGAGCAGAAAGGCTCGATTATTGAATAGACTGTTCCGTAGGGATTCCCGATGGCGGCGCGTTCGTCTGCGGAATTTGGCCATACGAGCCCCGTGCGCACACATTCACCGAGGGTCCGGACTTCTCTCATCCGAGCTCTGGAACCTCGAGCGGCACGGGGCTTCGTGTGTCCGGACGAGACGTTGCCGTCGTAACCGGGCAAAGGCTCTCCGAGTTGATATCCTGCGAATCGGATCGTACTTCCGTATCGGGAATAGAGATGTTCGGCCGCTTTCCCGATTCTTTCCGGAACGGTAAACCGCATAACGGCCATCGGCCGCTATGCGGTTTACCTATGAGCGGCCTTCGAGCGGCCGACGGTGATCAGTATACCGTGTTCTGCGGATCGAAGTTGGTCCATCCGTCCATCCAGTTCTCTCCGGTTCCGAAGGCGCCGGCGAAACCGTTGCCCGAGGCGTCGAAGCCTGAAGGAACCGTGTACGAAGCGTTCACGGCAGCGCTGCCGGCGCCTGGCCGGGGATCGAAGCCCGAGCGCGTGCTGACGGGTTGCGCCAGTCCCACGCCGTCGATCGCGTCGTAGAACTTGTTGGCATAGCTTTCCCGGAGCAAGATGCCGTCCGTGAAGCCGTTCCCCTTGAGCCATGTCTTGTTTTGGTCGGACGAAAGAATCCCGACGACCGGATCGATTGCCGTGTTGTCGAACGATTCGAGTGCTTTGTCGTACCCCGAGAAGTGGACGTTACTGATTTCGAACAGGCCTGCTGTGGCCGCCGCGGGCGAATCGCCCTTGTCCTTTTCGATCATCAGCGCGACGGGCCATCCCGTTACGATCGAATTGTATAGACTGATGCGCGAGTTGCGCCGGATTTGCACGCCTGCCTGAAACTGGCCGAGGCCCGAGCCGTTGTTCGGGAACATTTCGCCCGCGTTGATGTAGGCTCCGGGATTTTCGGTCGAAGCCGACTGGTTATAGAATGCGGCGTCCTGACCCATCGGGCCGATCAGCGTCACGTTGCAGAAACGGGCCGTCGTGTAAGGCTCCTCGTCCGAACCGTCGGAGTTGTTGTCCGACTCGAAGCCGTTCGACAGCGATTTATCCGCGATGCGCGGATCGCGCACGCCGAGCAAAAACTGCAAGTTGCCCGAGAAGCCGTTGTCGGTGTCGAAATCGTCGTCCCAACCGTGATAAGCTACCAGGTATTTGCAACTGACCGAGCCGCCGAACCATTCGAACGAGTCGTCGTTCGAGTAGGATACTTGCAGGTGGTCGACCGTCGTTCCGCTGCCGACCGAGCCGAACGTGATGCCGTTGATCTCCTTGTCGGTTTGGAACGGGAAGCCGGCGAATTCGACGCGCACGTAGCTCAGCACGCCCGAGTTGTCGGTGTCGACCGAGTTGCTGCCTCCGCCGTGATACGAGCGGGGACCGCCTTCGATCTGCTGCTCGCCCTTATTGTTGCTGGCACGGCCGCAGAGGATCAGTCCGCCCCAGTCGCCCGGCCGACGGTTGCCGGGAGCCTCTTCCGACGTGAAGACGATCGGCTTGGAAGCGGTCCCCCGGGCGAAGATCTGGCCGCCCCGCTCGATAATCAGCGCTGCCTGAGTCTGCTTGTCGCCCCGGATGACGGTACCGGCCGGAATCGTGATCGTCGATCCGTCCTCGATGTAAACCCAGCCGCGCAGTTTGTATTTGCGCGAGGCGTTCAGCACGTAGTCGCCTTTCGGTGCGGGAAAGTGCTTGTCGCCGTTGCCTATGTAGTAAACCGAGTCCGATCCTTCCTTTTCGCCGAATACGAGCCCCGTTTCGTAAACGCCCGAGGGGGCCGGACCGGGACCGGGATTTCCGCTGCCGTTGTCATCGTCCGAACAGGCCGCCAGTATGGCGACCGAGGCCATCATGGCCAGAATCATCTGTTTTTTCATCGTGTAGATAGTTAAGGAATGAATGGTGTTTCCGAAGTCGTGAGATTTACTCGTTTTTCGTATGCCGCGAGGGTCAGAACGTGGCCGTCAGCGACAGCGAGAAGCTGCGGCCCGGATAATAGCGCTTGGTTGTTTGGGAGCGTTCGTGCACGACGCCCTCCGAGTCCCTGAAGCGCGGAAATTGCATGAAGCGGACCGCGTCGCCGAGCAGGTCGCGCGCGGCGGCCTTCGCCTCGAGCCATTTGCAGAGGCGTTGGCCGACCGTCAGATCGAGCGAGTTGCGCGGCATCTCGTACATATCCGGGATATTGCTGTTGAACGTGTCGCCTCCGCTCGTGCTGACCCGGCCGATGCCGACGATTCGTTTGCCGATGCGGTTGTAGAGAATGCCGGCCGCGAAGCCGATCCGGCCGTTCTGGTAAAACAGTCCGGCGTTGACCAGATAGGGCGACTGTCCCTGCATCGGCCGGTCGTGTTCGCGGCTTTGCTCGCCGAACAGAACCTTGCTTTCGATCCAAGCGGCGTTCAACGTCAGCATGAAATTGTTCATGCCGATGAACGCAAGGCTTTTCCTGAGATCGATCTCGACGCCGTAGTTGCGGGCCGAGCGGGCGTTCTCGAACGAAAACTGGTAGGAGCCGCCGGCATCGACATAGTTCCATTCGATCGGATTCTTGAAATGCTTGTAGAAGACGGCGACCGAAATCGTTTCGCCGGCGGCCGGATAGAGTTCGTAGCGCAGGTCGACGTTCTGCACGACGGCCTGCCGGAGGTCCGGATTGCCGGTAATCGTGCTGAACATGTCGAAATCGTAGTAAGTCGACGGCGACAGCTCGCGGAACTCCTGCCGGTTGACGCTCATGCCGTATGCCAGCCGGACGAGCATCCGGGGCGTCAGGTTATACGTGGCGTTGAGCGACGGCAGCGCGTTGTTGTATCGGTAGGTGTTCGTCCGGGTCCGGAAATTGGTTTCTGACGGATAGCTTTCGAGCGAAGAGCGGTAGCTTTCGAAACGGACGCCGGCGTAGACGTTGAAGCGCCCGAGCGACATGTTCAGCGCCGCGTAGGCGGCCAGCACGTCGCTGTGGGCCGAGTAGTCGTCCGTGTTGTGCGTTTCGTCCTGAACGTGCAGCTTGTCGGGTGCGCCCAGATTTTCCGGTGCGAAGATCTGCTCGGCGGGCAGCGAGCCGAAACCGGCGGGCAGCTTGTTCTGATAGGCATTCCACTTGTAGAGGAAGTTGCGGGTAGCGTAGCGGCGCGTTTTGTATTCGCCGTATAGTCCGGTGCGTAACTCGGGGCGGAGCGTCCCGTCGGGAAAGAGCGACAGGCTCAGGTTCGCTCCGGCCGAAGCGACGTGCTCGTCGAGCGAGGTAAAGTAGCGCGATACGCTGCCCTGATCGATCGAGTATTCGTAAATGCCGTTTTCGGGATTTTTCTCGCGCTCGACGATCCGGCGGTCGGGCTGGCGGCGGTTCGAGTAGGAGTAGGCTGCGTTCCAGTCGAACTTCGCGCCGCTGTGGATCCAGTCGTGACTGCCTGCGAACTGGCCCGTGTAGGCGCTACGGCTCACGTACAAGTATTCGTCCTGCTGCTGCTCGTAATATCCGCTGACGTTGCGCCATCCTTCGCGGTCGGTGAAACGGTTGCGTCCCAATTGGTTGAATATGTTGCGGAATTCGTAACGGCTTACGCACGAGCGCTTGTCGGCTGCCGGAACGTAAGAGAGATTCAGCATAGCGCCGAGCTTCACGTCGTTCGTGTATTGGTTGTCGGTGTATTTGAAGTTGTACAGAGGTTCGTCTTCGGTGTAGTTGTAGATGCCGAACTGCGAGTTTTCCATGCGCAGCAGGCTTTTGTTCGTGTTCGAGTAGTTCAATGCCGCGACCAGCCCGACCGCGTCGCGGCGGGCGGTCACGAAGCGACGGTTCAGCGCTATGTTCAGTTTCTGGTCGATTGTCGGGCGGCGGCTCAGCACTCTCCAGTCGTTGTTGAAACCGGTGCGGGTCACGCGGTCGACCGTCGTGACGTCGTCGTTGTCCACGCGATGCGGAACGTTTTTCAGCGAGCGCATGCCGTTGTCGAAGCCGAGCCAGTCGGTTGCGCTGCCCGGGGCATAGCGGAAATCGTTCGAGTGCGTGACGCTGTTGAATCCTGTGCCGTAGCTGATCGTCAGCGAGTTTTCCTCGGGTACGACTTTCGTGCGGATTCGGATGAAACCGCCCGAGAAGTCGGCCGGCAGTTCCGGTGCGGGCGACTTGACGATTAGCAGGTTGTCGATCTGCGAACTGGGCAGGACGTCGAACGAGAACGCGCGCGTGTCGGCTTCGGAGCTCGGCACGGCTGCCCCGTTGATCCATACGTTGTTGTAGCGTTGGGCCAGTCCGCGGACGATGACGAACTTGTCGTCGATGACCGAAATGCCCGGGACGCGGCGGATTACTTCCGAAGCGTCCTTGTCCTGAGTGCGGGCGATCGTCTGGGCCGATATGCCGCTGGCGACGTAGCGGGCCGATCGCATCTGCGCGATCAGTCCCGCATCGCTGTCGACCTTGCGCGTCGCGACGACCACGGCTCCGTCGAGCTGCGACGATTCGGGCTCGAGCGTTACGCTCAACTCGCAAGATTCGTCCCTGCGCAGCTCGAGCGGTTCGCTGCGGAATCGTTTGTAGCCGATGAACGACACCGTGACAACGGCCGTTCCGGGTTCGGCGCCGAGAATCAGAAATTTGCCTTCGGAGTCGGTGATCGCTCCGAGCGTTGTTCCTTCGATGGCGACCGTCGCTCCGACGATCGGGGCGCTCGATACATCGACAACGGTGCCGCGCACGACGGCCGAAGCGGCTTGGGCGTCGGCCCGTGCCGGGGAGGAAAGCATGCTCAGCATGAAAAAGAACGATGTCAGTCGGGTCATGAGTTGATAGAGGCGTATTGGTTTTCGATGCCGCAAAGTTACCGGTCCCTGCGGTACGGCTGGTTAACGTACCGAGACCAAACCGTGAAGTTTAAGTTACGAACCGGGCTTCACGTAAAAAGAATGTTAAGAGGGAAAAGACCGGCGCATGCTCAGTTTTTCCTGCAAAGCAGAGGTTGAATCCGAAAAAAATCGTTAATTTGGGCTTCCATTGAACGATTTAAACGAGGAAAGCATGAATCGCAAACACATCCTGATCATTCTGTCGATCCTGCTGCTGCTCCCTTGGGGCGGATACGGGGCGAAGGCGAAAAAGGCGGTATTTATCATCGTGGACGGTGTTCCGGCCGATATGATCGAGCGGCTGAAACCGCCTGCAATCGGCCGGATCGCGGCCGAGGGCGGCTATTCGAGGGCCTACTGCGGCGGGATCGCCGGCACGTACTGCGAGACGCCGACCATTTCGGCTGTCGGGTACAACTGCATCCTGACCTCCGCATGGGCCAACAAGCACAACGTATGGGACAATTCTCCGAAGCCCGATTACAGCTACTGGTCGATTTTCCGGATCGCCAAGGAGCAGAAGCGGGACGTGACGACGGCTCTCTATTCGAGCTGGACCGACAACCGCACCGTGTTGCTCGGCGAAGGGTTGCCCGAGACGGGAGACCTGAGGATCGACTATGTCGTCGACGGTTTCGATCTCGACCAGAAGAACTATCCCAAGGAGAAGGACGATCTGCAAGTCTATCGCATCGACGATACGGTGTCGAGGGCTGCGGCGGCCGGTATCCGCGAGCAGGCGCCGGACCTGAGCTGGGTCTATCTGTGGTATACCGACGATGCCGGGCATATCTACGGCAACGGCGATTATTTCGACGAGTACGTGATGAAGGCCGACCGTCAGATCGAACGCATTTGGGAAGCGGTCGAATACCGCGAGAAATATTTCGACGAGGAGTGGATGGTCGTCGTGACGACCGACCACGGCCGGGGCGACGACGGTCATCATCACGGCGGACAGTCCGCGCGCGAGCGGACCTCGTGGATCGCGACGAACGTTCGGGGAAATGCCCGCTTCGCCGAACCATGGCTGTCGATCGTCGACATCGCTCCGTCGCTCGCTCGCTTTTTGGATTTCGATGTGCCTCAGGAGGTGTTGTGGGAACAGGACGGAGCGCCTTTCATCGGGGAAGCCGATATCTGCGCTCTCGAGGCCGTGCGCGGCAACCGGACGATCGAGCTGACGTGGGAAAGTCTCGACGACCGGGCGCCGGCTACCGTTTACGTTTCGAGGACCAACGATTTCAAAAACGGACAGTGCGACCAGTGGACGAAAGCCGGCCGCGTGAAAGCGGGAGAGCGGCGCTTCGTGTTCGATACGGGCGACGATCCGAACGGTTTCTACAAGTTCGTCGTCGTGACGCCCGGCAATCATCTGAACTGCTGGGTTCCGGAGAAAAAGTAGTTTGCCGGAGCCGGTTGCACGGATTCCGGTGCGATCATAAGCTGGTCGCATCGCTCCGTCAAGTGTTTTTACGTTTCGGCGGGACGGCAAGAATTCGGTTCTCGCTTTTCCGGTCACGGATAGAGCCGTTTCTGGTCTGCCTCGCCGGGATGATTCTCGGCGGGTCGGTTCGCGGAATCGGACAAGAGGGAGGGAACCCGGATGCTTTTTCGCTTGCGGGGGCGTTTCCGGGTGTCCGTTCCGTCTTTATCGCAATGCCCGTCTCGAGCCGGTTGCGGAGTGGATCGGATGCTTTTTAGGCGGGGCGACGGTTCTTTCCTGCCCGGGGCATGCTTTGATGGAGGAGATCGGAACGAGTGCGCCCGTCGGACTACCGCTGTATTCGGACGAAACGAATCGCCCGACGGAGCCGGTCGGTTCCGTGAGGCGCGGGGAACGCCGGTTGTCGTCGGAATAGAAAAAGAGCGCCTCGAATCTTCGAGGCGCTCTTTCGTAAACAGAATCAGGTGGCGGTTATTTGCCCGGTTCCAGACGTACTTTGACCCACTTGGTCGTTTCGCCGTAGCCGTATTTCACCGTAGCGGGGATGAAGACGTTGCAGGCTTCTTCGACGCCGGCTCCTGCGCTGTTGTTTGTGAATACGAGCTTGGAGTCTTTGGCCGTGATCGAGGCTCCGGCATAGACATCGGCAAGCGGCATGCTTTGCTCGGCTGTCAGCTGGTCGTCGGGCTTGATGCTGCCTCCCTCCCGTTTCATGCCGATCTTGGCGTTGTCGGTGTCCCATACCACGCTTTCGACTTCATAGTATTTCCAGAGCGCAGCGGCGTACTTCTCTTTCTCCTCCGCGTCGACGATGTCGCTTTCGGCTACGATATAGCCGTTAAAGTCGGTCATCGTGAAAGCGTTCGAACAGTCGATCTCCGAGCCTCCGATCACGTGATCCCGGAACGAAGCGTTTTCCAGTTCGGCGTTGATCGTCAGCGGGGCGATGATGTTCGCGTTGAATTCGGCCACCTGCATCTTGTTGTATCCGTTCAGGTCGGCCCATACTTTCAACGTAACCTGCTTGGGCATATCGCTGTCGATCAGGTTCTTGCCCGCGTCGTTTTTCTCGATCGAGAAGCTGACGGCGTTCGCGTCCGGATGTCTCGGCGCATACCAGTTGTCGACTCCGTCGGCGAAGGTCAGCTCAGCGGCCGTTTCCCCGCCTTTGAGCAGCGAGTAGCCCGCGTCATCGGCCGCTCCGGCCGGTTCGACGGAGAGGTTCGGAGCGTATCCCGTTACGGGTTGAGTCAGGGCGAACTGCAAATCCCATTTCCCGCACGGCGTAAGCACGCCTTTCACGATATCCGCGCCCGGCGTAAAGAGCTGCATCAGGTCGTAGTTGTAGACGCAGGTCGTTCCTGCCGGCATCACGTTCGTATCCGGGTTGTACTGAACCGGATAGATGTTGACCAGCTTGCCCGGAGTGAGCCAGTAATGGTCGTAGTAGCCGCTGATCGACGGCAGAGTGACGTTGACGGTGCACTTCAGCGAGAAGGTCACATCGCCCGCAACGCCTTTCGGATCGGTATAGGTGATCAGGATGCTGTACTCTTTCGACGTGGCCGGTACGATCTTGCCGATCGCCTCGGCGTCGAGCGTCCATTTCAGGGCTACGGCGTCCTCGGATACGTCCGAAGTCTGCTCGGTAATTACGCCGTCGCCTTCGCCGAAGGTACCCTCGCCGTTGACTTTCAGTTCGTAGATAGCTTCGAATTCGTCTTTCGACATGCCGCCTTCCTTCACCTTAGCATAGACGTACTGCGTCATGTCTTTCCAGAGGAAGTCGTTTTCGATGGCGGAGCAGCTCAGATTCTGGACGTAAGTCTTGATCTCGCCCAGTTCGATCGGGTCGGGGCTGACGGAATTTTCTACCCACTTGATTTTGAAGTAGGCCACGTCGACTATCTGATTCTCGTTCGTCGTGTCGACCAGCGTTACCCGCACGATGGGCTCCTTGTCGATAGCCGCGCGGTTGTTGACCTCGCCGCCCGGAACCTGTGACGTGATCGTCGTTCCGTCGATGCGGGCGAATTGCTGCTGATCGGTCTGGTTGGGTCCCAGCTTGTAAGCATCGGGTGCCAGCTCGAAACGGAACTTCAGGCCGTAGCCCTCGAGCTTGTCTGCGGTCATTTCATTGGCGTTCGCCCCGTCGTCGTAGCAACCCGTCACCATGCCGGCCAGGTCGAACGGCTCGTTGTACTTGATGCTCTTGGAGATTTTTTCGGCCTGTGCCGCACCGTAGATCGTAGCATAGTCTGAAAAATGGTGATGCGCGCCGTGTGCACAATCGAAATCGGTAATCTGCTGCGAATTATCGAACTGCGCGGCGATAACGGGCGTTACGGTCGACTCAGCGAGCCGGACATATTCGGAGTAGACGTAGGCTTCGGTCTCGTTCTCGAACAGACAGTCGTCCGCTACGGGCACTTTCAGCGCGACGGTATAGATCTTGTTGCCGTCGAGCTTCAGCGACTCGGTCGAGGTCTTGGCCGCATTGACGGTCAGGATGCCGTTTTTGATGTCGTGGCCGACGACTTTCACAGGCGTATTTTCTCCCGTTTCGGCGGCTCGGGTCACGGCCGTCGTCGAAACGAACGAGGGCGTTCCGATATCCTCCTTCTGTACTCCGGTAGGATTCAGGCGATAATCGGCCGTTGTCGACTCGTCGGAGACGATCGTGGCTGTCGCGGCTTTCTTCGTGCTACCGTCCGGATTGATCGTCAGGGCATTGTACGATACGGACAGGAACTCGATCGTGGGGATTCCGTCGACATAGAGGCCGGGAACCAGCGTCACGCTCGTCAGCCGGGATGAGAGTACGCCGCTGAGCGAGGAAAGCTGTTCTCCCACTTTTTCCATGATCTCGGCGTTCAGGTCTTTCACGGCCTTTTCGAGAGCTGCCTGATCGATCGCGCTCTTGCGGATGTTTTCGATCAGTCCCGACAGTTTCTGATCGAGCGCCGTCAGATCGGCCGAGGAAGCCTTGTCGCCGAGCTCGTCGGCGTACTTCTCCAGCGCTTTCTGCTGTACTTCCAGCGCTTTCTCGAATTTCTGCATGTCGTCGATCGTGGCATAGTCCTTCAGCGTTTGCGACAGGTTTTTCTCGATACCTTCGATCTGGCTGGCCAGCTCGTCGAGCGCGCTTTGGTCGGCCTTGTCCGAAATCAGAGACTGGCATTGAGAAATAGCCTCCCGGATGGCTTCCGTCTTGGCATCGGCGACGGCTTTCTGAGCTGCCGCAGCCGTTTCGGCGGCCTCATCGGCGGCTTCCTTGGCTGCTGCGGCTTTCTGTGTCGCGGCAGCCGCCTCGTTCTGAGCTCCGGTCAGGGCCGTCTGCAAGGTGCCCAGCTGCTCTTGCAGCGCGGCAGCCGTCTCGCTCAGTTCGGTCTGCACATTCCCGATGTCGTCGTCGTAGTCCTTGCAGCCGGCGTAAGTCAGCGTCGCCCCGATCAGGAGAAACGCCAAAACTCGGTTGATAAAAATTCGCTTCATAGTCTTTGGATTAAATTGTTTGAGTTGAACAAAATAGTGTCTGAGTGTGTCTCTCCCCCTCCTTGATTTCGGCCTTTCGCGAATGAAAAATTGTTGAGTAAAAATTAATTGAAAATGTATATCTTTATCCGATTTATAGCCACGAGCGAACAGGGCCGGATTTTTGCATGTCCAGCTTCGCCGACGAATAAAAACGGATGTAAAAGCACTGCAATAATACGAAGGATTTCGCCATTATGCAAGAAAAACGACGAAATATTTCACCAGTTAAGGATAGAATTTTGTATTATATTGAAAATCTGTCTATTAGCAAGCGAGAATTTTACAGTAAAACCGGTATATCCCGGGGTACCTTGGAGAGTCCGACCGGGATTACCGAGGATACTTTGGCGAAATTTATCGCCACATATCCGGAAGTTTCTCTGGAATGGCTGATACGGGGCGAGGGCGAAATCGTACGGCCGAACGGACCCGAAGAGGCTCCGGCCGACCTGCTGGAAATGGCCCGTCGCGTGATCGAAGCCAAAGACGAAATCATCGAATTGCAGAAAAACAGGATTGACTGGCTGACCGCACGCTTGTCGGAGAAGGGGTAAGGCCCGTTCCAGGCCGTTGGCGCGTGAAAAGCGCGCGCCTGAAACTCGAAATGGATGGGATTCTCCGTCGAACGGCGCCGTGCCGCGGTCCGGGTTGCCGTCGTTTCCCGCCATGTCGTGAGGCATTTTTGCGGACGGCTGTTTATTCGCGGAAGTTATGCCGCTTTTTTGAGGCCATTATACTCCCCAGGTACCCATACGTTCGCAACCGAAATTTTTTCATCGGCCGGTCGCGGTCAGCAACCGCTCGCAGGCCGTGCGTCCGATCGGGTCCTTATCCTGAATCCTCTCCGGCGGAGGGATGCCGGGGTGTCGGAAACATGGAGAACCCGAGGGAGGGTACAGGAGAACATATGAGTGGTTTTTTGTACGAGAACGACCATCGGTCGCGGCCATAGACCGTGACAGGCTGTCGGATAGAAAAAGCCGCTCCGCGCACAGCGCGGAGCGGCTTTTTCGCTTATTTGCCGGTCGTTATTCGGCGAGCAGGATTTCGAGTATCTTGATCGCGGCGGTCGCAATCGGAGTTCCGGGGCCGAAGATCGCGGCGGCGCCGGCCTTGTACAGGTCGTCGTAGTCCTGATGGGGAATCACTCCTCCGACGATCACGACGATGTCCTCGCGACCGAGCTTCTTGAGTTCGGCGACGATCTGCGGCACGAGCGTCTTGTGTCCGGCCGCGAGCGACGAGACGCCGACGACGTGCACGTCGTTCTCGACGGCCTGCTTGGCCGCCTCGGCCGGGGTTTGGAACAGCGGTCCCATATCGACGTCGAAGCCGATGTCGGCATAGCCGGTGGCGACTACTTTGGCCCCCCGGTCATGGCCGTCCTGACCCAGCTTGGCGATCATGATGCGCGGCTGGCGGCCTTCCTTCTTGGCGAACTGCTCGGCCATAGCCTTGGCTTGTTCGAAGTTCTTGTCGTTTTTCACTTCTGCTGAGTATACGCCGGAGATGGAGCGGATCACGGCCTTGTAGCGTCCGACGACCGCCTCGCAGGCGTCGGAAATCTCGCCCAGTGACGCGCGGGCCTTCGCAGCCTCGACGGCCAGCTCCAGCAGGTTTCCTTTTTTCGTTTTGACGCACTCGGTAATGGCCGCCAGCGCAGAGCGGACTTTCGCCTCGTCACGGTTCGCCCGCAGCTCCTTCAGGCGTTTGATCTGAGCTTCCCGCACGGCCGTGTTGTCGACGGCGAGGATGTCGATCGGGTCTTCCTTCTCCAGACGGTAGCGGTTGATGCCGACGATCGTGTCGTTGCCCGAGTCGATACGGGCCTGTTTGCGGGCGGCCGCTTCCTCGATGCGCATCTTCGGAATGCCGGTCTCGATCGCTTTGGCCATGCCGCCGAGCTTTTCGACCTCTTGGATCAGTTCCCATGCCTTGTGCACGATCTCGTTGGTCAGCGACTCCACGTAGTAGGAGCCGGCCCACGGGTCGACGCTGCGCGTGACGTAGGTCTCCTCCTGAATGTAGATCTGGGTGTTGCGGGCGATGCGGGCCGAGAAGTCGGTCGGCAGGGCGATCGCCTCGTCGAGCGCGTTCGTGTGCAGGCTCTGCGTGTGGCCGAGCGCGGCGCCCATCGCCTCGATGGCCGTACGGGCCACGTTGTTGAACGGGTCTTGCTCGGTGAGCGACCAGCCCGACGTCTGCGAATGCGTGCGCAGGGCGAGCGACTTGGGATTTTTCGGGTCGAACTGCTTCACGATCTTGGCCCAGAGCAGGCGGGCGGCCCGCATCTTGGCGATTTCCATGAAGTGGTTCATGCCGATAGCCCAGAAGAACGACAGCCGGGGCGCGAACGTGTCGACGCTCATGCCTGCGTTCACTCCCGTACGCAGATACTCCAGTCCGTCGGCCAGCGTGTACGCCAACTCGATGTCGGCCGTCGCGCCGGCTTCCTGCATATGGTAGCCCGAAATGGAGATCGAGTTGAATTTCGGCATGTTCTTCGACGTGTATTCGAAGATGTCGGCGATGATCTTCATCGAGAATTCGGGCGGGTAGATATAGGTGTTGCGGACCATGAACTCCTTGAGGATGTC
>ERZ825896.2140-NODE-2140-length-19628-cov-7.260256_pt1 | contig 19628 bp, 18 predicted proteins | sample MGYA00519858_ERZ825896 | MGnify/ENA primary metagenome ERZ825896 (study PRJEB31778, sample SAMEA3449214) | human gut metagenome | biome: human gut; feature: human-associated habitat; material: faeces | place: United Kingdom | collected 2010/2012 ...
TCTCGCTTTTTTTCACTCCGGTACTTTCATATATTGCAATTGCCCGAAGTACCCGCTGACGATTATTAGGATGTAATTCTTTGGCACTCGCTTCATCAATTTTAAGTAATAAATCATATAATTGCTCATTAGTATGATCCTGATATTTATTTACATACTCTTGATGATCCATTTGGCTTTCACCAAATTCATAGTCATAAAGAGCCGCTTTTATATACAACCCTGTACCCCCAACAATAATTGGTAATTTGCCACGACTGCTGATTTCTTTGATTTTTAGCCTAACCTCATCTTGAAAATCCTTAACACTATAACTTTCCGTCGGTTCTTTAATATTGATCAAATGATGTTTAACACCTTCCATTTCAGCAACTGTTACTTTTGCTGTTCCAATATCCATCGTTTTATAAATCTGCATTGAATCGCCACTAATTACTTCACCATTAAAATATTTAGCAAGCGCTACCCCCATTTTTGTTTTACCAACCCCTGTTGGTCCAACTATTACGATTACTTTTTCCATTATCCTACCCGCTTAAATAATTTTTCAATTTCATATGTAGAATAGTAAATGATCGTTGGTCTGCCATGGGGACAAACATAGGGATTATCACAACGCATTAAATTATCAACAATTGTTTGCATTGACTCAATTGATAGATGACTATTTCCTTTTAAAGATGCTTTGCAACTTAATGTTGCTATAGCATGTTCTTGTAAAGAAAGTAAATCAATTTTATTATCTTTTAATATCTGTTGAATCATATCTTCAATAAATAAATGTTCATTAATTTGATTCATCCACATTGGCAGTTGTTTAATAATAAAACCATTACCAAAAGGCTCTAAATCAATGCCAACTTCTTTTAATAAGTCTTTTCTTTCTTCAATCATCATACATTCACTTAAAGGATATTCAACTGTAATAGGTACTAATAAATCTCTCATTGTCATATCCGGATGACTATATTTTCCCAGAAAATATTCATAATTGATTCTTTCTTGTGCAGCATGTTGATCTATCAAATACATTCCACTATCATCTTCACCTACAATATAAGTTCCATGAATTTGTGCTTTTACAAATATTTTCTTTTTCATTTCTTTTAAAGACACTTCAACTTTTTCAAGTTGGATAGGTTCTTCAACAAACTTTTCTACAGGTTCTGTTATATATTCATTCTTTTCTTCATGTACAAATAGTGGTTGTTTTTTTTCTTGAATAAATGAAGCTTGTGGTTTTTTTTGAACTTTTGTAGGAATTTCTTGTCTAAAATCAATATCTAGATCCATTTGATCTAGTTGTGGTTTAAAGATTGGTCTTTCTTCTTTAACTTGATAGGTTAAATTTACATTTTCTAAAGTTTTAGATACCGCATCAAAAATTAATTGTTTTAATTCGTATTCTTTAGAAAACTTAACTTCTAACTTGCTTGGATGAACATTGACATCCACTAAATAAGGATCAATTTCAATATTGATGACTGCAATAGGATAACGATTATCTGCTAAATATTTACGATATGCTTGATTAATAGCATCGATTGCTACTTGATTTTTAACAATACGATGATTGACCATTGTAACAATATGATTCTTACTTGCCCTATTCACTTCAATTTTGCCAATAAAACCTTCTATTTGAAATTCATCATTTCCAGCTTTTAAATTCAACATATTTTTAACCACAGATAACCCATAAATCTGATGAATAACTTCTAATAAATTTCCATTTCCATTTGTTTTATAAGTCATCTTATCATTATGTATTAAAGTAAAAGCAATATCTGGATGAGATAAAGAAAGTCTTTCTACATAATTTTGTATATGTGCAAATTCAGCATTGACAGATTTTACATATTTTAATCTTGCTGGTACATTTTGAAAAAGCTTTGAAACAGAAATATTTGTTCCTCTATTAAGATCGCTTTGTTTTTGTTCAATAAATTTACCAAATTCATAAATTACTGTTGATCCTTGACTTCCATCACTGGTTTTTAAAACAAAACGAGAAATAGAAGCAATGGAAGGAATAGCTTCGCCTCTAAAGCCTAATGTTTGAATACAAAATAAATCTTGATCATTATAGATTTTACTTGTTGCATGTCTTGAAAAACAAAGACATGCATCTTCTTTATCCATTCCTGATCCATCATCAATAATTTGAATTAAATTCATTCCTCCTTCTTCTATAATAATATCTATTTTAGAAGAAGAGGCATCAATACTATTTTCAACTAATTCTTTGACAACATTTGCTGGTCTTTCAATGACTTCACCAGCTGCTATTTTATTTGCTAAAATATCATCAAGTTGTTTTATTTTCATAGGCCACCTCTACTTTACTAATTTCTTTAATTCGATTAAAGTTGACAAAGCATCTAATGGTGATAAAGCCATTGGATCAATTGTCTTTAAATATTTTTCAACTTCACTTTCTTTTTCAATAACTTGAACTTGTTTTTCTTCAATTAAACAATCTTCTACGTTATTTTCTTCAAGTGTTTCTAATACTAAATTAGCACGATTGATTACTTCATCTGGTAATTTAGCAAGTTTAGCCACATTGACCCCATAAGATTTATTAGAACGTCCTTTTTTAATTAAATATTCAAATACTAAATGATCATTATCTACTCTAGCACTGGCATGAACATTTTGGATACCAAGACCTTTATCTTCTAAAAATGTAAGTTCATGGTAGTGAGTTGAAAATAATGTCATACAATGAATTTCACTGGCAATATATTCAATCATTGCCTGGGCAATAGCCATTCCATCAAAAGTTGCTGTTCCTCGACCAATTTCATCAAATAAAATCAACGATTTTTCACTAGCAAAACGTAAAGCATTATTCGCTTCTAACATTTCTACCATGAAAGTTGATTGACCACTAATTAAATCATCACTTGCTCCAATACGCGTAAAGATTTGATCAAAGATTGTAAGATTCGCATATTTAGCAGGAACAAACGAACCAATTTGCGCCATAATAACAATTAAAGCTACTTGTCTCATATAAGTCGATTTACCACCCATATTTGGCCCTGTAATTAAGACAACTGGTGAATTTTCATCAATTGAAACATCGTTAGGTACATATTTACCATGCCCCATGACTTTTTCAATGACACCATGTCTACCTTCTTTAATATCCATGATTTTTTGATCATTAAAGACAGGTCTTACATAACTATTTTCACTTGCTAACATTGCAAGAGATTGATAAACATCTACACGCGCAATAATTTTCGAAACATCTTGAATCAAATGGACTTCTTTTTTGATTTCATTTCTAACTTGAGTAAATAAAACATATTCTAATTTTTGAATTTTATCTTGTGCCGATAAAATCTTACTTTCCATATCTTTTAATTCAGGCGTAATAAATCTTTCTGCATTCGATAAACTTTGTTTTCTTGTATATTCGAATTCATCTTTAACAAGATCTAAACTTCCTTTTGTAACTTCAATATAATAACCAAAGACACGATTATACCCAACTTTTAAGTTTTTAATACCTGTTTTTTCTCTTTCTTTTTGTTCAAAATCAACTAACCATTGTTTTCCATGATCTCTTAAATAACGTAATTCATCTAATTCTTCATTAAAATGATCTTTGATAATATTTCCTTCTTTAATCGTAAGAGGAGGATTATCAATAATAGCATCATCAATGAGTTTTGTAATATGTGATAGATCAATGATTTGATTGGCTAATTGATCTGTTAAAGGTTCATTGAATGAATAAAGTTGTTGTTTTAATTCTGGTAAGACTTTTAAAGAAGAAGCAATCCATTTTAAATCTCTTGCATTAATGTTTCCAAAAGCAATACGACTTGATAGTCTTTCTAAGTCATAGATTTCTTTTAATATTTCTTTAATACTTTCTCTTTGAATAAATTGTTGAGTAAAGATTTCAACAATATCTAATCTTTCTTCAATGGCTTCTTTTTTTAAAAGTGGTCGATCAATATAATTTTTTAAAAGTCTTGCTCCCATTGCTGATTTTGTCATATCTAATAGCCAAAATAAGGAACCATATTTTTCATGATCTTTAGAATTTTCAGTTAATTCTAATGATTTTTTAGTATAAAGATCCATTGTCATAAAATCTTGATTATTGATTTCTTCAATCATTTGAAGATGTTCCAAGTCTCTTTTTTGTGTTTCAATTAAATAATTTAATAATAAAGTAGATACTTTGATTTCTTTTAAATCTTTTATATTATGAAAAATATCTCGATATTTTTCATTAAATGTTTCATTATCATAATGAGATACCATAATTGAATCATTAAAGTTATATGTACAATCACTTTTAACAACAATTTCTTTAACTTCCATCGAAGCTAATTGATTATTTAAAAGATGATCCTTTTTATCAATATTGATGACTTGAAATTCACCTGTTGTAATATCACAAAAAGCAAGCGTATAAACAAAATCAAAAATCATCATACACGCGATATAATTATTTTTATTCTTTGTCATCGATTCATCAAAAATAGTACCTGGTGTGACAATTTGAACAACACCACGTTCAACAATACCTTTTTTTCCAGGATCTGTTAATTGTTCAACAATCGCGACTTTATGTCCATTATCTACTAATTTTTGAATATATCCACTCGCACTATGAAAAGGAACCCCACACATTGGAACTCTTTCTTTAGCGCCGGCATTTTTCCCTGTTAAAGCAAGTTCTAGTTCTTTAGAAACAATCATCGCATCATCAAAGAACATTTCATAAAAATCCCCTAATCTAAACATCACAATAGCATCTTTATTTTGTTCCTTGATACCTAAATATTGCATCATCATTGGACTGTATTTTTGTTTCATTTTTACACCTCATTCTAATTCGTTGATTATTATAACATAGAAAGAAACATCTTTCTATGTTATGAAATCGGGATTAATTTTCATTTCAAGTTCTTCATCATTTGTTTTACTTTCTACAAGAATTGTTGTATTACCAATGATTTTTAAAGACATTTGTTTTTCTATTTCGATGTGCATTGTTTTATTTTCTAAGGTTGCATGGATACATCGAGGTAAGTATTGACTTTCAACAATAATTTGATCATTTTGACTGAGTTGATGATCTTTCATATTTAAATCAATAGCATCTTGGTAATGCACTTGTTGTTTTAATAAATAACTTTCATTTAAATGACTATACCAAATATGCAAATCAAAACTTCCTTCTATAAATGCTTGATGCTCCCTAATGATTCCTTGATATTGATGATTACAAATCCAACATCCTAGTATTTTATCAATCTCATTAACAACATAATCATATTTAGAAATCGTTTTTTTCGTTCCTTTTGATAAAGTTGCCTTGGTCATGATTTCATACACTTTACCAGCCATTTTGTCACCCCATATAACAATATGTCTAAAAATAAAAAAAAGACTTCAACGAAGTCTTATTTTTGTTCTTTAGCGTCTTTTAACACAACATCATGTGCGCCACCTTCAACAATTGAAGTAGCTGATACTAAAGTGATTTTAGCTTTTTGTTGTAATTCAGGGATTGTTAAAGCACCACAGTTACACATTGTATGTTTAATTTTTGATAATGATAAACCAACGTTATCTTTTAAACTTCCAGCATATGGTACATAAGAATCTACACCTTCTTCAAAAGAAAGTTTAGCATCTCCACCCATATCATAACGTTGCCAGTTACGAGCACGAGCAGAACCTTCACCCCAATATTCTTTCATATATTGTCCATTAATTTGAACTTTATTTGTAGGAGATTCATCAAATCTTGAGAAATATCTACCTAGCATAATAAAATCAGAACCCATCGCTAAGGCTAATGTCATATGATAATCATGAACGATACCACCATCTGAACAAATTGGTACATAAATTCCTGTTTCTTTAAAGTATTCATCTCTTGCTTTAGCTACTTCGATTGTTGCTGTAGCTTGTCCACGACCAATACCTTTTTGTTCACGAGTGATACAAATTGATCCTCCACCGATACCAATTTTAACGAAATCAGCACCACATTCAGCTAAGAATCTAAATCCTTCTGCATCAACAACGTTACCGGCACCTACTTTAACAGTATCACCATAATTTTCTCTAATCCAATCGATTGTTAATTTTTGCCATTCTGAGAATCCTTCAGATGAATCGATACATAAAACATCAGCACCAGCTTCTACTAATGCAGGAACACGTGTAGCATAGTCACGTGTGTTGATTCCAGCACCAACAATGTAACGTTTATTTTCATCTAATAATTCATTTGGATTATTTTTTCTATTTTCATAGTCTTTTCTAAATACGAAATAATGTAATCTTTGTTCAGCATCTACTACAGGTAATGAATTTAATTTGTTATCCCAAATCATATCATTACATTCTTTAAGAGATGTTCCTAAATCTGCACAAATTAGTTTATCATATGGTGTCATAAAAGTTTCAACTTTTGTATCCATTGATAAACGAGAAATACGATAATCTCTTCCAGTAACAACTCCTAATAATTTACCGTTAGCAGTTCCATCTGCTGTAACTGCCATTGTTGAATGTCCAGTTTTTTCTTTTAAATCTAAAACATCTTTTAAAGTTGATTCAGGTGATAAGTTTGAATCACTTGGAACGAATCCAGCTTTATAATTTTTAACACGTCTTACCATAGCTGCTTGGCTTTCGATTGATTGAGATCCATAAATAAATGAAACTCCACCTTCTTTAGCTAAGGCAATTGCCATATTGTCATCAGATACAGCTTGCATAATTGCTGAAACTAATGGAACATTTAGTGATAATGCAGGTTCTTCACCTTTTTTAAATTTAACTAATGGTGTTTTTAAACTTACGTTTTCAGCACGACACTCAGCTGATGAGTATCCTGGAACTAATAAATATTCATTAAAAGTACGCGATGGTTCTTCAAAGTAAAATGCCATTTTTTTATCTCCTTATTCTTTCTATATTTTTGAAAAATTATAATCCCCAAATTTAAATAAGTCAATAATAAAAAGAAAAAGTAGGTTTCCCTACTTTAAAGCATTATTCATTTGTTGATTGATTGTTTGTAAAATTTCATTCACTTCATTTTGTAAATATAAATAATTAACAACTAATGGATGATTTTCATAATATGCTTTTTTTTCTTGATATTCTTGAATTGTTTTTGTAACTCGATCATCCTGTTTTGCTTTTTGATTGACAATCTTTTTTTGTAATACTTTTAATTCTTTTTCTAATTGTTTAAGTTTTTCATCATTTAAAACAAGTTTTTCATACTTTTGATATTCTTGAACAACTTCTAAAGCTAAAATTTCTTGATTTAATTTTCTAGCAAGCTCTTCAATTCTAGTCAACTTGTTCACCTTTTAAAGCCCAAGTTTTTACTTCTGTGACTTTTACAGGCACAATTTTACCAATATCTTCTTTACGCCCTTTGAAGTTGATCAATTTTTGATGTGCAGTATATCCTGTCATCATTGTTTCATCACGTTTAGATGGACCATCTACTAAAACATCCACAACTTGATTTAAGAAACGTTGATTTTGTTTTAAAGCTTTTTCTTTAACAACTTCATTTAATCTTTCTAAACGGTCTTGTTTTTGTTCAAATGGCACATTGTCTTGCATTTTAGCAGCAGGTGTTCCTTCACGAGGAGAATAGATAAATGTATAGGCTAAATCGTATTCACATTCTTCATATAAAGAAAGTGTATCTTGGAATTGTTCTTCTGTTTCATTTGGGAAACCAACAATAATATCTGTTGTAATTGAACAATCTGGCATCACTTCTTTAATCATGTGGAAAAGTTCTAAATATTGTTCTCTTGTATATCTTCTACCCATTAATTTCAAGATTTCTGTATTTCCTGATTGTACTGGTAAATGGATATAAGGCATGATGTTATCATATTGATTAATGATTTCAATCATTTCTCTAGAGAAGTCCCATGGATGACTTGTTGTAAAACGAATACGTGCAATTCCAGTTTTAGCAACTTCTTCTAAAAGAGTCGCAAAATCATAGTCTTCTTCTAAATCTTTTCCATAACTATTGACATTTTGTCCAAGTAAAGTAATTTCTTGATACCCATCTGCTTTTAATCCTTTAACTTCTTCAATAATATCATCCATTAATCGAGAACGTTCTTTTCCTCTTGTATAAGGCACAATACAATACGTACAGAATTTATTACATCCATACATGATATTGACCCATGCTTTATGTCCATTAGCACGTGTAACAGGCGTATTTTCAATAACATCCCCTTCTTTAGACCATACTTCTACAACCATTTCTTTACTAAACATTGCTTCTTTTAATAAAGTTGGTAAACGATGAATATTATGTGTTCCAAAGATTAAGTCTATATGTGGGTGTTTTTCTAATATTCTTTTAATAACAACTTCTTCTTGTGCCATACAACCGCATAAACCAAAAATAAGATTTGGTTTTTTCTTCTTTAAGTTTTTAACATAACCTACTTTCCCAAATACTTTTTCTTCTGCATTTTCTCTAATAGCACAAGTATTTAATAAAATGACATCTGCCTCTTCGATTTCTTTAGCAACTGTATATCCCATCATTTCAAAAATACCTGCTAATGTTTCACCATCACGTTCATTCGCTTGACAACCATAAGTATGAATATAATAAGTTTTTCCTTTACCTACACTTACCATATCACTAGGTATTTCAAAAGCATCTTTTAAATGATCAACTTGTTTTCTACTTCTTTTTTGAGCCTCTTTTAAATTTGGCCCTTTAAAATATTCACTATAATCTTTCATTTTTTCACCACATTTCTTTCCTATTATATACATAAAGTTATCTTTTGGCTAGAAAAAAATAAGGACTTATCAGTCCTTATCATTTTTATCTTATCCAAAGAATCCGTCTGGTTGAATTGAGAAGTATAATACTTTACCTTCTGGAGTTCCTTTAAATACTCCTTTACAATGACCTGCTGCTTCTTCAGGTGATAATTCAGTTTCACATTCAAATTCAGCTTTGATTCCTACTTTTTTAATATATTTACATGATACTTTATCATCTGAATATCCATCAAAGAAATCAATAATTTTTTGAACTTGTCCTGTTTGCATTAATAATTTACATTTTGCCATTTTAAAAAACCTCCATTTACATGTCAGTATTATACAATGAATTTTTAAAAAAAGAAACCCTTTTCACTAAAAATTAACGTAATTCTATTACAAGTCTTAAGGCAGTAATCCTTTTATCATCGACCATTAAATCATGAAAAGAAGGAACACAGATAAGCTCTTTACCTGTCGGTATAATATATCCTCTAGCAATTGCAATTGATTTAATTGCTTGATTAAGTGCTGCTGCACCAATTGTTTGAATCATAAGTTTATCTTGTTCCCTCATTAATGATGCTATTGCTCCTGCAACGTGATTAGGAACAGATGTTGAAGATACTTTAATTATTTCCATATTTTTGCCTCCTAATTCACTATATGAATTATCATTAAAAAAATAACAAAAAAAGCATCCTAAGATGCTCGATATAGGTGATCATCATTGATCAAAACTCTTTCAATAGAGATAGGTTGGTGTTTGTCATTAAATTCAATCACGACACCTGCAAACTGTCCTGAATTTTCAGAAATTAAAAATTTTGAACTTAAACCTCTCATACGCGTAATCACACTATCTAAATCACACCCTAAAGAACTTAAATAAGGTCCTGTCATTCCTACATCAGAAATAAATGCTACTTTTTTATCAATAATTCTTTCATCTGCTGTTTGTACATGTGTATGTGTTCCTAAGACAGCTTGTACTTTATCTTTACAATAATAAGCTAAACCTATTTTTTCACTAGTTGCTTCTGCATGAATATCAATAATATGAATATCTTGTTCAAGGTTTAGATAATCATCAATATGATCAAAAGGATTCGAATAACGGTTATCCATAAAGACACATCCAAGTGCATTGGTTACTCTTATTTTTGTACCTTTAACATTAAATACTCTTGTATGGACTCCTGGTAAAATACTTGGTTGATTGAAAGGAACAACAAGGCGATCAGCTTCATCAATAAAATCAAGAAGTTCTTTTTTATCAAAAGTATGATTCCCCATTGTCATACAATCAACACCTTCAAAAGTAAAGAAATCATAATGTTTTCTATTTAATCCTTTACCATGTGTTGCATTTTCAACATTTGCGATTACAAAATCAATTTGATAATCTTTTCGAATACGATAAAGATAATCTTCTATCATTTGTCGTCCTACATTTCCAACGATATCTCCTATAAATAAAACTTTCATTTTCTTTCCTCATTTCGTAAAGACATTTTAACATATATAAAAAAAAAGGGAATTGATTTCCCTTTTATTTTGCAATTTCACTCGCACGAATTTCTCTTATAACAGTAACTTTAATATGTCCTGGATAAGTTAATTCTTCTTCAATCTTTGTCTTAATATCACGTGCAATCTTATGACTTGCTAGATCATCCACTTTATCAGGTTTTACAACGATACGAATTTCACGTCCTGCTTGAATTGCATAGACACGATCGACACCATCAAAGCTTTTAGCCATTTCTTCAAGTTTTTCAAGTCTTTGAATATAATTTTCAATTGTTTCACTTCGACTTCCTGGTCTAGCAGCTGATAATGTATCAGCAGCAGCTACTAAAATAGAAATAACACTTGTTGCTGGTACATCCCCATGATGTGAAGCAATTGCATTAATAACAGTTGGATGTTCTCCATGTTTTTTTGCGAATTTTGCACCTAATTCAACATGGCTTCCTTCCATTTCATGATCCATTGCTTTACCAATATCATGTAATAGACCTGCACGTTTAGCTAATTGTTGATTTAATCCTAATTCAGCAGCCATAATTCCTGCTAAATGTGCAACTTCCAATGAATGTTGAAGCGCATTTTGACCATAGCTTGTACGATATTTTAATTTACCAATTTGTTTAACAATTTCTTTATCAATACGAGAAATACCTAATTCAAAAATTGCATTTTCTCCAGTTTTACTAATAACTTCATCTAATTCTTTTCTTGTTTTATCAACAACTTCTTCGATTCTTCCTGGTTGAATACGTCCATCTCTAATTAAAGTTTCTAATGATAAACGAGCAACTTCTCTTCTTACTGGATCAAAGCAAGAAATCGTAATTGCTTCAGGTGTATCATCAATAATTAAATCTGCACCTGTTGCTTGTTCGATTGCTTTAATATTACGACCTTCACGTCCAATGATACGTCCTTTCATTTCTTCACTTGGAAGATCAACAACAGTTACTGTTCTTTCAGTAACTTCTTCTTGAGCGTATCGATTAATTGCATTGGCAATAATGTCTCTAGACATATCAGCAGCTTTACTTTTAGCTTCTTCTTCTTGTTCTTTTATGTAAGCAGACATTTCTAATGAAATTTGTTGTTCAACTTGTTTGAACAATTCTTCCTTAGCTTCTCTTGCTGACATAGCGGCAACTTTTTCTAATTCAACAACTTTAGAATCAATTTTATCTTTTAATTCAGCCTCTAATTTATCTATTCCAGCTTCTTTAATATCTAATTGTTTAATTCTTTGTTCAAGAACGTCTTCTTTACCTTGAACAGCAATATCTCTTCGTTCAATACCTTTTTCACGTTCTGAAAGATTATTTTCAAGTTCAGTAATTTCTTGTTTTTGTTCTTTAATTTCTTTTTCTGCTTCTAATTTTAATTCATAAGCTTGAGTTTTAGCATCTAAAATAGCTTCTTTAACTAGATTATCAGCTTTACTCGTTGCATCATCAATAATCTTTTGAGCACTTACATTAGCTTTTGAAATATTTAGTTTTGCATATACAAAATAAATAAGAACCCCAACAGCGACAGCTAGAACATAGGATAAAATAGTGGCAATATTTAAACCTGGCATATTCCACCCTCCATTTTCTCTATGCACATTTTTTATGATTGATTATCCAATCATTCACCGTTTGTTTCGGTTATAATAATTAATATTTACATAGTCTTTACTATGTTTATTAAACGTGTTTTGCGCACAAGTATATTATATGTCAAATTGCTTATTTTGACAATAACAAGTTAAAAAGAGGAATTTTTACAATTCCTCTTCTTCTACAGGCATTAATGAAGCTTTAATTGCTTCCGTAATTTCATTCATTATATCAGGATGTTCAACAAGATATCGTTTTGCATTTTCACGTCCTTGTCCAATCTTTTCACCCTTATAAGCATACCAAGCACCGGATTTATCAACAATATCTTTATCAACTGCTAAATCCAAGACTTCACCATCTCTTGAAATACCTTTACCATAAATAATATCGACTTGTGTTGATTTAAATGGTGGTGCCACTTTATTTTTAACAACTTTGATATTGACTTTATTCCCAACAATTTCCGTACCATTTTTAATTACTTCACTTCTTCTGATTTCTACTCGCACAGAAGAATAGAATTTTAAAGCTCTTCCTCCAGTAGTCGTTTCTGGATTTCCAAACATAACACCAATTTTTTCACGTAATTGGTTAATGAAAATAATTGTACAATCTGTTTTATTCATAACCCCTGAAAGTTTACGTAAAGCTTTAGACATCAATCTTGCTTGCAATCCCATTTGTTGATCAGCCATTTCGCCATCTAATTCTACTTGAGGAACAAGTGCAGCAACAGAGTCAACAACTACTAAGTCAATAGCTCCAGAACGTACAAGTGTTTCAGCAATTTCTAAACCTTGTTCACCACTATCTGGTTGCGAAAGAATCAATTCATCAATATTAACTCCTAGGTTTTTAGCATAAACAGGATCAATGGCATGTTCGGCATCAATAAACGCAGCTGTACCACCTTGTTTTTGCACTTCAGCAATCGCATGTAATGTAAGTGTTGTCTTACCACTTGATTCTGGACCATAAATCTCAATAATTCTTCCTTTAGGATAGCCACCTATTCCTAAAGCCATGTCAAGTGTTAAAGAACCTGTTGGAATAACAGCCACATCAACAGCTGCACGATCTCCAAGCTTCATAACAGAACCTTTTCCAAATTGCTTTTCAATTTGTTTGATTGCATCATTCAATGCTTGTGCTTTTTTAGCATCTTTTGTTTCTACTTCTTTTTTTCCAGCCATAAATAATACCTCCTATTCCTATATATGCTTTATTTTTCATTTTTTCTTTTATTTTTTTAAAATTTTTTCAATTACTTTCTTTTGAGCAAAATCTATTGCCTTTAAAGCAATCTCTTTTCGACTACCTTCTAAATTCAATTTATAAACAACAACATCTTCATAAGCAATACCAATATAGACTTCTCCTACTGGTTTTCCTTCCATTGCATCCGGTCCAGCATTTCCTGTAAAAGAAACACATAGATCAACATCTAAAATACTTTTACCATTAACACACATTAAAGTAGCAATTTCTTTAGAAACAACACCGTACTTTTCAATCAATGGATGTTCAATTCCTAAAAGCCTTTCTTTCGTTTCACTTTGATAAGTGACTAAAGAACCCTTATAAACCTTAGAAATGCCAGGAATATTTCCTAGCATTGTCGCAAAATTTCCTACTGTAAAACTTTCTACAGTTCCAATAGAAATATTATTTTTTATTAATAATTCAGCAAGTTCATTCATTACATTGACTCCGTTAACATATCTTTACTATCCATAAAATAATCAATACCACTTACTATTGAAATCACGCAAGCAATCCATACACTTATTTGACCAATTGATAAATGAATGATTGAAAAAGGAAAATCATTTAATAATAAGAATATCACACTGATCATTTGTGTCACAGTTTTTAATTTTCCTAAATATTTTGCTGCAATAACAACTTGTTTATTAGCAGCCACCAAACGAATGGCATCTACAATCGTATCCCTAGAAATCATAATAATAGGAATAATGATAGAAATTGTTCCATCACTTGCTAGTAAAAGAAAAATCGTATTAATTAATAGTTTATCTGCAATCGGATCAGCAAACTTACCAAAAGTCGTAATTAATTTAGATTTTCTTGCAATTTGTCCATCAAAATAATCAGTTAACGAAGCAACTGCAAAAATAATAAAGATAACAATATTAACAAGTGAAATATCAGCATTCAAAATATGATACATAGGTACATTGATTCCAAACGTTGCATAAGGAAACATATAAATAAGAATAAGAATTGGAACGAGGATTATTCTTGTAATCGTTAATTTATTAGGTAAATTCATTATTTGACCATCGTTAATTTAAATGTTCTTACTCTACCATTAGAGCTTGTTCCATAATGATCATTTTCTTCTAATGGAATTTTTTGATCATTAATATAATAACGATGTCCTAAGTTCCAACTATATGAAAATTCCAAATATTGGAAATCATTCACATTAAATTCTAATTCAACACTTTCACATGCAGAATCATCTTTTAAAGCATCTGATGCTGAAATATTAGCAAGATTACTACTATAAACACCTTTTTTAAATGTGTCAGTTTGATAACTGTTAGGATCACCATTAACATGTAAATCAACAGTTGTCGCAAATGTAAAGTCTACCTTTAATTTAAAAGTTTCTTGATCATATCCATCAGGTAATTTAAAACTATAATCACCATCAGCATTTTTAGTAAAAGTTATTTCAGTAGATGTTTGTTCATCTTTTTTCGTTGTATCAGATTTTGTTGTTTTCTTTTTATCTGTTTCTGTTGTTTTCTTCTTTAAAGTTTCACTTGTTTCTGTTTTAGATGTATTACTATTTTTAAATGATGAATCATTTGATTTCATAAAGACAAATGAATATCCAAGTACAATAATAATAGCAATGACAATAATAATGACAATTGCATATTTAACATATCTTAAGATATAGTGATCTTCATAAACTCCCTTTCTTGTCGGTTGTTTTTTAGTTGGTTGAATATTTTTTACTTTATCTACAAAAGTAACAGATCCTATATCTTCTTTTTTATTTTCTAAATCTTTTAAATCAGCCTTTTTAATTTCTCTCGTAATTGCATAATAATCATCAGCAATCGTCTCATCTATTTCTAAGTATCTTGCTATTTTTTTAAGATACATTTTTACATATAGCTCGTCTCCAACAAATCGTTCAAAAGCACCGTCTTCTATATCTTTAATGATATTAACAGATAACAATGTTGCTTCTGCGACTTCCTCTATTGTAACGCCTTTGGCAATGCGGGCTGCTTTTATCTTTTCACTTATTTTGTCCATAAAGACATCCTCCTTTACACTTAGGCATAATTAAACAAATAAATTATAGCACAAATGTTTTATTTGACAAATACAAAAGCTCATTTTATTTCTAATATATTATATACATAAAAAATGTCTTTTTTATGTCCAAAAAGAAAAAAAGCTTAAAAAAGCTTTTTTATAACGTAATAATTCCAAATGTTGATAAAATATAACTTAATAAAATAATTAATAATGTTGGAATACAAATATATTTCATCACAAAATTATAGACTTTTTCTCTTTTAAAAGCAGATGATATTTTAATTTCATCTGAAATTGTTTTTAATTTTGTTACAAAAATAATTAATAAAGCTGTACATAACGCTGAAATTGGCATCATACATGAATTTGTGACAAAATCAAAGAAATCTAATAAAGTCATTCCTAATGGTTGAATCCATCCTAAAACACCATAGCCAAGTGAAATAGGAATTCCTAAAGCCAACATTTCAATAATCATTGCTAAAGCTGCTTTTTTTCTAGAAATATGGAATTGTTCCATTAAAGTTGCGACTGAACATTCCATTAAAGAAATAGCTGATGTTAAAGCAGCAAATAAGACAAGTAAAAAGAATACACCACCAATAAATCCACCTAATTGAAGTGAATTAAATACTTTTGGCATTGTAATAAACATTAAAGACGCTCCAGCATTTAAACTATCTTTTCCTGAAAATGCAAAGACTGCAGGAATAATCATTAACCCCGCTAAAAAAGCAATCAATGTATCCATAATTTCTACTTGAGAAATTGCTTTTTCCATATCAACATCTTTTTTCATATAAGAACCATAAGTAAATAAAATTCCCATTCCAATCGATAAAGAATAGAACATTTGCCCCATCGCAGCAATGACTGTCATAATACTGAATTTAGAAAAATCAGGAATGATATAATATTTTAAACCTTCAATAGCCCCTGGTGTCATTAAACCATAAATTGAAATAAAAATAGCTATCACTACTAAAATAGGCATTAAGATCTTACTTACTTTTTCAATTCCTTTTTCTACACCTTTAATAACCACAATAAAAGTTAATACTGCAAAAACAACTAACCAAAAAGCTGGACTAATTGGATTAGCAATAAAATTTGAAAAATAGGTATCTTGTGTCAAGATTTGACTTGATCCTCTTAAATATTCAAATAAGTATTTACATACCCAACCACCAACAACACAGTAATAAGGAACTATCAACATTGGAATAATTGAATTCAACCAACCACCAATCTTTAATTTTTTTGCTCCTAAGATTTTATATGCTTTGATTGGATTGTTTCCGGTCTTTCTTCCTAATGCTGTTTCACTTACAAGTAAAGCAAAACCAACTGTTAACGCTAAAATAACGTAAGTAAATAAAAAAGTACCTCCACCATATTTAGCCGCAAGATATGGAAAACGCCAAATGTTTCCTAATCCAACAGCCGAACCAGCAACCGCCATAACATATCCTAAACGGCCTGAAAAACTTGATTTTTTATTTTTTTCCATCGAATTTCCCCTTTTTAACATGTAAAAAGAATTATATTGAAACCTCATAAAAAGTCAACTTTATTGTGAAATTAATAACAAAATTTTCTTTTTTTACATTTTAAAACAAAAAAAACAGCCCTCATTGAGGACTGTCTTATTATTATAATAATGATTTATATAATTCTTTGATTTCTTCTACACTTGTATCTCTTGGGTTACCTGGACAGCAAGCATCAGCTAAAGCAGATTCACTTAAGAATTGTAAATTTTCTTCTTTAACGATTTCTTTTAAGTCAGCTGGAATACCAACATCTTTAGATAATTGTTTAACTGCATCTACAGCTGCTTTACGATATTCTTCTTGAGACATACCAGTAGTATCTACACCCATTGCTTCTGCAATGTCTTTATATTTTTCACCAGTATATGGTGCATTATATTCCATAACTGTTGGTAAGATGATAGCATTAGCAACACCATGAGGTGTATCATATAAAGCTCCAAGTGGATGAGCCATTGAGTGAACTAATCCTAAACCTACGTTAGAGAATCCCATACCTGCAACATATTGACCTAAAGCCATACCTTCTCTACCTTCAGGAGTATTTTCTACTGCACCTCTTAATGATTTAGAAATAATTTCGATAGCTTTGATATGGAACATATCTGACATTTCCCAAGCACCTTTAGTAATATAACCTTCGATAGCATGAGTTAAGGCATCCATACCTGTAGCAGCAGTTAATCCTTTAGGCATTGATGACATCATATCTGGGTCAACGAATGCTACAACTGGAATATCATGTACGTCTACACATACCATTTTACGATCTTTTTCAACATCTGTGATTACATAGTTGATTGTTACTTCAGCAGCAGTACCAGCTGTTGTAGGAACTGCAAAGATTGGTGTACAAGGATTTTTAGTTGGTGCAACACCTTCTAGGCTTCTTACATCAGCAAATTCAGGGTTTTTATCAATAATACCTACTGCTTTTGCTGTATCCATTGATGAACCACCACCAATAGCAATCATATAATCTGCTCCAGCATCATGTAATGCTTTAACACCTTGTTGAACATTTTCAATTGTTGGATTCGGTTTGATATTAGAATATAGTTCATAAGCTAATCCTGCTTTATCTAATAAATCAGTAACTTTTGCTGTTACTCCAAATTTTACTAAGTCTGGATCTGAACATACTAAAGCTTTTTTGAATCCTCTTGCTTTTGCTTCTTCAGGAATTGATTCAATTGCTCCTTTTCCATGATAACTTGTTTCATTTAATACAAATCTGTTTGCCATAATTAAATCTCCTCTTTTCTAACTACACATATTTTAGTATCATGTGAAAATAAAAACAAGTTACACATAAGGCTATGTGTAACATTTCACAAGTTTTATTTAAAATATTTTTATAATATGTCATAATAATAAACATGGAGGAATATCATGAAATATTATGCTGTAAAAAAAGGAAGACATCCAGGTATTTATACTACTTGGAAAGATTGCCAAAAAGAAGTCGATCATTTTAAAGATGCTAAATTCAAAAGCTTTGATGCTAAAAAAGAAGCTTTAGCCTATTTAAAACAAAATAATCAAAAAAGTTCATTACATTCAAAACAAGAAACAACAAATCAAAGAAAACAAAATAAAGATAAAATATCATTAAGTAAAGATCAATATAAAGCTTATCAACAATTATTATCTGGAAATAATGTTTTTTTAACAGGTGGCGCAGGTACTGGTAAATCTTTTGTTTTACAACTTTTTATTAATGAAATGGAAAAACAAAATAAAAATGTTATAGAATATAAAACATTTTACAATAATACAGGCTGTACGATTGCAAAAATCAAAATTTGACAAAAAAAATATATTGTGTTAGAATACGTCCCATCAACAAGGAATTGTATTCTTTTTAGTTGTTATAAGTAATTAATTGAAAAAACTTGACATTTAATTAGAATAGTGATAACATACAAGCCATAAATTTAAAGGGGGAAGAAATATGGAAAAAATATATTATACTGAGGAAGAAAAACAACAAATTATGGATGAAAGAAAAAAGGTAATCGACGAGGATAAAATTGTAAGAGAAACAACAGAAACTCCAATTGATTATGATAAATTATTAAATGATGAATTAGAAAATGAAAATAATGAAATTAAAAATACTGATACAAGATATGTTCTTAAATATCCAGTTATAAAAATTAATGATATAAATGAAGAAGAATTTACAACTGAAGAAAAACGTTTTAAAATCAATAAAAAAATGGCCGGAATTCTTGCAGGAATTATGATGGCTACTTCAATTCCTATTATAGCAGCATCAACTAGAAAAAATAATAACTCAAATGAAAATTCAAGTGAAAGTATAAGTAGCATATCTACTACAACTTCAAATGAATCTTCAACACCATCTAACCAAACTACTTCTATTGAATCATCTATCCAAGATGAACTTGATAAATATAGTAAAATTAAATATTTAACAAAAGATGAATATGTTGAATTATTAAAATCAGCAGAAAAGGAAATGAGCAATACTTCACTAACAACTGAAGAATTAGCTGCATTTGTAACAGAAGTAAATAAAAATGTTATTAGCCCTGAATTAAAACAGATTTTAATAGAAAGCGGCGTTCTTAAAACAGAGCGCCGCTTTTGCAACAATAAAAATTTTTTTACGATTATTATTGACAAATGTAGAGAAAGACGCTATAATGTAATAAATTGACAATTGTAGAGAAAGGAAGCGACACTATGCCACAGCAAGAAAATCAGATATTGAGCGAAGAGCATCTGCCTGATGCGGAACTGGAGATTATGGGGGTTCTCTGGCGCTCGGACGAGCCGATGAAAACGGCGGATA
>ERZ825896.2141-NODE-2141-length-19617-cov-27.745374_pt1 | contig 19617 bp, 17 predicted proteins | sample MGYA00519858_ERZ825896 | MGnify/ENA primary metagenome ERZ825896 (study PRJEB31778, sample SAMEA3449214) | human gut metagenome | biome: human gut; feature: human-associated habitat; material: faeces | place: United Kingdom | collected 2010/2012 ...
AGGCAACCTTTATAACAGGATACCTATAAAAAGATAACGAGCTGTTTCTTCTTTATAAAGAAAAACAGCTCGTTATTATTTTCCCCCCTTTTAAAAATCGATGTCCAGCTTTATCTCGTCTGAACCATCGTCTGTCTTTGTCTCAGCAGCATCCGGGGCTTGTGCCTGTAGATCTTCAGAGTTACGTTGCTTGATGTAATTGATCACATCATTCATTCCCTCCATAAACTTGTCAAAATCTTCCTTATAAAGGAAAATCTTATGCTTCTCAAAAGAGATCTGCATTCCGTTTTTAGGCTGCACCTTTTTACTTTCGGTCACCGCCAGGAACAAATCGTCCTTCAAGTTCTTCTTTACGTCCAGATAATAGATCCTCTTACCTGCTTTTATGGCCTTAGAGTACAGAATCTCTTTATCGCCACCTTCAACCTGTATTTTCTTCACCGACTCATCCATATAGCCAACATTTGTTAAACACCCACCCAATATTCATAACTTGCTTCAAATATGTGCATTTTTTTTTAAACAACAACTATTTTAACGCATCAAAATATCTCATTTTACGTTTGAAAGTGTAAAATAACGCCTAACACCTATAAAATTAAATAAACCGGGGCCCTTTTATCAAAAGAATGACTACCTTTGCAACCTAATTTATAATAAAGTAGTTCCTTCAAACGATGATCAACAGAATTTTAATCCGCATTAAAGTTTTACAGATAGTTTATTCATTCTATCAAAACGGAAACAATGACCTCAAAGTAGCGGAAAATGAATTGCTTTTCAGCTTACGGAAGTCGTACGACTTATATCACTACTTCCTCCTTCTAATTATCGAAGTCACCAACTTACAGCAACGGACACTTGACGCCAAAAAAAGCAAGTACATGCCGACCCACGCCGAGTTGAACCCTAACACCCGTCTGGTTAATAATCGTTTCGCAGCCCAGGTTGCCGAAAACGAAGCGCTCCAGAAATATGTGGCGGAACAGGGATTATCGTGGGTAAACGATGAAGAGTTTATCAAGAATGTACTGGATCTGATCCTGGCTTCCGACCTGTACAACGAGTATCTGGATAACGAAAACGATTCTTACGAGACTGACAAAGAATTCTGGCGTGCCGTATTCAAAAAGTTAATCTGTGGTAACGAAATGATCGAAGAGTACCTGGAGGACAAAAGCATTTACTGGAACGACGACATCGAAATCGTTGAAACATTCACGCTGAAAACAATCAAACAGTTCGAAGAAAAAAACAAAGGAAAACAGAAACTGCTTCCTATGTTCAAGGATTTGGAAGACCAGTCTTTCGCTATCAAACTGTTCCGTCAGTCATTATTGAAAGGTGCCGAATATCGGGAGCGTATCAACAAACATATGAAGAACTGGGAAACAGAACGTATCGCCAATATGGACCTGATCATCATGCAGGTTGCACTGGCTGAAATCATGACATTCCCTTCTATCCCCATCAATGTCACTTTCAACGAATACATCGACACGGCTAAATATTACAGCACACCCAAAAGCGGCGTGTTCATCAATGGAATCCTGGATTCTATTGTATCCGAGTTAAAAAAAGAAAAGGTATTGCTTAAAGATTAATTATTATACTTACATTTGTAGCTAGTCAATAGGTACAAATTTATAAATGAATATAGTTAGTTATGAGCTTAGTTAGTATTTTACTTCAGGCTGCCGGAGGCCAGTCACAGTGGTCAGGCATCCTTATGATGGTGGTTATCGTTGCGATCTTCTATTTCTTCATGATCCGTCCGCAACAGAAAAAGCAGAAAGAGATACAGAAATCTCGTGAAGCATTGAAAACGGGTGACAAAGTGATCACAGCCGGAGGTATCTACGGAAAGATCAAAGAAATCGGCGATACTTATATGCTGATAGAAATTTCAGACGGAGTACGCATTCGTGTAGATAAAACTTCTATCTTTGCTTCTTCAGAAGACGCACAGCAAAAATAAGAAATAACAAAATATGCCGCAGCTTGATATTAATCAATCATTCAAGTCTGCCCGGATGAAGATTAATGCTTTTCTGCGTCGTCAGAGATGGAAGGAAGCATTAATCTTTTTCTTTTTCGTACTACTGTCATTAGGTTTCTGGTTATTGCAAAGCCTCCAGCAGGAATATGAAATAGAAATCAGCATCCCGGTCAGATACAAGAATATTCCACCGGATATCTCTTTTACCGAAACTCCCCCACAGGAGATCATTGCCAAGGTAAAGGATAAAGGAAGTGTTCTGCTGAACTATTCCTTCGGGAGATCGTTTGCCCCGATCGAAACGAATATGAAAAATCAGGCTGAGAAAAGCGGATCATTATCTATTACCAAAAAAACGATCCAAAGCGACATACAGAAACAGTTGCTTGCCACGACCTCGCTGGTCGGTTTCGAGCCCCAGTCTATTGAAGCGGCATACAGTAAACGGATAAAGAAAGATATCCCGGTCGTATTCGACGGAACTATCCAGACAAATCCCGGCTTCCATGTGTCGGGTAACATCCTGATCTCGCCATCGACAGTCAGTGTATATGCCAGCGACATTGTACTGGATACGCTGAACCAGGCAAAAACCGGCGAATGGGAACGCCACGCCGCACGCGTGCTTGCCCTGCGTGCGCGCTTTGCAGCGCACCCCGTCGCAGGCGTTTCACTGCTTGAAGCTGCCGTTCCCTTTGCGGCGCTTGACTTCACGCGGCTCGTGTTTCTGGTAAACGGGCGTGGTATCAGCGGCGCAATGGCGCAGGATGCGCTCATCGGGTGCGGCGTTGTGCCCGAGATGGCGGATCTTGCCTCCGTGGTGTGCATTACCTCCCCTGCCGACCCGGACGCCTGGTATGCCAGGCTTTTTACGGCTCTCACAGCGCTGCCGCTGGGCAATGGGCAGTTTTCATATCTCCCGCCCGTCGCAGTACAGAAAACGCCTGTGCTGCGTGTACGGGATGCATTGCTTTCCCCTTCGGAACCTGTTTCGCTGGAAAACTGTGCCGGGCGCGTCTCCGCGCAGGCTGCGGGAGCATACCCGCCCGGTGTGGCGACGCTTTTCCCCGGCGAGCGCATTGAGGAAGCGGATGTACGGCGCATGCTTGCGTTCCGGGAGGCAGGGCTTTCGCTCTTTGGCGTGACGGAAGGCCGAACTGCTTGCGTGAAAGAAGAAAAAGCGGTATAATTATGAAAAGTCATTCCGTATGATATTGTAAAGGAGTTTGCGTTGCTTTTATACCAAACGGTTTTGTTCGACCTTGACGGCACGCTCATTGAATCCGCCCCCGGCATCTTCGCCTGCGCGCGCGCTGTGATGCAGGAAATGGGGCTTCCGCCCATGACGGATGCGCAGCTGCGCCCCATGGTCGGCCCGCCGCTCGCCGTATGTTTCAGCGACGTAATCGGCGTTCCAAAGGATCGCGTACAGGAAGCGGTGGACCGCTACCACTTGCTTGCGAAAACCGTCGGCCTTGATGCGATTCACCCCTATCCCGGCATTCCGGCCCTTCTCGCAGGGCTTAAGGCCGCGGGCGCATGCGTATGCGTCGTTACCTCTAAGGTGACGCCCACCGCACAGGCCCATCTTGAGCGCTACGGCCTCGCTCCCTTTATCGACCGCCTCTGGGGCGGCATCCCCGGTGGTAGCGCGGAAAAAACCTTCCTGCTGCAAACGGCGCTGGATGCGCTTCATGCGGAAAAAACTTCCATTGTTATGGTGGGTGACAGGCATTATGACCTGCGCGCCGCACAGGCCGTCGGCATCCCTTCCATCGGCGTGCTGTATGGCTACGGCAGCGCCGAGGAGATCGCTTCCTGCGCGCCGACACACACCGCAGCAACCGTAGAAACCCTCGGCCGCCTGCTGTTATCCGGCAGCGCAACCTTGCAATAACATCCGAAAGGAGTGCATCCTATGAAACTGATCTTCGCAATCGTACAGAACGACGATTCCAAGAGGCTCGTAAAAGCACTTGTGCAGCACAACATCAGCGTAACCCGCATTTCGACCACCGGCGGTTTCCTGCACGGCGGCAACACCACGCTGATGATCGGTGTGGAAAAGGAAAAGGTTCAGGAAACGTTGGATGTGATCAAAGCCAAATCCAGCACCCGCAAGGAGTTTATGGTGATTCCCTCTGCTTTGCCGGGTTATACGGACAGCTCCCCCACGCCCGTGCAGGTCACGCTCGGCGGTGCGACCGTGTTTATCGTTGATGTGGAGGATTTCCAGAAGTTTTGAGCAAGGCCTTTCAAAGGGCTGAGGAACGCCTGCTCTCCGCCATCGGCGCAGCGCGTGTTTCTCATGCCTTTTTTATTTCAAGTCTGGATTTGGAACCAGCAGTCCGGCTGGCTCGCCGCGCTGCCGCGCTCGTTTGCACGGGCGAGGCGGACGAAGTGCGCCTTGCACAAAGCGCAGGGTTCCGTGCATATGACGGCGCGTCCATGCGCATAGATGATATAAGGGAATTGATCGCCGGGCTTGCGCAAAGCCCGCTGAATGGGCAAATGCGCTGCACGCTCATTGAAGCTGCACACGGCATGAGCATCCCCGTGCAGAACGCGCTTTTAAAAACGCTGGAAGAACCGCCTTCCTCTGCGGTTTTTATTTTAACGGGCAACATCGCGGGCGTTCTCCCCACGGTTGCTTCCCGTTGCGCCGTGATACGCAGAGGCCTGTCCTCCGCATCCGAAATTGAATCGTTGCTGCTTTCGCGCGGGGCTTCCCCTGCGGAGGCGCGGTTTTATGCGGCGGCAGGCGGCGGCAGCGAAACGCGCGCGCTCCGCTTATATGAAGACGAAACCTTCCGCACGCTGCGCGATGATTCCCTTGCGGCAATCATTGCCCTGCTGCGCGGTGAGCTTCCGCTCGGCGCTGCAAAAAAGCTCTGTGCAAACCGCGGTGCGGCAGATGCCTTTGCCTTTATGCTTTCCTTCCTGCGCGACCTGCTGGCGCGGCTTACCGCAAGCAGTATGGCTCCTGAAAATCCAGACCGGCAGGATGCAATCGCCGCATTCGCTCCGCGCTTTACAATCGGCCGCGTAACATGTATGATAGAGATGCTCTCAAAAGCAACGGGAGACCTGTATTCCGCAAACGCAGGCGCTTTGATGGATCTTGCAGTTGCGGACAGGCTCTTTTTAGAAATATCGGAGGCAGTAACAAACAAATGAAGACCGTAATCGGCGTAAGATTTAAAGACGGCGGCAAAATGTATTATTTTGACCCCGGTGAGTTTGATGTAAAGGAAGGTGACGGCGTGATCGTCGAAACGGCACGCGGCACCGAATTCGGCGACGTGGTCGCCCCGCCGCAGGAACTGGAGGATGATAAGATCATCGCTCCGCTCAAAAGCGTCTTGCGCGTGGCAACGCCGCATGACCGGGAACAGCGGGACAAGAACCGTGCCCGTGAAAGCGAAGCCTATGCCATCTGCATGGAAAAAATCCAGGCGCATCAGCTTGATATGAAGCTTGTGGATGTGGAGTACACCTTCAACGGTTCCAAGGTGGTGTTTTATTTTACCGCAGATGGGCGCGTGGACTTCCGCGAGCTGGTAAAGGATCTTGCAAGCGTGTTCAAAACCCGCATTGAACTTAGGCAGATCGGCGTGCGGGATGAGGCGAAGATGCTCGGCGGGCTTGGCTCCTGTGGCCGCCCCGTATGCTGCAAAGCGTTCCTTTCGGATTTCACGCCCGTTTCCATCAAAATGGCCAAGGAGCAGAACCTTTCCCTTTCGCCCACAAAGATCTCCGGCATATGCGGCAGGCTTATGTGCTGCCTCAAATATGAGCAGGATGCTTACGAAAGCATGCGCAAGCAAATGCCGCGCACCGGGCGTGAAGTTCTCACTCCGGATGGAAGCGGAACGGTGCTTGAAAACAATGTCATCACAGAGCGCACGCGCGTTAAGGTTGCGCTTAACGACGGCACGTTTGATGTGCGTGAGTACCCGTTCCGCGAGCTTCGCGTAAAAAACGCATCCTCCCGCCCAAAGCTGCCCGACGAAGAGAATGCCTCCGTGAACACGGAGGAAGAAGCGGATGCCTTATCTTTTGAAGCCGAGACGGGGCTGCCCTCCCCCGCCTTCGGCGATGACGCTCCAGCCTCGGAGTTGAAAAAGCCCCCCAAGAAGCAGCAAAAACGCTGCGCTCCCACAAATGGGCAGAAGGAGCCAAAGGAAACAGCTTCCCCGGAAGCCCCTGAGAGCTCTGAACTGGCAGGCGATCGGGAGGAAAGGCCGGACGGCGCTCCCGCCCGCAGGCGCGGCAGGCGTCGGAAATGACCTCGATTTCCCGCTTGCAGTGCGGATATTCGCGCGCGATGTCGTCGCACTTGACGAAATCCACGCCCCATTCGGCGTACATGCGGAAGATGCTGTCATAGTACGCGCGCGCTTCGGGCATGTCGCACCGCAAGCCGTACATATCGGGATTCCACGCGCAGATGCTGTTCGGGTTCGCGACCTCGTGGCAGCCCTTCCCGCACCCCAGAATCGGCAAGTGCCGATGCGCCGCCATCCGCGGCATCCCGCGCATGATGTGGATGCCGAATTTCAGCCCCAGCGAATGCACATAATCCGCCAGCGGCTTGAAGCCCTTTCCGCCTGCCGATGACGGGAACCGCCCCGGCGCAGGCTGCAAGCGCCCGTATTCATCCATCGTCAGTTCCGCAAACGGCTCGTAGGCGTGGCTCGTCGCGGTCGGCTGATACCACTGAATATCCACAACGACGTACTCCCAGCCGAACACCTGCAAGTGCTCCGCCATGTACGCCGCGTTTTGCCGCACGGTCGGCTCGTCCACCGCCGCGCCGTAGCAGTCCCAGCTGTTCCATCCCATCGGGGGCGTCTGCGCAATCATGATATTTTCCTCCTACCTATATTATGAAATTGTGATTTGATGTCTGCTATTTTTTCAGCTCCAGATACACATTTCGATACTGGCTTGGCGTACACCCTTTCTGCGTCCGGAACACGCGGTTGAATGTCGCAATCGACCCAAAGCCAACGCGCAGCGCAACCTGCGTCACGGGCAGGTCGCTCTGGCTGAGCATCTCCGCCGCCATATCCACCCGCCGCGCATTCAGGTACTGGATGAACGTCGCGCCTGTGTGCCGGCTGAACATGCGGCTGAGCGTGTAGCGGCTGAACCCCGCGTAGTCCGCCAGCACATCCAGCGTGATGTTTTCGGCGTAGTTTTTATTCAGGTAATCCAGCGCACGGTTGAAAGCGTCCTCGCCGGATAATCGCCGGTGGATGTCATTCATCTCCGCGCTGTTGGCGACATTGGGCAGATACAATTCCCCCAGCGTGGCGAATACGTCCATCAGCAGCGCATAGCACCGCAAATTCCGCAGCGGCGTGTACGCCTCGTAAGCGTCCACCAGCTGCATCAGCGTTTTGCGAACGATGGGCGTCGCTTCACTTTCCGCCGTGAGATAAATCGGCTGGCGCAGCATCGGGCGCAGCGCAGCAAATTCCTTCATTGTAAATGCGGCATTGTGCTCAAAGATGATAAGGTAGCGCTCGTTGCCCGCCGCCATGCGCAGGGCGTGCGTCGCGTCGGAGGGAACAAACAGCACCTCCCCCGCCTGCACATGATATACCTTCCCACTTACCGCCACCTCGCATCCTCCCAGCAGCGGCACACAGACTTCTATGGCCGAATGAAAGTGCGGCGCATAGCTGTCCGGGTTCGGCTGATGCCATACGCGGATGGTTGTGTCCCGCTGGTAGGTGATAAACTCCCGCTCGCCCTTCATCACGCGGAAGCCGGATGCCGTCAATGGTCGTTCGCGTTCCGTAATGAGCCTTCGGTTATTCATAATTTCTTCACAAACCTTTCGTGCAAATTTGCGCATTTTGCCTTGTCTGTTTTTCCATCATACCACAAAGCGCAACACATTTCAAGCAAATTATAACCAAAGACGGGCAAATTTTAAGAAGTTTTTTTCTCTCGTTGAATTTATAATATGGTTGAAAGCAAACCGTTTTTATTCATTTGCAACGTATCGAAATTGGTTCAATTCCAGTTTGAAGGAGGCACGGAAACATGGAGCGTTCCTTTGGCAGCAAATACGGGAAGTGGATTGCCCTGACGGCGGTCGTTCTGGCGCTGGTGCTGTGGTTCGTTCTGTCCGGCGGTGTGGAGAACTACCGGGCAAAATACGAGGGTTATGACCTCTCGCAGCAGATTGGCGACATCGGGCGCAGCAGCACCTATTCGCTGTATTTGCGCGCGCATGAGGGCGCTCCGGACGCATCTTCGGACATTTCCATTCCGCTGGTGACGGTGGATTCGGACGGCGTGACTGCACAGAAGGATGGTCTGCTGATGCAAAGCGGCTCTTCCGCAACGTTCGCCGTCACCGTACCGGAAACCGGTTTCTACAACATTCGCCTGACCTACCGCACCGAGGCGGCACGCGGCGTGGACTTGGAGCGCGAACTGCGCATCAACGGCGAAGTACCCTTCGATGGCGCGGATACGCTGACCTTCACCCGCCTGTGGCACGACGGCGGCGAAGTGCGGCAGGACTCGCAGGGCAATGACATCCGTCCGACGCAGGTGGAGGTGTTCGGCGAACAGACCGCCTGCTGCCGCGATTCGATGGGCTACATCACCGAGCCGTACCGCTTTTATTTCGAGGCGGGGGAAAGCACCGTCACCCTGATTGCGACCAGCGAGCCGATGTTTCTGACCGCGCTTTCGCTCACCGCCCCCGAAAAAATGCCGGATTACGCCGCTTATGCCGCCGCGCAGCCACAGGAGAACAGCGTTCCTGCTGACTTCGCCCTCGTGCTGGAAGGCGAAAGCAGCACCCTGCGTTCCTCCCCGTCGCTGTACGCGCGTTATGACCGTTCTTCCCCCGCCACCTCTCCCTGCGACGTGCGCCGGACGGTGCTGAACTACATCGGCGGCGATGCCTGGCGCGACGCGGGGCAGTGGATTGAGTGGGATTTCGACGTGCCGGAAAACGGCTGGTACAACATCACCATCAAAGGCCGTCAGACCTACAACCGCGGCAGCGTGTCCAGCCGTATCCTCTATCTGGACGGCAAAATTCCCTTCTCCGGTATGGAGAACGTCTCCTTCCCCTACACCACGGCATGGGAAATGAACACATTGTCGGATGATTCCGGCACGCCCTACCGCTTCTACCTTTCCGCTGGGCATCACACGCTTCGTCTGGAAGCGACGCTGGGCGACATGGGGCAGATTCTCTCCGACATGGAGGAAAGCATCTACCGCCTGAACCAGATGTACCGCCGTGTGCTGGTGCTGACAGGCGTGAACCCCGACCGCTACCGCGATTACCACTTGGAGCAGGTGTATCCGGAGGTCATCGAAGCGATGGCGCAGGAAAGCCGCCTGCTCTATAAGCTCGTCGATGAGACCGTTGCCATCACCGGACAGAAATCCGACCGCATTGCCGTCGCGCAGACGCTGGCGGTGCAGCTGGAATCCTTCGTCGAAGATCCGGCGAAGATTACCGAAGCCTTCACGAATTTCAAGGACAACATCACCTCCCTCGGCACGTCGATGCAGAACATGCGGCAGGTCAAGCTGGATATTGACCTGATTGCCATCACCGCGGACAGCGTGACCGTGCCGCAGCCGTCGGAAAATTTCCTCGACCGCGCGCTGCATGAGCTGAAATCCTGCGTCACGTCGTATTTCGTGGATTACAATGCCTTGGGCGATGTGTACGATGCCAGCGAGGATGTGCTGGAAGTGTGGATTCTGACTGGCCGCGACCAGTCCACCGTCCTCAAAACCATGGTTGATGACACCTTCACACCGTCTACCGGCATTCCCGTCAACGTCATGCTGGTTGACCCGAACGCGCTGCTGAACGCCGTTGTCGCAGGCAACGGCCCGGATGTCGTCATTTCAACCGACAGCTGGAACCCCGTCAACTACGCGCTTCGCCACGCGGTGGAGGATTTGACGCAGTTCGATGATTTGCAGGAAGTCCTCGACCAATTCTACCCCAGCGCCTACGCCGCGTTCAGCTTCAACGGCGGTCTGTACGCGCTGCCGGAGACGCAGCTGTGCTCGATTCTCTTCTACCGCAGCGACATTCTGGAAGAATACGGGCTGTCCGTCCCGGAAACGTGGGATGATTTGATTGCCATGCTGCCCACCATTCAGGGGGCGAACATGTCCGTCGGCATCCCCTACCCCGACATTGCCGCCCCGAATCTCTCTTCTTATTACGCCATGCTCTACCAGCTTGGCGGCGCGCTCTACAACGATTCGGCGACCCACACCACCATCAACAGCGAAGCGGGTGTGCAGGCGTTTGAGCGCTACACCAGCCTCTACAATGACTACGGTCTGCCGACCATCTTCGACTTCGTGAGCCGCTTCCGCTCCGGCGAAATGCCGCTTGGCATCTTCGATTACACGACGTTCAACACCCTGACCGTCTCCGCACCGGAAATCCGCGGCCTGTGGGACATTGCAATTCTCCCCGGCACTTCCCGCACGGCAGAGGACGGCAGCACCTATGTGGATCACTCCGGGCATTCGCAGGGCGCCTGCTGCATGATGATTGCCACCGACAGCGAAACGACAAAACAGAATGCGTGGCAGTTCATGAAGTGGTGGACGTCCACCGACGCGCAGGTGCGTTTCGGACGCGAGATTGAAGCCGTCTTGGGTTCGTCCGCACGCTACGCCACCGCGAATATCGCCGCCATCGAGCAGCTTTCCTGGTCAGAAGCTCAGCTGAAAGTCATTCGCGAGCAGATGACGTGGGCAGTCGGCTTCCGCGAAGTCGCCGGCGGCTACTACACCACGCGCCACATGACCAACGCCGTGCGCAAAGTGACCAACGACAAGACCGACCCGCGCGAAACCCTGCTGGATTACGCGCGCACCATCAACGAAGAAATCAATAAGAAGCGCTTGGAGTTCGGTCTGCCGATCGACGAAGAGACGCCCTGAGCGAAAGGAGGAAGCATTCGTCATGACCGCGTTCTGGAAAAAGTACTTTGCGCTGAGACAGCGCAATGCGCGCATCGCGTGGGACAGAGCAAAGCACATGAAGTTCTGCTATGCGTTTCTGGCGCCCTACGCCCTGTTGTTCCTGACCTTCTACATCCTCCCGATGCTCATCTCCATCTACTACTCCTTCACCTACAACAACATTCTGGAGCCCGCGCGCTTCATCGGGATGGGCAACTACATCACCCTGATTTTGAAGGATGATGTTTTCCTGACCGCCGTGAAAAACACGTTCCTGCTGGCGGTGATTACAGGGCCTGTGGGCTACATCATGTCATTCTGCTTCGCGTGGCTCATCAACGAATTGCCGCGCTGGGTGCGCACGATTGCCGTCGTCATCTTCTACGCGCCGTCCATTGCGGGCAATGCCTACTACATCTTCTCTATCATCTTCCGCGGCGACGCGTACGGCTACCTGAACGCCATCCTGATGAAGCTGGGCATCCTCAACGCCCCGATACTCTGGCTGACGACGCCGGATTACATCATGCCGGTCATCATCATCGTCACACTGTGGATGAGCATGTCCACGGGTTTCCTTTCCTTCGTCGCAGGCTTGCAGGGCGTTGACCGCTCGCAGTACGAGGCGGGCTATGTGGATGGCATCCGCAACCGCTGGCAGGAATTGTACTACATCACCCTGCCGAACATGAAGCCGATGCTGATGTTCGGCGCGGTCATGTCCATCACGTCCGCGTTCGGCGTGTGCGATGTGCCGATGGCGCTGGCGGGCTTCCCCTCCACCGATTACGCCGCGCACACCGTCGTCACCCACCTGTTCGACTATGGCTTCACCCGCTTTGAAATGGGCTATGCCTCCGCCATCGCCACCTTGCTGTTCCTGGTGATGATTTTGTGCAACAAGCTGATTCAGAGCGCTCTGAGGAGGATTGGCACATGAGTACCATCAATGTCCGCAGCTACAAAGGTCCAGTCAGACCGGACGGCACGCCGATTGAGCTGCCGCAGAAGGTACTGAAGCTGACGAAGAAGTCGAACATGCGCCACAAGAAGCCGAACCGCTCCCGCGTGGGCGACTTTCTGGTGGGGCTGCTGCTGTTCCTCGTCGCGTGTGCAATGGCGTTTCCGCTGGTGTTCGCCATTTCGTCCTCGCTGAAACCGCTGGATGAGCTGTTCCGCTTCCCGCCGACGCTCTTCCCGCGCCACCCCACCATCGACAACTTCTCTGACCTTCTCGTCACGATGGGGCAGAGCTGGGTTCCCTTCTCGCGCTACATCACCAACACCGTCGTCATCACCCTCGTGGGTACATTGGGGCATCTGCTGATTGCGTCCCTCGCGGCGTATGTGCTGGCGAAGTACGATTTCCCGCTCGGCAAGCAGTTTTTCGCCCTCGTCGTGACGGCACTGATGTTCAACGGCTACGTCACCGCGATACCGAACTACCTGACCATGACGCGCCTGAACCTTGTCGACACGCACTGGGCGGTCATCCTGCCCGCGTTCGCCGCGCCGATTGGGCTGTTCCTGATGAAGCAGTTCATGGAAGGGCTGCCCATGTCGCTGATTGAGTCCGCGAAAATCGACGGTGCAAAGGAATTCCGCATTTTCTGGACGATTGTCATGCCCAACGTCAAGCCCGCATGGCTGACGCTCATCATCTTCTCCGTTCAGAACCTCTGGAACGCCAAGGCGTCCGCCGTCATCTACTCCGAGGCGCAGAAGACGCTCGTCTACGCGCTCCAGCAGATTCAGGCGGGCGGCATTGCCCGCACGGGTCAGGCGGCGGCAGTTACGGTCGTCGTCATGGCTGTGCCGATACTGATTTTCATCCTCAGCCAGAGCCAGATTCTCGAAACGATGGCGACATCCGGTCTGAAAGATTAAGAGAGGAGGACGCCGATGAACCGCATGGTTTCCCGTCTCTGCGCCTGTCTGGTTGCGTTCTCCCTCTTCGCCGCACTCTGCGGCGGAATGGTCGCGCGCGCCGCAGACGGCTTTGACTACAATTACACCTACACCTACGATTACTGGGGCGACGAACGCCAGTCGCCGGATGCCTACCGCACCAGCGCCATGCTGTCCAGCGTCTCCCTTGGGCTGGAAACGCCGATGCGCACCCCGCGCGGGCTGACCGTCTCCGGCAATGACATCTACATCGTCGATACGGGCAACAACCGCATTCTGCAAGTCGCCCGCGACGGCGAAAGCTTCACGCTGACCCGCGTGATTTCCGAAATTTCCGGCGACATCACCCCGAATACGCTCTCCGCCCCGCAGGATGTGTTCGTCATGGCGGACGGCACACTGTTCATCGCCGACACGAACAACAACCGCATCCTGAAAGCAGACCGGAATTTGAATCTGCTGAGCGTCTTCACCCGCCCGACGGACGCGACCTTCGACCAGTCGATGGCGTTTCTGCCGACGAAACTCGTCTGCGACACGACCGGACGCGTCTTCTGCCTCGCGCAGAACGTCAACCGAGGCCTCATGAAGTACGAGGCGGACGGCACGTTCACCGGCTTCATCGGCGCGAGCGAAGTGAAGTACACATGGTACGAGCTGGTCTGGCGGCTGCTCTCCACGAAGGAGCAGCGCGCGCAGCAGGCATCCTTCGTCCCGACGGAATACAACAACATTGCGCTGGATTCGGAAGGCTTCTTCGTCGTCACCACGCAGACCTTCAATTCCAACGAACTGATCTCCGGCGCGGCGAAACCCGTCCGCCGCCTGAATGCCATCGGCACGAACATCCTGATTGAAAACGGCACAAGCCACGTCATCGGCGACCTGCAATGGGCGCGCGGCGACACGAACATCACCAACTCCGGTCCCTCGAAGTTCGTGGACGTGACCGTGCTGGACAACGACATCTATTCCGTCATGGACAAGACGCACAACCGCATCTTCACCTACGACAAGCAGGGCAACCTGCTCTGGGCGTTCGGCGGTGTGGGCAACATGGACGGATACTTCCTGAATCCCGTCGCTTTGGAGCATCAGGGCTATGACCTGCTGGTACTGGACAGTCAGGACTGCTGCGTGACCGTGCTGACCCCGACAGAATACGGCAAGCTGGTCTACAAGGCGACCGAGCAGTACCACGCGGGCGAATACGCCGCTTCTGCCGACACTTGGCGCGAGGTCATGAAGCGCAACGGCAACTATGACCTTGCCTACATCGGCATCGGGCGCGCGCTTTTGCAGCAGAAGCAATACAAAGAAGCCTGTGACTATTTCGCCATGGCGCGCGACAGCCGCAACTACTCCGAGGCGTTCCGCTACTACCGCTCCGAGTGGGTAGAGCAGAACATCGGGTGGATTTTCGGCATCGTCGCGGTGCTGCTGGTCGTTCCGATGGTCATCGGGCACATCCGCAAGATAAAGTGGGAGGTGGACAACGCATGACGCTCGCAGCAAAACTGACCGACAAGCAGAAGTGGCAGCGTCTGCTGTCCTCCCTGCGCTATTCGCTCTACGTTATCTTCCACCCCTTCGACGGCTTCTGGGATTTGAGCCGCGAAAAGCGCGGCAGCCTCGGCGCGGCGAACATCATCGTGTTTCTGGTGCTGCTTGTCCGCCTGCTGTCCATGCAGTTCACGCCTTTCCTGTTCATGAACGTCTACTGGCCGAGCGTGAACATCATCCAGCAATGTCTCGCCGTCCTCCTGCCGCTTTTGTTCTTCGTGGCGGGCAACTGGGGGCTGACGACGCTGTTTGAGGGCAAGGGCACGTTCAAGGATGTCTACATCGCCACCTGCTACGCGCTGACGCCCTACGTCATCCTGCAAGCGGCGATGATTCTCCTCGCAAACGTCATTACCGCCAAGGAAGGCGCGTTCTACTACGTTCTGGAGGGGCTGTCGCTGGGCTGGAGCGGCGCTCTCATCATCTGCGGCATGATGCAGACGCATGACTACTCGCTGGGCAAGACGCTGCTGTTCACCATCATGACGCTGCTGGCGATGGTCGTCATCATCTTCCTGCTGCTGCTGTTTTTTTCGCTCGTTGGCGACGGCATCGGCTATTTCGTCTCCCTCTACAAAGAAGTGCTGTTCCGTCTGTACTGACGAAAGGAGAAAGTATCCATGAAACGACGCATCCTTGTGCGGATCGTGCTGGTTCTGATTCTTCTTCTGGCACTTTATCCGCTGACGAAATTCGTCATTCTTCCGCTCTTTGACACCTCCGGCGAGCTGGAAGGGCACGACGTGCCGCTTTACGGCTACTCAGAGCCTGACACGCCGATGGTCATGGAGAATGACGCTCTCCGCTTTGAGCTTGACCCGGCGACGACCCACTTCACCCTCACCGACAAGCGCACCGGGCACGTCTGGCTGTCCTCGCCTGATAACGCGGACAGCGACCCGATTGCCCTGCCGGTGGAAAAGAACAAGCTGAACTCCACCTTGAGCCTCACCTACGCCGCCTCCACCGGCATGACCACCCAGTTCACCTCGCAGGAACACAGCATTTCAAACGGGGTCTACGAAGTGCTGATGCAGGAGGATGGCAGCGTCCGCGTGAACTACTCCGTCGGACGCGTGCAGCGGTCTTTCCTCATGCCGACTGCCATTGGCGACGCGCGAATGCAGCAGTTCATGGAGAAAATGACCTCCAAGCAGAAGAAGGACATCAAGGAATACTACCGTGAATACAATATTGACAAGCTCCGCAAGACTGACGACAAGGCTGCTTTGCTCGCCGCCTACCCCGATTTGGCGGAAGAGCACGTCTGGGTGCTGGGCGACGGCACAAAGGATCACCTGAAGCAGCGCTGCGAAAGCATCTTTGCCGAAGTGGGCTACACGGCGGAGGATCTGGCATACGACAACAGCCGCATCGTGCAGGCGGGCAGCACCATCGCCAAGGCCGTTTTCAACGTCTCGATGGTGTTCCGTTTAGACGGCAGCGACCTTGTTGTCGAAGTACCGCTGGATGACCTTGCTTACGACGTGGATTACCCGCTGACGAGCCTGACGCTGCTTCCGGCTTTCGGCGCGGGCGGTACGGCGGATAACGGCTTCCTGTTCGTCCCCGACGGCAGCGGCGCGATTATCCGCTTCAACAACGGCCGCGTTTCCCAGCGCGCCTACTACGCCAACCTCTACGGCTGGGACTGGGCGTCCATCCGCACGCAGGTGACGAACGAAACGCGCATCAACTTCCCGGTTTTCGGCGTTTCGGGCGACAGCGGGTCATTCATCTGCATTCTGGAGGACGGTGCATCGTGGGCGGGCATCGGCGCGGACATTGCCGGCCGCCTGACCTCCTACAACACCGTCAACGCAACGTACACCATCGTCCACGGCGACGCCTACGACGTTTCCGAGCGCACGAACAACGCCGTCTACATGTTTGAAACAGCGCACCCGACGGGCTTCATCCGCCAGCGCTACCGTTTTCTGCCCGAATCGGGCTACATAGACATGGCGGCGTCCTACCGCGACTACCTGACCTGCAAGTACCCGGATTTCGCCGCACAGACGGTGGACGCGGACGCACCGCTGAGCATCGAACTGATTGGCGCAATTGACAAGGTGCAGCAGGTGGCGGGCGTGCCTACCAGCGTCCCGATTGCCATGACGACTTATGCGGAAGCGAAAGAGCTCCTGCGCGAGCTTGTCACCCGCAATCTGGCGCAGAACATGTCGATTCGCTACGCCGGATGGATGAACGGCGGCATGAATCAGCAGCTGCTGTCCTCCGTCCGCCTGATTCGGCAGCTGGGAACGCAGGAGGAGCTGTTCTCCTTCGCACAGAATGCCGCGATTGCGGGTGTGCCGCTCTATCTGGACGGCTTGACGGCTTTCGCGCGCGACAGTGGCCTGCTGGAAGGCTTCATCGCCTTCCGCGACGCTGCCCGCTTCACCACGCGTGAAGAAGCGGAAATCCCCGAATACAGCCCAATCTGGTACGGCGCGAACGACGACCGCGACACCTACTACCTCGTCAAGCCCGCCATCGCCATGCGCAGCGTCAACACCTTGGTGGACGCGGCGGCTTCCTACGGCGCAGGTGTTTCCTTCCGCGACATCGGGTACATGCTCTCCGCTGATTACGACAGCAAAAACCACACGACCCGCGAAGCCGTGCTGCATCAGCAGGCGGAAAAGCTCGCTGAACTCAAGGCATCCGGGCGCGACGTGATGATTCGTCAGGGCAACGACTACGCCGCGGTTCAGGCGACGCTCATCACCGACATGGACTTCGACGGCGGACAGTATTCCATCATTGACGAGTACATCCCCTTCTACCCGCTGGCGCTGCACAGCCGCGTATCCTACACGGGCGCATCACTGAATCTGGCGGATGACGCGGAGGAAGTCCTCCTGCGCAGCGCGGAAGTGGGCGCGGGTCTGCAATACACGCTGACCGCCCAGAGCGCGCGCGTTTTGCAGGATTCCACCTACTCCGAGTTCTACGGTGCGGACGCGTCGCTCGTGCTGGATGACATCACCGCACAGGTCGCGCAGTACCGTCAGACGCTTTCGGGCATCTTCAATCAGGAAATGACAGGCCATGAACGCGTCGGGAACGTCACCATCACGACTTACGCAAACGGCACACGCGTCTACGTCAACTTCGGCTATACCGACGCGGCGGTGGATGGCATCACCGTTCCCGCCCGCAGCTATGCAGCGCAACAGGAGGTGAGCAAATGAGCGGCAAACGCATTTCCATTCGTGCGCGCCGAGCAGTATCCGGCTATCTGTTCATTCTGCCCTTCATCATCGGCTTCCTGTGCTTCATGCTGCTGCCGCTGGTGGATTCCTTCTGGATGAGCCTGTGCCGCGTGGACGTGACCGCCGGACAGGGCTTCCAGACGACCTTTATCGGGCTGGACAACTACATCCGCGCCTTCACCATTGACCCGGAGTTCAACAAGCTGCTCAGCGAAGAAATCGGCGTGATGGTCACGCACACCATTGCGATTCTCGTCGTGTCCTTCGTCATTGCCATCGTACTGAATCAGGAATTCAAGGGGCGCGCGTTCGTCCGCGCCATCTTCTTCCTGCCCGTTATCCTCTCCAGCGGCGTTCTCATCGGCTTGGAGACGGACAACACCCTGATGGCGGGAATGCAGCAGATGATGGCGGAGTCCTCCCCGTTCACGCTGTCCGAGTCGCTGATGAAGATTCTCAAACTCACGGGCATCGGCAGCGACGTGCTGGACATCGTCTTTTCCCTGATTGACGAAGTGTACGACATTGTGATGGCAAGCGGCATCCAGATTGTCGTTTTCCTCTCCGGTCTGCAGAACGTTCCGCGCAGCCTGTACGAAGCGGCGGACGTCGAGGGCTGCTCGAAGTGGGAAGCCTTCTGGACGATTACCTTTCCGATGGTCTCCCCCCTGCTGATTGTCAACATCATCTACACCATCATCGACTTCTTCATGAAGACAGACAGCGAAGTCATGAAGAAAATCAATGAAGAAATGACGCTGAAATACAACTACGGCTTCTCCTCCGCGATGGCTTGGGTGTATTTCGCCATCACGATTGTCCTCATCGGCGCAAGTGCCCTGATGCTGAAAGGAGTGGTGAGCAGCGATGAGTAAGCAGACCGTGACCCATGCTCATCCCAGCGGCAGCTTCTGGGCGCGCAACCGCAAGTCCGGCGGATATCTGCTCCGCAAGACGGTGCGGCGCAAGGGCTATCAGCTGATTCGCTTCCTGCTGCTGTTCGGGCTTTGCTTCATGATTATCCAGCCCCTGCTGGACAAGCTGAGCGTCTCGTTCATGGCGGAGCGCGACCTGTACGACTCCACGGTCATCTCGATTCCGCGTCACCTGACGACGGCGAATTACTCCCTCGCCGCCAGCAAAATCCTGCTGAATTACGGCACGACGTTCCTGAACACGCTGATTGTCTCCCTCGCGGTGTCGGTGCTGCAAATTGCCGCCTGCACGCTCGTGGGCTACGGCTTTGCGCGTTTCGAGTTCCCGTTCAAGAAGTGCTGGTTCGCGGCGGTCATCATCACCGTCATCATTCCGCCGCAGACGATTTCGTCCTCGCTTTACCTGCACTTCAACTTCTTCGACATCTTCGGCATTTTCAAGGCGACGACGGGCAGCAGCCTGAATCTGCGCGGTTCGCCCATCCCCTACGCGCTCATGTCCGCAACGTGCATGGGGCTGAAGAACGGGCTGTACATCTACATGATTCGCCAGTTCTTCACCGGCATTCCGAAGTCGCTGGAGGAAGCGGCGTATGTGGACGGATGCAGCATCTTCAAGACGTTCTGGCGGGTGATTCTGCCCGACGCCGTGCCGATTCTGGTCTCCTGCTTTCTGTTCTCCTTCGTCTGGCAGTGGACGGACACGTTCTACTCCAAGCTGTTCTTGGGGAACATCAAGCTCCTGAGCCTTGAAGCCTCTACCGTCGCCGACCGCCTGAACAGCTACGTTTCCATTCAGCTGGGGCTTTCCGGCGGCGCGTCGATGGGCTATCAGCAGCAGATGGTTTCGACCGCCACGCTGATGCTCGTCGCCCCCCTGCTCGTCCTCTATCTCTTCGCCCAGCGTTCCTTCGTCGAATCCATCGCCGCAAGCGGCATCAAGGGATAATGGGGAGGCACCAGAGGCTCTGCCTCTGGACTCCGGCAGGGCTCTGCCCTGCACCCGCGAAGG
>ERZ825896.2150-NODE-2150-length-19577-cov-7.463272_pt1 | contig 19577 bp, 27 predicted proteins | sample MGYA00519858_ERZ825896 | MGnify/ENA primary metagenome ERZ825896 (study PRJEB31778, sample SAMEA3449214) | human gut metagenome | biome: human gut; feature: human-associated habitat; material: faeces | place: United Kingdom | collected 2010/2012 ...
TCTTTTTTTCCCAGTATACCGTTTTGGCTTTCTTGTCACACTTCCTGTAAATTCCGATTTTGTAAAACACATCTGGAAAGTAATTATTGATTATCACTGCACGAAAACAATACTTGTATCATGAATGTTCTTTCACATACTGCAAAAATTCCGGTGTCTTTGACCAGTATTTTACACCCCAGTTTTCAAAATTCCATTTTTCCATGTAATCGTTGCACTCGAAATCAACATAATATATTTCTTCGTTATGTACAACAAAATTCGTTGGAAAATAATCAATATTTCATCAATCTGCTCCGCCGACCAGCCTGCCGTCTCATAAGCTTCCCGCAAACCGTCATAGGCCTCTCTTGCCTTCCCGGAGCCATAGTATTCATCATTTTCAGCCATAAAGATGTACACCGCCACACCATTTTCCGCTATTGGATCATAGATTCCGTCCCACTGTGAAGCTCCGTGCAGATATGCTGCATACAAATCCGGCCGCATAGCTACTGCCTTGGACATGGTTTCACCTCCTGCGGAATACCCGGCAGCATACACACGGCTTTTATCAACCGAAAATTTCTGAATAAAATACTCCGTCAGCTCCACGGCCTGCCTTGCAGATGTTTCATGCCAATCCGTCAGTTGCGCAGAAACGACAATCATATTCTCCGGCAGTTCTGTCCATACCCGAAAACCGCTCCACTCCAGGTTGCTCCCGGAGGAGTCCTCTCCAAACCACATCCTGTCATATCCAGGCATAGTCATCATCAGCGGATAGGCTTTATTTTCATCATAATTCTCCGGCAAATAATAACTGTAGTGAATGTCACCCTCATTTCCACTTAAAATTTGTTCTGCGATCACACCCGTTTCCATGTTGGCAGCCTCCGGCTGCTGCGTGACAGTTTCTGGTGTTGTTTCAGAATCACTTTGCTGCATCTGTAATGCCTCCTGACTATCCTCATCGCTGGGATTTCCACAAGCAGTCATGCAAAGGGCGCTTACGATGAGCAGTACCAAAACAAACGCTATTTTCTGTTTTTTATCTGCTTCATTTTTGAAACCTCCAAATTCTCTCCCAATGTTTGAGTTACTATAACTTTATTATAAGGAAAGCGAGACCTCCGCAGAAGTCTCGCTTTGTTCGCCAGTTTTTACTTTTGGGTTATAACTTATGGTGCATTATTTCTGCGTGTCAACCGGAGGCACCATCTCCACATATTTCTTCAGCAGTTCCGGTGTGCTGGTGTAATATCTCTTATCCTGATTCAATGCTTCAATGTCTGCCATTTCTTCCTCCGACAGGGAAAAATCGAACAAATCAAAGTTGTCCCGAATGTGGGCAGGGTTTTTAGAACCGGGGATCACCACATTTCCTGCCTGAATGTGCCAGCGGAGAATAATCTGGGCATTGCTCTTGCCGTATTTTTTAGCCAGCTTTGTAAAGGTGGTTTCTTCCAGCAGAGCCTTATCGCCGTGTCCCAACGGATACCACGCCTGGATCACAATTCCTTCTTTCTGCAGGAAGTCCTTTAACTCCCGCTCTTGGAAATACGGATGCACCTCCGTCTGCAAAATGGTCGGTTTCACTTCGCACACAGAGAGAATTTCCTTAATCTGCTCTGCGGTAAAATTAGATAAACCAATGGCCTTTACCTTTCCGGCCTTATAAGCCTTCTCCATCAACCGATACCCCGCGATGTAATTTCCTGCAGGCTGGTGGATCAGAAGCAAATCGATGTAATCGGTATCCAGACGTTCCAACGTTTTTTCCACCGCATCTTCCTGCTCATAAAAGGACGGCCATATCTTTGTTTCCAGAAAAATTTCTTCTCTTTCCAGACCAGACTTTTTCATAGCACGACCCACAGCCTTCTCGTTCAGATAGGCATTGGCTGTATCAATTAGACGATAGCCGGAAGCCAGCGCACTTACGCAAGCCTCCTCCGCTTCGTCCGAGGTAAGTAGAAAAGTTCCAATGCCCGCCATCGGCATCTTGACTCCATTGTTCAAAGTAATATATTCCATGTTCGCATCCTCCTGTTATTTCAGTTTATTTCCATCCTTGAAAGCATTCCCGACTTTCTCACCAAGCACGAGATAATCATTGTGTACCGCATCGTAGGCAATAGCTCTCAATTTTGCTACATCAATCAGACCATCCTCACCAAGCACACACTCGTCTGCACTGACATTGACGATCTCTCCGATGATATTGCCGTCCTCATTGAATTTCACCAGCTTGCATTCCAATGCCATCGACAGTTCACAGATGATCGGAGCGTCTACAAACGCACTTTTTTCTGTGGTAAATCCTGCCTTTTCCAGTTTATCAGAAACCTTATTGCCGGAGACCAGCCCTACATAATCGCAGGCTGCCATATGAGGCGTATCTGCAAAGCTGATGGTAAAAGCCCCTTTTAGCCTGATATTTTGTGTCGTTTTATGACCTGCGCTTAAGGAAAGCACCACATGATTATAATCGTAAATACCGCCCCACGCCGCATTCATCAGATTGGCCTTTCCATTTTCATCATAGGTGCCGATCATCAATACCGGCATGGGATACATCCATGTTTTCTGTCCAAAATTTTTTCTCATCACAAATCATCCTTTCATTTTTCTTAATGCCCGCCGAACACCAGCAGTTCCATAGTATTCAGCTTTTCATCAATCACGGCAATTTCATCCTGACTCAAACAGATATTTGCCGCTTCAAAGTTCTCTTTCAGGCGTTCTGGTTTCCGGCTGCCGGGAATCGGCACGATAAAAGGCTTTTTACACAGCATCCACGCCAGAGAGATTTGTCCCGGCGTCGCATTCTTTTCTGCCGCCATATCACGCAGCATCTGGAGCAGCTCCCGGCTCTTTTCAAAACCTTCCGGAGTATACTGAGGCATATTACTGCGGAAATCTGCACCCTTTTCAAAACTGGATTTTTCGTTGTACTGCCCGCTTAAAAAGCCGTTTGCCAGCGGGGAGAATGCCACATAAGTGATCCCCAGTTCTTCCACCACAGGGAACAGATTCTCATACCATCTAGCCATCATAGAGTAACGGTTCTGAATCGCCGTCACAGGGCAAACGCTATGCGCCCGGCGCAAATACGCTTCATCTGTCTCTGAAATACCCCATGCCCTGATTTTTCCTTCCTTCATCAAATCGGACATAGTGCCCGCCACTTCCTCCGGCTCTACCTTAGGATCGATCCGGTGCTGATAATATAAGTCGATGTAGTCTGTGCCCAGGCGTTTCAGGCTGCCCTCCAGTGCTTTTCGAATGCTCTGCGGCCTGCTGTCCATAATCAAATGGTCTTTGCCATGAGTAACTCCGCACTTACTCGCTAAAATAACTTTATTGCGCACCGGCTTTAGAACAGCGCCCACAACCTCCTCATTATAAGCCACCGTGCCATCCGGATTGGTTCCGGTATAGCACTCGGCTGTATCAAAAAAGTTATAGCCGATTTCCAGCGCCGATTCCAACACTTTCATTCCTTCCGCTTTTGTCAGCGGTGTACCACTGGCATGGGTAATGCCCATACAGCCCAACCATACCGAAGATACCTTCATACTTTTTCCTAAATTTCTCTTCTGCATTTTATCTCCCTCCGGTTATGAAATGTTATTATGAAAGTTGGTAAAGATAGCAGGCTCTTTTTCCGGCAGCCCCAGCTTCTCTTTTCCCATTTGGATGCTTTTCATCAGAAAGGCCATGTTGCGTCCCAAAGTACGCATAGTCTGTAAGCCTTCTTTATCTTCCAGCACTTCCTCCGGCCTGCCGCCATATACCATGTTCCAATACTGGCTGCTTACAATCGGCATTCCATTCATGGTAAAATACTTGTTCAGCATATCAAAGGTGGCCGTATTTCCTCCCCGTCGGCAGGAAACTACCGCAGCTCCCACCTTCATGGTTTTGTCTGTGTTCAGCGTGCTGAAGAACAGCCGATCCAGGAAAGACACAACGCCGCCAGCCGGGGAGGCAAAGTACACCGGAGAGCCAATGACGAATGCGTCTGCCTCCGCCAATTTTGGAGCTACTTCATTCACAATATCATCAAACACACATTTCCCACTGCCAGTAGAGTGGCATTTACGGCAGGCAATGCAACCACGCACATCTTTGTTTCCAACATGGATGATTTCGGTCTCAATGCCTTCCGCTTCCAGCGTCTTTGCCAGTTCAGTCAGGGCAGTATAAGTGCATCCTTTTGCTCTTGGGCTGCCGTTCACAAGTAATGCTTTCATAAGAGATTCCTCCAACTTCTAAGATTCTTCTTGTTCTGTTTCTTCCATTTTATCACATGGTTCTCAAAACAGAAGTCTCCAGTTGTTCATCAGTTCCAACCCCAAGGTTTGCACTCGTAATAAAAGCAGCACAGCTTATTACGGGCTGTACTGCTTTTCGTTACCGGCGCGTATATCGAAGCCAGAGCGTATCTCCATCCAGAGTTTTTGCTTCCTTTAATTTGAAAACTGCCGGAGATCGGGCCGGAAGGAAATCTGCTTTTTCAAAAATAGATACTGCTCGTGTACTTCCATCCGCAACCGGAGCCATAACAATACTCAGTTCATCCAGTAAATCCTCCTGTACGAATGACCAGTTCATCAATCCACCACCAGCAATCATCAGCCGTTCAATAGAAAAGAGACGGTAAAGTTTTTCCAAAAGAATCCAACAGTCAAGAGTATCCTTGCCAGCAAAAATATAGGAAATTTCTTTTTTACGAAGATACGCAAGATAATCTATATGTACTGCTTCGGTCAACACCTCCACAATATGGGCTTTGGCACGCCCCTTTTTTTCAATAGAATTACAAGGGAAAGCTAGAGATCCCTTTGGATCGACTGAAATCACATAGTTTTCTGCATCTGATACAGCTATAAAATCTTCCTTCGGATAATCCGAGTTACTCACTTCCACTTGTCCGACATACCCTTTTGAATAACTGCCTGCCATAGTTGTGGTTCCATAAAGAGTTGCCTGACAACGAAATACTCCTCTTAAATTTCCATACGCAGTTAGTGCCGGAGCGCACTCCGGTGCGCTCATATAGGCTCCGTCAATCTTCCCATCCAATGAGGTCAGCATATGACATATAACATACGGTCTATTCATGACGCATCACCTCCATTCCAGAAGAACCGTAATCCATTATAGGTATATTCATCCGAAGCGAATCCATCATGTGCATATCCTTCTCGTTCCAAGAAGGATAGATTTCCATCTGCCTCATTGTTTGCGAAACGGAAAATACCGCTGTCGCCTTCTGCCAGTGCGTAAATCCCGTTCTTAAATCCCGAATAGGCGAAATCGTCTGTCCCGGAAGCAGAAAAGATAAAGAAATCGTTCCACTCATACCCCGAATTCATCACAGCATTTTCGTATGTTTCCACGCTTGCGGCAGGGCCGCCACTCATGGGCATGAAGTAACGAAAATAGCCAAGACCATACCGGAAAGTACACCATGTATTTACAGAACCCATAGAGAAACCACCAAATCCACGGTGATCACGGGAAGCAATCAAACCATCCGATGTGGTATCTTCTGCATAAGTGCTGTATTTGCTCTCCACCGCAGGAACGAGGTCATTCAGCAGTTCGTTATGAAATTGATCGGTTAATTGCAGCGCAAGGCTGTAATTCCCGCTGTCCTCACCGCTGGTATTGTTGTAAGTAGGCAGGACAATGATGAGCGGCTGTATTTTGCCGTCCTCGATGGCATGATCGATTACATATTTGAAGGAATGGGGGGCCTCATCGGTTCACATAAGGCTTGTTTCATTTGACCAGCCACCGTGGCTCAAATAAAACACATTATACTTTTGTTCCTCAGAATAGCCGTAGGGGAGATATACCCAGGCTTCTTTTGTCAGTTCCTGTGCATGATCATCATAGGAGAAGGACTCCCACGTCTGATAGGTCAGCTTTTCCAAAGTTCTCGGATACTCTGGCGGACTTCTGTATCCATCCGGAATGTATTCCAGTTCATCTGAAATGGTTCCGCTTAAATTGTTTCTCTGCTCGTCATCCACCGTATCAATTTCTGTCTGTGTGTTCTCTGTCACTGTTTGCTCCTGCTCTATATTTTCTGTTTGTGACAGCTGCTGCTCCATGCTGTTTCCGCAGGCGGTCATGCCAAGGAGTAACAGAGCAGCCATCACAATAAATACTGTTTTTCTCATAGGTACCCGTTCCTATTCTTCGCCATATACTTCCCGAATCAGCGGAAACGTACTCCACGCCTTCGGCCATCCGCAGTAAAATGCCAGTTGCGTGACAATTTCCACTGCTTCTTCCTTCGTGATCCCATGCTCTTTACCAAGCGCCAGATGAGATTTCAGTTGTGGGTATAAGCCTGCTGAAAACAAGGCTGCTATTGTGACCATGCTCCGATCTCTTGCGGAAAGCTGTTCCTCTCTCGACCAGACTTCTCCAAACAGAACATCATCGTTCAGCTCTGCAAATTTCGGAGCCAGCGCCCCTAATTTATCCCTTCCTGCTGTCTGCTTCTTTGCCATCTTTACCATCCTTTCTATTGGAGCTTCTCCAAATTTTACAATTTACTGTACTCATTTTCATCTACTGCTTCGCACCACTCCGTCGAGGTTTCTTCTCCCGGAACCTCGACTGCCAGATGCTGAAATGCCGAATCGGGGGCTGCCCCATGCCAGTGCTTCACCTCTGCCGAAATATTTACAACATCTCCCGGACGAAGCTCTCTGGGTACTTCTCCCCATGCCTGATAGTAACCACGGCCTGAAGTGACTAACAAAATCTGACCGCCACCCTTTTTTGCGTGATGGATATGCCAGTGATTTCGGCAGCCCGCCTCAAAGGTAACATTTCCAATCACAACCTGTTGCGTTGAAATCATGTTCAAATAGCTCTTTCCATCGAAGTGCTGCGCAAAAGCAGAATTTTCGTCCCCGATAGGAAAAATGCTTGTATTCTCTAACTCACACATATCATGTATTTCTTTCATAGACCGCATCTCCTTTACAAACCTAAGCCTTCCACCCAGGCAACAATATCATCCTCAGAAGCACCGGAACGGAAACGCTGGCCTTCCTGCCAGTCACCGGTTCCTGCCATTTCTGCAAGCAGTTCGCCGCTTTGTCCCATACCGGAACTTGCAGATGTAGCAAACGGAATGACTGTTTTACCGGTAAAATCATTGGTCTCGATAAATTCATCAACTGGCCATGCGGCGATACCCCACCAGATTGGGTAGCCGATGAATACCGTATCGTATTCACTCCAGTTATCGACTGTTGCGGATACAAGCTCCACATCTCTTTCGTCCTCATTTTCATGCTCTCTGGTTACTCGGCTATCATCGTTTGTCCAGTTCAAGTCATCGTTGCTGTACGGCTCCACGGGTTCCAGTTCAAACAAATCGGCTCCCAGGGTTTTTGCGATTACGTTTGACACATTCTCGGTATTTCCAGATGCGGAGTAATAAACAACCAGTGTCTTTCCACCAGTGCTTTCCGTATCCGCAGCTTCTGTTTCAGAAGTATCTGTGGTCGGATGTTCCGTAGTTTCCGGCTCTGAAGTAGCTGCGCTCGGTGTTTCGGTAATGGACGGTTCCGTGTTATTGGTGTTGTTATTGCCGCAAGCGGCAAGACCAAGTACGAGTATAAAGCTCAAGAATAAAGTGGTTAATTTTTTCATAGTAGGTAATCTACTTTCAAAATCTGTTTATTTTGTATATCCTGAAGTTTCCAACCATGCAATGATGTCCGGTTCCGCATCCTGTACGGTATTTCTGGATACAGTAAAACCTTCTCGATCAGTTGTTGCGCCCGGTTCCAGTTCCGCAATCGTATTGATGGTATTTGAGAAACCACTTCCTCCATGGGTATTGGCGGTCAATTTTTTCATTCTTGTCAGCTCCTTTCGTACTTAAAAGCATTCTTTGAAGATCGCATAGATTTCTTCATGGGTCATTTTTTTGTAGCTGCCGGGCATGATGACACAGGAGTCTGCAATCGCTTTCAGGTCAATGTTCTCATCCACTCCCAAGTCCTGCAAAGATACCGGCAGTCCAATTTCAACGATGAAATCTTCCAGCGCCTCAATACCGGCCAGAGCGATTTCCTCATCTGTCTTTCCATCAGCAGAAACTCCCCAGACATTCAGAGCAAACTGCTTGAATTTTGCCAATCCTTCTTTGTAGATATGGCGGTAATACACCGGATGCAGTACGGCCAGCCCTGCACCATGGTTGCAGTCCGTATATGCCCCAAGCTGATGTTCCATCTGGTGGCATTCAAAATCCATCCGTTTTCCCAGCTTGATGATACGGTTTTCACCCATAGTCGATTCCCACATCAGATTACTTCTCGCTGTGTAATCCTCCGGATTCTTAATAGCTGCCCGCAGATCGCGGATTACGCCACGCATCAATGCTTCGGAAATATCATCGGACACATTGGCTGCATCCGGATCGCTGAAATAAGTCTCCATGATATGGGAAAGAATATCGAAACCTCCAGATGCCATCTGGAATTCCGGTACACTGTAAGTGTAGGTAGGATCAAGCAAGGCAAACAGGGGATTGCACTGCGGGTAGTCCCGTCCGGTCTTTATTTTCAATTCCTCATTGGTAATGACCGCACCGCCATTACACTCGCTGCCAGTACCTGCCACGGTAACGATCACCCCAAGGGGAAGCGGCTCAAAGTCAAAACTACCCGCTCTTTCCCAGAAATCTTTCCAAACATCTCCCTTATATCTGGCCGCAATGGAAATTGCTTTGCAGCAATCCATCACACTGCCGCCGCCTACGCCCAGCAACAAACCTACATTGTTTTCTCTTGCCAGCTTTGTGCCTTCCAGCACCTTTGCGTAAGTAGGATTTGCCATGATTCCCGGAAACTCGATCACCGTCTTTCCTGCGGCAGTGAGGATAGACATTACTTCCTCATACACTCCGTTTTTCTTAATGGAACCGCCGCCATAGCAGAGCATCACAGTATCGCCATATTGCTTTGTCAGGCACGCCAGATATTCCTTGACACAGCCTTTTCCAAAATAGACCTTCGTTGCGTTTTCAAAAATAAAGTTGTTCATTTTGATTCCTCCTGTATTATTTCATTTGCTTTTCCCAGAAAGCAATCGCTTCCTCTACCCAGCCATCGGCCACCGTATCGGTTCCAATTCCAAAACCGTGACTAAGCCCCGGATAATGATGAAACTCTGTGTCAATACCAAGCTTCGCCATGCGGTTAAGCCGCTACTCCATCGTTCGCCAGTTAGCAATGCCATCATTTTCTCCTACACAGGCAAAGGTGGGCGGATCGTACTCCGTATAGTCACTATGGCCGGTGTACTGCATGATCACCGCTCCAGGCTGAGGTAGTTCAGCCCCACCGAAATCTGCCGGACCATAAGAACCGAGCCATGCCGCCATTCTTGCTCCAGCAGAGCCGCCCCACAAAGAGTAGCTGTCTGTATCTACTTCCAGTTCCTCTGCGTTTTCAAAAACAAAGCTGATTGCCCTTGCCAAATCCTCACAAGCAGTCTGTGCGCCGGGACGGTAAATCAAAGCGAAAGCATTATAACCTTGCTTCGATAATTCCTCATCTCTTCTATGGGAGTATCCACGATATAATCGCTTGTTTTTGTTTCCTGCATTGATGCGCCCCCTTCCAGTCTTGATTTGCTAGTGGCATCAGAAGCTGCACTCGTTTCCGGAGCTGTATCCAAATTCCCACTGCAACCTGCAAGGCAAATCAGCAAACAAGTAACCTCTGTCATCCATACAGCCCTTTTCAAGCATTCCACCATCCTTTCCGTTTGTTCTGGTTATAGTATAAAGAAAACGAGACCTCATAAGAAGTCTCGTTTCGTTCATCAGATATTACCCGAAGGTTTTAAGTCTTATTTAGAAGCTGCGGCTTTTGCCGCTGCCAAAAAACGCACCACAGTCTTTGACGGCTGTGGTGAATGAAGCAATCCATACGGAATGTAATGCTCCCATTCCACCGGAATCACCTTTAGCAAAGGATGCACATTGGCCCATCCTGGAATCGCCATCAGAATATCATTGCCATTCTCGCAACGGTTAAAAATATTTACATCATAAAAATCAAAATCAATAATATGAATCTGGGAATGGTTCTTCCACAGATCGTCCCGAAGCTTATCCACATAACGGCTCCACCCCCGGTGCATGAGGAAAAGATTTTCCCCATACAGATCTTCTATCTTTAATTTATCCTTTGCCGCCAATGGGTGATGCACTGACACCGCACAGCAAAGCGGTTCACGGGATAATTCCAGCCCGGCGCAGCTACGCAGATCCAGCATTGTCTCGTCAAAAATCCCACCGACCACATCTATGTTTTTGCCCAGGTTTCTTAAAATTTCTCTGGCATTTTCCGGTGTATTCTCAAAGGGAATGATCTGGAATTTAATATCTGGGCATTGCTCCTGTATCTTCGGCCATAGCTGCATCAGAAGCTGTGCCGGTGTAATCGGAGAAGTTCCGATCCGAATCACATTGCTATCTTCCTGCATCGCATTTTTAGCCCGTGTCACGGAGTCCTTGCAATACTGGATAATATACTTGGAATCTTGGTATAAGGACTTTCCGGCTTTTGTCAGATGCAGTCCCCGATGCGTTCTCTCAAACAATTTCAACCCCAAAGATTCTTCCAGGAGGTTAATCTGCTTAATCACCGCAGTAGAAGTTATGTGAGATTCTTCCGCTGCTTTATTAAAACTGCCTGCGTCTGCCACACGCAAGAATGTTTCCAGTTGAGGATTATACACGTTGCCACACCACCTTTCCTGTCATTTATTCCCTGGCAGCCTTTACTGCCGCCGAGATGAATCTTTTAACCAGCTCCGCTGGAGCCTGATTATGAAGCAATCCATAAGAAATGCTGTACTCCCATTCCACGGGTATTACCTTTAACAAAGGATGCACGTTGGCCATCCTGGAATCGCCATCAGCACATGATTGCTATTTTCACAATGATTAAAAATCTCTGTATTATAAAAATCAAAATCCTCTAGTATGATTTGGGGATGATTTTTCCAGATTTCATCACGGAGCTTATCCACCTGAATGCTCCATCCCCGCCGCATCAACATAAAATGCTCTCCATGCAAATCCGCCTAATCCAAACAGTGCTTCATCAAAAATACATCCGCACACATCAATTTCTTTTCCAAAATTAAGAAGTATATTTTTGGCTCGCTCCTGCGTGTTCTCAAAGGGAACAATCTGAAATTTGATATCCGAGAGCCAATGAGAACAGGAAAAAAGCCATTTTACCTGTCCCCCTGGTTCTCTCGGTATACAAGACCATCATCCATCATCTGCCTTAAACTGTCCGTCAATACCTTCTGAGATATACCTTCCAAATCTCGCTGCAGCTCATTAAATCTCCATGACCGCATTCTTAAGTTTCGTATAATAAGAAGTTTCCATTTGCCACCTACAAGTGACACTGCTGTGGCCACTGGGCAAACAGGAAGCTCATCTTTTGTCTTCATATGCATTTACCTCCAAGCAAATTATAACACATTCTTTTTTGAATGTATAGTTACAAAAAAGTGCGTACTTACATTTGAATGCGTAACATAGTATTATATGGCTGTAAGAACAAACACTAAGAAAAATGGAGGTATATACCATGACAAACTATGCAAAAACAAATATCGGAAATGAAGGTCGAGTTGAACTTCACGAAACCCTTTCTCTCACAGGCGCTGAAATAAGTATTAATACTCTTCCTGCAGGAGCTAATGTTCCTTTCGTACATTCTCATAAAACAAACGAAGAAGTTTACGGTATCCTTTCTGGCAAGGGAAAAGTTATTATTGACGGAGAGGAAATTACTCTCGCTGCTGGTGATTGGATCAGAATTTCTCCTTCCGCAAAGCGTCAGTTCTTTGCCGCTGAGGATGTTGGAATTTCATTTGTCTGTGTTCAGACTAAGGAAAACTCTCTGGAAAAATTTACAGCAAATGATGCAGTAGTATATTAATCTTATTTCTTCCTTATTTTGTTTTGTAAAGATATATTTCCAGCAAAATTTAGTTCAAATCAGTTTAGTCTACCCTTTTCTGCTGCAACTTTGATGCTATAAACATCCGCAATTCGTGCAGGATAAGTTTCAAGGATTTCAGCTTGGAACACCTAATTCGCTTCGTTGGAAAAACCTTCAATCTGAATACAATTATTCTTGAAAACTAATCGGCCAGTTTCTACCAATTCATCAGTATTATATTTCGTTTTATCTACATAGAGGTATCCGTCAGCTTCATTCAATCTGAGGGTAAAATCGAAATATCCTCGACCAGACAGCTCATAGCTTGATCCCTTTGCATAGTCATATATGATTATGCGACTATCAATGATGCCGGAACCAAAGGTATATGTAGCACAGATTTCTGGATAGTCATCACCGGTAAGATCTGCAAAGTACGCATTCCAAATCGGCATTCCGGTAATCAAAATTGTATGGTCGGTAAGTTCTGAGGTGTCAAAGGGTTTTGACGCAATTATCTGTGCCTGGTTGTAGCTGAAAGTAACATCTGGATATATTGGAAGATTTATAGTTGATTCATCATCCATGGCAGAGGGGTTCTCTGTGTAATCAAACCACTTTATTACGGAATTTATCTCATCCACAATACGCACTTCTACATTTTCTACTTCAACATAAACAATAATGTCCTCATTGGTGGGGTTCTGCATATTCACACCAATCTTAAACCACGTATCATTTTCTGCATCAAATTCCACAGACATACCATGCGTAAGATAAGTGGCTGTGTATCCGGTTTCTGCTGTTTTATTAACGGGGAACAAAAGAACTTCTGTATCACCCAATCCATCACCAGACCATATTTTGATTGAATTTCTGACTGTGCTGACTTCCTCCTCCGTATATACAAATTCCTCTTGACTTCCTGCGGGAACAACAATTCGCAATGTATAGCGGTCTTGTTTAGGATTCGTCAGGAAGCAGGCCGCAACGCCCACGCAAATAATGACTGCAATAATAATAACCCAGAACGCAGGCTTCTTATAATTCATCACAGACTTCACACGCTCCTTAACACTAACCTCACCAAAAGCGAGTGGACAAGCAGCAATCATACGACGATTTACGCTGCAGGCCACAAGTGCCTGTGTATAATCGCCTCTCTGCTCGTTGCCAAGCTCCTTGATGACCTTTTCATCACAAGCAAGCTCGATGTCACGGCACAGCAGAACATAAGCCAGCCACATCAGAGGATTGAACCAATGGATCATCAGCAAAAGGAAACCAAGGGGTTTCCACCAATGGTCTTTACGACAAATGTGCGCCTGCTCATGGGCAACAACGTATTCCAGATACTGACCGTTCATTTTGAACGGGAGATAGATTCTTGGTTTAATGATGCCAAGCACAAACGGAAAGCTTACATTCTCACTCTGGAAAATGTTGTCCTTGTAGCGAACAGCAGTATCAACTTTGCGGCGCAAACGCCAATAGCTGATAGCCGTATATAGCGCAAGTGCAATCATGCCGAAAATCCAGATGTATTCATAGATACCAATAGTGATTTGCAGCAGATTTACACTGGCACCAGCCATCGGCGTATTGGACTGGCTGATGATGGGATTAACTGCGTTGTTTATTGCACTTATTCCGCTATTGATGGTAGGGGTGGTATCCATGCCTATGTTCAGTGGAATGGTTTCGGCACTTGGAATTAGGCTCAATGTGCTTTCAAAAGAGAATGGGCAAATCAATCTGATGGCTACAATGCCCCACAGCAGAACATTGATCCATTTGGGAGCTTTCTTCAGAACGAATCTGAGAATCAGCACAGCCAATACAAGCCAGCTTGCCGATATGCTCATGTTGATGATCTTCAAAAAAAGTTCGTTCATTGCGAACCTCCTTTCCTGATGCAGTCAATCATACGCTGCACTTCATCGAGTTCATCTTCGGACATATCCTGATGCTTCGTAAAAGCAGCGATGAATGCGGGCAAAGAACCCTTAAATTTTTTCTCAACCAGTTCGTCAATTTCATACGCCTGTGCTTCATCTTTAGAAACGAGAGATGTAATGACGCTGTTATCATTCTTTAATACGCCACGCTCTCCAAGGCGCTTGATAACAGTATAAGTGGTGGTTCGCTTCCAACCAAGTTGTTCCTGGCAGAGCTTTACAAGCTGGGCAGCAGTAACCGGCTCATACTCCCACATAATCAAACAAAAACGATATTCGCTTTCGTGAATCTTCGGAAAATCCATATTCATAGCCTCCTTGTCTACGCCATTAGACTCTATGTATAGTCTACTATATTAGACAAGCAAAATCAATAGAGTTCATAGAAAAGATACAAAAATGCCCGCAGGATCTCTCCCACGGGCAAATCGTTAGTTAGCTATCAAGCAGTTCCTCTATATCAAGTGCATCGGCAAGCATTCTGCTCTGTATATCAATTATTTTTTCTAATGCCTGCAAACGCTTTTCATTGATAGCATAGCCTTGTTTAAGAACATTATTTGCCCATTTTCTAAAAGCTATACCTCTTTTAGAATTAACTCGATATCCAACGGATAAAATCATATCCAGGTTATATATATTCGGTTTTCTTCCTACCGAACTTTTGTCGGAAAAACCGACAGAAGTCTCATCTAATTCTCCTGAAGCAAGAATATTGGTGATATGTTCACTTACTGTAGCATGTTTAACATCAAACAATATGTACTGGTCAAGCTTTTTTGTAACACTTTGTTCGATAAATACCTATTTGTAACGAGCCTCCATTGGTGTTAAATAATTATTGTGTGAATGAGGGCGAACATAGTTGTACCAATTTATGTATTTAGTAGTGAGTTCATCCATCATCTCTACATTTGAAAATGAAGTTACGTTATAAAAATTGCTTTTGAAAGTATTATAAAATCTTTCCCTATAACATCCCATGCATACTAAGAAGAGTGCTCATTGTTTCTGCTGATTCGCACATACCACGTTTCAACCATTCTTCAATCCAGCCGAGGATACCGTTGGCAACAAAGACAACGGTGTAGGCGGTCATATTATCCATTGTTTCAGAAGGTCCCCAAAGGGTAAGATAGCTTTCTTTGAATAAATGGAATAATCCACGCTTTTGGATTAACATCATCGTATCACCATGTTGTTTTAGATGCATAAAAAGATGCCCGAATAATTCTGCATTCGAGTCAGAGTTTTTTTGTTTCCATTCATTATCCCATTCGGATAGCAGCTGATAGAGATATTTTTTTATAATATCTTCTTTGTCAGCATAGTTCCTATAGAAGGAGTTGCGGCTTACCTGAGCTTTTTTTGTTATTTCCCCAATATTGATATCGGACAATTCTTTCTCCTTCAGTAATTCCAATAATGTAGTTGTAATTTGTTGTTTCACATAAGTGTTCTTATCTTGATTATTCATGATGGTACAAATCTCCCTGTTTTGTGCCATTTTTTTGAATGGCTTGATTTTAGCAAAAATTGATGATACATTTGTTACAACATAGATGGTACAAAAGTTCCATCAAAATGTCAAGGAGGAAGCATGAAAAAAGTACTTAAAATGATAGGAAAAATATTAGGAATCATTCTTTTAGTGATACTTGTGATTGGAATTATCGTTTATGCATTTGTATTGCAATATCCAAAGTTAAAGGATGATCCCAAAATTGGAAAATGGTATCGCGTGACAACTAGTGAAATGAAAACTTCAGAAGGTGACAAGTATCGTGCTTTATTCAAAAAAGGAAGTGAGAATAAAGTTCTCATCTATTTTGCCGGCGGTGGGGTGAGTTGCAATGAAGATATGGCAAGGGAGGATACTTACAATACAAAGGAAGTTGCCATTGATATGCTTGCAAATCTGACTATGAATATGGGTGGAATTGCATCTGATGTAGAAGAAAGTCCTTTTGAAGACTGGAGCATTATTCTTTTCCCTTACGCAACCGGAGATTTTCATGCCGGTACCGGAGAATTTCATTATACGGATACCGATGGAAAGGAAAAGATTTTGTATCATAATGGTTATGTGAATTATACAGAGACCATGAAAAAAGTGATGGAACAGGCAGGGATTAATGATGCAGATACCGTTCTTGTGACAGGGTACAGTGCTGGAGGATTTGGTGCTGCCCTGCTGGCTGATGATGTGTTTACAAATTATTTCCCAGATGCAAAAAGCAAAAATGTGCTTGTAGATGCATCCTTACTTCTGAATAATGACTGGCATAGTATTGCAACCGATGTCTGGCAGACACCAAAGGAGATATCCAACAAACTGGTAAGTAACAATCTTACTTTAGACTGCTTTGCTTCATTACATAAAAAGTATGGAGACGATATCCATCTTCTTTTTGACTGTTCAACCAGAGATGGTGATTTGGCAAAGGTGCAGAATTATTTTGATGATGGAATTATGGATGTGGATGAAAAGCAGGCGGATGAGTTCCAACAGATACTAAAAGAGGCAATACCTGAGTTTAAAGAAGCTGGAGTAAGCCTGTTTATCTGGGATGGAGTACCGTGGTATGATGATCCGAGAAATATGACAGCACATACAATCATTGCAACCCCGGCAGTATGGATACCATTTGAAGAACAAAAAAAATCTGTTGCAGAATGGCTGACAGATGCAATTGAGGGGAAAATGTCTGATTATGGAGTTGAACTGATTGATAAAAAATATGATTAGTACGAGAAGGAGAAAGAGATGTCACTTACAACAAAACAAGTAATACTTATTGCGATTATTGTTATTGTAGCATTCATTTTAGGAAGATTAGCAGTTAGAGCATTTATGAATTTCCTCTTGGGAGGAACCTTGTTTGGAGGGAATATTTTATGATGGAAATAAGTAAAGAAAAGAAGGAGAAAAAGAAAAGAATTGTGCCAATTTGGGTTTGTATTCTGATATTTATAGGTGCTTTTTTTGCTGGGATGATTTCAAAGGTTGCTATCAAGCCTGCATGGAGCACAAAGTACACAGCTACCTGGTCTGAAGAACTTGGAACAAAGATTACAGATATTTCCTATGGAGATGAAGAGGCTAACAAATTTGATCTTTATTTGCCGAAAGATTCGACAAAGGATACCTATGGATTGGTTATTTATTTGCATGCAGGTGGTTTTACATCCGGAGATAAGACAGACGATGAAAATATGCTTGCATGGCTTTGCAGTAAAGGATATGTTGCAGCCGGTATCAATTATACCCTCCGCACCGATACAAACAATGCAAGTGTATTGTTACAGTCCAACGAGATTAAGGAAGCTATTCCTATAGTAGTTGAGGAAGCGAAAAATCGGGGTTATAACATTGATAAAATGACCGTAGCCGGCGGTTCTGCTGGACATGCTTTGGCAATGATTTATGCATACAGAGATGCGCAGGATGCTCCGGTACCGGTTGTATTTACTTTTGGAGCTGTAGGCCCATCTTGTTTCTATGTTGAAGATTGGGGTGTTTATGGACTTGATCAAAATACGGAAGAATCAAGAATTGCAGCAGCAAATCTGTTCAGTGTTATGGGTGGTGTAGAGATTACTCCGGAGGAGATACAGAACGGAAGTTATACAGAAAAAATGAAACCAATATCCGCAGCAGAATGGGTGAGTGAGAATCCAATCCCAACAGTAGTTGCATATGGTACGTGCGATAAAGTTCAGCCATTCCTGGCATCATTAAGATTGAAGGAAGCATTAGAAGACAATGGTTTAGATTATAAATATTATGAGCTGCCACATTCAGGACATGGGCTTCAGAATGATGATAGGATTTCGGAACAATGGATGGAATCAATTGATGAATATTTGAATAAGTATATGCCGGTGAATTGATATGAAAAAGAAAGATATCATATTTTTGTTTGTGATAGTAATTATCGCCATTATATTAGGAGCAGTATGTGGCAAATTATTATTGGATAATATCATATGAAAAAGAAAACCAAAATCTTAATATATGTCATTACATTTATTGTCGTATTTCTAATCAGTGCCCTAATAAGGATTATGTTATTAGGGAGTGCTCCGGAAAGACTGATAAAAGTGGAATGGGACGAAAGTGTAGGTGAGATATATAGTAATCTTGATTATGAGAATGACAACGTGAATCAGTATGACCTGTATATTCCGTCAGGCTTAGATAAGTCAGAAAACCAGTATTTGATTCTGTTCATTCATGGTGGCAGTTTCAATTCCGGTTCCAAAGAAGACGGAGAAAGCTGGTGTAAATATTACGCTACAAAAGGGTACATTACAGCTTCTGTTGATTATACGTTGCAGAATCAGGGCAAGGACGCATCAATCTATTTAATGAATGAAGAAATTGAAAATGCAGTAAAGGCAATAAAGCAGAAAACAAAGGAATTGGGATATCATATTGCAGGAATGGCACCTTGCGGAGTGTCTGCGGGTGGAACGCTGGCGATGAATCTTGCATATAATGGTAATTCTGCGATTCCTGTCAAGTTCGTTTTTCAGTTGGCTGCGCCTACATACTTTGCCCCATCTGAATGGTCATTACTTATGAAGGTTGACCGATTGGATTCAGAAGAGGAATTTTGCAAAATGATGACGGGAAAAGAGTTGGAGGACTATGATACAGAAATTCGGAATATTTCCCCGGCGTGTATTGTAAATGAGGATTCCGTTCCATCGTTAATTGGATATGGACTTATCGACCATTGTGTGCCATTAAGCCAAAAGTATTATTTGATGGAGGCATATGATAGGGACAATGTCATGTATGACTACATTGAATTTCCAAAGTCAAATCATGGCATGTATAACGACTTGGACAAGCTGCAGGAGTTTTTGGACAAATCCCTTGAGTATGCAAAAGTATATTTTACAGATTGATTTCATGATTAGTTTTTCTATTGCTAATGTATTATTTTCATGATTTCAATTATGTGAAGAAGAGACGGTATCACCGATTTACCCACATTTGCATCGTTCCATCAAGATACAATCTTGCATATTCAAGTGGTTCATCAATAGCAAGTGCATTTAATGCACAATCTGATCCATTGTCAGAGAAAGAGCCGTACACAAATAAATCTGCAAAATTAATGTCTATATCAATTTTGCAAACTCAAACGTACAACCTTTTTACTCGTGGTCTTCGACTTTTGCATAGGAACACACATAGTAAAAGGCATTCAATGACTTTTTGGTAATGCCAGATAAAAAGTGTCGATACAAAAAACGAATGGAATGAGCTGATTCCAAAGCCAGTATAGAAAGTATAAGTAGGAACAATGTTTCAGCACTTGGCGATGAAAAAGTTTCAAAATATGCTGAAAAATATTTATAAAGTCTACCAATCAATGTCTTTTTGTTGTATAATGAGTTTGTCGTACAGGATCACTTTCTTAATGTTTTGTAGCAAATCCATTATACATCAGAAAGTCCTGTACGATTATTTTTTTTTGAAAAAGTTGTAAAGTGGTGTTATATTTTTTTATTTTAGAATGGAGGTTATTATGGCAGATTTTATTTTACTTGATGAAGATTTCTCTGATTTTCCTATTGGTGAATTTCCTTATGATAAGAATCATTC
>ERZ825896.2162-NODE-2162-length-19472-cov-5.684555_pt1 | contig 19472 bp, 18 predicted proteins | sample MGYA00519858_ERZ825896 | MGnify/ENA primary metagenome ERZ825896 (study PRJEB31778, sample SAMEA3449214) | human gut metagenome | biome: human gut; feature: human-associated habitat; material: faeces | place: United Kingdom | collected 2010/2012 ...
TTTCTACTGTATTAAAGTCGCTGTCAGCGGTATTTACCCCTACAGGGACGCGACCGCCTCCCCACGCTGCCCATGTGCCGCCATAAAGTGTGCCGGGGTTTGTAGAAACTGTTGTTTCAAACAGACTGCCTATTGGGTGCGCAGCAAGAAACATCACGCTTTGCGGTGGAGTCTGCTCCAACTCTCCATTTGAGTTTATGCTTGCTATGCCGTTAGGCTGCCCCTTTATCGCATTGACTGTTTCGGTAGCAGTTTCCCTTGCAATATCTTCTGATGATGAGGCGGCATCTTCTGCTTTTTTTACTGCTTCATCAATCTCTTTGTTGAAAGACACCATAGCTGTATCAAAATTTTGATTGATTTCACTTATAGCTTGCGCTCCATCTTGCCTTACATCAGTTACCGCCTGAGCACCATCTGTTCTTATCTGATGTATTAAAGCTTCTGCATTTTGCTTTAAAACATCTATCTCTTGCTCTTTTTCTTTTAAGAACTGCTCTATGTGCTCTAAAGAGCCGTCAACTTTGCTTAGAGCCTCTATTAGAGCGGTAAACTCATTTGTGCTTTCTATAGCTTCATCTGCATTAGCAGTCCTCTTTATTTTTAGACAGATACCCGTTATTTTTAGTCGAGTTTTATCGCTTCCGATAATATGTATTTCAAAGTCTTTTATCGTACCTGCAACGATACTCATCTGAGATGTCAAAGAAACATTTATTCTCCCGTTAGGCGCATCTACCACACTACAAGAATTAAAAATAATTTTTCCATCAGGCTTTGTCATGTACACCATAACCGTTTTTCCCGTAAGATTGAAAAAACCGCATTTATCCGTAATCGTAATTTCCAAAAAGCGGCTGTTAATTTCACCTTGTAGGGCGGTTACGATGGTTTCTGGCATCTGATGCCAAACATCTAAAGTTATATTGTATTTGGTCACTGTCTCACCTTCTTTTCTTTTTTTATTTCAAGCGGTTTTTGCTTAGTAGCCACTAACTTTCTCTTTTCTTTTAAAGAGTTTACATATTGTCTCTTTTCCTCAATAGATAATGTATCTTGATATAAATTGTTATTAATTGCGCGTGTTTTTCTTATCTTTACCCCTTGCAATTCCTTCACTTGTGCTGATAGTTCTTGCACAGCTTTTATAAGATATGGAACAAGATCAATGGTTTTTAAGCTGTAATGTCCGTCATCAGCATTAATATCCACTAGTGAAGGTTCCACTTGCTCTACCTGCTGTGCTATCAAGCCTATTTTTTGATGTTCTCCACTTTCAATCCAGTCAAACTTTTTGCACTCAAGTGCATTGATAACATTAAGTCCATAGACATCAGTATTTCGTATATTCGTTTTCAGTCGAACATCTGATTGGTTTAGTATTGAGTATCCGTGCATGTCTAAATTGCGATAATAATTGATATTTCCATCTGCATTAAACCGCACTATAGTATCATCTGTACCACCTGTTTTTTTGCAAATCGCAAAACTATTAGTAGTACGAATTCCTCCACCATTACTGTAAGACACTGTTTCCGTGGTTCCAGCTTTATCCAATACAAAGTAATACGAATTACTATAAAGATTACACCCGAGTTGAAGCCCAGGAGAATACCCTATATCTCCGCGTGGTGTATAAATAAATTGAACCGTATATTCGCTGGCTCCGGCTTCACGATATCCCCATGTCAGATAGTCACCTTCGGTCTCAAGATTAAAAGCGATACCCTTTTTACTTGGGTCAGGCTTCCATTGAGATCGTCCCATATAACCAATATATCTATCTCCATCATAGAAACCTTGCCCACTTGAGTTTAATACCATCAGCTTATTATTACTTGCATCAAAAACTGTCATATTTGCGCCATCTAAGTTGAAAATTAATCGCCCGTTTCTACTGATAAGCGAACCGGATTTCACGATTCCTGCACTTAAACTTCCTGTTGTGATGAAGTCAGCACAAATTTGTCCATCTGCTGTAATTGCAGCTTGTCCATACGGTCCGTTATATCCGTACTTAGAGTGAGCCAATCCCGCTAGATTCCAACGCCAAATATTACGAGCTGTTAAAATACTATCTTTATCCATTATTAATATTTCCCTAGGCTTTTCTTTGGGATTTAAAACTACATTTCCGCCCGTCTGCCCTGTTATAGCATCTGTTACACGGTCAAACTCTTGTTTCAATTCCGATGTTTCTGTTTTCACTTTATCAACAATTGGTTTGCTTGAGTTGCTATTTGATGCCCCTATTATAGGAAGGACACTACCCAGTGTAATATTAATATATCGTTGTGAAATCGCATCATACTGATATGATACTACTCTTGATGTTAAGTTAATATTCAGTTTTGGGTGATAAACTGTGACAGTATCACCTAAATACACACTTTCCAAAACCTCTACATCTTTATATTCTTCGGTGTTTTGTAGTGCAATAAAATCCACTTGTCCGCTTACAGTTGGTTTATCTAACCCATTGTCATACTCTGCCTTTGCTGCATTTCTTAGCATACTATACGCTTGTTCTTGCGTTACATCATCAGATATACTAATATCCGTATAGTGAATTCGTTTGGTTCTCACATTTGCATAGTTACCAATTAGAGGGCTGTCAATGTACTTCTCAGGTAACTTTAACACACTGTTACTTTCCTTTACACCTGTAGGCATGATTCGTGTGATAACTTCACTCATATCTATTGTTAGGTCAAGACCTGTTAAGTTCTTGCCATAGCGGATTGTAACACCTCTGTCAGAACCCACTCGAGACCACACATTTACCATATAGTATGACCGTTCTAATTCTCCACCCCAGCGGTTTATAAAGGAGTTGTCAGCACCAATCAATGCATTTATCGGATTAGTCATCTCATAGTAAGATGTAGCTAAATTATCTATATCGCAAGAACCTTTAAATTTTGTATCTTTCAAGATAAGACTTAGAGCCAATGACCCGTTACAATCGGTCGGTCTTGTATCTTCTATGAAGTCGGTTAGCATATCATAACTGATATGTCTTGCGTTGACTGTCTTAGTACCATTCAAAGTAGTATTGATTGAATAAACGCGAAAAATATCTGTTCCTGTTGGAACTGGAACCTTTATAATACTTTCCTCTTCCACCATAGTTTCAGATTGTGGCAAAGTTAACTGTATGCTATAGTCACCGTTCAATTCTTCTGTCACAATACATTCTAAAGGTTTTAATATACAAATACCGTTATTATTAAAGGTTGTGCATTTCTTATCATATAAATTAATCATTATACCCACCTCCAATTCGGCTCAATTGCCACTTTGGAAGCGTTTCCAGTCCATGAAATAGTATTTTCCCCTACTTTAAAAATAGGAAATTCACCATTCATATTTTGGTTCATTAAAACCGCACCGTTATATGCATTTTGCATTTCACTATCAATAACTACTTTATCTGTAATGCCCTTTAATATAATTCCTTTACCATTGATATTTAAAGTAATATCTCCTGTACCGTAAACTGTAATTTTAGGTTCACTTTCATATGTACCATAATTAAATATTTTGCTGTTATTCGTTGCAATAAAATTTTGAGGTTGTGTTTCATATCCAAATGGCTGCACTTCAAATTGAACGATAAACCTTCTCCACAGCCTGATAATCTGCGAAAATTCGATTGCATTAGCCACTCTCGCTTTATATTTTCTATGCAACTCATCACTTAAAGTAAGCCAACTTATCCCCTTAAAAACGGAACAAATTTTATCAAGTTTGCTAAGGTCAAGTGCAGTAATTTCAACTGACTGTGTATATGGCTCAAAAGTACCGTCTGTTTCCGTAAGTACTCCATGTCTACCTGATACAGCTGTTGTTGTATATCTTTGTTGCGGGCTTACTTTTGGTGGCAGCATTTCAATATGAAGATTCAAATCTCTGGAATCAACTCCGTTAAAAATAATATAATAGCTCATTAAGTTAACCCCCTCGCCAGATTCGCATTGCGTGCATAAAAGTCAAGTTCTTGAGCGAAAGATTGTACATCGCCAGGGCGATTATTGACAAATTTATCAATTTGGATAACAAAAGTAGGAGATATTTGAGTTGGTGGAACCGTTTGAGTATTAACCGATTTCGGAATATCAACAGAAAGTTTAAGAGTTTTATCAAGATTGTTTACTCGATTCAGACCAGCTTGAACATGTCCTATATTATCCGTAAAAGTATTCGTAGAAAAATCACCAATTGAACGCTCATATTCCAATGTCATGTTTTTAGCCATATCTGATACAGCTAATAGCGCGATTTTTGCGTTATTTTTAACGCCTAATGCAGCACCCTCCGGAATTGATTTCGCTATGTCTCTAAACACCTTGGACGGGCTGTTTACCTTGAGAGCATATTGAAATATTTCTTTAGCATTGCTCGCCATCATTCCAATCGCGTCAGTGAATTTGTATGCGTATTTTGTAACACCGCTTTCTGCACCTTCGACAATACTTTTTGCTGTTGTATTGAAATCATCAATATACTCCTTTAAGGCTTCATTTCCGTCCAATCCCAGTTCTCCTGCTTTATCAGAAAATCCGATTTTTCCGTTATCCAGTTCAATGATACCTGCATTAACCAGTGCTTGAACCGCACTAGCCATTTGTGGATTAGTACTACCGATTGCATCTAGAACAGACTGCATTGTGCTTTGCTCTGCGGCTCCGACATTAGGAGCATTATCTTTAAAAATTTTTGTTTGTAGATCAGCTAGCAATTTTGTTTGTTCTTCTACTGGAAGTTGGGAATTAGTTATGGCTGTCACAATGGCCGACATGTTACCTTCTGTAGCCAAACTTATAGGTACCTCACCATTTTTAATACCCTCTGCGCCACGTTCCATTAATGTGTTAAATGCAATTTTATAAGGTTCACCATTTTCATCTATCAGCGTAATTCTATCTACTAGACTGTTTTTTAATAAATCAAGTTCTTTTTGCGATGCTTCTTTTTGAATTCTCCATTTTTCTCGCTCAGCGTCAGTCGTAGAGTTCCTTTCTTTTTCAGCAAAATCATCTATCGTTGTTTGCTTTTCCTTTAAATTTTGTTCTACAGTTTTGTTTATTTCTTTACCGGATTCATCATAAAATTTAGACAGCTCAGCTCTAGCTCTTTTAATATCATCAACATTTCCTGATTCAACAGCTCTTTCCAGGTTAGATATTAGTGCTATATCATTTGCGTGCTTATCCCTGATTTTTTTTGATTCTTCCAGTATGTTTTCGTATCGTTCTAATGCGCTTTGCTCACCTAAAGTAACCTGTTGCCCTGATTTAATTTTATTATCATTTATAGCTTTTTGTTTATCATAATTTTCTTGTGCTACTCTTACTTGTTCGTTATCCGCATCGATTGCCGCTTGCGCGTTTTTTCTAACCTCTTCTAATGTCTCTACACTAGATACTGCTCTCTTTTTAATTATAACTTCATCCAATTTATTAGAAAGTTCATCGTATTTGGACAAAACACCATCTGTGATACCAATTTCAACTCCGGTTTTTTCCGTTAATTCATTTGCTATAAAATTAACTCTGTCTTCATATCCTTTTTTAACCCTTCCATTTGCATCAACTAAGCTGTCAAGCTCAGACTTAAGCAAAGCGATGCTATCTATTTCCCTATCATTTTCCTCTAATTGCTTTTTAGCTACCCCGATAGCTTCTTCTCTGGCTTCATTTTCTTCATTAATCCTCTTAATCATACGGTTTTGCTCTGTATCCAAATTAGCCATAAAATTTCCGAGCGTAAATATTGCAGCACCTGCACCAGCAACCAAGGCAGAGAATTTAGTAATAGGGTTAACGTCAAATAAAGAGCTTAATGCTTTTTTAGCTTTATCAACAGACTTTATTTCTTTCAGTAAATTTTTAATAGATCCTTCTGAATCTTTTATCTTTTTGGTAAAATTAGATATTTTTCCTGATATTTTATCCACAACTTTGAGTGTGCCAAATGCAGTGCCTAACCCTGTTATAAGTGGTAATAATTTTTCTACCATTTTGGCTAAAATTTCTACACTTTTAGATAGAACCGGGAATATAGTTTTTGATATCCAATCTATCACATTACCAAATGCTTCTATTGTTGGTTTTAACGAGTTAAATACATTTTTAACAGTTTCTACTATTGTCTTAAAAAATGATACTACAAAATCTCCAAATGATCTTAATGATTCTCCGAACCCACTACCGAATAAAGAACCGACAAAAGCACTGACTATATCAATTGCAGCGCCTGCGATTTCCGGTGTTGCCTGTACAAGTCCAGATGCAAGTGTTTTAACCATATCTGCTGCAGACTTTCCAATTTTGTCAGCATTATCACCGATTCCTTTTGTAAAGGATATAACCATATCTAACGCAACATCTATCATTTTGGGAGCGTTTTCAGCCGCTTTTGTTACCATATCAGAAAAAACCGAGCCAAATTCACTTATTAAGCCGGATAATCCGTCCTTTTCAAACGCTTTCGTTAGCTGTTCTACCATGCCAGTGGCTGTTTGTGTTATATCCTTTAACGGGTTATTAACACTTTCATAAAAAGCAATACCTAAAGTTTCACAGGCACCCCCAAGCTGTTCAACACTGCCTTTCAAGTTATCCTGCATAATTTTTGCAGTCCGGTCAGCCGCACCAGCACAATTATTAATTTGCTCTGTCAAACTGTTGAATTCTTCATCGCTTGCGTTAACGATTGCAAGAAGTCCTGACATTGCTTCTTTTCCTGCGATACCTGCAGCATACTCCGCTTTCTGGGCTTCAGTCAAACCGCTAAAGCTATCGCGCATTTCTACTAAGAGTTGATTAAAAGGTTTAACGTTCCCCTGAGTATCCGTAATTGATAAATTCAATTGCTGCATATAGCCAGCCATTTGATTTGTCGGTTTAGCTAAGTTGGTTAACATCGTTCTAAGAGCTGTACCTGCCTGCTCTCCTTTAATAGATCGGTTAGCCATTAAACCAATCGCTACACCAACATCCTCAACACTGTATTGCAAAGCTCCCGCTACAGGAGCAACATATTTAAACGTTTCTCCCAATGCCGCAACATTAGTATTAGATTTTGTTGCTGTTATCGCTAGCACGTCCGCAAAATGTGAAGCATCTTTTGCTTGTAATCCAAACGCTGTTAACGAATCCGTCACGATATCAGAAGTTAACGCCAATTCTTCCCCGGAAGCAGCTGCTAATGACATCACACCTGCAATACCGTCAAGCATTTCCTGCGGTTCCCAACCTGCTTGCGCCATATATTTGAAAGCTTCCGCTGATTCTGATGCTGAAAACTTTGTTTCAGCTCCCATTTCTTTAGCTTTATCTGTTAACTTTTCCATTTCTTCCGCAGTTGCCTGTGAAATAGCCTTTACCTCAGACATTCCAGCTTCAAATTCTGCGCCTACTTTGATTCCCAAGCCACCTAATGCACCTAATGCTCCACCAATTACTGCTGTGACTTTGGCAAATTTAGTGATACCCCCTCCCACTTTAGATGTTAACTTACCCCAGTCGTGGGAGGATTTTTCAGCTTTTTCCCCTGCTTCTTTTGCCGCTTTGCCTGCTTTTTTAGCATCAACCGTGAATTCTTCAAGTTCCTTCTCTGTATCATTAATAGCTTTTTTAGTTTTATTTAAATCTGTTTCAGCTCTATTAATAGAACTTTGCCAGTCTTTTATTGCGTTTTCCGCACTGTTATACCCACGTTCAGCACGTTTTAATTCGTCTTTAATTGAGGCTATTTTTTTCTCTTGTTCAGATAACTCCTCTTTTGTGGTGGATGAACTCTTTTTCATTTCTTCCATTGCCTTTTCGGCTTCACTTAAAGAGTTCTTTAACTTTTCAACATCAGTTCCGTACTTTGCGTAATTTTTTTGCGCATGTTCAAGTGCAGATTTCAACGCTTCCACTTTGCTTTTTTGAGTATCGTACTGATTTGAAAGAATTTTTAACTTGTTATTTAATAATTCGGTACTTTTTCCGTTTGCTTCAAATTCACTTTTATTTTTTTCTAAAGCTGATTTTAAAACGGTCAAATCTTTATTAATGCCGCTAATCGCTGATTTAAATTCTTTTTCACCGTCAAGGGCAATACCTGCACCAATTTTTGCTTTGCCTGCCATATATCACACTCCTTTTTTGAGCATAAAAAAAGCACTGTACATTTCTGTACAATGCTTGTTCATTAAAGAGATTTTTTAATTTTTATAATAAAAATACCATACCCTAATTTAGAGTATGGTACTTAAATATTACAGTCCAACTTGATTTACGCCATATACAGCTTGCTCATAAGTGTAACCTTCAAATTGTAGTTGGTCGATTAATCCTTGTCTAGAAAATTCCATTATATCCAAATAGCTTTGTGCTTTTTTAGCTGCTTGCTCATTCCAATCCGCACCACAATTATCAGTTGCACACACAGCTTGCTCGTAAGTATATCCTTCATACTGCAATTGTTCTATCAATCCCTTACGAGAAAATGCCATTGTATTTAAATAACTTTTCGCTTTTTTCGCTGCCTGTTCGTTCCAATCAGCGCCGCAGTTATCCGCTGCATATACGGCATCGTCATGAGAATATTGCTCATACTCTAACTGTTCGATTAGTCCAGTATAAGAAAACGGCATTGTTTTTAAGTATCGTTTTGCTCTATTTAAAGCATTTTTTTGACTTGTGGTAATTGTAGGCGTTTTTGGTGTAGATGATGTTGTGGAAGTTGAATCACTTGTAGATGAAACGGTATTGCCTGAACTTGTTTCGGAAGAAACTTCGGTTTTTCTTTGAATATCATAAGATAATACAACTTCTTGTTTTTCTTTTATATCATTATATAAAGTAATTAAGCACTCTTCCCCTGTTGGTATTTTAACTTTCCATGTGGCTTTATTCCCGTTTTCTTCATTTTCTCCATACAATTTATTTAATTCTTTTACTATAAAATCATAATAACTTGATGGTATCCTACTTTTTTTATATGTAATTCTCTTTATTTTACCATTATCATCAAAAACGTATTTAGGTGCATCAAATATTATTTGACCGATTGAAGTATCTGTCTCGTAATTTGGAATGCTATTCTCTTCACTGTTCCATGTAAGCCTTTCGCTATGCGGTAAATAATTGCTAATAACAATATTTTGAGAACTTAAATTATTTGATTTAGAACTCGTGGTATTATTTTCACCACTCCCGCACCCAACAAAAACAGCAGCACACAGTAATGTTGCCAAAGCCAAACTAATAATTTTTTTCATACTTTCTCCCCCTTGTATAAATATTCCATATTTTATCATATTAAGGGAGATATAGCAATATTTTGTGAGTAACTCTAACAATATAATATATAATAAAATGTTTACATTTTAATCACCCTCCTAAAAGAACGGATAAAGGAACCTCTTCTTCTTTTTCCTTTTTATATCCGTTCCATTCACAATGTTTTTCAAAGACACATACTAACTTTCTTAATGTCATGTGCCAGAATTCTTTTTCCGAATAACCAAATAAAGCTTTTGCCCTGTAGTACCAGGTATCAATGTCTATGATTATTCGGTTTTCCCGTTTTTTTCAGAATCCTTTTCATCTCCATCTGGTAATGAAATTCCCATCACTTTTGCAATACAAACCATGATTTCATTAACATTGTCAGTATGAATTCTTCTGCCAACTTGAGTTTCTGTCAATAAATCCCACTGTTCTTGATGATTTTCGTTGTGCATTTCTGCTGCTTCGTTTAACAATGTACACAGCAACCAAATTTGATTTTTAGCTTTATCCATACTATTAAAACAAGTATCAATATCACCGTACTTTTCTTGAATCGCCGCGATAATATTAAAATTTAACATCAATTGATACGTTTTACCGTCAAACTCAAAAGGAACAGTTTTTTCTTTTACATTGCACTTCATTAAAAATTAACCTCCAATACCAGGTGTAAATTTTGCTTTAATATAATCTAAAGCTTCCTTTTCTGTTTCAAATATTTCCATGTATCTCCAAAAACCTGCATTATCAGCCATGCCTTTACCTGTAATTGTAGGTGTGTTCCAAGTGATACTATCACCCTTGGTTGTGCATTTTTCAGCTGGTGGTGTAAATTTTACTTTTGGAATCCATACCGCAACATATGTGGTAACATTATTCACCATTTCGCCTTTCACAAAACCAAAACCAACATATTTAGCGACATCGTTAACATTCGCTTTAATTTCCTTTTTCTCTTTTTCAACTGTTTGTCCAAAAAGCATGGAAAACGCTTCTATAGGTAAGGTTGTAGTATTAAGGGTAACATCCAAATCTTTAAATTCTTTTGCATATTCTGACAAACCATTATTACCATATAACGGTGATTCAGAAAAGTTCGGGGTTATCTCAACATCAATCATTTTTCCAATTTCTAAACCTTGTTCGTATGTAGCTGCAGCAGACTCCGGTTCTGTTTTAATAGCCGCTGCATAAGGGTACGCCACTTTATATTGTGCCATAATTAATAATCCTCCATTTGTGTTTCAGCTGCTCCTTCAATCATTACTTCAATAACGGTATGAAAGAGCTTTGTTGTTTCTTCGTAAATTTCTGTTGTTGACAAGTATGTAAATCCTGCTTGTCTCAGTTTTTTGCGTATCTTTTTAGCAGTTGATTTTGGGTTGTTGGGCGTAAAAAAATGGACTTGCACGTATGCAATGTCCATAAGTTCTTCATTATTTCCAAAAAATGACGGTCGGTTATCACTATCATTAAAGGTTATATATTCTGTTTCGTTTCCCACGTATCTCATCCACTGCACCGGTATGCCTATATCGGATAGCGCAGTCATGATTAACGGATTTGTATTCATTGTTTTTCAACCTCTCTGTTAAAAACTTCCTGCATTTTATTTAGTACTTCCGATTCTGCATCGTTTACAGCAGACTGTAAAAACGGAGTTGGTGGTTGTTTTGAGGTTCCAAATTCCAAAGCAAGCATTTTCTGATAATTGCGGTAACCTTCCGTAGAATATCCGCCTTTTTTTCTTGCCCTTTTATACACCTTACCTTTTGCAACACCTGTAGCAGTAACATATCCGTAGTATCCGCCCCCTTTTACCGGCTTTGCTTTCTTTGCTTTTATTGAGTTGATAAGTTCGCCGGTATCTTTATGCCTTAATAGCTTTCTTTTCATAGATTCCTCTAGTATCGGGGCAGCTTCATCAATCATCTGAGGCGCAATTTCGTCAAATTTTGCACCTAGATTTTCAAGTTGTTTTTGAAAGTCATCAGCCCATATGATTTCAAAGTTTGCCATTGGCTTCACCTTTAACAATCGCTTTGATTTTTATAACTTTATTGCTATATTGCACAGAATCAATAAAGGTAATATCATACGGAATATTTTTGAACAAAATTCGATAATCTTTAGTGTTTAACACTTTGATTTTATCGCAATATCTTACTTCAAAAACCACTGTTTGCTCTGCGTTAACCGCCATAGCTTCCCAAAACTCGCCACCGCTTAAATTGTTGGCATACGCCCAGCACGAATAATAATCTTTCCATTGTTGAGACGTAAAGCCGTCAGAATCCGTTACAGTGCCATACTTTTGAAATATAATTCTTTGCTTCATTTTGGCAGTATTCATATATCAATCCTCCAACTGAAGCTGCAAAACCATACTTCTAAGTGAATATTGTACTTTTTCGCTAGCTTGCATTACGGTGTATACACGGTTTTCATATAAGGCGGAAACAATATTTAGCAAAAGAAGTTTCATGCGTGCAGAACTTTCTTTGTACTGACCAACCGCATCAGTAATATATTCTTCTGCGGCTTCTATTTCCAATGTAATCAAACTATCATCGTCATCAAAATCAACTTTTAAAAAGTTTTTAACTTCTTCTAAAGTCATAGTGGCAAACCTTATTTACCTGTCTCACTTGCAGTGACTGCAGGTGTTGTATCAAATTCGCCGTAAATATAGCATTTATCGGATTTATCGCATTGAACTACATCAATAAATTCGATTAAGCGAGCAATAGTTGTGTTACTCATAAAGCCAGCCTCTGTTGAAGTTGCAAAAGCTACTTGACCATTCAAATCTACAAATTTTACCGCTTCTGCTAAGTTTCCATATAAAATAGGTGCTTTTTTCTCATTGTTAGGCAGCATTGCATCAGAAAAAACATGAATAACTTGACCATTAAACAACTTCTGTGTTGGGTTTGCTGGGTTTGGTTGCAAAATCGGTCTACCTGTTTCATCTAATGCGCTATCCATGTAGTCAAAACCGGTTTGATTTGTTACGATGCAAGAGCCAAAAAGTACAGCAGGGTCTAAATCTACATTGATAGAAGATTTCAAAGCCTTCCAATCTTTTAACGCTTTTGCAGATTTATTAGATTTCAGTACTGTAATAATCATTTTATTTTCTGTAATTACTGCTTTTTTTGCAAAAACTTCTACGATGTAGGCAATTAGCGCATTATCTGTTAGTTTTAGCAATGTATTAGATAGCTTAATAAACGCAGCTTTTTCTTTTAGTGAAAAAGAAACATTTTTAAATTTAATATCATTGGAATCTTGACCGTCTGTACCATCTGCAAAATCCACTAATTCAGAAACAGTTTCAAAATCTTCAACAGGAAAAGAACCGGTTAGTGCTGATGTTGGGATATAACCTATAACTTCACGTAAACTTCTGTACTGTCTGATTTTCTTACGAATCAATGTGCTAATATCTTCCGGTAAAATATAGCTTTCACCATGTTCACCAGTAGTATGTTCTGTAGAAGGTAACAACAAAGCGTTTTCTGCTTCTGTTAGTGGAGCACCGGTTACTTTTTTAATCATGGCACGGATAGCACTTGCATTTTCTTTTGTTTTATCCGCTGTCATGCCTTCCTTTTTGCATTTTGCTTCTTTGTTTAAAATTTCTGCTTCTTCTTTGTCAAGCTGCTCTTGTAGAGAAATTGCTTCTTTCAAAATTTTAGCCTCTTCCATTTTCGCTTTCGCTTCATCTACTTTTTTAGCATTCAAAAGTGTTTGGGCATCTTCCTTCAAAACTTCGAGTTGATTTTTTAGTTCATCAATTTTTTTCATTCTTCTAATTCCTACTTTCTTGTAAAAAAATTACAAGCCGAGTAAATCTAACTCGACTTGCAACAATTCAATGTTATTTTCTTTGTCTGGTTTGGGTGAAAAATTCGGAACATGGTTATATTTGTCAAAGTAATCCGATTCACAAGCAACAATTTCTTTGCACTCTTCTACTTCTATATCAAAGTATTCTGCTGCTTGTTTTCCAGTCAACCATGTTTCCTTGTTCACCATCTCTTCTATTGCTTCTTTGGAAACATTTTCTTTCACATGCTCCATATATACATTCATAATAGATTCTTGACATACATCTAAAGAATCAGCACATTTTCTTAATTCGTCTGCACTTCCATATGCATAACTCCAAGGTTTATGTATCATAAATTGCGCATTTGACGGAATCACTACTTTGTCCCCCGATAAAGCAATGACACTTGCGATGCTTGCGGCGATACCGTCCACATAGACTGTTTTTTCGCCTGGATAACGTTTCAAGATGTTGTATATAGCTAAACCACCATGAACGGAACCACCACCACTGTTAACATAAATGTCAATTGCTTGATAACTATCCAATTCAGCTAAAAAATCCACAATATCTTGTGGACACTTGTCCTCTTCATACCAATACGATTGCCAGCTATCAGAAACGATGTCACCATAAAAATATAACTCCGCTTTGTTTTCTCCCACCGAGTTAAATTTTAATGTGCCTTTATTTTCTTTTTGCTTTGTTTTGCTGTTTTTTTGAGTAAATGTATAAATTTTATTCATTGTTATCACCCCCTTTCTCTGTATATTGCTTACCTAATTCAGAAAGAGGGATACTTGCGCCGTTACCGATAATCAAGCGGTCAGTTCCTTCCTCAAAAGTCAAATTTTCTTTTTCTCTCGCTTCTGAAATTTTTAAGAAACCATTATTAATTCCAATTTGGTGTGCTTGATATCTTGTTAAAATATCACTTCTCAAAATCGCATCTACATTGAATCTAAAATATTTTCCACTGCTTCTCTGCTGCATCGTAAGAAGCTTATAATCCATTTCCTGTTCATAGCTAGTAACAACATTTTGCAGTGTATCTGAATAAAACGCTCTGTTTTGCTGTTCAATGTTATTATATGTAGATTTTTCCATATCGTTGAGCTGAAATCCTTTTACACCAAAGGCATTTGCTATTTGACGAGTGGTTAATCCTTGCAATTCAAAAAATTGATTGTTTACAAGCTTTGTTTCCAGTTGTTCCACCTTGAAATCAGTTGGAATCGGGATTACCTTCCCTGCATTTTTAGCTCCTCCCATTTTTGAAAACTTGTTTACAATTTTTTGTCGCTTAGCTTCATTTAAATCGCCGATGTATTGAACGATGATAGGGTCTTGTAAACCACTGCTGTACTTTTCCTTTATGACTTCTCGCGCCATTTTTTCGCTGTTAATGGTATCACTTAAATATTTTTTAATTGATTTTCCTTCGATCCCATTCAATGCAAAATTTTTAAAGTGTACGATTTCATCACTTGTATATACCTCATCGCCGTACTTTGAATCGTGATAGTAGTAATACACTGAATTTTTCTTATCAAGGACACTGGTATCATCAATAATGATCTCCATATTTCTACTATCTAGGAGATAAAGTGCTTTTATCTTTCCACGAAGTGTATTTATAAGCCAGTACGCGTTGCCGTACTCTAACCTTTGATATTCTGTAGACCACAAAAAGTCGTGAGGTGTAATATATGGGTTCGGTCGATACTTTAATACTCGCGCAATATCGTCATTTATCTTCTCGACATTTCCGTCACTAGACATCTGCATAAGTTTAATCGGAAGTTTCGCAAGAGCGTTACACCTTATCTGCATACAAGCATAATAAGTAGCACTGTTTAACATCGAACTGGAAATATCTCCAATTTTTCTGCCAAAAAACATTTCAAGCTCTTCTAATGTCGGATTTACTCCAACGGTTTCAACTTCATTTTTAACTTGTTTGTTTTTATCTCTTTTAAATAGGTTCATATTTCACCCCCTCTCTACCACTCTTCATTGTCAAGCCATTCGTCAGTTAGAGTTTCGTCAAAAAATTCATGGTACAGTGCTAGTTTAAAAGCGCACAGCAGCGCATCTACAGGGTCAATTCTTTTTTTAGCTGCATCTTTATCAATTTTTATCAATCCGTTACTCTGCTTAATGACAGCATTGCTCATGGCGAAATTCAAAAGAGGATTACAAGTATATATCACATTTCCCTCATACACTTGTTCTCTAAATCCCGCCGTACTTTCATTTAAAGATCGGTGTGATTGATATACTTCCTCCACCAAGTAACCCTCATTAGATAAATCCATCATCATCTTACTTGCGTTTGCAGGGTCAAAACACAAACATTCTATTTTCCAATTGTTTTTCTCACATATATCCTTTACATATTGCATTACTGCGCTCTGGTCAACAACTTCTGTGTTTGTGACTGTTAAATAGCCATTTCTTTCCCACGCATCATAAGGAACCTTATCTTTTATGATTCTTTCTCTCAATTTTTCTTTGTTTGGGATAAAAGAATGCGAAAAACACACATAGTGAATCACCTTATTTCCGTTTTTATCAACTTTATCTGTTTGAATAGGAAAAACAAAAGCTACTGAGGTTAAATCTATTTTGGCAGACATATCAAAACCCACATAAACCGGTTGTCCATCCAGTTTATAGGGAATTTTTTTCACTTCGCATTTTTTCCATTTAGCCATATCCATATATCCGTTTTCTTGAGCTTGCACCCAAATATTCAGCACTTTTGTCAAGAACATAGTCATTTTTTCAGGAATTGATTTTGCTATATCATAAGCTTCTTGTATCTTCTTAATTCCGTCAGGATAGGTTGCACGAATTGGATTTGCTTTCAACCATGTATTAAGATTTCCTATATCGTCATTTACATCCGCTTCGCAAATATCCACAAAATAACTTTCATTTGACACATCTACATCAGGATTCAAAATTTTTGAACAATATTCATACTCTTGTGTGTAGCACGGATAAGTTAAATCAACACCAGCTGTTGTAATTATCATAAGTAAATTTTCTTTCGCATTAGCACCCAGTCCTAAGTCGTAAAATTCAGTTGTTGGCTGCTGATGATATTCATCCAGTACTAATACAGCTGGGTTAGTTCCATCACCTTTTTGTCCATCTTCTTTACTCAACGCTTTAATAAAACTGCCTGTTTTCTTGTGTTCAATAATATTTTTTGTGATTTTAAATTTTGCACGCAAAGGACTTCCTTTTAAAAGATTGTTACATTCATTAAAAATAATTTTAGACTGCTCTCTTTTTGTGCCAGCGGTATATGTTTCGTATATTTCGTTATTTCTGGATGCACCATATGAAATCTCATAAAGTAAAACACCTGCTTGCTCCTGTGATTTTGCGTTTTTTCTCCCCACTTCTTTAAAAGCTTGAGTAAACCGTTTATATCCTGTCTCCTTATGTCTCCATCCATAAAGCTGACATAACGAAAACTTTTGCCATGTAGTGAGTTGAATGTATTGTCCTGCCAATGTACCTTTGCTGTGTTTTAATAAAGAAAACCATTTTACAATCCTTTGCGCTTCTGCTTCATTCCACACAAAAGGAAATCCCTTATCATCTTCTTGTTCTGACCGCGTTAAATCATTCAAAAATCTTTTACAAGCCCATATATGTTTTGTTCCATTTCGTTCAGGACTATTGATGCAGTCATGACAGTAGTAAATCAATTCATCTTTGATACTTTTAAATCGCGCCAAAAATATCCTCAATTCCCTGCTGGGTTTCTTCTGTTTTTTGACTTCCTATCTTAAGCCTACTGTCAATTGTCAATCCGCACATTTTGGCATAATTTTTCATTTCATCGGAATATGTTTTTTGTATCGCAATTAACGGATTCTTACACGGTGAACCGTTTGCGCCCATTACCACCATACCAGTTTGCATTAAATTATCAGTCGCGTCCCTATACAGCGCATAAGCATTACAGTAGCAAGCTAAGTTGTTCAATTCTAAGTCATCTACAATATCGATCGCTTTCAACAGCTTTACAATTCGTTTGTATTCAGCTATCGCAACAGTATTAACCAGCCATGAAGGTGGTTTTTGCAGTTGGTCTTTACTAACTTTTACCGCATTCTCACTATTTTCTTTTTCTATCTGCTGCAACACCGTTAAATTGCCATTTTGCAGTTTAAGAGGTTTCCTTGGTCGTGCCATCTTTTATCAACTCCTTAAACAATAACAAATAAAATTCATACAACCTCTTGCTATTTTCAAAACTAAATTGTTCGATTTTGGGATTTTCGTTTAAATTCGAGCTGGTTTCTATCACATAAAAATTATGTTTGGTTTTAGCAAGGATAATCTTGCTGTGATTATTTGTATTTACAAGTTTCCATTTATTTGTTCTGCAAATTTCTGAAATGTGACCGTAATAATTATATTTTTCTTGCGATTGGTCACTTTCGGTCTGCAAGTTACTTGTGACTAAAAATACATTTTTTAACTTTCCTTCAAAAAAAGCATCATTTAATATATTGATTTGTTTCTTTCCGATTCTAAATGTACTGCAATATAAATCCTCGATATTTTCATTGTCTAAAATGAATTTTATAAGCGCGATACTGCTAAAACCACCTTTTCCGCTAATAATCTTGTATACTTCACTTTCAGTTGGAGGTTTCATTAAAAGTTCTTTGATTTGCGATACCTCTTTTTTTATATTGAACGCAATAATTTCCTTGCTTCGGGATTTTTCCACAATAGCACAAATATCCAGTTGATTTACCTTATACTCTTGTCTTTTAAACATATCCACTATTTTTTGATTTACCATCACTTCACCCCGTTTTTAGAAATTCGCGTAAAGAAAGCTGGGCTTGCGGTTCTTCTCGCTTTACACAAAACATTTTTATGTACCCCCTATACCCATTTCTTTCCTAAACCTTAAAACCAAGCCTTGCAGAGTAGAAATCACTATTTTTTTATCTTCTTCACTCTTCCTCATAAGGTCATGCAAGATTTGGTGGTTTGAATCTGTTAGGTATATCAAGTTGGTATCTTCTAATCTTCTATCCCAATCATCCTTAAGTGGTACTATATGGTGCATTGTTCTACCATAGCTAATGACATCATTGATATACAAGTCATATATATCAAGCTGATGATACACATCTATCATGTGCTCTCTTTTCTTTCTCCACTCTTTGGATAAGTAAAAGCTTTCGATCTTATCATCAACATATATTTTTTCATGCTTGTACCTTTTCTTACTGCACTTACACTTAGTACCAGCTGGTAATCTCTTACCACATCTGTCACATCTTTTGTATATAGGTACTGTAATCACCTCAATAAAAAAAGACCATGCATTACGCACAGTCTTGTGTAATGTCCTCTGCTGTTCCACATCAAAGAGAGGTGCGAGAGGTCTTGTTTGGACTAGCTGGCAAGGTCACGCCCTTGCTTGATACCACTATTGTAGTATAACCAGCTATATATAGTCCGTGTCGCCACTACGGATATTTTATGTGTGTTTCCGTGGAATGCCGCGGCACACAGGCGGTATTTTAAAAAGGAGGTATATAAACCGTTAGGGATAATTAATTTTCCCTGTTTACACTATATCATAGATGTTATGTGGCTTTTTATGGTCAATTTATTAAGAGCTTTACCATGTAGCCGTAAAATCCATCTATAATCATAATTCATAGTGACCGCGATTTCTTCCCAAGTTAAACCATTGATATACCGATAACGTAAAAGCACTCTTAAAGTATCATCTTCTACAGTATGAAGTGTTTTCTCAATATCCTCTTTTACTTCATAAAGTAAATCTATCTTTTTATTAATTTTTTCTTCTTGTTCTTCCAGCTTTTCAATAGTTGACTGTATTTTATTATTTTCTCCTGTACCTTTCGGCATATCACTGTAAGTAGGAGTTATTTTTGTACCAAGTGAAAATATTTCATCTTTTTCCATAAGCAATTGATTTACTTCTCTATCTATCTTCCTATATCTTTTTAGATATTCTTTCTTTTCTTTAGTCGTCATATTTTTTCTTCTTTTTCCTCCCCAGCCAATCACTTATATATAAAATCACACAAAAAATCAGTACACTACCCGAAAGTATCATACCTATCAAAAAAGCCCACCAGTAATATAAAACTATGATGAAAGACATATGTAGTGCTAAAGTTATTGTTGATACTAGGCAGATAAGAGAAATTATAATGCTTAATATTAAAAATATATTGTTATTTTTCAATATCTTGCACCAGTCTTTCCAGAAAAAACATATCTATCTTTTCTTTATCTGTCCGTATTTCAGTATCGCAATTTCTACATGTCAT
>ERZ825896.2169-NODE-2169-length-19439-cov-3.370563_pt1 | contig 19439 bp, 15 predicted proteins | sample MGYA00519858_ERZ825896 | MGnify/ENA primary metagenome ERZ825896 (study PRJEB31778, sample SAMEA3449214) | human gut metagenome | biome: human gut; feature: human-associated habitat; material: faeces | place: United Kingdom | collected 2010/2012 ...
GATACTCTCTATTTCAAATTCTCATCTCTATAGCCCTATGGTGCATGCCACTATGGTTACTTATTCTTCTCGCTTTCTCGAATCCTTATCATCAGTATGGCCCGTTACTATTAGAAGACTGTGAGCTACAGGATGAAAAACCAGACGTTGAAGCCGTTGGGAAATTCATGTTAGCTGATACAGCTTCTTAGTCTGAATCGTGGTTAGAGCGACATAAGCTGCCTTTACTTTACGACCGGACTTCTTTGTCTGCTTAGATGACCCTACATATACAAATGGAAGTGGTTTGGTTGTGTCCATGACCGATAGGGACCGGTTTCTTAAGCAAGATGGTACCTATTTCTAATGTAAACGGAATGGCATCCTTCCTCTTTTGACAGAGTATATAGGCATCTTTCTCCCGACCCTTCAATTCACACTTGAAGATATAAGGTAAGGATTGATAGTTCTGATTGGGGAATCGGTATCCTTTGTGGATCGAGGCATTGATAGCAGTGGTTGAGTGACTCAATTAGTAGCTTCTTGGTTCTGGTATCCGATCAAAGGCCAACTGTCTTAGCCATAGCGATCTGGCTGGCCATATTCAGTAGCGTTCGCTGATCTTTTTGAATGGGTTAGAAAGAAAATAATGGAAGCAGGTGTCGACTCACGTGAAGAGACATGGTTCAAGTCCGTTGAGTGAAGAATGGGGTTCCTACATAGGAAGAACAGAGCGATGGGGGAGTACTTCTAGGACACTGGGAGGAGAAGAAAGGCTCAGATAGGCGAAAGGCTGAACGAACAACTCGCAGTGACCCATTTCGAAGAAAATCGCTTCTGACTGGGCTGATGAATTCAGAGTTGGAAGAATTGAACTCTTGGCTGGTAAGACAGGGCTTGGTGCAGCTGGGCTAACTGTGCTTAGTGAAGCGGAAGCGGAAGTTTCATATGCTAGTTCTATATTGATGTAATTACAGCATACTTGTTCTCTTTTAGAAACCTCTATGTATATACTTCTATAGGACCGGTGCTCCCTGATAGACGAACAACTAGACTAGTAAGCTCTCGTCCCATTGGTGGAGCATTAGCCTAACCAAAAAGGCAAAAGAGGGCCCTTCGGCGCGTGCAGTTGGCCCCGGAGATTGATAGTCATGCACTTAAGAGACTAACAAGAAGGCGGTTCTTGAGAGGATCGAATGAAAGAAGTCCTTTTTTTATTTTGAGTGCGCCGGAATGGTCTTTCAAGCGAAGGCAGCGTTTTCCATTAGCGGGTGAAGCGTTGTTTAATCTAACAACTGCTTTTGCCTGGGCTTGGAACTCATTTTCCGATCTCTTTTGGTACACTCGAGTCATAAGGTGTGTACAGCTTCAAAAGAAGAGGCAGGCTTCCTTTCGAAAGGCTAGGCACCATTTGATCCAAAGCTCCTGGGTATAGGCTAGTTGAAAGGAATGACCCCACGTCAAGCGAACGGCATCAAGGAATCTCCGTTTTCAACCTTTGTTGCATCGGTTACAGCTGGCAAAGCTAACCTCTATCCATAACAAGAAAGAAGAATCTCGATCCAATTGGAAATTTCCCATCACCTTTTTGGCTGGTTCCTGTTTGCCAAAGTGGCTTCGTCCGCCCTTCCCCATAAGAGAAAACTACGATGAAAGCTGGAGTAGATAGATCGACCAGGCAAACTTCCCCTTCCTCCCATGTGGAATGCCCCACTCAGATCGCCCAGTTCCCCAACGAGTCACTACACACCAGCTTCGCTAACCGAACCGAGACAGGCATCAGATGCTGCAGCAGGGGTGAATGTACCAGAAAAGGAATTCAAAGAGGGGTCTTCCCTTCATTCCTTAGTCTACTGCCTATCTATTTGTTTGCTAGCATCCCGTGTAAGGACGAGTTGCTTGTTAGCACCTCCGGACGGGAATTGAAGATAAGCGCTCATGCTACATTTATAAAGAAGCAGCTGTGGGACTTTCGGATCTATTGTATTTAATAGGGTGGGAATTCATGCCCGGAAAAAGCTCTTGGGTGGACAAAGGCACAAAAGAAAAGAGTGAATCGTCGACAAGCAGGCATGTGTGGCACTTGCGGAATCGAAAGAGCTGCTTGAAGGTTGTAGGGTACATAGAAAGATTTCATTTCATAATAAAAGAAAGATGGAGCCTTTGCGAGGATGTCTTTAATCAGCCAATGCCCTTATGCAGTAAAGAACAAGGCTAGCATCAAACCTACCTGCCGATAACCCTCCAACATTCCTACCAACATCCCCGATGACAGAAGAAGGACGTAACCTGTGTTAAGGTTAGAAGGGTAACAGCTCTCGTAGTCGTAGCCACTCTTGGGACTTCTGACTTTACTGTTGATTCCGATGTCGGTATTGGCAATGTCTTTTTTTGATCCATTCCCTTGCGCTTGAACTAAGGGACAGGTGGGATTGATGTCACTAGGCTTAATTAAATTGGTTCCAAAGGCTATCTTGGCCCAAGGATATCGCATAGCAAGCTTCCTGAAGGCTGGGCAAATAAAGAAATGAAAAGGTGGGCAAGGAAGGCTCAACTAGCTAGATGGGCAACCGCTGATGAGTAGTGATCCGATGTTTGATCTTGTCAATGGGTTGATGGCAAACTTCTCTTTTATCCCACCCGGAATAAGATAGAATTAGGGTTGATGTTGACTGCTTTTATCTTAGGGGTTATCTACCCTTCTAATTTCATTCTCACCCTACCCGTATTGAATGAAGGTTGGTATGAGCATGAAAACAGCGATTCAAGGTTGTCCTTACCATACCTAGCTGAGGGAAGGATAGAGGGATGGAGCCCCATCAATGAAAGAAGTAAGGCTAGTCGATTTCCAAGATTTGAGTTGCTCTGGTAAGGTTCCCGGGATTTTTGCTTGCCCCAAATTCTATGAGCAATCGGGTTCACCACCGGAAAATTCAATTTTTGGCCAACGAAGTACCCAATCAGGGTGTTTTGCCATTCCTCACAACCTACTGCAGCCACCTCCGATGGGGGCATCACCTTAACCCTACCATTCTCTATAACCGGCTTAATGTAACTTAAGTCCATAGGAGTCAAAGTCTTACCTGTTAAGCCCTTCTCTCCATTCTCTGCTGAGACTAGTCCTTTGACAGCATTTGCATAGCTGGTAGCACCATCTGGAGAACTAGATCCTCTAACTGCAGCTGAGGATGTCCCCTTAACGGCTGTAGCAAAGCTAGGTACCTTAGTGCTAGCAGTTTCCTCTGTGATGGGGGAGGGGGGTTTTCCTCGGGGCTTTCACAACAACCCTACCATTCTCAATGGATGCTGCCCAGTGCGAAAAGGCGATGAGCTTGAGAGTTAGCCTGTCTTGGAATTGCACAGAATTTCCATCCAGGGTCTTTGACCAGATAACTTCTGATGTCTCGTACAATGGGGTCGATCTTCCATTCCAGTCTGGTTCGATTGAATCATCGTTAATAGCATTGCATACCAGTAGAGCATCACCTTCGAAAAGAATTTGTTCTTGATTGAGGCAAGAAGCTTGCTGCACTGCGAGTAGGGCCGCTCGTGCTTCTGCTACCAAAGGATTGGAAGTCAAGTGCATGGACGTCCAGAGATGAAGAGTTGTGCCTTGATCATTCCTCCCCGTGACTGCTGCCATCGGGAAACCGGTCCTCGCCGCAGCATCCAAATTTAGTTTAAGCCCTCCCGGCTTCATAAAGGTGACCAGAATACCCAATTCTTTTTCAATGCGATAAAAAGTTTTCATGGAAGGAGTCAGATCCTTTCTCTCTGCAAAGAGGATGGTTCCAAGCTTAGTAAGCCTTCTGATGTCAAAGCAGAAATTCTAAGATTCTACCAAAGCCCCCTGGTCAGCACCCCCGGTAATGTGAGCCCTAATCTTGGCATTCTCAATCGAACCCTCTCCAAAAAGCTTACTCTTGCGCAAAGTTTTGCTCTGGCCGGTTAGGTTTCGGGGGGTGAAATCAGAGAAGTTTTTTCTCTCTCAAGCCCCATAAAGCCCTGGGGCCAGATGGCTTTAATAGCCTTTTCTTTATAATAGCTTGGGGCATTGTCGGTGACCTGGTTGTTAAAGCTGTGAAATCCTTCTTTGCTTCTGGGAGGCTGCTCTTTGAGATCAACTCTACTGCCCCGACTTGCAAGATGAGGGGAATCCGCCTGCTTAGTTTCTTGCTTTGATTGAGAAGCAGCATGGGAATTGAGATGGATTGGGGGTGCAGCCTTAGCAGGAGAAGACGGAGAAAGCGACCATGAAGGACCACTTGCGCGGGTGGACTGAGTAGGCTGGGATTTATGAGGAGTTGGTATCTGCTTTGAATTGTGGCCAGAAGAGACCTTTTTTTCCCGCTTCTTTTTAATGTCCTTTAAAAGATATAGGTTTAGGAAGCTTCCCAGAGTCAGTAGACCATGCCGGAGTAGGGGAAGAGTTAGCTGACTCTCCCTTCCAAAGAAGAAGGTCTCCTAGAGAAAAGGCCCTGATGGGATTGCGGGCGAGACTTCCTTCTCCTGCTGTATAGGACGAAAGCTTTTCCCTTTCTCATGGGGACTCGAACCAATAGAAAGATCAGCATAAGTAAGGGCTAGAGGGACCCTAGCTCCTGCACCCTTACCTTAGCCTTATCTGACTTTTTGTGACTCTTTTTAGTGTCTTTAGCCTCAAAAAAGTTGTCATCATCTACGGATTCCTTTACTAACTGAGTTTGAAGCTACTTTATTACTCATACTAGTAGAATAGAGTGCTACTACAGGAGAGGGGGAAGTAATGCATTAAATCGCGCTTACCCCGGAAGTCCCTCCAGCTTGTCTGGTTTACCAGGGTAACTATGCACTGATTCCTGATTTCCCCCTGCTGGGCTCGGAAGTCAAAGTCCCCGCGCCATTCAACGACACGAGATAATCATTGATGGACAAATCTGTTTGGAAAGAAAAGCTCTTTTATCGCGGCATTCTCTCTTGCACTCGATCCTTAATTTCATTATGGGTCGTTTCTTTCAAATCTTTATCTCTATAATTCCGCATCCTGGCCGGCAGGAACACGAAGTCATCATCCTTTTGAAAGTGAGACCTGTTGGCAACGAAGTTCCTGGTCGAAGGGAACACAAAGAAGTAAGGATCACTTTGGGAGTTCCACAACAGGAAATTATGAATAGCAGTAAACTTTCCACCTTTTTTCTCCTGGAGAGGTTTCGTAAGGGCTTAATCAATGATCATGGGGTAGGCGAGGTAGTTCGTGAACTGCATAGGATCTATAACCGTGAGAGTCATAATATTCCCTTGAACGAGAAGGACTTATGGTCAATTCAAAGGGATTTGTTGAATGGCTTCTTCCCTGGAGGCAGAGGATTGAGGCAAGGGGACCCAATGTCCCCCTATCTCTTTGTGTTGGCCATGGAAGCATTTTCCGGACTAATGAATAGCATGGTATCCGAAGGAAAATTGAAGTTCCATTGGAAGTGCGACAAGGAAAAGATATCCCACTTGTGCTTTGCTGATGATCTCCTTATTTTCTGTAAAGGTGAAATCCACTCTGTCTCCTGTGTTGCTCAGTGCCTTGAGGTGTTTAGGCAGCTCTCCGGACTTTCTCCTAACCCTGACAAGAGCAACGTGTTCATGTGTGGCATAGCAGCGAATGTGGGAGAGCAGATCTTGAGCTTGCTTGGATATAATGCAGGTTGTCTTCCGGTTAGGTATCTTGGTGTGCCACTGATCTCTTCCAGACTCAAAGGATCCGACTGCAGAGCTCTAGTGGACAGAATCATTGCCAGAGCGAAGAGTTGGACTTGTAGAGCCCTTTCTTATGCTGGGAGATTGCAACTGGTGAAGATTATTCTATTTGCCATCCAGGTTTACAGGTCTTCTATATTTATCCTTCCCAAGGCAGTGATCAAGCAGATTGAGCAAACACTTAGAGCCTTCCTTTGGAAGGGCAGCGATCTGAGTACAAGAGGGGCAAAAGTCGCTTGGGAGTATGTGTGTCTTCCTAAAAAGGAAGGGGGCCTTGGTCTCAGAGGTCTAGAAGAGTGGAATAGGGCCGCTATGCTCAAGCATTTGTGGCACATATGCACTGACAAGGAACAATCAGTGTGGTCGAGTTGGATCCGCACTCATCTGATCAGAGCCAAGAATTTCTGGGAATTGAAAATCCCTGGTGAGTGTACCTGGGCATGGAGGAAGATCTTGAAGCTTCGACCCTTGGCACGAGCGAATTTCAAATTTCGGGTTGGCAATGGGTCTTCTATTTCCTTATAGTTTGATAATTGGCACCCACTTGGCCCTCTCGTTGAGAGGTACGGCGAAAGGCTCATATACGACTCTGGTTTGGGGAGAAATGCTGTTGTGGGGGCCATCACCAATGGTGCGGAATGGGATTGGCCCACTGCTCCATCCATTCCATGGATGGAGGTGAAGAATGCCACTCCAGGTGACTTCAAACCTAATCCTATGAGAGACTACTTTTTACAATGGGGAGGAGACCCAAGTGGCAGGTTTTCTGTGAAAAGTGCATGGGAAAGTATTCGGTCTAGGGGTCCTGAAGTTGAGTGGCACAGGGTCGTTTGGCACAAGAAAGCGATTCCGCCTCATGCAATTATTCTGTGGCTAGCTGTTCGCAACAGACTGAATACTCAGGATAAATTGTGTGTTCATGGTATCATTTCGGAGGTCCGCTGTGTATTGTGCGGGCAAGGGGTAGAAGATCTTGACCATCTCTTCTTTTCTTGCCCCTTTTCTGAGCGCTTGTGGCTTTTGCTATGTGATAAATGCAACCTTCCATGGATTCAGAGAAGCTGGGTTGAGAGCGTGGGCTGGATGATACAGAACTCTAAAGGCAAGTCCCTCAAGAGCTTGATCTATAAGCGGATGTTTGCTGCTTCGGTTTATGCTATTTGGAGGGAAAGGAACACAAGGACTTTCCAGGACAAAGCTAGACATGTCAGTAGTATAGTTTATGAGATTTTGTTTTGGATTAGGGTTAAGTGTAATACCCTACATGGTCTTTCACCATCTCAGGAAAATAGGTGGCTGCAAAGATCGTGGGGTATTTCAGAGGATGTATTTTGGCCGTGGTAGATCTGTAGAGCTATTTTGTAATCCCTGAGTTGGACTGGGTACTTACACTTTGTGTTAGTCCCCCGGCCAACTTGAGCGAGGTTGGTGTTGTATTGTAACCTGGGGTATGCCCCTGTGCTTTTGTACAGTCTTTTCTCATTTATACTACTACTCACTTACCCCCCCAAAAAAAAACGAAAAAAGGGTATTCTTGGGTCCTTACGCGATCCAAATCGAAATTGCGTTAAGAGATGATCGATAGCGCTAAAGCAGTTGATCATTGGGAAACGGTTGAAAGGACCTTTCTATTCTTCCCTCCTCCCCTCCCTTTCATAGCTGGCCTCAGCAACTCGGTGAGTAGTTTTCCAATCCATCTCGAACAGAGATTGAAAGAACAACCGATCCCTGCTAGAAAGAATCATGAAAAGCTGGGATCGGACCAGCCTTTACTCCTGAGTCCAGTCCTGAAGCTCCCGCTTCCTTTATCCTTTAACTGCTAATAGTTAATCAAGGAGTTATGTTTTCAGGCAAAAAGCAACATTCCTTATTTGCATGCTCGTGCAAACTTTGAGGTTAAGCTCCTTAAAGAACTTCCAGTAACCTAAGGACTAAACCGCTCGTGCCCCGGATGGGGCACTTCGCTCGAGTACAACATCAATATCAACAAACGAAAGTAGAGACAATAGGGCACCATAATGTGCCCTGTCATGCCCTGTTCGTCTTCTTAATGTACTATTGCGTATATATTACATATAGGAAGAAGTCGAACATCGGAGTTAGAGTGGTGAAAAAAGACCTGTCATTCATATAGGTTCGGAGTTGTAGTTGCGAAATCGAAGGTAAAAAGATAGAAATTCATTCGGTAAGTTTCAAAAACAGCTGATTGTCCGAACCCTATATACTAAATAACGGCAATGCAGACGCTACGGAAAGAAGCAGAAATCCTTAAGAACAGTAAATAGCGTATAAAAGGAAAACAATCGAGTGATGATTGGAGCTATAGTTTTAAGTATGACATTTCCGGAGCCGGTAGCCCAAAATGTGGAATGCCCTCTTACTAAATACCAGGAGTTAGTAAGTAGACGGGCCACTCTGAAGATATAACATTTGAATTTCTCTTTTTCAAAGACAAAATTTGAAATGAATAAGAAAATAACTTCCATGAGTGGGTTACTGGAGCGGATACGAAATCACTGGTGCTCGATCACAAATATTGGACCGGGAAGAAAAAGGGGGAAAAGAGTAAGAAAACTAATTTTTGACTTTATGTTGTTCGCTCTTTTACGACCGTTAGTCAGGCTGATTGTCTCTTTTGTCTATTTATTAATATGGCAAAAATTATTTACCAGCTGGCACATAGAGCCACTGGGTTGGCTCCGTTTCGCTTTCGAGTCGTTGGAATCAAGCTCCAGCTGGACTGAAAGTTCCTTCGAGATCAATGTGCTGCTGGAATCTTCGGCGGAAGCACAAACACCCCTTTCAGATTTGCGAGCGCAAAACTCCGATGTGGAGGCGGAGCTCTTTGCGCGTATACGGGCCCTGGAATCCCAACTAGCTCATGGGATACCGCCACAACTCAACCCTGGAGAGTATGAAAGCCTAGTACGGGAAAATTTGGATAACTCCATTAATCTAAATCATTACCGGAACAGCCTCTCCAACGAGTTCTTTGAACTCCAAATACTAGAATTCAAAGTACGCTTACAAGATCTACTGTTCCAAACCATGTTGAGCGAACCCAGACTCGAACATATTTTGAATGTTTCACCTTACAACGATATTCGCGCGGAGGCATTCGACTTTCTCGAGTCTAAGGTCGAACCTGTAAATGATATGCGACATAATTTTTCAAAAAACATCTTGGACGGAAGTCTGAGGTACTATATCAAGGACATGGAACAAAAGGGAAGCCAGTCCTTGATATATCGAGCATTCTATTCGCACTTCACTGACGAGGAATTCCGTCGGTTGATCGACCCAAACCTCCGTAATCCTCATCGGTGACCAAGCCCCCTCTTGCCCCTCCCACTGCTTTCTGCTTCTCCCTCGGCTAGAGCGAAGTCCAATCAATTCATCAATTGCTTATACTCGACTTGCTTGCTTAGTTCCGCGCTTCTGCTTGCTAGCAGCTCTCATCTTGAATTTTGTTGCGTCCTTCTTTTATTCATATTCAATCTTCCGCTTTCATCGCTCGTAGTTGCTCTCTTCCTTAATGCTATCTTCTTCTTAGCCTCGTTTGGCGCTATATACCTTCTTTGCTTCCCCTACGTGTCCATGAACATTAGTTCGAGTCTACGCCCATCTTTCTGAGTGCAAAGCGAGGGTTTACACGCGCGAGTCCAAAACGGGAGGTTTAGTGTGAGTCCACAAAAGGGGAGTGGCCCATAAACTCACTCTCCTGCAGCTGAAGAAATGAGGCACCTGCTGCCTGTTACGCTATTTGATCCCTCCAGCTACAACGTAGAAGTCAACAAGTCTCAAAGCGCTTGAATGGTACAACCAGCGAACCAACCTTTTCGTAGAATGCCACAAAGCGGTGATAACGTCGTATCAAAAAGGGTCGTACATCAGGCCTCTGAGTACCCAATCCTTCGCCATTCCATTCTGACAGCAGACATCATCAGCGCGAGCTTTCGAACTCTGATCTCTTTTCTTGTTGTTTTCTATGGAACTCGACCCGGCTCCAACTACCTTTCAGAGTCGGTATTGGGAACTGAGTGAGACTCCTTGGCGCCATAGACTTCATATCCATCGACTCTCACTAAATAAGAAAGATAGATGATAGAGAAGAGTGATTGATCGAGAAGGTTTGTTCACAGCACGCATTCATCAGGCTATGAGAGCTCGCTTTATGGTCCGGCGGAGCTTCGTCTCAAAGGGGGAGGAGTAGACGAGAAGGTTCAAGTCTCATCCACAAGCGCAAAGTCAACAAGAGGAAAAGGTAGCCGAGTCGTCGATAAGTTCAAACCAAAAGGGAAGGGCAAAGGATCAACCACATCCATCCCCTGTGAACGCACAGCCTTGTCCCATGTCCCAGGTCAAACCTAGGAGTCAGGCTCAAAGCTAGGACTAGTTCCACGCTTGGTCATTCGTCTGTGCCTCTGCCCCTCTCTCAGGTGCTGATGTTTCACGGTTCTCTACTTCCTTCCATCGCCTCCCTGGTTATCTGTTCATCTCAGACGCTTTTCTTCGTATTCTGCTTTGTTGCATTCAGTCCACTGAAATTAAGATAAATGAGACCGAACCCTAAGAAGAATCCTCAAGCAAGGGAACCTCACCCCGAAGTCCTTGACTTGACTCTCAATCCGTGTGGGAACGGAACGAAGGCTCTCAACGGAACTTCACTCAATTAGGATGACAGAGGCATTCCCTGTGCTAGTCAAACTACGCGCAAGCAAGGAAGGGATTAATAGTTTATGTGCCCGCTAGCCGATTAGAATAAGGAAGCACATGTCAATGCCATTAAGATGACTGGTGCGGAACGTAACCTTCAACCAATCCGGTCGTCCTAAGGATTTCGAGTGCGTTTTCCCGGCGATTTCCAACAAGTCTTTCTGAATTTTTAGAGCAAGAAGCGGTCCTAATCTAATAAAGGGTTGCCTTGCCTTACCAAAAGGAGTGAAATGTAAATGGCAATCCCCGGTGCCAAGAAAGTCACCTTTATACTGCTCAATCTAATCCTGCCTAGCATATGCTGGCGTGGCAACAAAGGCCCTATTCTCATATTCTAGCTATGCGAGAAGCTATGCTTGGAGCTTGCAATCCTTGAAAAAGCCCAACCCGCACATTGCTCTATTAACTGCACCTGCCTTCGGTCTTAGTTCGTAATGACAAAACTTCTTCTTTGAAGGAAGAAAGCTTTGGGACTGATTCACTGACTTCACCACCAGCAGCGGATAGGACCAGAGCTTCTATTTACTCAACAGCTCTTACTGTAACAGAAAAGACTGGCACCGGTTGGTTATTCAACAGCAGATAGGCTTAGAGCCAGTAGTTGCCCTTGGATTATTCAAATGTCATTGCAGATGATCTTCTCGGGCAGTGAGATCCCCCAAAGCAAGGGTCCGAAGGATAGAATGCTTATTCTAATTCGTATCTTAAGCCTTTCCAGTTCCTATTCAAGTGAACGGGGCATCTTTGCATTCCTCCTGGCAAAGGGAGGGGGGATTAAGGGAGTTTAAGGAAAGAGCGTCATTGACCCCCACAATATTCCGGCATCCGTTCTACTATAGTCCAGCCCATTTTGGAGCAAGCATAAGTGACAGTTTATCCATTATAAGATCCAGCGGATAGCGATCGGGATCTAGAGTCCGCGGGCGTTGTTTCATAGTTTGTTGCGGATCACCTATCATGTTAAGGCCTACCTTACTTTGACTTTGATTTATAGTTATAGTGGACCCAATGATTACGTATTTTACTATACTAACATATGCAAATGATTGGCATAATCACCGGCGGGACAGAGACACGGATTGCAGTTTCAGTTCCAGAGTCTACAGACCCAGAGCTAGGTGTTGACCGGGCAAAAGCATAAGTCGTTTCAGTAGCACACAGTGCTCCGGTCAATGTGCCGACAAAGAAGCGCGATTACGCTATTTGGGCAGGCGCGTGTTCTAATGAGAAGAACTAGAGCTTCAATGGGGTTATATGAAGTCAGAGGCATTAGTGAAGGGAAATAAGCTTAAGTTAGTGGCCTCTTTGATTTTACTTCCGATAGACCTCGGCCTTTTTAGAGCTTGGTAACCTCTAGTTTGATCAGGAAAACCAGCTATTCAACAAGGCAACAACTATTCAACTGGAATCAGAAGGCGTGGATCATTAAACGTTCCTATTCGAACGAAGCCTTGCATCCCTCCCTCGATGATAGTAGCTGGGTGGACTATTGGATACGGAACATAGAACTACCAGACGAAGGAGAGAAACCAGGAGTCGGGTCTCGTCTGCTATGATCTCCTCAGTTTAAATCTCGGATTTGTAACCGAACGAGAGTTGTTGTTGCAATTTCTAAATGAAATTTAATTTCAATGTTTCTCGTTAAGCATTAGATTCGCTTCGCCGGGGCTATGAAATGCATGCATATGAAAACCTTCCTACTTAGAACAAGTAATTGTTTTCGTCGATCAACTCTACCTTCGAATTTTGCGTATAGCACCCCCGGTCTTGAATTGAAAGGAATACAGGCTTTGGTATCCAAAGTGAAACAGATACTAGTTTAAATCATGAGTGGGGTAACCCGTCCTCTCTCTTGCCGTCTTTACATCTGCCTATGTTGTATGGTTAGGGATGAACCGCAACATGCGCTCGCTACTTGTTGCTCGAGCAACTCAAATTCCTATTGATGATATTGATTCAACCGCGACTCTTGCTTTATCTTCTTCTCATTCCGTATAGGCAGCTGATAGAACTACATGAGATTCAAGTACCCAGGGGCCGAAGACTTGATAGGTGTAGTGACTTAGATTCCATGGAGTACCTCATGTAGTCTAGTCAGGGTATAAAAGAGAAAGCTAGCTTTAGAAGAGAAACTACAAGTGTGCCTAAACTCTATTAGTCAAAGAAACTAAGCGCGAACAGAAACATCCATGGGCGAGAACTGGAACTGATACTGATAAGACGAATACATGACCAGAGAATGAGCTGGGAGGCGTGACTACCGTGCTCTTATGCTGAAAAGTACCTCTCCCTAAATGCGAGAATTTCAATACAAGCGGCGAAACTACTCAATGAGGCAGCAAGCTTCTGCTCCTCGAATCTTGTATTCGGTTGCTAACCACCTACGCAGCGCAAGGACCTTTTTCTTTAGGGGAGATTGGGGAAATGAGGCAAGGAACAGATCAAGGAAGGACCAGCCAAGAAAGAATTCGATGTTCGATGATAGAATCTTTTGAATTCTTAGCCAAAAGCAAACCTTTTCTTTTGCAGCAAACTTTTCAATTTGTTGGACAGCTGTTGCAAAGCCCTCTTCTCTCAGTCGAGTATTACCAAAGCTTTCTAACTGTAGCTTTGTACCTTGCTCTTCTCTTTTTAGGTAAGGAATAGCCTTAGTCCCCTCGGGATTGGCATGTAATATCCCGAGAATGTAATAGGTTGAGGGGAGACGATCTGAGCAATGATTGCTTGAAGATCTTCAAAGGGCTTTCCCTCCATAAGACCCTACTTCTCTCAAAGTTTCATAGAAGAATTTTATAGATATATATTTTCTTTATATATTTTATGCGTTCTCCCCCCGAATCTGATGAACTGGCAGGAGGGGCTCGAGCCTTGTGGTTCTGGAGCTGATGTTGTCGGTAAGCGACGAGCGACTAAGAGCTCTTTATCTCTCTCTTGTCGGTAAGCGGTGGGCGGCAAGAGAGAGAGAGAGAGCCATCGAATATCCGGCACTGGACTAAACTCTTTTTTTGCTTTACTTTAATTTAACTGTCTTTTAGGAGCAAGCTACCTTTTTCATCCGTTCGTAAGACCTAGCTCCCATTCTTTATCACCAGGCCTGCTTTCCTCCGGGCGGTCTATTAGCTTACTGGCCGCTCTGGAGTAGCTCGCCGCCTCTTTTGTTTCCGTCCTATTGCTCGCCTTCTTAACTTCTGCCTTACCCTGTGCTTAGCTACCCTTATTCTCAGGAGGTAGTCCTGCTATCTTGAGTATTGAAACTTGCCTTAAAGGGTTCATCCTTCGCCTCTCTGAAATTTGTTAGCCTTAACTACTGGGCGTGGCCTTTGTTACTGACCTTCGAATATACTCCTTGTTAGCAAGTCTTACGGTATATTAATCTAGCATTCTGCGTTAGCCTTATGGACACCGGAAGCCTCAGCCCGTTCAGCTTCCGTTCCTGAAATGAGAGCCAAGCTAAGAACAAGGAAGAAAATATATACATTCATACGGGCGCCGGGACCTAACCTCGTCGACTCTGGTCCCCCAACCTCCTCCCTTGGCTTGGCAGCTATTCGGTGGGCTGTCCTACATACCCGGAGCCGAGAGTACGTTGCTAAAGCCCTTGCTTTTTGGTCGGTCATCCAAGCGTACTAAAACGGAGCTTCTTTCTTTATGGGCCTTATTTACCCCATGACTTGCCCCTTAGGCGCTATGGTGAATAAGGGGACCCGCTTTTCCTTTCCCAGTCCAGTCCCCTCCCTACGGCCTGCTGCGGACAATGGTAAGGCATCTTGTTCATAATCGCGTTGTAGATAAGATGGCTTCCGTGAGGGGTTTAAGGGGCATGATTCGATCCAACAAGCATTGATTGAGTGTGTGTGTACAAGTCAATGTCATAAACAGCGTGGGGTTAGGCAGGTAGAAAATAGTACTACCTACCCGAATTCAATCAGCAGCGGAAAAAGCCCTCAGCACAAGCGCTAAGCGATAATAATTCCTCGAAACAAGTCATCTTTTGGATCCCAGAGCCAAGTGTCACAATGTATCTTCAGGCAGATCAATCAGTGACTAGTTGTGGCTGGACGATTATCGGAGTGGATTTTGTTCCTCCTCGAGTGCCAACTTTTCCTGTGGATCCAGCAATGGAATAAGTAACGTAGGCGGGTTAAACCCCTCCGATTATATAGCCAGTATCCCTACTGGTATGGGCGCACGCGCGTATCCACATCCATTTCCAATAGAAGATTCTCCGGAGCTTTAAGAGATAGAGGTACTATAGGTATGGACGAGGAGACAGCGCGGGTAGGAGCATTCCTAGCATCGGAATCAGTCCCAGTACTAGTATCCATCCCCCAACCACTTACAACATGGGGAGCTTTCGTATCCCTGCCAATATTGCGAGTTCGAGACCAATCAATAGTACTGAATACTCGGCCACATTGTTCGTGCAATCGAATACCAACTTAAACGAGAATGAAACTACTTCCCCTTCTGGAGACATGAAAACAATACCAACACCAGTTTTTTCAGAATACTCAGGCAGATTTCCTTTTCACCTTTCTCTTATCAGCTCTATCTTCTCTTTTTCTTGGAGACCCATCAAAAAACATCACCCAGTAAGAGGCTTCTGCTACGAATACTTTCTCATCTGGCAGTTCTTCAGATACTAATAAATCTTCTGATATTGGATTTTCTGCCAATAAATCAGCGCGGGGCGGTGGTTTTTCGATTCTCTCTTTCCTCTCTTGAAGATAACCACTTATTTACGCAATAATGATTGAGTTATTTTTTCTGGGTAAGAAGCCCGAGCAAGAGCAAAGAGAATCCTTCTCAGGTCTCTCTCCTGATCTTGATTTGGCAGCAGTTCAAAAACATTATCCATCTGAGGTTGAAAACAAAGGATTTAAAGGCCAGGTTGATCAGTGAATGAAGAAGGCTCATGCCCGTCCATCTCTTGCATTTGGGGTTTCCAGAGGCATTAAAGAATCTTTCTTTCATGGTAAACCCAATCAAAAGGGAAAGGCCCTACTTATGATGGGGGGAGTCGAAGTGTCCATGGTAGGCGATGAATGGAGGAGTCGATCAAGGCAGTCGGATATCAATAATCACTTACCCTGCGTTAGTAGAGTGAGTGTTGGCCTTTTCATATTGAATCACAGCCATTTTCCCTCGCCTATATTTCTCTTCAAAAAGAAGAAGGGGACAGAACCACGCCTTATGACGAAAGGGGGGAGTGAAACCTAGAACGAGACCACTCCGAGAATGAGACATCCTGGACAGAAGGCTGGCAAGAGTGATACCTCTGAGATATTTCCCTACTGGACTCCAATCCAATACTCTATTTTGAAGAGACCACTAAAAAAAAAGAGAAGAATGCGACCATCGAGTTTCTTCAACGAGCCCCACCCTGGGTCTTTCTTAGTGTAGTTGGTTTTCCCGTGGTAAGCTCTCTGACTACTGGCTAGGCTGGTCTCCTATTAAACATGGTAAGCCCGACCCTCACTGAAACCCGGGAATCCTCCCTTTTTAGGAGTCAGAAGTCCTCTCTCGCCAGTCTCGGTCAATTGAATCTGACTGAACTTGACAGGTTCGGACTTGCCTTTCCTCTTCTTTAATGGATGGGAACACATCGGGATGTCGAATGAGTTGAAAGATGGCAAAAACCTTGTGAGAAATTCAATCTTAACTTTATTGGCTCCATCACCTCCACCAGCAGCAGCCTCTCTAATCCGATTCCGTTCCACAGGGATGCCAAGACAATGATGATGGCCCGTTCTTCTTCTCAGAGACTACTTGAACTGCCCGATTGACCGATGGCTCTTTAATGGTGGATTTGCCTGACCTTATTTCTTTCTTCAGAGGAAACAAAAGGCTTCAAGTGAAGGCGGAAGAGAAGACTGGAAAGCCGGAGTCAGCCAACCGTGGTGAAAAGGCGGCAAGCACAGATGAGAGGGACATCACTGAAGAGCTTAACTGACGAGCTATTTTTGTGATTAGCGCTTCTGCTCACTGGCTAGATCGGACTGTCTGTACCTTTGCTAACTCTGCCTGTAAGGAAGTTAGTCCATAGCGCTTACTGGGCCAAAGCATTTAGAAATCGCCCGTCGATTGAGAGGTGGAATCAAAAGCACAATGGGAAGTGGAAGATAGGCTTGGAGACAAATGGTACTTGGGAGCTGCGCCGCTTTAAGAGGAAACCCGGGAAAAGCTTAACCTCAGCGTACCAGGCTGAATCCGATCCAAAAGAGAAAGAGTCAGTGCCAAGTGAGAAATTCTCTGATTCTGACTGAGATCTTTGTCCTACTTCTCACCCGGCTAGCTGCTGAATTCAAGTAGTTGACTTGACCGGAATCACAAGTTTTCAATGATACCGGCAATTGGGAATCTCAGTTGATGAGCCTGGCAAACGGAGCTACGAAACTAAGCAGCATACTTCGCCTTTAATACCTTTTTAGTCCGCTTGTACGGAGTACAAATAAGGGGGCAGCCCATACTTAACTTTTCAACTCATAGCTTAAGCTCTCAGACTAGAGCTATTCTCACTAAACCGAATCTGTAAATCGAAGACGGGTAACTAACCTCTTTGAATGAATCTGTTACTAAGCCGACTCTGTGCCCGCATCTGTAGACTGCATTGTCGATACTGGACACGGTAACTTAACTGCTTATTATTGTGTCAAAAGAGGAACTCATACTCAAAACATAGCTTTTAAACAACTAACTGAAGCTATCAGACTAGGGATCTTTTACCCTTAGACTTCTCACTGTGAAACTTCCATTTCACTCCCTCACTCCTGACATCCCCTAACTTTGACAAGGCAAGAAAGAAGTCAGCTCTTAGCGCTTCTTTGGCAAAGGCTACTCGCTCGCGGTAGAGCTGTCTTTGCTAGCTTTATGGGCTTTACTCAAAAATAAAGGCATTTGTGGAGCTACTGAGCTACCCACTACAGACATAGGAAACTAAAGATTCCAACTAAAGAAAGAGGCCTTAAAAGAAGGGTTGTACTATGAGAAATCTTGATCCCATGGGACTAGAGAATTGGCGGGGGAGAAAGTAAATCTTCCTCAGAGCAGAAGGCAGAGCAAGCGATGGGGGGAGGAAGAAAAGCTTTTCCAGCATAGGATGGAATGGATAGGATTGCAAGTGAGGCAAAACGGACTAAAGAATAAGAGCCTATGGCAAGAGTAACGGGCAAGGAAGATTATCTATCTCTAGAAAGCTATCCTCCATCAAACAGAAATCAACGTTAGATCCGTTAATGGCTCTATGGTAATGGTGCTTCTCAACGAGTCCATCCGAACTACTTCTGATAGAGGAGTTCAAAGGATGAAAGCGGAGGAGAAGAAATTTCTTCCTCTTCCAAAAAGAAAAAAACAACACAGAAATAAACGATACGATTCACTCTGTTATAAGGAGTGGAGGAAAGGATGAAATAAGGAGATTCTCTTCACCTCTGTTCAGAGGACCAAAGATAAGGGATCTAAGAGTCCCCAAACCAAGCCAATTATCAAACCAGAGGGATATGGAACTACCACTACCTATGTTCCATTGGACACTGCTAGCATAGAGCTCCCATCCTCTGCCCATGCTTTTCCAGATGTGAGAACCATTTTTAAAAGAGGTTGCAACCCCATTCCTATTCAGGTATTTAGCTTTAATGACTCTAGAGAAGAGTTTCTTACTATTTTAAGCAACAGACCAGTTGAGCTTAGCTAAAGAGACCAAGTTGTTTTGTTAAGTTTTACGAATACCCAGTCCTCCCGGGTTTACAAACCTCTTCCCACTTAAGAAAAAATAGGATGCAGACCTTTTCTATCAGAGCCATGACCCCAAAGGAAATCCCTAGAGATGCGATCAATGTTGCTACAGATAAGATTTAGAGCTTAAAGCACTGAACACGTTCCGAACTACCTCTGCTAGAATATAGGCAGTAAAGGAAGAGAGGAAGATGAATCCTATTCCAGCAGATCGAGAAATAGCCATCAAATCAAGTCGATCAACTAATTACATAATTAATGCACGAAAGCACTGATGCAGTCTCTCCGGAGTATCGGTCGGTTATACCCCAGATCTGCTAGTTACGACTATAGATCCGACGCACTAGCCAGCACGGCCTTTACCAGTAACCATTCTTAGGGGAAACAACCTTGAAAGGTAGGAACCGGACATCCTTCATCCTTTCCGGGAAATAGGTGCCATTTCCAAAAGAATACCTAAGATCTAAGCGGGGTTTTGGAAAGCGCCTAGAAGGGAACGTCAACATCAGTATGAGAAGGCGGGCATTGCATTGTTGAGGAGTCAATCGGATACCGATATTGCTCCCTTCGCTAACTCAGCGCAAGCGGTTCCCCTACAACATTGTGGTCAGGCTCTTTTCCTGCGGCTCCGGTGGAAGAGGGGGTTAGCAAGCTGGTCATACGGCGAAGCGGCTCCATACGGGACTGGGTTGTTAAGGACGGATTCGAAAGATAGTTCCATATAGCTCGTGGGGGAATTTCCCTGCGGGGCTAGAAAGGGTTATGAGTCAATCAACTGGCTGAAAGGCTATCCCAGCTTCAAGGTTGCTTGCAATATAGGATTTTCAAATTCAATATCTGTCTCGCCTGCCGAATCCTTAGCTTAGCCTTAGCCTGGGTATGAATCCCATGCCATCCACAGCGGAGTCAATCGCTTCGGCAGCCTACTCAGATTCGATAGCTGCGGATTCTCTTGCAGTAGCCATTCACTCGACCAGTTCATGTGCAGCTTCTTAAACATCTGTAAAAGGAAGAACCCTTGTCCCGCAAGCTGCTATTCCGACATCAGGTTAGAGCACCAGCTCTTCTCATCTAATTACGAATCGCAAATCTCTCGTCCGGATGTGGCATTTGACACCGTTATTGATTCATTTCCTGAAAACATGGCATTCGATGCAGCTATGGCATCTTATTATCATACTGCTCTTGCTCCTGCTAATGCTATTTGATACTGCAACTTACTTTTTATGATTCACTTGCACAACCCATTCTTGCTAACAGCCTCGTTGTTGTCCAATCCCTGA
>ERZ825896.2170-NODE-2170-length-19431-cov-3.369684_pt1:0-17500 | contig 19431 bp, 20 predicted proteins | sample MGYA00519858_ERZ825896 | MGnify/ENA primary metagenome ERZ825896 (study PRJEB31778, sample SAMEA3449214) | human gut metagenome | biome: human gut; feature: human-associated habitat; material: faeces | place: United Kingdom | collected 2010/2012 ...
ACCCCTTAGCCACCGTCTATACTGTTATAGTGTGCTTCATAAAGTGCCGCCCATCTCCATTGCTATGACAGCCTCTCGGTCCACTCGAGAAAGTGGTCTTTCTATTGTTGGCACAGATGCCTCCTTTTTTTAAGGCATACCATTTCAACCAGATGATACTAAAGCTGAACTAGCAGGGGTGGTCCTGTTCTTGATCCAATGTGGAGACAAGTTCGTTATACCTGACTCGTTTAAGAAGAGAAGAAAGAATCTTGATTCAATAGGAAAATGGAAAGGATAGGGGGCAAGGCAAATCTTATTGTTTTCTCTGCCTCTTGGCACTGGCTGGCCTAGTGTTACCAATACCAATTGCTAGTCTAGTAAGATTGATTTGCTTTGCCGCGACTTTCTATATGAAAGATTGCATTGATAGTGGTTCTCAGATCAAAGGTTAGCCAGTTTTTTCCAAAAAGCCCCCCAAAGCACTGCTGATACAGTGTATTGATAGGTCTATGGGTACTCACCTAGATAGCACTACTAATACAAGAAAGAGGTACTTTATAAATTTAGTGACGCATAGTCGATTGGAAGCTGAAAAAGCCATTTCCGCCTCTTCTTCATTCTTAGCAAGGCTCTCTATTGGCTCTGCCACTACTTCAGTTGACCGAACTCTCTCCTGACCTGAGTCAGTAAAGTGATATACTATACTAGAGTGGGCTGGCTTCCCCGCGGAAAAAAAAATCTTCCTTCCACCTTAGGATAGCGACGTGTTTCCCCGTAAGAAAAAGCACGGGCGGGTACCTCCCCGACCCACTGAATACAACAAAAGAAAGGGGAAGGACGTAACATAGAAGAAGTAGGCTGATCCAGATAAGCATCCTTTTGCCTTTGGTAGGAGCAGCTGAGCATATGCTAGAATTATAATCACGCGTAATGAAGCGCTTGTCTTACTTATCTAAAACATCAAAAAACCGTGCTACAAATGAGCGGCATATGAACGGAACGAGACCCTTCGAAAGACGAGACTCAGATCGGAGCGGAGATAAAAAAGCCCTTTCTTTACGTACTATTCATTTTCTGATTTTGAAGATTTTTGATATTCATTCCGCAGGTGCAGATTCGGCCTCGGCCTAGGCTTCTTTATACGTTGGATTTGGTACTATAGCCTATGCTTTAGGAACAGGCTCAGGCCCCATCCATAGCTTAAGGTGGATCGAATCCTAAATACTTTTCAAACAGACAGACGAAAAATTTGAAAACAAATCATCAACTTCAACTGCAGAATGCCCCGGATTGCGAGTATTCTGATTTTTGTAATAGACCCCACATTAGCTTGGCTACTGGAATCATTTATTCCCCTCTATTTTAGCTTCAGATTTGGCTTAAGCTTCGGATTCTTAAGATTAGGGGAAAACGGGAGCTTTTGGTTTGAATGCAGAATTTGTCTTCATTCGATAAGTGGGCCCTCTTCTTCTTGCAAGTGCAGGAGCTCAAGCAGTAAGTAGGTGGAGCTCTTAGTGCTTGGTCCCTTCCTTGGTTGGCTACCTCAGTAGGTCCTTCTTTGGCATGAGCTGTAGCGTAGGCACAAGAAGTAGGAGGATCCGGAAGCGTAGGAGCAAGGTGCAGGAAAGCCAGGTGCTAGCTAGGTCTGGTCCCCTGCCATTGGCTTAGCCTTAGCTCTGTCCTAGCTTAAGCTACACACGTCACTTTCATTTCCTATTTTATACGCCACTTCCCAGTCAACGCGAATAGATTCTTTGCTTGTTTACCCCGTATCTTAGAAAGATGTGATCTCCTTGCCCCCTACCCTCTACTCTAGTATGCTATTGACTTCCTTCTGTGATCTGCCAACTGCAATACATAGTTCCAAGGGAATGAAGATAGGACGTTGTGCGGTAACTAGAAGTGAGTATACTAAACCTTCACGCCTGCTACTTTTATTGATATTGATGAATGCGGGGTAAGGACTCTTATTAGATAGATGTGGGCTAAGGACTGTGTTGACTGAAGCTTTCGACATCCCGGAAGGACAAGGAGAGCATCGAGAGGTTGAATCCATAGTAAATAAGATGGCATAGACATAGAATGGGATTGATGGACAAATGCCAAATGCCACATAAGAAGCTTTTATTGACCTTTTTTGCTATCTAACGAGTGCCATCCTAGATTTCTTCTAGTTTTCGTGATTGAGGGTGGTGGGTGGTTAAGACCATGCGTCCTAAGGGCATGGGCAGTGGGTTGGGTATAGATAAATAAGTTTACCTATGAAGGCAATCCGAAGAATTGCTTTGAGGCTGACTATTTTGTTGAATTATGAAGGAAAGTGAGTGATGGCGTGAGACACCATGTTCAGAGCGTCTTCGTTGAATTTTAGCATGCATGTCTTTCAGTCTGGATCTACAACAAAGTAGTTTGATTTCATGGACGGAATAGTCTCGCCGCTTCACCAATCAAAGAATGGGTGGGGGCGAGTGCAGTGAGGTGATCTTTTTCATATCTTTCTTTTCGGATTGGTTTCGTGTGAAATAAGCTCTTCCACTCTCGTGAAATGTTAACTATCCCGAGGCTTACGTAGTGAAAAAGGGAACTAGCTCTTCTCCTCAACCTGTTCAATTGGAGCTAGCTATAGAGCGCACTTTTTCTATGCTTTATTTACTTACTATAGAGGTTTGGAACCCTAAACAACTTGACCCTACCTACCAACAGACTTTAGTACTACTTACTCTCCAGCCGGTCCTTCTTCGGCCACTTCTTCGAACGATTATGAAAGAGTTGACTTTACGTTGAATACAGGAACTCGTTTTCTTAGCATAGGTGGAATGAACTATCAGAGAAGAGAAGGCTGAAAGCCTAGCCGAAAGCTTTTGAGTCAAGTACGCAGGAAGAGTTTATAGGTAGAGGAATAGGGCATTCCATTCCGCATTCTTTGGCACGAGGGTTTGGCTTCCTTGATTCAGGTAGGAAAGAAGGGGCTATGGCATGAAGCTTGGTTCATTCATTTCTTTGGAATCGAACTCTCCGGAAGGGAAGGAAGCAAGCAATTCGGACAGAAGAAAGAGGGCTTGAAAGAATAACATACGTAGAGCGTGAACCAAGGTTCATAGGCGGATCAAACTCGAATGTTGCAGATCCTAGTTCGCTTACTAATCGCTTTCGGGACCAGTCTTCAATGGCATGAAGCTTTAGTGGCATAGAATCTCCTGCCTTAGTCGAATGATCGGACAGATGAAAAGAGAACTATCTGGTTAGGCATCTGGATTTGATTAGGGTTTGGGTCGGTTAAAGCTTGAAAGGGAGTTCGTGGCCTACTAGGAGTTATGTTTTCTGAGGACTCATAGAACACCTTATTAATTCAACTGTCCTTTCAAGCAAGAGTTGTCTTAGATCAATGAATGAGAAGGAAGAGAGTGAATAGGGCACAGGAAATGAAGTCATCCAGGTTCGGAGCGGGAAGCATGCATTCAGGCTGTGAGGCAATGAAATTGTTAGCTTTCATTCAGTCAGCTTGGTTCTTGGCTTTGCCATTTCCTCTCTCAAGAACTACTTTCAAGTGCAAGATCCAAGACTGATTAAAAACCTCGCATCAAAGGTTGACTTCTCTGTCGCCGAGTCAGTTCTTATCGCCGAATCCGCTGCAAGCGAATGCCTGAGTCATGGGACATTCCTTTCTTCAGTTGAAGCAAGTCAGTCTTTTTTGCTTTCCTTCTCTGTCGGCGGGGTAACTAGAAAAGTACGCATTCAGCTGTGAAAGACGTTCTTTCCTCAAACGATTTGATCCAAGGGAATGAAACTAGTTCAATGACCCGACCCCTTAGCCTCTTAGGGTGAATATCATACCTTCATTCTTGAATGGCATTCTGCTTCAATGTCGGCGAAGACGCTCTTCTATGTTATGTTATTTAATTGGGCATAGCCGCTCTTTGCATTGAATAGGTTGTTCTGAGCCTGACTTGGCTCTAGAAAGCAGATTCCTTCTTATAGCCTTCTAATATAAGAAGGTCAGGCATTGCGCTGTGGCATAAGCTTTTTCTTCCTCTACCTTTGGATTGAGAGTTCATCTGGACTGAGTAAGCACTTTAAGGAAAGGAAGGAAAAGATTAGATAAGATAAGAAGAAAGCACTACTTCCGGACAGAAGAAACTGTGCCTTGAAAGAATTGATTTCAGGTAAGCATGCCTAGATGCCTAGCTTGATGGGAAAGAGATTAGATCCCGAGGGCAGTGAAGTTTGCCATTAGGAGGAACGTAGTGCTCGACCGGAAGGGAGAGGTTCAAGCGTCATTCTACTGGGCTAATGAAACTGGGATTACCGGTGTTTGCTGAATATCCGGTGGTTAGCGCTGCACGAATACGCTGCTCGGAATAGAAAACGGTGGATGCTGAGAATCCGCTGTTATTAGCTTAGGAATTCTCTTAAATAAGAAGACTAGCTTTCTGAACTGACAAAAGCATTCTATTTGACTACGTTTTATTTTGACTATCTAACAAGAAAGAAGAGAAAAGAAAGGAACTGACATAGAATAGTACAAGAAAGGACACCACATAGTTTAGGACAACTAATATAAGAAAAATATGGAAAACTAATTAGGCTTTTTTAAGAGAACACACACACTTTTCACTTTCTTACTTTCTACTTTTGTTCCGGTTTCCTTGCTTCTTTTCTGCTTTCTCGTTTCCTATGTAAGATAAGCATATAGACTGGGGCTCTTGTCGAGCTTGCCTACGTACCTTCCTAGCTTGGACAGGATCAAGTCAGATGTAGTTCGAATAGGATTCAATCCAGCCGCGGGGAAAGCCCCCCACACCCACGGCTACCCCCCAACAGAACTATCCAGAAAAAAATGAAGGCTAACTCTTGCACCCCGGTACCTATCAGAATCGGAACAGACCAATTACACATTGGCTCTTTTTTTTTTTTCCACTAGCATTGTGAATTTCGCGGCGGCATTTAGCCCGGAATTAAGGCCGGATTGGCCGCGCCGCTGGGAAAGGTCTTCCATCATTTTGATGATTTGTTCCCTTTTGTGGGGCGAAGCTTTATTTAGGCCTAGTTCGTTGGCCGTGCGGTCAATGAACGACGAGGAGGCCTTTTTCCGTCCAAAGGAGGAGAGAAAGTCCCCAAGTTTCTCCTTTGTTTCAGAAGGAGTAGGCATTCATTCTAGTCTTTTTGCACTTAAGCCTCTTCTTGGATTTAGGGGCTTTCATAAGGCTTGAGAATCAGGCCTAGTGGCAAGCCTAAACCGCAATGTCATCGAAAAGGCAAGCAAGTCAAGTAACTGACTCATCAATCGATTTCCCACCCATGCGAGTCGAGGAAATGGGAATGAATGCCGCCGTATAGGGCTTTTAGAAAGAAATGCCTTCTCCTCTCCCTCCTTGCTTGTTTAGTTTGAGCATTCCGAACTAGGCCAGCTATTAGCTTAGTGCGACGCGCACCCATTATGATCGAGTAAGTTGACTTCTTTTCCGCTTTATAGACAGACCTCTTGTAGAACGAAATTCCCTGTCTACGATTCAGCCTATTCTTCCAAGGGTTTCATAACTGGACGTTGAACCCATTTCATATGATGCATTGTCTGAAGCGTATCCCCTAGTCATTACCGGTCCAAGCGAAGTCTTGAGTTGAGTGGACGGTCGACGGTCTTGGTCAGTCCCATTGTTCATTGATCTCCCCAATGCAAGGTGAGTTTGTCGGGCATGACGTGCTTGTGCCTATCCCTTTTCATCAATAATAGAGAGCAGCTTATCCAGTTGATCCCGTATAGGCGGAGGTGAGGACGGAAGAAGCGGGGGCGAAGCCAATTTGAGTTTCTCCTAAAGAAAACATATCAAAGTCCAAGTTTTAGTTAGACCGGGTATGAGGCAAAGCCAAAGCCAGAAGTGGGCCAAGCTGGAGTTCTTGTTCGAGTGAGCGGGTAAGCAAGCAGGTACGCCCGAGTTATGTAATAGAACTACTAATCAGTCTTCTCATCTCTAAGCCAGCTAATTCCTAACAAGCTACGCACCTTCTTGTACTTCTAGCCAAGTAAGGCAACGCAGTTGCTGTTGTTGAGTGAAACAAAGGGTAGTAAGATAATAGGCGGATGGAGGGCCTATTCTGGACCAATTAGAAACCATAATCCCGATGCTGTTATGAATGAGTTTATGTCTTAAGAGAGCTAGTAGTTATGAGTTCGTAGCTAAAGTCAAACTGGAGCTAGGAACGTAGCAGTGAACGCAGTGAACGGAGCTACCGGGTAAACGAGTGAGCTTAGCCCGTAGCCGGGTAGGGAACTGTTGTTGCTTAGGCCGGGTAAACTTAGGCTTAGGAAAGGTAGTTTACTTGCTTACTTGTTAGAGTAAGGCAGCTCAGCTGTAGCTAACTTGCTTGCTAAAGGTAGGGCTAGCTAAGTAAGGTTTGCTGCTGCTAAGGTAAACTTGAGCTACGGACTTAGGAAACAAGCACAGAGAGAGCGTGATGCCCTGAGATAGCTTGGCAGCCATGACAAAAGTCTCCAGCCGAACGTTGTCACCCCGATTATTTGACATCCAAAATCGGCTTAGCCAATAAGCCAAGAGGGCCATCAGGTTGCACTCGGGAGACATAGGATGCTTCTCTGTCACCTTCTCCTGGTTCTCAATGAACGAGATCTCACCCATTTCATCCCTATTATAAAAAGAATCTTAAGCACGATCAGAAAAGAAAGGCTTAAATGCATGCTCGATCGAATAGGGGACGAGAACCGGGCCATTACTGGTTAAGTTACACGACCAGCCGGCCTTCTGCTTTTCCGAGATTTCCTTGCGCCCCGAGTAGATAGTAACGACCGACCGGCTGCATCAAAATCGAGGTGTATGTGGGAATCGGAATTCAAAGCCCTTACCTTTTCGGGTCAGTCCAGGAGCTGAGACAGAGAAAGATTTTCTTTCTGTTTTTTGCGGGTGGAGGAGCAGAAAGGCATTCAAAAGCTTAAGCGGGGCATCTTGCATAACAGATGTAAGACAACGGATGTCATCAACCAACTAAGACTGATTGAAGTGAGTTACAATATGGAAACGGAAACTAGACTGAAAATGTAGACAGGACTTCCTTAAATTCGGCATATGGGACTTGGACCCTTGCCAGTTGAGAGTGGAGCCTATCTATACAGAAATAGAAGTTGCTTAATTAAAATGCCCGAATATAAAGTCAAGAATCTTACGTCTTTCGATCTGAAATCGGAGGTTGTGGGATACCATTACCATTGGTCATCGGAGGTGGGGATACATACCTATCTATGGGCGGTCTTTTAGCGAACCGAGCCGGGAAAGCATAAGAATGTCTTCTTTTGCATAAAGGGCTGAACCGACGGCAAGATCAAGGCACTTACCCGCAGCAATGAGTCTTGCTTATTAAAGGTAGCGAAGTCACTAACTAGAATTAGGGGAAGCGCTAGGCTACTAGAAGGGATCGATCCTACACCCGGAAAAATTCGTTTTGAGTGAAATCCCCCGGCAAAGTCCTTACTTAACTTACCTGGCTCCAGGGAAAGACATTCTTTAGGGAACGGCCCCAAGCCAAGTGGCATCGCGATTTAGCTGTTGTCGAAAGGGAAGATAGTTCTTTGATCCGAAGCAGTTCTTGCTCAAGTTGAACCAGCTGTGAAATAAGCGATTGTTCATGTTCACGAGTCAGCTCTTCTCGCTTTGCTCTTGATGCGGCATAACCGGTCTTAGCGAGATCTGCTGCTATAGAATCAATTGCAGTTAGCTCTATTCCCTGACCTCGGGGAGATGCTTCTTTCTTATAATAAGAGTATGCCATCACTGGTTGTTGCCGCTGTTCAGAGCAGGGCAGATGGGGAAGGAAGATGCTTTTTAATAGCTATCTTTCATACCCGCACAAAATTCTACTTTTATTCTGAGATGGAGAGAAGGCCCTGTGCTACTATCTTTTTCTTTTTCACAAGGATTGTTTCAGAAGCCGAGAGGTAAAGAGATAAGGAGCTAGCCTTTTAGAATCTGATTTTTGAGATGCAAGAAGTCACTAGTACCTGGAAAGATAAGATGTGAGCAAAGAAGAAGCTCTTGCCACTGTCGTCGTAACCGCAGTTGGAGGATCGTCATTACCAGCCTTGTCTCTTGTTGAATCTGTTTCCTCTTTCGACTGTGATTTCTCTCCGGAAGTTGAATTTGCTTTGGTGTGGTTAAGCTCTTCCTTATCTTAGGACGAATCAGCAGAGAAGGGCCTTCCTACGAGTCCTTCTTTCTTCAATAAAAACACGATTGGCCTACGCTTTCTCTTGCTCTTTCCTTTCCAGTGAAAGCGACATAACTTGCTACTTACAAACGCTTTTTAGAACGCGAGGGAATGAATATCTTAAAATCTATGGTAAGAGAAAGTCTCAACACGAAAGGAAAATAGCGCTTTATGTGAAGAAACTTCCTTCCATAGTTGAACGTCTCAAAGTAAGAATGAAAAAAAAAGGACTGACCTTTGTGGAAAAAGAGAAAATGAAAACAAAGAAAGATTCTTAGGTGGACAACTAGACTTTTGGGATGGGAGGGAGCTCTGCTAAGATTCTTCATTCCAGCACTACAAGCAAGTTTTTATACATTGGAGTACATCCGATAGGAAGCTTACACATGGACAACTTTCAGCCACACAACTAAAGACAACATTACAAAGTGAACTAACAACATATTAAGTTAACAAAAGACATAGAACTTAATGAAACATAACAAAGAAAGCCATGCATTAAAACACATTACTTTGCGTCGACGGAATACTTATTGAAATCTTCTAGAAAGAGTCGACGGACTCTTCTAGTCTCCCCGGTCACCGAGGGTGGCGGCCCGCACAATGAGCTCTTTTTGTTCGTCGAGGAGGGCCCTCTTCCTGTCTTCCAGACCGCGAATGTGGTCCCGGATCAATTGCATCGCTCTTCCTACGGCCTCAGGATCGAGAGCAGGCGGATGCTCCCAGAACAGACCCAGCATTTGCTCCCGTTGGAGCTTCTCGTTTTCCACCTGAAGTCTTTCTTGCTCAATTCTCTCAAGTCTGATAGCGATATCCATGGCTACTCAAAGCTCTTTCTTGCCGACTTCTAAGTTCGGCCCTTTCTTTTCTTTGTCAAATAGAGACTGAATAATTGCGATATTGGAAAAAGGGTAGTCTCTTTCAAAGATAGAAAGAAGGTTGAGAGAAGACGAGGCTCTGTTTCAGCAATGGAGCAGGGGAAAGTACTCATATGGTAGAGTACTTTTCTTCAATGAAGATTTGTACTCATATGGTAGAGTACTTTTAGTTACCGAGATCTGATTATAAGTTATTAAATGGTAAAATGAATCCAAATTCTGACTTTTAGAGGCTCTTCCTAATCCTAAAGGCCCCAATAAAGGAGACCGAAGGGACTTTCGGGAGAAAACCGAAAGATAGGTAATCCATATGGTGAAACATGAGAAAGACGGATTGCTTAAAACCGGATGAAATCGAGTCCACCCACACAACGACCGACGGACTCGTGGTACTGAAAACCACATTAGATGAGAAGGTAGTTGACTGGCAGACCCTGGTAATTCTGATTTCTGTGGCACATCTGTCCTTTGCACCTCTCTATATGTATGTGCTTTAGCCTTGATTACGTAAGTTAGTATTGAAAGAGGAATCGATTCGTCTTGCTTATGTGCTTGTTCATTGGATTGAAGTGCGTGATAGATGCTTCTGACCGAACTGCTCTTTGTTTCACAAAATATGCTGTTCCGTAAGTTCACTTTTTTCAGGAAACTGCACGATAGTTTGAGTGTTCCGGGAAAAAGGAGAAAAGGCGCTAAGAAAACAAAGCGCTCCTCTCTACTAACAGGAAGCGCGTTTCCAGGAAAGATCGAATGTTAACTAACGACGTATTGTAATAACAGCCAGCGTTCAGAACCAGCCGCGAAGAAACGACAACAATTGGTATATCATCATGAAAAATGAATTTTCGGGCATACTACGGGTTTTGTTTCTTAAATTCTGAATCAGTATATCCGTAATGTTATTTACTAGCGCACTTTGGGACTGGGGCTTGACTTTTGGAGCCTTTTTCTTTGCTCCATTTGTTGAGTTTCTCGATTTTATGCTTTCTGCCATGATGGATAAAGCACCTCTGGGCAAAAGACAGACCCGAACTTCTTTGTCTATTTCTGGAACTAATAGAGATGGATGGAGCAAGTGGAAAAAGCCTTTTTGAACTAGCCAAGGAAGGAAAGCGGGAAAGGTCCGATACAAAGGAAAGGGTTGCGAGGCTTAACGATTTAGAATATAGCTGTTGAGGTGGCACTTGTTCCCCCGGGGCGGGGGTATATGCCCGTAGCTTTCTTCTGTCACTTCTTTCAGATCAATGAAGTTGAAAAGTCATAGAGTAAGGGACCCTTGTTTACAAAGCTGTCACTCCAAGAACTCGAAGTCAAGCATCTTCGGGAATATCCAGATTAGTCTTCAACTAGAGAAAGGATAGGAATCTCCTTTGCAGAGTTTTCTTCTCCAGCGGATGTAGCGGTAAAAGATTCTATTCTTTCTGCGGTCTAGTTACGTCTTTCCTCTCCCTATCTAAAGAGCTCTATTAAAATAGACCCTCTCCTGACTCTCTATCATTTTAAGAAAGCAGCAAATCCTTCTCTCTATTCTACTATCCGATCTCGTCTGTTGAAAATAGATCTTAAATATGGTCATATCTTCGTTATCCCAATAGTCAACCTTCTTACTTCTCTTCGCATCTCGAAAGACGCAAAAGATCTGTTATTAGCTTATTTATAAGCAGTCGAAGGTCCTTAAAAGCCTTTATTTTTGGCTTACGGCTTACTTGCCTTTTTCCTTAAAGCCTATATAGACAGACATAGACTGAGGGCATTCTCGGCATCCATGCTCCTGGCAATGGCAAGATCCGGGGTGTCAGTTGCTTGTCTTCAAGCCTCAACCTTATTCTGACTCCTACTAGGGCAATCAGGTTCAGGTTAAGCCCGAACAGCTTAGTTTTCCACTTCTCTTCCGACACAAGCTTCTTTGCCAAGCCTTCCCCATCAACCGGAAATCCAGTAAGAAAGGCAAGGGGCGCAACGGCAAGGCAATCTGTCAAAGAACCCATTCAAAGAGCGTTTATCCCGAAGGTCGAACAAGCATCCCTTGTCCTCTTTTTCATTATTGATCATGTCTGCTCGATTCCGTCTGCTAAAGATCGTTTTCTTCGTGCGCAACCCCTTCTTCTTCCATTGCGCAAACCAACACCTATTTGGATTCGCTTGAGAAGAGCGCATTCTTGAGATGCTAAGGGCTGGCCAAAGGGTTAACTAAACTAATAAGATCTCTTCTTCCTTCTCTTTTATGCTTCAGCGAATCGACTTCTTCTCGATGATGGACATTCCACAGGCATTTCTAGAGTCAGATTCATGTGCAGCCTTTCTCTTTCGTTTCTTATTCTAGAATAGAAGATGATAAGATGCATACCCCTGCCTCCCGTCTGGTGAAGTTCTAAAGTTTCCTGCGGTGAAGTGACATTCCTGGCCATATCCCCTACGGGCTCATTGCTGTTCTTAGTACCAGAGGGATCCCCAAGCACAACGACCTTCCCCAAACCATCTTCAAGAATGGCCGCATCATCCATAGTCACCTTTCCTTTCCCTTTCTTCTTGACTTCAACCCAAACTTCAGACGATTTTGTTTCTTTATCTGTTTTCATCAATCCAGTTCCCTCTCGTGAAGTTTTTTGCTTACCACATCTTGCAATAGAGTGCCCAAAGACCCCACAAGTAGTACATTTCGCCGGTACCCACTCCAATTCAGCTTTGATAGTGATCCATTCCCCGTTATCACAGCGGGGATCAAACTCTTTAACCAACTCAGTGGATGCATCAACCTCCACACAAACTCTTGCATAACTAATCCTCTTTCTCCTTGCTGTGATCTTGTCAGTATGTAAATGGAAGGGGTTCCCAAAAGCACTAGAAAGATAACTCAAAGCCATGGGCGTCCAGAACTCCAGAGGAAGATTGTAGAGTTTCACCAAAATAGGAACTCTTTTCACATCTTCTTTGGACAGCGTTAGGTTGGGCTGCCATCGTTTGAGAACCAGAGGCCTATTGGCCATATGCCACTGGTCCTCAAAAAATGGCATCAAAATTTTTCTCTCCTCAAGGAGGATTTAAGGTCTGTCCCTCTTTGGGTTAAGCTTCACGGAGTGCCTCTTGAATATTGGACTCCGGTAGGCTTAAGTCACATAGCCAGCGCGGTGGGCAAACCGCTTCACACAGACAAGCTGACAGCTTCCAAAAAAAGAATTAGCTTTGCTCGTATTTGTGTAGAAGTTGAGGCTTCCAAGGAATTGCCTAAGGACTTATATATTCAATGTGAAAATGGTGACTGGATCACTATTCTTGTGGAGTATGACTGGAAGCCTCAAGTATGTACTCACTGCAAAGTCTTTGGACACACCAATGCCCAATGTCCTCTGCTTAAATCAAGCTCAAAACCAGCTGACAAGGATTCTAAAGGTGATGGCTCGGATGAATGGGTGGAGGTCAGGCCCAAGAAAAAAGGGAAAGCAGGATAGGGGACCAGCAACCTTCAGTCTGTTAAGGAAGGTAGTGAGAATAGGCCGTCCAGCAAGGAATCTACTTGCCCTACCCAGAAAAATTCTGTTTAAGATCTGACTCCTCAAACTAGTGAGGGACAATTCAAGAGTTCCTCTGCGCCTGAAGGGTCCCAGTACACGGCCAGCCCGGAGAATTTTACCAAAAATGGCTCTCATCCTATTTCAGGGGATATTGCTATGGTGCAGACAGATTGTATGGCTACCCCCATTTGTGTCAAAACCGGGGGCCACTCTGACCCGTTAACTGCTTCTCCGGATATCAACCCTTTGGGAGGTAAAGTTGTTGATTCTCTGGAAAAGAAAGGCCTTGTCCTCAAAGGGAATAAAGGCAAGAATCAAGTTTCTTCCCCCTTGAGCAAGGGGCGAAGAAAATAGTAGCTTTGCTTGTTGTGCTCCCTTCTTTTGGCGTTTCCATGTTTTTTGGCTGCTGGAATGTGAGGGGGTCGGTAGACCCTATGAAACAAAGGGAAGTTAGACATTGGATAAGAGAGCACAAGCTTGTTTTTTGTGGTCTTGTAGAGACCAAAGTCAAAATAGCAAATAAGGAGGTTGTGTTGCAGAACATTTCGAGGGGATGAGAAGCCTTTTGTAACTATAATAGTTCTTCCCATGGGAGGATTTGGATCTGCTGGGATCCGGGTTTTGTCTCAGTCTCTATAATTGAGGAGAATGACCAGGCTGTTCACTGCAGAGTTCAAGAGATTGGGAATTCTTTGAGCTGTTTTGTTTCTGTTATATATGGTGACAATTGTCATGGCAGGAGAGAGAGCTTATGGGCGGATTTGCTTTCTTGTGCTTCAGCTTTCAGAGGCAGCCCCTGGTTAGTGTTTGGTGACTTTAATGCTATAAGAAAACAGAATGAAAGGGTGGGGGGTTCGCGAGATTGGCCAAACTGGATGGACTCTCTTGATGAGTGCATCATTGAAGCTGATCTTGATGACTTCAAATTTGGGGGTCACTTCTTCACTTGGTCTAATAGGAGAGAGGAAGGCCCCATTTTGAGAAAGCTCGATAGGGCTCTTGTTAATTCTGAGTGGGATTCCAGATTCTCTGGGTCTGAGGCTACCTTTTTACCTCCAGGTGTATCGGATCATTCCCCTGTTGTGGTGAAAGTGGCTGAAATGCCCCGTTCGAGAAAGCCCTTCAGGTTCTTCAACTTCTGGGCAGATCATCCTGGTTTTCTCCCGCTTGTTAGGGAGGTTTGGTTGGAAGATATCCAAGGTTCTCCTATGTTCCAGCTTTGCTCCAAGCTGAAAATTTGGAAAAGAAAGTGAAAAGATCTGAATAACCTCCACTTCTCTGATATTCAAGGTAGGGTTGTGCAGGCCAAGGCTAGATTGGACACTCTTCAGAGACAAATCCAAGATAGCCCGACAGATCCTCATCTTTGCAAAGAAGAGGTAATGGCAGTTAAGGTTTATGGTGACCTTTGCAGGGCGGAAGAAAGTTTTTTCAGGCAAAAATCTCGGATTCAATGGCTTAACTTGGGAGATCAGAACACTGAGTTTTTTTTCAGATCGGTCAAGAGTCGCCAAGGGAGAAACAAAATTGTCTCTTTTGTTAAGGAGGACGGTTCTAGGGTGGACAACCCTTCTTAGGTAAAAGATGAAATTGTTGGCTTCTTTAGGAATCTTCTTAGGGGTACTCCTCTCCAAGGTACCATTGAGATGGATACCCTTGATAGGGTCATGAAAAGGAAAGTTTCCTCTTCCCAGTGTCTTGACCTTACTAAAGAAGTTACTGATGATGAGATTCAAAATGTTTTCTTTTCCCTCAAAGACAACAAAGCTCCTGGCCCCGATGGTTTCAATGCTCTTTTCTTTAAGAGGGCATGGTGTGTAATAGGGCATGATGTGATAAAGGCCATCAAGTCTTTCTTCCAGTCTGGCAGGTTGCTAAAGGAGCTCAATGCTACTGCTATTGCTTTGGTTCCTAAAGTTCCTAATCCAGATAAGTGGAAGGATTTTCGGCCTATTTCTTGCTGTAACACTGTCTATAAATGTATTGCCAAGATTGTGGCTAATCGATTCAAAGTTGTCCTTCCTAACCTTGTTGGTCCCCAGCAAACTGCCTTTATCCAAGGCAGAAGGATAGGTGACAACATCCTTTTGGCTCAGGAGCTCTTGAAAAATTACCACCGGGACAAAGGTTCTCCCCGATGCGCTCTAAAAGTGGATCTCATGAAAGCTTTTGATAGAGTTCGCTGGGACTTCATTCTTGGGATTCTCAGGGCCAGTGGTTTCCCTAATGCTTTTACTCAGTGGATCATGGAATGTATCTCGACGACCAGCTTTTCCATCTCTATTAATGGGGAATTGAATGGATTCTTCCAGGGAGGGAGGGGCCTCAGGCAAGGAGACCCATTCTCCCCATACCTGTTTGTTTTAGTCATGAAGGCCTTTTCAGGTTTGCTGTCTGACAAAATTCAGCAGGGGCATTTCAAGTACCACTGGAGATGCCAAAAGCGGAAAATCTCTCATCTTTGTTTTGCGGATGACTGACTTTTGTTTTGCAGAGGGGAAATTGGTTCCGTCTCCATCATCAAAGATTGCCTTATTTCCTTTCCAGAGATGTCCGGCCTCACTCCTAACCCGGACAAGAGCAACATTTTCATGTGTGGGGTTGACGAGAGTGTGAAGTGCCAGTTGCTTGCTTCCTTGGGGTATAAAGAGGGTACTTTGCCAGTTAGATACCTGGGAGTTCCCCTTATCTCCTCTAGACTCAAGAAAGTTGATTGCTCTATCTTAGTTGATAAGATTGTTGGAAGAGTCAAGAGCTGGACTTGTAAAGCCCTTTCCTATGCTGGCAGGCTTCAGCTGGTAAACTCTATCCTATTTTCTATCCAGGTTTACTGGTCTTCTCTCTTCGTTCTTCCTATGGGGGTTATCAAGCAAGTGGAAGAGATTCTCAGATCCTTTTTATGGAAGGGATCGGAGCTCAAAAGCTCTGGGGCTAAGGTGGCTTGGGATGTAATCTGTAGACCAAAGAAGGAAGGAGGCTTGGGTTTAAAGCGAGTGGATCTTTGGAACAGAGCAGCTATGCTCAAGCATCTTTGGCATATCTGCTTTGACAAGGACCATTCGATATGGTCTAATTGGGTTAGGGTCTACCTTATCAAAGGTAGGGACTTCTGGGCGTTGAAGCTCCCAGGTGATTGTTCTTGGTCTTGGAGGAAAATCTGGAAGCTCAGACCGCTTGCTCATGGCAGAATAGTTAAGGTAGCGGGCAATGGGAATTCTCCTTACACTTTAGTTTGGAAGGGGTCTCCCTCTGGCTCCTTTTCCATCAAATCTGCTTGGGATAGTCTCCGCCCCCGGGCTGCTTCTGTTTTCTGGCATAAGCTTGTTTGGCACAGGAAAGCTATCCCTCGTCACGCTTTTATCCTCTGGTTGGCTACCTTGGGGAGGCTCCCTACCAAGGATGTGCTTAGCAAACATGGTATGTCTGTAGATTTGACTTGTATTCTGTGTGGGCAGGAAGAGGAATCTCTTAACCATCTCTTCTTTTCCTGTTCCTTCTCCTCCTCTATCTGGATCTCTTTGTGTGGAAAATGCAACATCCCGTCTGTTGCTATGAATTGGGAGGACACTCTGCGTTGGATGGCTCAAACTTTTAGGGGCAACTCTCTTTCCAGTTTAACTGCTAGATTGATGTTCGCTGCTGTAGTCTACGGTATTTGGCGGGAAAGGAACTCTCGCCTCTTTCAGGGCCGAGCTCTTGATGTTGCTAATGTTTGTTATGAGATTCTCTTTTGGATTAGGGCTAAAATGAATTCCCTTCGTGGGCTCCATCCCACCGCGGAAAATAGCTGGTTTTTTAGCTCTTGGGGTCTTTCTTGTACTTCTTATAGATCTTAGTTCTTGGTTGTTTCCTTTTCCCTGCTTAGTTGTGATGTTGGTCAGGGCCTCCCTGTGATGTAAGTTGTTGCCTGGGGTATGCCCTAGTGATTTTGTATTGTTCTTTCTATTTATTTCATTCTGACTTACCAAAAAAAAAAAAGACTTGAACATGGATTCTTTCCCATCGACTGGACTTTTCACAGAGACCAGGAACAAGGACCAGGACGAATAGGGAACGGGAACGACTCTTTTCGTTTCGGGATTTGAGTAGGTAAGGGCAGCGGGACCAGCAACATGAACAATCGGACCAAGCAAGCTATAACAAAGCCACAAGCTACAGGCAGGATCCTTTGTTAGCTCTACGATTAGGGAGTACGTCACCTTCCCTTCTCTTGCGGAGCCTCGTCGTATGTTGAGTTTGACTTTACTAAATGAGTTGGCGTATTTGAGTCTTTCCTTTCTTTTTAACTATAGGCATCGGCACAGGCACAACACAAGCAAAGAGGGGAAGAAGCAATCTACACCATTTAGGATAGAATTGCTCGCCACTGAATAGCAAAGAAAGGAAACTCTTTCTTTGCCTCTGGTTAAGCCCCTTATTACGTAAGGCATCGCAAGCTCCTCGCCTTCCGCCAGAAAGCAAAGGCACCAATAAATAGCTACATGGGTCGCATAGAAGCTTTAAGAGATAGGGGGCCATCCACCGAAGATGGCAGCGGGAAAGACGGGAGCACGAACGAGGTAGCTTATGCTTTTTTTTTTCATCCTCACTATCTGGTTTATAGTCGAATCTGGAGAATATGAACTCATCACATTCTTCTTTTTGGTACGTTGTTATGAGCAGCTCTGGTGCTCAATCTTGGGTCTTAGGTGTGGGTCGGATCATGATAAAGAAGGTTCGGTGGTTGTATAATTCCCAAGCGGAAAGTCGTCTACTTGCAAAGTAGATGGGGTGATCCAGCGGCCCTTCCTGCGCCAACATACATCCAATGGCATAGAGTGATGCGTCAGTATGAACATGAACTCCTTATTCCAATCCGGAAACCGAAGGATTGGGGCTGACAGCAAAGACTCATCTGCATGCTTATTAAGGGCT
>ERZ825896.2176-NODE-2176-length-19373-cov-4.792007_pt1 | contig 19373 bp, 16 predicted proteins | sample MGYA00519858_ERZ825896 | MGnify/ENA primary metagenome ERZ825896 (study PRJEB31778, sample SAMEA3449214) | human gut metagenome | biome: human gut; feature: human-associated habitat; material: faeces | place: United Kingdom | collected 2010/2012 ...
TTATGGAGGCAAGGTGCTCAATAGGCTGATGGGTGGGGCCGTCCTCGCCTACGCCTATGCTGTCGTGGGTGAGTATGTACAGCACAGGCAGCTTCATAAGCGCCGCCATGCGCATCGCGGGCTTGAGGTAGTCCGAGAACACCATAAAGGTGGCGCAGTAGGGGCGCAGTCCGCCATAGAGCATCATGCCGTTGCAGGCCGCCGCCATGGCAAATTCGCGTATGCCGAAGTGTACGTTCGAGCCGTCCCTGTCGTTCTTGGAATAATAGGGCTTGCCCTTTAGCTCGCTCTTGTTCGAGGGAGCCAGATCGGCGCTGCCGCCAAAGAGGTTGGGCATGTATTCTGCCGCAAGGTTGAGTATATCGCCGCTGGTGGCGCGGGTGGCCATTGGCTTTTCGGCGGCGGTCAGCCTGGGATCGTTGAGCAGCTCCTCTGGCAGCTTACTGTCGTGCCACCTCACCCATTCGGCATACAGCTCGGGGTACGCGGCCTTGTAGCCCTCGAACATCCTGTCGTACTCCTCCTCGGCCTTTGCATAGCCCCGGCCCAGCTCCTCAAAGTGCGCATACACCTCGCCGGGTACCTCAAAGGGCGCATAGTCCCAATGATAAAACTCGCGCATGGACTTGAGGGCTTCCTCCCCCAGAGGCTCGCCATGGGCGCTGGCCTTGCCCTGCTTAGCTGTGCCATAGCCTATCTCGGTGTTCACGATTATGAGAGAGGGATGTTCGGTGTCCGCCTTAGCATTGTCGAGAGCGGCCTGTATAGCGTTCATATCCTCGCCGGAGGCTACTTCCTGTACCTGCCAGCCGTAAGCCTCAAACCTCGCCTTCACGTTCTCGCCAAAGGTGGACTCTATGCGGCCCTCTATGGTTATATGGTTGCGGTCGTAGATCAGTATCAGCTTGCCGAGGCCCATGGTGCCTGCCATGGAAGCGGCCTCGGAAGCAACGCCTTCCTGAAGGCAGCCGTCGCCGCAAAGGGCGTAGGTGTAATTGTCAACTACCTTGTAGCCGTCGCGGTTGAAGTGGGCGGCAAGCCGGCTTTCTGCCATGGCCATGCCTACCGCTATGGCGATGCCCTGCCCAAGAGGGCCGCTGGTAGTTTCAACGCCCTTGGTGTGGCGGTACTCCGGGTGACCGGGGGTAATGCTGCCCCACTGGCGGAAGTTCTTTAAATCCTCGATAGTCAGTCCGTAGCCAAAGAGATGCAGCAGAGAATACTCCAGCACGGAAGCGTGGCCAGCGCTGAGCACAAACCTGTCCCTGCCCTGCCACTCAGGATCCTTTGGGTTATGCTTCATCTGCTTCCACAGTGTGTACGCCATGGGCGCAGCGTCGATGGCAAGGCCGGGGTGGCCGCTCTTTGCCTTCTCAACAGTCTCCGCCGCCAGAAAGCGTATGCTTTTTACAGAAAGCTCATCGATCTTATTCATGTTGCGTTCCTTTCTTTATTTACGAGTATTTTATCTGTTCAATAGCTGCTTTATTATCTCCGCAGGCTCCGTAACGCCGGACTGATAAAGCTCCATGACGTCTTCAGAGCATATGGCGCCGATCTCAAGGTTTATCACCGAAACCGCGCCCGTTGTGGTAAGCTGCTCCGCAAGCTTCAGCATATCCTCTGCAGCCTCGTTCATGTTCACGCCCACGCAGGCTCCCATGAGCCAGTGATCCTCTATCATGAGGGATACCAATTCCTCGGTAAGCTCCGCGCATATCACCTCCACGGAGTCGTTGCGGTCAGCCGCCTTGAGCGCCGCATAAGCCGCCTTGGCAAGCTCCGCGTTCTCAGCGTATATGGTATCCAAAAGACCTACGGGTATTTCCGCCAGCGCCCTTTCCGTCCATTTTTCCGGTGTTCCCATGCCGGTGCCGAAAAAATACGTGCCCTTATCCTGCAATTTTCCTTCGGCTACCATCTCCTGCTGTATCTTGTATCCAGCTTCGTTATCGCTCGCAAACAGAGACAGTGTGCGCACCGGAAAGCAGTGTGACGGATAGCTGTACAGCACCTCCCATGAAGCCATTGCCACAGCATCGCCGTCGAAGGTGACGCCAGAGGTATTTTCGGGTATTATATGCGGCTTGTCCGTCAATATTACCGCCGGGCCGGATATTTCCGGTACGTCGCCGGGCTGAGGCATATATACCAGCGATACGCCTTCCTTTGCCGCCTCCATGTTTTTCTGCTCTTGAGTAAGCTCCGGCTCCGGGGTAGCGTTGGAGCTGGTCACCTGTACATTTTCCCCTATTGGTTCCGGTGTGGGCTCCGGTGTCTTCTCAGGTATCTCGGTCTGCTCAAAATCGTCGCCTGCGGCTTCTTCAACTATCTCCTGAAACTCTTCGCTGGCGTTTACCATGGCGTAGCGCACCTTTATCTTGGCTATGCTCTGGTTCATCTTATCGCTTATGGCGGGGTTGGGACTCATCTGCATGAGACTTATAGCTATGAGTACCGAAAGTGCCGCAACGGAAATTATGGCTATCCACGTGCCCTTTTTCATTTTTCTGTCCCCTCCATGCCGTCGTTGTCATACACGGTGGCCCAGCCTTCCTTTATGCTCTTGCGCAGCATATAGCCTTCTGTTCCCCAGTAGCTGACCCTGGCCCATTTGCCGTCCTCGCCCAAGCCTTCCTCCAGCATCGCTATCGTGCTGTGGCGGGCAACCTTGTATATCTTATCGGCCTTGGCGTTTGGTTCGGCATAAAGATACTGAGTACCAGCAACATAATAGCCATTTGGTATGGACTGCATCACACCCTTCTCGTAGGTTATAAAGCAGCGGCGCACATAACCCTCCCGTCCGTCCGCCGTTACCTTGACCCATGGGTCGCCCTCCTGCAATATGGTAAGTTCGGTGTCCTTGCCCAGAGTCTTTATGAGTTTGTCGTTGGTGCCGTTGCCGGTACGCATTTGTGCCCCTTCAACAGTTATCCATGCCTTGCGGTCCTCGAGGGGCTCATTGTCGTATATATTAGTCTGGAAATCCCTGTACTCCTCAAATTTCATATCCGTCTTGAGTGAGGAAGCCAGGCCGCTCTTTGCCTTGCCTGCCGTCACCTTTACCGTAGTCCCGAAAGGTGCGTTGTAGTATAACCACTTTGCGTCTTCCACGTAAAGCCGCACGCAGCCGTGGGAGCCGTTTGTCCCAAGGTTGTTGAAGGCGAATTTTTTCAGCGTAGACGTGTCCCTCGATGAGAACATTATGGAATGGAAATATACGCCGCCTACTATCTGCGTCCAGTATCTGGCATACTCATTATTGAAGGCCGCGAACTTTCCGAAGCGCTCCCTTCCGCCTATCTTCCATGTGCCGCTGGGGGTGGGCGATGCGGGCTCGTCCCCCTTGGGCTGCGTTTTGCCGGTGGTACAGACAAAACGGCGTACGATCCTCGTGTACTCGCCGTCGTCGTCCTTCTGGTATACCGTCACCACCTGGTTGGTGGTATCCAGCACTATATAATACTTGTTCGGGTCATTATTCTGCATTTCGTCCCGTGCAAAAGCGGCGCCGGGCAACAGCATCAGCACGGCCATTGCTGCAAGCAGCGCAGTTTTGAATCTTTTGGAAAGCATAGATTCCTCCCATAGTAAAGTCCAGCATATTATATTATATTGTATTTATCCCTTTTCGCCAACAATCAATTTTATGTGCCTTTTCCATACAAAAAGGTCACATTCCTCCCGATTGCATATCCGGCCGTTATGTGGCATAATTGACTTGGTATTTTATTTATCCTCCGGGAGGCAAGATATGGCTATACTCAACAAATTAGGCAGCATCGCCCGCAACGTATCCGGCAGGACCGGAAACATGCTGGAGGTGAGCAAGCTCAACGCTCTGATACGCAGCAGCGAGGACGACATTGAAGAGCTGAAGCAGCAGCTGGGCGAATACTTTTACGGCAAATACGCCGCTGGGGTAATACTGGACGGCGACGCTACGGAAATATGTAAAAAGATCCAGGCGGCATATACAGAGATAAAGGCCAACAAGGCCGAGATAAACAGCATAAAGGCCGCAGCAAGGGAGGCAGAAAACGAAGCTGCCGAGGAAGCCGAGGCAAAGGCACAGATCAAGCTCCAGTCCAAGGAACTGTACGGCGAATTCGTAAACGCTGCCCGCTCCGTTTCCGGCTCAGTCACCTTATGCCCTATGTGCGGCGCATCGGTAACAGACGGCTCCCGCTTCTGCGGCAATTGCGGCACGAAACTCTGCTAATAAAAAAGGGCGGCTCACCAGCCGCCCTTTCAGTCTGTCAAAAAACCCCAGGGTTGATAAGGGGCCGCAGCCCCTTATGTTTAATCCGGCTCTGACGACATGTGCGTCAGAACGGATGAAAACCCAGAGGTTTTCGTACTTTGCATTCGGTGCTGACCGCGCCATAGGCGCAAGCACCGGATGAAAAAAACTCGAAAAAGTGGCGTTTAGCCACTTTTTCGACAGCCTCAAAGGGCGGCTCATCAGCCGCCCTTTTATTTATTTGCGCTTTTACTTATCCTCAACTTCTACTATCTGAGCTTCGGGGGCGTTCTTCTTTACGCTCTCTATGCCGTTCATGCAGGAAGCTTTTGCTTTGTAGCCCTCGGATACGGCTATTATCTCGCCGTTTCTCGCCTTGAGGCGGAAACGGAACTCGCCGGCCTTGTCGGCATATACTTCAAACTTGGGATGGGTAAGCTTCTCAAAGCCTTCCACCGTCTGGTCCTCTATGCCGCCTTCACAGCACTTGCGTACGCTTTCTATGCCGTTGAGGCATGTGTCCTTGCTTTTGTAACTCTCGGAAGTGGCTATCACCTCGCCGTTTCCCGCCTTAAGATTGAATACAAAACCCGTCTTGGTGGCCTTTACTGCAAACTTGCCCATTTATAACTGCTTCCTTTCTAATAATTAATGCCGCATAAACGGCCTATTTACTATACAGAACAAGGATATATTATCCGTGCGGCCGTGTCAATATAAATGCCCACAGCGCTTTATTTTTTTAGGCGCGCCTCAAAATTTTTGGCGTTATTTAAGTTGCTTTAGGTTTGCCGCCGGTGTATAATTTAATGGAGTGAAAATAGCCGGAAAACAGCAGAAATTTCACCCTTACACAATTTTTTATCTTATAAACCAAAACAATATAAACAAACAAGGAGATGCCTAATGAAGTACGATCGTATCTACAATTTCTCTGCCGGTCCCTCCATTCTTCCCGAAGAAGTGCTGGAAAGCGTCCGCGATAACCTCATGAACTATGAGGGTTCCGGTATGTGCGTAATGGAGATGAGCCATCGCTCAAAGGTTTTCCAGAAAATAATCGACGAAGCCGAGCAGGATCTCCGTGACCTGATGAACATTCCCGACAACTACAAGGTGCTGTTCATACAGGGCGGCGCTACGCTCCAGTTTGCTATGATCCCCATGAACCTGATGAAGAACGGCGTAGCCTGCTATGTCGAGACCGGTGCATGGAGCAAAAAAGCCATCAACGAAGCCAAGAAGTACGGCGATGTGCATGTAGTGGCCTCCAGCAAGGACAGGAACTACGCCTATGTACCCGATTGCAGCAATCTGGATATCCCCGATAACGCCGATTACGTCTATATCTGCGAAAACGAGACCATCCACGGCGTGACCTGGCAGAAGCTGCCCAACACCAAGGGCAAGATTCTGGTATCCGACCAGTCCTCCATGTTCCTCTCCAAGCCCTGCAACGTGTCCGATTACGGCATGATCTACGGCGGCGTACAGAAGAACATCGGCCCCGCCGGTATGGTAATCTGTATCGTGCGCGAGGATCTTATCCGCGATGCCTCCGAGCTGCCCGTATGGGTACCCACCTACTGTGCATATTCCACCCATGCCAACAACGGCTCCATGTACAATACCCCCAACTGCTGGAGCATCTACGTATGCGGCCAGGTCTTTAAGTATCTTAAGAGGATAGGCGGCCTTGAGGTCATGAACCAGCGCAATATCGACAAGGCGAAGGTCATGTACGACTTCCTCGACCAGTCCAAAATGTTCAACGGCACCGTTGACAAGGAGTTCCGCTCCCTGATGAACATACCCTTCGTGACCGAGAGCGCAGAGCTTGACGCCGAAGTAGTGGCCGCCACCAAGGCAGCCGGCTTTGACAACCTGAAGGGCCACAAGAGCGTCGGCGGTCTCCGTGCCTCCATCTACAACGCAATGCCCAAGGAGGGAGTCGAGGCTCTGGTCAGGTTCCTGTCCGAGTTCGAAGCTAACTACAAGAAGTAATTTTATAAAGGAGAGAATATCATGCGCATATTGGTAACTGACGGAATGGATAAGGACGCCCTCCAGACCCTCAAGGATAACGGTCACGAGGTCGTTGAACAGTTCTATGCCCCCGAGGAGCTTGGTGCAGCGCTGAAGGAGTTTGACGCCGTAGTAGTCCGCAGCGCTACTAAGGTACGCGCCAACCACATCGACGAAGCCAAGGGCGGCAGGCTGAAGCTGATCATCCGCGGCGGCGTTGGCGTTGACAATATCGACGTCAAGTACGCGGAAGCAGCCGGCATCACCGTAAAGAACACCCCCCGCGCATCCTCCCAGTCCGTTGCGGAGCTGGCTATGGCCCATATGTTCGCCTGCGCCCGCTTTATCTCCATCGCCGGTCACACCATGCGTGAGGATAAGTGGGAAAAGAAGGCCTACGGCAAGGGCATCGAGCTTCAGGGCAAGACCCTCGGCATCGTAGGCTTCGGCCGCATCGGCCAGCATCTCGGCGTAATGGCCAAGGCCATCGGCATGAACGTAATCGCTGAGGATATATTCCATATTCCCGGAATCGAAGAGAAGCTGGGGATTCCCTACGTAGAGCTTGACGAGCTGCTTGCCAAATCCGACTTCATCTCCGTACATGCCCCCGCCGTAGACGGCGGCGCCCTCATCAATGCCGAGACCATCGCCAAGATGAAGGACGGCGTAACCATTATCAACACCAGCCGCGGCACCAACGTTGATGAGGCTGCTCTGCTTGCAGGCCTTGAGAGCGGCAAGGTACGCAGCGCCGGTCTGGATGTTTACGCAAACGAGCCCGCTACCAACAAGGCCCTGTACAGCCATCCCATGGTATCCTGCACCCCCCATATCGGTGCAGCTACCAAGGAAGCCCAGAAGCGCATCGGCGCCGAGATTGTTGAGATCATCGAGAGCTTCGGCAAATAATCGCGCATTAAAAGATGTCAGTTGAGATAGCTGTCCATAAAACGGGTTGTGTATGGCAGCTTCCTGACAAGGATTGCTAACAAAGGGGTATGCACTTTCGTTGTGCATACCCCTTTATTGTAGCATATTTGTTGCAAGTTCCGGAAACGCTAAAGAAGGCTTCTATTATAATATAACTAAATACGCGGGAATAACACATTACAGCTTCAGCAAGACTCCTACCGGCTACACCGCAACTATGGCATACGGCAGCGAATTTACGAAAATGCGTACATCTCCACAGACTTTAATTACAGGCTGTTGTTAATCCCGCTGGATATTCTGGCGCTGGGCGGAGCCTGATATGGCGTTTACAAGGTATATAAGCACTGTCAGAATAAGAAACGTGGATATGAGTAAAGCTAACTATTTGATTATGCACCTGATTGTCCATATTTTGCTTTTACCCACTCGTTGAATACTTCTTTTCTTCCCGCTCTGTCGTCTCTAGGAAGCGAATCCAGCTTAGCCTGATAAACGGCGTCCGGCGTCTCGCTCCCGTCCGTCGATGCAGCCTCCTTAGGCGTCTGCGCCGTTATCTCCGAAACGGCTTCGGCGCTCTCGATTTCGACGTCATAATTATAAAGAGCGGCAATGCATCCGCTGCTGCTCAGGCAAACCGCCGCCAGCAACGCTATTGCTATTCGTGCCTTCCGGCCGTTATACCTTTTGCTTTTTTCACTGTATACCATATTAAACATTTTCCCTCTCTGAAGCTTACCCTTTTATTTTAAGGCATTCTTGCAGCGCTGCCTCATCTATGCAATAACCGGTCAATTTAGTGTAATAATTGACATGAAATTCGGTATTGAGATTTTTATCAATGCGTGTTTCTCTATAATTGCTCTTACAAACACGCGTGTTTCGGCGTCGTTTTGTTTGACAATCGTATGTTTATGTGTTATTTTTTATTTAATCCGTCTTTGTTGAATTATCTCGTTTTTACAGGAGTGCAGGTTGCATGAACTCAGCTATCGTATATGCTTCCAACTGTATACTCGGTATCATAATGGCACTATTCTGTATGCTTACCCTGAAGATGAGGTGGGGGCGCGCAGTCACGTTCATCGGCGCTTACGCAGTGGTACTTTTCAGCTTCTTCGGTCTGCTCCTGTTGCCTGATCAAAACATAGCGGCAAAGCAGACAGTCGGTTTTTTAATAGATCTCATCGGATTCCGAATATTATTCACGGACAAAATGCCCAGGCTGGCCATATGCACCTTCACCATATTCATGAACGAATGGATATGCGAATTCATCAGCTTTTCATTTTTCTCAAATGTATATCCCCAGACCACTCAGGGGATGTTCCTTATACCTCCGCTGACCCAGGTCAGTATGTATGCAATATATATTTGCGTTTACGCCTTCCTCATGTGGATATTCTCGCTGCTGCTCAACCGCATACTCAGAAGCTTTTCCTGGCAGGATATCCTTTCATATATCTTTTTCCCTTTCATGCAGCTTGCCATGGTGACATGGGGTTCTCTGCCCAACTTTTACAATCATGCTGAAGCAGTGCGGCTCTGTATAATATTATTCTGCATAATTTCAGACGTGGGACTGTACTACTCCATGCGGGGCATAACCCAGCGGGCGGAGCTCAGGGCCTCCAATGCCCTTCTGTTGAAGCAGGTAGATGCGGAAAAGGAGCATTATGCCGCCCTTACGGAGCAATACGAGGCTATGCGCCGCATGCGGCACGATATAGCAAACCACCTCTATACCATACAGGCGCTGCTGGACAACGGCGACACAAAGCAGGCGGCGGAATACGCCAAGGAAATACTGCCCCGGCACACCTTTCACTCCAGCTTGGGCAGCTGTGAAAATCCCGTAGTGGACGCTTTCCTTTATTCCCGCATGAGCAAGCTCAAGGCCGCCGGAATAAGCGCGGAAGCAGACGTGCGGCTGCCTGCTGAAGCAGGCATATCCAATGCGGACATGATAATCGCCTTCGGCAATATGCTGGATAATGCGGAAGACGCATGCCGTGCCCTGCCCGAGGGTAAGCGTTATATACGCATACAGGCCGGCATCAAAAACGGCTGCTGTACGCTGCGCATGGAAAACCCCGTTGCAGAGCAGCCCGTCTCAAAAAAGGAGCGCATACCCGGTCTGAACCGCGGCGTAGGCCTGAGCATACTGGAGCGGCTCGCGGAGCAATACCGGGGAACCTTTACCTATGGGCTGAAGAATAGCCGTTTTTGTGCTGTATTGACTATGCAGACAAGCGAGGTGAGGTAAGAAATGCTTAGTATAGCTGTATGTGACGATGAGGAGCTGCACCGCAAAAGGACGGCTGCGCTCATACGAAATACGCCGGGATTTGAGAATTCCCTTATACGGGAATTCAGCAGGGCGGAAAACCTTCTGGACTCCATAAGTGAGGATCATTATTTGCCGGATGTAGCTGTGCTGGATATTCAAATGGATGAAATGGACGGCATAGAGCTCGCCATGAGGCTGAACCGCTCGGTGCCCGAGTGTCAGATAATATTTCTCACGGGATATATTTCATATGCAACCCGCGCCTATGATGCGGAGCATGTGTTTTATGTGCTCAAGACCGAGACGGACAGCCGCCTCGGCACCGCCCTGAACAAAGCGGCGGAAAAAAGGCGCGCCTGCTCATGCCAGCAGATAATAATCAGCGTCAACGGCGCATCCCGGCGGCTGCTTTGGGATCAGGTCCAGTATCTCGAGCGCGTGCTGCGGCGCATGAGAATAGTGACTTTGGACGGCGAGCTTTGGACGAACACCCCTCCATCCGACATAGTTTCTCAGCTCGACAGCCGGTGCTATTGTCAATGCCACAAGAGCTTTTATGTAAACACTGCCTGCCTTGCGGCGATGCTGCCCACGGAATTCATACTGCAAAGCGGCCTTCGTGTTCCGATAAGCCGCAGCTATAAAAAGGCCGCCAAGGAAAGCTTTTTGTTTGGTTTCGGTGCAATATTAGGTAAAATATAGAATAATACAGGGGAAGCAAAACAATGATAGGCGCAATTGCAGGAGATATCATAGGCTCGATCTATGAACGGCACAATATAAAAACAAAGTCTTTTCCACTTTTTCAGCCAGAAAGCCGGTTTACAGATGATTCAGTCCTGACCTGCGCGGTCGCAAGAGCCATAATGAACGGCGGCATCCACGAGGACTATCTGACCTCTATCCGAACGATAGGCCGTATGTATCCCAACTGCGGCTACGGTGGGCATTTTATCGACTGGCTGAAGAGCGATTCCGCCGAGCCCTACAACAGCTGGGGCAATGGCTCCGCCATGCGCGTATCGCCTGTGATATGGGCATACGATTCGCTCGAGGAGGTTTTGCGGGCGGCAAAAGTCAGCTCGGAGGTAACGCATAACCACCCCGACGGCATAAAGGGCGCGCAGGCCATCGCGTCGGCGGGCTTCCTCGCCCGCACAGGGTATGCCAAGAGCGAAATAAAGAATTATATAAGCTCGCAGTTCGGCTATGACCTCGACCGCACACTTGATGAGATACGCCCCGTTTACGGCTTTGAGGTGAGCTGCCCCGGCAGCGTGCCGGAGGCCATTATCGCATTCCTCGAAAGCGGCGACTTTGAAAGCGCCATACGCGGCGCAATCTCAATAGGCGGCGACAGCGACACGATAGCCGCCATGACCGGCGCGTTGGCAGAGGCGGCATACGGTGTGCCCTACATTATCCGCCGTGAAGCGTTTAGCAGGCTGCCCCTCATATTAAAAGGCATAGTCGAGGAATTCGAAAGCAAGTATCAGGGCCATGCGTGAAATATATGCCGATACTCCGGCGCTCACTTTTTCAAAAACAAGAAACGCCCCCTTCTTCTCATAAGGAGCAGTGCTCATCTCCCCCGCCGTGTAGCCGGTTGCGTCGATTGCGGCACGGAGGGCGTTTTCGTCCAGCGGTATCTTGGAGAGGATCACCGTCTAGCCCCTGGAATGGGACGATCTGACCTTTACAGCGGGGAAATTCCCCCGAACTGCTCATATAAACGCTTACTCCGAATAACTCCGCCTGCGGCGCACAGGCGGAGTTGCTTTGGCGCTTAAGCGGCAAACAACCACCAGCTATGCTGGTGAGAATTGAAAGCTTCAAATGGAGACGCCAATACCATATTGTGTTTGCGCCAAAGTATCGACGGCAGGAAATATACGGTAAGCTAAAATCGGATATAGGAACGATCCTGTGAAAGCTATGTGAACAAAAAGGTAGGGAAAAAGCTCACTAATGATATTTGACCGGCACGTAAATCTCAAGTATGAGTACGGTAACCGTCACTTTTAGTGCCGCGGATATTATGTGGATACGGTTGGACGAAATGCCAGGGTAATTGAGGAATACATAAGTCTGGCAGTCAAGAGCCGGAAAATGCAAGCTACCGCCGGCAAGTATCATTTTGAACGGTTTGTCGTGAGACGTTTCTTTGCCGCAGCGGTTGAGAAGCAGCCCCGCAGCCGCATCGCATCATCCGTTCCAGTCACCACAGGTGTACCGGCTTCAAGCCCGTTTTCCCGGGCAGCTTTAATGGTAACACATCCGGCAATTTCCGTGTACCAACTTGCCCTTTCCTATTAGTTCCTCAATTTTTTCGAGTTCTTTTGACGCTCTGGAGTCGATGCCATATAAAACCCCATTACCACTGCTCTTTCAATAATTATAGAAGCATTCTCTCCGGAATTCTTTCACTATGTCCATGAAGTCCTTCACTCTATAATAATCGGTGAGGTTTTCGAGCTTCCCCTCCACCTTAAATGTCGTACCCATAAACAAGCCATCGGCGACCGCCAGCTTATCGCATATATTTTCCTTTAGATAACTGGATGACGTCCATAGCAGACACAACCAAGTTGAGTTAACAATAGAGCGGCCTGTGCAGGCAAGCCGCTCTATGTAGCACAGCAAGTACTATTCTTTTGTCGCTTCGGATTTGAAACGCCGCAAGTATTCTTGGTATTCTTCTTTTCCTTTATTCGATGACAGGCTTATGACCACAAGAAGAGTCAGGCCAACTCCCAAGGAAACCCACAGTGGAGCTATGCCAAACGGGCTCCCTGCAAAATGCCATATTGCGGCTATAACCCCCCCCGCAACGATAGACCAGAAGGCTGCATCGTTCGTTACCTTATCCCAGTGAAGCGATATGACCAGAACAATTCCTGATATTGCCCTTATTTGAAAAGATGCCAGCAGATCATTGAGGATCGATTTCATATTTGAGGCTATAAACACCGAAAGCACAGCTATGGCCACGACAGACGCCCTGAAGCATATCATCTGCGTTTTCTCGCTCGCCTTTGGCTTAATATTTAAATAAATATCGCGCACAACAGTAGTGGCCAGCATAAGCAGTATTGCGGGGCCCGTAGAGAGAACCGCGCCGAGTATTGCAATGCTCGCGAGGCCGCCCCAGCCTGGCGACAAACGGTTTGCCATTTCGTACAGTATGCCTTTTCCGTTGCTTTCCGGCAGCAGAATACGCCCCGACAGCCCTATCGCGGCAGGCAGCAGAGCAAAAATCGTTACAAGCACAGCCACTACGATGATACCCTTGCGGGCCTCATGAAGGCTCCGGCAACAGTAGCATGAATTTACCACCGTCATAGCAGAAATCATTGCAAAAGCCGCCCCAATCACCTGTGCGATAACGGTCGGCACATCTGGATACATAAGGTTGAAGTGGGTGTCGAGCAGTTGTAGGTATATATTTTCAACGCCGCCCGCATCCCTGACGCTGGCCCAGGCTATTACGCTGAGGAACACCACTATCACCGCCATATGAAGTACATTTGCCCCCGCAACGGACTTTATGCCGTTTAAGGATATGACTGCAAAAAGCACGGCACATCCAATGAGTATGGTAATATCATTTATATCCGCCACGGAACGTATTATCGGCCCCACTATCGACACGACCGCAACAGACTGCATCGAGTATATCACTAGGAATGCCAGCAGGACGACCATAGTAACAGCCCAACGCACTTTGTTGTTAAAACGCATTTCAAAGGCCTCCGCAACGGACATAGCGCCTTTTCGACCCGCTTCATAAAAGAACCGTGAAGCGAAAACAACAAATACCATACAGCCTATTGCTTGACCCCAGTTGCCCCATACTGCATTTATACCATGCGTAAAAGCCTCGCTGGCATTGCCGACAGTACCAGCGCCTGCTATCAGTTCACCGAAGAGCAGCGGGATAAGCGTACAGGCAGACATACCGTTCTTCGCCACGAAAGTATTCCTTGTGCTGCTCTGCCTATTTTTATTTATCAGGCTTATTATGCAGGTCAGCCCCAAATATACTGCGACCATTATGAAAGCCGTCATTCTTTTTCCTCCGAATCTTCCCTTCTTTCGGTATACCTGTCAGCCATCCTTTTTGCTGCGGCAAAACAAATCGCCGATAAAGCACCTATCACAATACACATTCCCCAGCCCAGCTTATATGATCCTGTCCTGTCAAAAACCGCCGCCAGCAATAATCCCCCAAGCGACATTCCGAGCTGCATCGGGCTTTGTGTTAGGCCGCGCATTATATTGAAGTTCTTTGTGCCAAATGTTGCGCTTATAAGAAGCGGGGCAGATACCGTGCCGACCCCATTGCCTATGCCGTACAGTATAGCCATAAGGTACATTATCTGCATACTGCGGCCAAGCATCAGGCACAGAAAGCCTCCGCCCATTAGGCCAAACGCCGCCATAGCGCCTTTTATGGTGCCGAACCTGTCGTTTATCCACCCTAATATGAGCTTACCGAATATGCCGACAAAGGAGTACATGGATACGATCAGCGCGGCTGCCTGCGGTCCATACGAATCAGATATGCAGGGGCTGATCTGCCTGAGCGGTGCAGAGCAGATTATACCAAGCAAGAGCATTCCGAGCATATGTACATAGAAGAAACAATGCGTTTTCGCTTCTCCAAGGCTGATATTTGGAACGCCATCATCTCTATTTGTCTTATTGTTCGGCTCGTTTTCGTTTCCGTAAGGGCTAAGCCCTTTATCCTTCGGCCTTGTCCTTATCAACAGCAAAGCAATAGGCGCTGCGACCGCAAGAACCAGCAATCCTATCATTCGGTAGGAAGTACGCCACCCATAACTGGTTATCATCGTCGTTATAAGCGGGCTCAAAAAAGTCCCACCGATGCCGATACCTCCTAAAGCAATACTCATTGCCAGACCTCGGCTTCTATTGAACCATGCAGTTATGAACATCGATACCGGCATGAAGGCACAACCAGAATAAAACACACCTACCAGCACAGAAGATACATAGAACTGCCAGACGCTGTTTGCCAATGAATAAGACATATACGACAATGCGAAGCATATAAGGGATCCAGAAAATATCCAACGCATATTGTACTTAGAATATACCTTCCCCCATATCGGAGAAAGTAGTAATCCGCACATGGCGACTAAAGTGCTGGTTACCGTAAAAGCACTGCGCGAAATTTCAAATTCTTCCGTAACTGCCGGTAGGTAAAGGCTTGCGCAAGCGTTTACAAGCGGTGCTGTAAAAGCCATCACCACAAAGCAGGCACAGCAGATTACCCATCCGTAGTGAACTTTTGCCAATTTCATTATGCAACCTCTATCCTTATGTACAGATGATCTTCATCCTTGCCTTAGTTGTTCTTAAGATATTCAAAGGCACACTGAGCGTGTATGGCGGCTCCGTATGGCAATGCATCCTCATTGAATACGATTTTAGGATTGTGTGCCGGATAGGTAGGGCCGTCTCCATCTGGTTTGCAGCCGATGCTGAAAAACACACTTGGGACCAGTTCAGTTATGCGCGCATAATCATCCGAGGCACTAGACGGCGGATATGGAATGTATTTTATATCCAATTCTTCGCAATAACGCATCATTTCGTCAAGCAGCTCAGGATTCGTATACATTGCAGGAACATCGGACAGTACTTCGTATTCGGTTTTTGCGCCGAAAGCCAGCGCTGTATAATCAACGATTTCATGGACTCGTTTTCTTAGCTTTTCACGAAGCTCGGGATCAAACATTCGCATGGTTCCCTGCATGACCACTTCCTCAGGGATAATATTTGCCGCATTACCTCCGGCAAACTGCCCAAATGTCAGCGTCACGGTTTTATCGGCAGGAGCTTCACGGGCAATCAATTCCTGCAGTGCAAGATAGGTATGAGCGGCAACATTGATGGGATCTATGCCGGTATGCGGCCACGCACCGTGGCATCCTTTGCCTTTTACGGTAAGCTTCATCCCGTCACAGGAAGCGCAGGTATAGCCATGGCATACGGCAACCGTACCCACGGGATTACGGGCGTTCATATGCATATCCACAGCTATATCTACCTCCGGGTCGTGCAAAACCCCGGCGTCTATCATCGCCCTTGAACCTATAAACACCTCTTCACCCGGCTGAAACATGAGCTTTACGGTTCCGCAAAGCTCATCCTCGCAGCTCTTGAGAATTTTCGCCGCTTCAAGGAGCATGGTCGTATGGAGGTCGTGCCCGCAACAATGACCGTACCCGTTATCTGCGGAAAAAGGCAGCCCGCTGTTTTCTTTTATTGGCAGAGCGTCCATATCAGTGCGGAGCATGACCGTTTTCCCCGGCTTTTTCCCTCCAATTATGCCAACAATACCGCATTTGCATATTTCCTTGTTCGGTATGCCGTACTCAGTAAGCTTCTCCGATACAAATTTCGCCGTAATCGGAAGATCATCCCCTATTTCGGGGTTGCGATGGAGGAACCTTCTGTTCCCTATCATTTCTTCTTTGTCATCAATCGCCTGCTTTAAAAACCGGTTCATTTGCCTACCTCCTTTTTCAGACCAATGGATACAGCGCTCACGCTGCCGCATGATTTGCATTTCATTCTATCATATAACCAATAAAAAAAAGTGTTACATAGGCTACATAACACTTTTTATGATTTTGGTATTATTTTGAAAAATCACCATTCGCCCATGTTGACATCGCCATTACAATGTTCCATTATCCTTTCCACGTCCAGTATTTTTATTCGTTTTCTCTGTATATCTATGGCCTCTTCTTTTTTTAGCTGTTGGAGCACTTTATTCGCGTTTACTCTGTTGAGTCCGGTGAGCATGGCGATATCCTGCTGCGATATTTTCACGCATTCAACAGGATGCGTATGTTTTATATGTCGGTTTGCGATATGAAAATACAGCAGCTGGCATACTCGAACCATGCCATCATCGTACATCTGTGAAAGCATTTGGGCAGTAAGGGAATGCTGAAGGCAGACGGCAACATCCAGCATTTTTTCCATGAGCGGGTAATTGCGGCCTGCAAGCTCCTCAAGCTCGCTGCGGGTCAGCAATATTGCCTCCACATCGGTATACGCCTCCATAAGAAGATTTTCCTCCCATTTAGGCATACCATGCGGGGAAAACTGCGGAAGTAAACATCCGCTGCCTGCAACATACAATGCTTTCTCGTTCCCATCGCTATGCAGCACCACAGCACGCACAAGCCCGCTCCGCACATAGTAGAATTTGTCTGCGGGCTCATTGAACTGTTTAATAGGCGAATGCTTTTCCAGCGTGACTCTTTTCCCAGTCTTAAATATCAAGCCTTCAAAATCGAAGAAATCTCCATACATATAATAGTTTGGTATCATGCTGCCCGCATTCCTTTCTTATGTTTATTAACGCACAGAGATTATAGCATAATATGCGAGTATATAAAAGATGGCTGTTCATGCTACCTGTCATCCAATCATCCATGTGTATTCGACCCATAAAAATTTTTTCGAAAACTGTAATGCAAATCACTTATTTAAATAGGCAAACTTGATAGAATTTCTTTAACCAGTCGACAGGGAAAACACAAACTGCTCATGAAATGGAGGATTTATGAAAAAATATCTGCATTATGCGTGGGTGATATGCTTTGGCTGTGCATTTATATGTGCCCTCACTTCTCCGATCATCAACGCAACGGCAACACAGTATCTTATCTCTGTAACAGAAGAATTTGGAGTATCCAGAAGTGCTTTTACCCTCAGCTCCACCATAGTTGCGCTGGTAGGCATGGTGATTTCCCCGCTGTGGGGTAAAATTTACTCCGACCGCAAGCGTATGCGCGGCGTGTTGACTATTACAACGTTAGGCTTTGGCCTGGCCTATATGTCCTATTCGTTAGCACAAAATATCGGTCAGTTCTATATTTCTGCCGTAATACTGGGGTTCTTCTGGGCAGGCGCCTGTTTCATGCCCGTATCCATGATGATAACTGCCTGGTTCAACAAAATGCGCGGGTTGGCAATGAGCATCACCCTGGCGGGCATAGGCTTTGGCGGATCAGTCCTCGCCCCCATAATAAACAGCTTCATAACAAATTACGGTTGGAGGATAGCCTACCGCTACGTTGGTATAATAATCATAGCCATTGCTTGCCCGGTAGTATTTTTCCTTCTCCGGGCTACTCCTGAAGAAATGGGTAAGAAGCCTTTCGGAGCGGATTGGGAAGAAAACGAGAAAGATAAGAAAAAAGCTCTCATCTCCAATGAGGGAAATGTTGAAATATCTCCTAACGATGTCAAAAACAAGGCTTTCTTCTGGATATTCATGATAGGCTTCTTCGGGATGGGCCTTGTGTGCTCTGCGCCCATGCGTCAGATGAATCCCTATATTTCAGACATATACGGATCAGAATTTGCGGCAAGCGTTATAGGTCTTTCATCGTTGATGGGCATATTTGGCAAAATACTCCTCGGCGCCCTGCACGACAAATTCGGCAGTATCAAGTCCTCCTCCATCGCTTTTGTAGCCTTTGCGTTGGCCTTTATTGCTGCCATTGCCGGTGCCCACGGTGAAAAGAATCTATTTTATGTGTATATAATTCTTTATTCCTTTGCTGCCGGCGTTGGCACAGTCTCCGCGCCCCTCATCATAAGCGCCACATTCGGTACGAAAAGCTTTAATATGATGCGCGGCTTGACTCAGAGCCCCCTGCAGGCAGGTATGTCATTGGGCGGCCTTATGGTCGCAGGCGTATTCGATATTACAGGTGCGTATACCCTTGGCTGGGCAGCATGTATTGCAATATCTGTAATATCCATAATATGCTTCTATGCGGCTCACAAGATGTCCCGCAAATATGCCGCCGAAATCGATATGGCAAAATAGTGCGGCATAAAAGCAAAGTAATATTGTGAATTTCGGCTGATAGTATAAAATGAGAGATTTGTTTCCATTATGTACTATGGAACAAATCTCTCAAATTCATTATGCAGAGCATTTCCCGTTCTCATTTCATTCAAGCGTCAACGGAGTTATTTTTAATAAGATCTACCGAAAACTGATCGGCAAGAACACACTCGATCGTTTCTTTATCCGTATTTTCGTCCTATTCGGTTACAAGTATCTTGTATGCGCAATAGTCATATCGATGCAGGACAGCTACCTTTTGAACGGCGTCACCACCAAGCTTTGCCCCGATATAGTGCGGCGCTACGGCGTCAACCCCGACAGCATAGAGCGGAGCATACGCACCGTTATATCTGCAATATGGTACGACAGAGATCCAGCGCTCCTGCGCGATCTTATGGGGCGCAGCTATCAGTTTCAGCCGGGCAACGCAAAGTTTATAGGCATAGCAAGCCGCCGTTTTTCCCTGTACCTCCGCGCCGCGATGCGCAGTAGAAAGTAAAAGCCCGAAAAAGTTAGACTTTATCGGGCTTTTTGGCGTCCCCGGCGCGATTCGAACGCGCGGCCTTTCGCTTAGGAGTAGACCCGATACGACATCGGGAAGTGGCATCTAATGCTTAAAAATGCTTGGAAATACAAGGTTTTTCAGCATTTCAAATCCCATCTGATACTACGCTGTGATAGCTAATTCAGAGGGATTTTACACCGTCCGATTGGCTCGAAATTAGCAAGTCTTTCGATTTTTGGTGGACGTTGCAAGTGCAAGTAAATGTCACTATGTAACTTCTCGTGATGCGAAATGATAGGAAATCCTATTCATTCTCGTGTGAGGGTGCGGGTGTCCTTAGACACAGATTTCAGTCTGTTTTATATATCATTTCAAAATGAATTTTTCAACCAGAATTATTAAGAATTTCAAAGGTTTTTCAGACTCAATGATTCTATGTAATTTAGACCCGCCGAAGCAGGTCTTTTTT
>ERZ825896.2182-NODE-2182-length-19330-cov-6.681505_pt1 | contig 19330 bp, 18 predicted proteins | sample MGYA00519858_ERZ825896 | MGnify/ENA primary metagenome ERZ825896 (study PRJEB31778, sample SAMEA3449214) | human gut metagenome | biome: human gut; feature: human-associated habitat; material: faeces | place: United Kingdom | collected 2010/2012 ...
TAAAGGACCTTGCGGGCGTGTTCCGCACGCGCATCGAGCTGCGGCAGATCGGCGTGCGGGACGAGGCGAAGATGCTCGGCGGTCTCGGCATCTGCGGGCGGCCCTTCTGCTGCCACCAGTTCCTCGACGACTTCCAGCCCGTCAGCACCAAAATGGCGAAAACGCAGTCGATGTCGCTCAACCCGGTGAAGATCTCCGGCACGTGCGGGCGGCTGATGTGCTGCCTGCGCTATGAGCAGGAGGCGTATGAGGACCTTTTGAAGCACGTGCCGAAAAACGGCGCGTTCGTCCAGACCGAGGACGGCTACGGCAGCGTCACGCTCGTCAATCTCCTGCGCCAGAACGTCAAGGTAAAGCTGGACGGCCCGGGCGAAGCGCAGATCCGCACCTACGATGCCGACGAGATCGCCGAGATCCCCGGCGGCCGCCCGGCGGAGGGCCAGCCCCTGCCCGACCTTCTCCGCAACAAGCCCAAAAAGGTCAAGGAAGAGAACGCCGAGCCGGAGACGAACGGCTGGATCATGCCGTCGATGATCGTGGAGGACGTGTGCACCGCGTCCGCCGCGCCGCAGAGCGCGGAGAAGCCCTCCGGCGAGAAGAAAAGCAGCCGCTCCCGCCGCCGGAAGCGCGGCGGCGCGAATGCCGAAAGAGCCGAGCGCACCGAAAGAGCCGAGCGCACCGAAAGAGCCGAGCGTCCGGAACGCGCCGAAAGACCCGAGCGCTCCGAGCGCGCGGAAAAGAAGCCGGAGCGCAGCGAGAAAAAGCCCGCCGGGGAAAACCGCAGCGCGCGCCGCGGCGGTGAAAAGCCGCCGGTGAGCGCAGCCCCCGCCGGGGACAAGGCCGAGCGCACGGATAAGCCCCGCCGCAACAACCACCGCCGCAGAAAGCCGAGACCCAAGACCGACGGCGAAGCAAAATCCTAAAACGCTTTTAAGGCCCCCTTGTGTAAAGGGGGCTGTCAGCGAAGCTGACTGAGGGATTGTAGTCTTCGGAAATTGACAATCCCTCCGGCTTTTGCCTGCGGCAAAACCCACCTCCCTTTACACAAGGGAGGCAACCCCTCAGTCACGGCTGCGCCGCGACAGCTCCCCTATTAGGGGAGCCAAGCCGGTTTGCAGAAAACTATCTTGCCTCCCCTAACAGAGGAGGTGGCAAAAACGAAGTTTTTGACGGAAGGGTTTTCCCCTTCGTATACAAAACATCCCGTCTCCGATGGAGGCGGGATGTTGCTTTTTTATTCGTGTTTGGCGCTCGCGAGATCGACGCCGCGGAAATATTCCCTGGTGATCTTGAATATCACGGGGCTGAGCGCGAAGAGCGCGATGAAGTTCGGGATCGCCATGAGCCCGTTGAGCGTGTCAGCAATGTTCCAGACAAAATCGAGCGACGAGACGCTGCCGATGACGATCATGATAATGAAGATGAACTGATAGACCTTCGCGGCGCGGAGGCCCAGCAGGTACTGCACGCAGCGCGAGCCGTAAAGCGACCAGCCGAGGATCGTTGAATACGCAAAGAGCGTGAGCGCCACGGCGATGAACACCGAGGAGAACGTGCCGTTGAACACCGTGCCGAATGCCGCCGTGATGAGCGCGCTGCCGGGCTTTACGCCGAACGTCACATTCACGCCGCTGATGATGATCGTGAGCGCGGTAAGCGTACAGATAACGATGGTGTCCATGAACACCTCGAAAATGCCGTAAATGCCCTGCTCGACCGGGCCGTCGCAGTGCGCGGCGGCGTGCGCGATCGGCGCGGAGCCGAGACCGGCCTCGTTGGAGAAAGCGCTCCGGCGCAATCCCCAGATGACCGCCTGACGGATCGTGATGCCCGCCGCGCCGCCGAGAATGGCGCGGGGCGCGAACGCCGCGGAGAAGATCGCCTTGAACGCCCGGCCGACGCCGCCGATGTTGCCGAAAATGACGATAAGCGTCATAAGGATGTACGCCACGCTCATAAACGGGATGAGCTTTTCCGTAACAGCGCCGATGCGCTTGATGCCGCCGAAGAGCACGAGCGCCGTGAGCAGCGCAAGGCCGATGCCGAGCCCCCAGCGCAGCGCCGCCTGGCCGCCGAAATCGGGGTTCACGGCGCACACCGCGTCCGTCACCGAGCCGACGATGGAGTTGGCCTGCGACATGTTGCCGATGCCGAACGCCGCGAGCGCTGCCAGCACGCTGAACGCCCCGGCGAGCCACTTCCACTTATCGCCCATGCCGTTTTTGATATAGTACATCGGGCCGCCGACCCAGTCGCCGCGCGCGTCGCGCTCGCGGTATTTGACGGCCAGAAGGACTTCCGAATACTTGATGACCATGCCGAGCAGCGCCGCCATCCACAGCCAGAACACCGCGCCGTAGCCGCCCATGGCGATCGCCTGCGACGTGCCGACGATGTTGCCCGTGCCGACGGTCGCAGCGAGCGCCGTCATTACGGCCTGCAGCGGCGTGATGGCTCCGTGCGCCGTCTCCTGCTTTTGGAAGAGCTTTCCGGCGGTGTTTTTCATCGCGTAACCGAAGCGCCGGAACTGCACCGCTCCGCTGCCAACGGTCAGATAAATACCCCCGGCGAACACACACGGCAGCAGGATGTACAGCCATGCCACGTTGTTCAGCGGCCCCGTCAGAAACCGGTACAGCCAGTGGTCATAAATCGTCATATTGCATTTCCCCTCGTTTTCCCGCGGTATCTCAAAAAATAATATGAGGATTATACGCCGTGTATGCGGGAAATGCAATAGAAAATTTTATTGATTTAACGTTTTACAGTACGCCGCACAGCAACAAATGTCACAGAGCGGCTTACGCGCGGTGCACACGGCACGCCCGTGCAGCACGAGCCGGTGGCAGAAATCGTTCGATTTCTCCGGCGGGAGGACGGCGCGCAGCGCCTTTTCGATACGCACGGGGTCCTTGTCGTTATCGACGAGACCCAGACGGTTCGAGAGACGGATGCAGTGCGTGTCCACCACGACCGCGCCGGGCTGACGGAACACGTCGCCGAGAATGAGATTGGCGCTCTTGCGCCCCACGCCGGGGAGCGTCAGGAGATCGTCCATATTGTCCGGCACCTTGCCGCCGTAGACCTCCGTGATGCGCTGCGCCTGCCAGACGAGATCGCGCGCCTTGCCGTGGTAAAAGCCGCAGGAGCGGATGAGCTCTTCGACCTCGCCGATGTCCGCCGCGGCCATGGCCTCCACGGTCGGGAAGCGCGCGAAGAGCGCGGGCGTGACGAGATTCACGCGCGCGTCGGTGCACTGCGCGGCGAGCCGCACCTGCACGAGCAGCCGCCAGGCGTCCCGCTCGGTGAGCGTGCAGTCCGCCATCGGGTATTCGCGCTCGAGCGCGGCGAGAATTCCATCGATCTGTTCTTTTGTCCGCATGAGAATCACCTCGCTGCGATTCTACCACGTTTCTGCGCCCCGTGACAAGATTCGCGGTTGTTTTGACGGAGGAAAAACGGTATAATAAAATATCGCATATTTCAAAGGAGGCGTTCCGATTGCCGGAGAAAAAATACCGCCCGCTGGCGGACGAGCTGCGTCCGACGGAGCTGGACGACGTCGTCGGCCAGAACCACATTCTCGGCAAGGGCGGGCTGCTGCGCCGCATTATCGAGAGCGGCGATATCCCGAACATGATCTTTTACGGCCCGTCCGGCACGGGCAAAACGACCGTCGCGCGCATCATCGCGGAAAAGACGAACCGCACGCTGCGAAAGCTCAACGCCACGACCGCGGGGCTTGCGGACATCCGCGCGATCATCGACGAGCTGGACACCATGCTCGCGCCGAACGGCATTCTTCTGTATCTCGACGAGATCCAGTACTTCAATAAAAAGCAGCAGCAGAGCCTGCTGGAGTTTATCGAGAACGGCTCGATCACGCTCATTGCGTCCACAACGGAGAACCCGTACTTCTATGTATACAACGCCGTCCTCTCGCGCAGCACGGTGTTTGAGTTCAAGGCGATCTCGGCGCGCGACGTAGAGGGCGCGGTGCGCCGGGCCGTGCGGCTGCTCTCCGAGCGGGAGGGCATCGAGGCCGATTGCCCGGACGAGGTCGTGTCGCTCGTGGCGCAGGGCTGCGGCGGCGATGTGCGCAAGGCGCTCAACGCCGTGGAGCTTCTGTTCACCGCCGCGCCGCGCATCGGCGGAAAGGTCGTGCTCTCGCCGGACGACGCGCGCGCCGTGACGCAGCGGAGCGCCATGCGCTACGACCGCGAGGGCGACGAGCACTACGACGTTGTCTCCGCGCTGATGAAATCGCTGCGCGGCTCCGATCCGGACGCGGCGCTGCACTATCTTGCGCGGCTGCTCGAGGCCGGGGATCTGCCCGGCGCGTGCCGCCGCATCCTCTGCTCGGCGAGCGAGGACATCGGCATGGCGTACCCGCAGGCGGTGAGTATCGTGAAGGCGTGCGTGGATAACGCTTTGCAGCTCGGCTTGCCGGAGGCGCAGCTCCCGCTCGCGCAGGCGTGCATTCTGCTCGCCACGGCGCCGAAATCGAACAGCGTCGTCGCCGCGATCGACGCGGCCCGCGCCGACGTGCGCGCCGGGAAGAGCGGCAATATCCCGCGCGAGATGCAGAATGTCCACGCCGACGGCACGGGCTTTGAGCGCGAGCAGGGGTACAAATACCCGCATAATTATCCCGGCCACTGGGTGCGGCAGCAGTATCTGCCCGACTCGCTCAAAAACGCGCATTACTACGAATACGGCGACAACAAGACCGAGCAGGCGGCAAAGACTTATTGGGAGCTGATCAAGAAATAAAAAAGGCCCCCTTGTGCAAAGGGGGCTGGGGAATTGCCTTGCCGCAAAACCCTTCCGTCAAAACCTCCGGTTTTGCCGCCTCCCCTATTAGGGGAGGCAAGCCGGTTTCCCGACAACGAACTTGGCTCCCCTAACAGGGGAGCTGGCAGCCGTTAGGCTGACTGAGGGGTTTACGGCGCGCCCTCCGCCTTTTGCCTTGACTAAACTCGTCCGCCGGCGTGCCGTATAATCGCCTTGGCGAGACAAAGGTCCGCTTCGCGCACCGAGAAGCGGAGCACCGGCGACGGCCCTATCCCGTCGTACGGGATCGCCCCGGTGTGGCACACGGCCCCGCTGCGGCGAAGGTCGGCAAGCGCGGCGTTCATCTCATCCCCGGTCGGAAACCGCGCCGTGAGCTGCTGTGTATGCATTGGATCACCCCCTGTGGGGATATTTCCCAGTTTGGAGGAAAATATGTATGGATATCCGTGTCGGAGACATTCTTGTACTGAAAAAAAATCACCCCTGCGGCGCGTGCCGGTGGGAGGTGCTGCGCATCGGCGCGGACTTCAAGCTCCGCTGCACGGGCTGCGGGCGCGAGGTGATGGGCGCGCGGACCAAATACGAAAAGCAGATCAAAAAGATCGAGCGCGCCGAACCGCCGGAAATCGACGGCAAAAGCGGAAATTAACGCCCGTTTCGGTTTGACTTGCGGCGCATTTGGGCATATAATATATAAGTTAAAAGCTCCGGCAAGTTTATTTTGTTTTATGTGAGGTGAAGGTCATGGAATCCGGTCACAGTACCAGCGGCACAGGCGAGGGTCGATTGTCGATGGAAACACCGCCGGCATCTGTGGCCGCCGGCGCATAATCCGCCCTCCTGTGTCTTAGCTCCCCATAAATATCCAAGGAGGTAAGACCCGATGGCAGAGACTACCGTCACTCTCGAAAGCACGCTCTCCGCGCTGATCGAGGGGAAGAAATACGCCGCGCTCCGGGACATTCTCGTAACGATGAACCCGGCGGACGTGGCGGCGGTTTTTGAAGAGACGGATGAGCTTGCCCTGCCGCTCCTTTTCCGGCTGCTGCCGAAGGAGTTGGCGGCGGAAACATTCGTCGAAATGCAGCCCGAGCAGCAGGAGCTGCTCATCCGCGGCTTTTCGGACACCGAGCTCAAAGAGGTCGTGGACGAGCTGTATGTGGACGACGCGGTCGATCTCGTCGAGGAGATGCCCGCGAACGTCGTAAAGCGCATTCTCCGGCAGGCCGACCCCGACATGCGCCGGATGATCAACGAGATCCTGCGCTATCCGGAGGACAGCGCCGGCAGCATCATGACGACGGAGTTCGTCTCCCTCCGCCCGCAGATGACCGTGGAGGAGGCGACCAAGCGCATCAAGCGCACCGGCGTCGATAAGGAAACGATCAACACCTGCTATGTGATCGACAAGGGTCGGCTCATCGGCGCGCTCTCGCTGCGTACGCTCATCCTCTCGGACGACGACGACGTGATCGAGGACATCATGGAGCCGAACGTCATTTCCGTCACGACGTCCGAGGACCAGGAGACCGTCGCGCAGATGTTCTCCAAGTATAACTTCAACGCCCTCCCGGTCGTGGACACCGAAAACCGGCTCGTCGGCATCGTCACCGTGGACGACGCCATCGACGTCATGGAAGAAGAGGCCACCGAGGACATTGAAAAGATGGCCGGTATGGCCCCCTCGGAGCGGCCGTATCTCTATACGAGCGTGCGCGAAACATGGAAAGCGCGTATCCCGTGGCTTCTCATCCTCATGCTCTCGGCCACGTTCACAGGGCTCATCATCAACCATTTCCAAAACCAGCTCGCGGCTTGCCTTGTGCTCTCGTCGTTCATCCCGATGCTCTCCGGCACAGGCGGCAACAGCGGCACGCAGGCGTCCGTCGCCGTCATCCGCGGTCTCGCGCTCGGGGAGATCGAATTTTCCGATCTCTGGGCGGTCATCTGGAAGGAGATCCGCGTGAGCGTCCTCTGCGGCGTGTGCCTCGCGGGCGCGAATTTCGCCAAAATGATGCTCGTGGACAACCTGCTGCTTCACAACGGCGTCACCGCGCTCGTCGCGGCGGTCGTGTGTCTGACGCTCGTGTGCGTCGTGTTCATTGCAAAGCTCGTCGGCTGCTCGCTGCCGATCCTCGCGGAAAAGCTGGGGTTTGACCCCGCGGTCATGGCAAGCCCGTTCATCACGACGATCGTGGACGTTCTGTCCCTGCTGATCTATTTTTCCATCGCCTCCGCCCTGCTGGGGCTGTAAACCACACATTATCATATCCAAGGAGATTTTTACCCTATGAGTGAATGCACGCACGATTGTTCGTCCTGCGGCTCGTCCTGCGGCGAGCGCACCGAACCGCAGAGCCTTCTTCAGCCGCTGAACAGCGCCTCCCGCGTCGGCAAGGTCATCGCCGTGGTGAGCGGCAAGGGCGGCGTCGGCAAGTCGATGGTCACGTCGATGCTCGCGGTGCTCATGCAGCGCCGCGGCTACAAGACCGCCATTCTCGACGCCGACATCACCGGCCCCTCCATCCCGAAGGCGTTCAACATCCACGGCAACTGCTTCCAGAGCGAAAACGGCATTGAGCCGCTCGAATCCCACACCGGCATCAAGGTGATGAGCATCAACCTCCTGCTCGAAAAGGAAACGGAGCCGGTGCTCTGGCGCGGCCCGGTGATCGCGGGCGTCGTCAACCAGTTCTGGACGGATGTGCACTGGGGCGATGTGGACTATATGTTCGTCGATATGCCTCCCGGCACCGGCGATGTGGCGCTGAATGTGTTCCAGTCCCTGCCGGTGGACGGTGTTATTATCGTGGCAAGCCCGCAGGAGCTGGTGACGATGGTGGTGGAAAAGGCCGTGAAGATGGCCCAGATGATGAACATTCCCATTGTGGGTCTTGTGGAGAACATGAGCTATCTCCAGTGCCCCGACTGCGGCAAGAAGCTCTATCTGTTCGGCGAGGGCAAGACCGAGGAGGCCGCCCAGCGCTACGGCGTGCCGCTGCTGGCGAAAATGCCCATCGATCCGGCACTGGCCAAGCTGGTGGACGACGGCGCCATTGAGAATTTCCAGGGCGATTGGCTCAACCCCGCCGTGGAAGCGATCTTGAAGTAACGTTTTTCATAAGAAGGTGCCGTCCAGCGGACGGCACCTTCTTATTTTATTCCGCATACCATGAAAATAGCACGCCATTTCACACCACAGAAAGGGTGTATTTTCATGTTTTTGATCGTTTTCCTCACTGCGTTGGGGGTGGGCGGCACCACCATGCTGGGCGCGGTGGGCGGCTATTGCTTCCGGGGCGCGGCCAAGCGGGCGGGTGACGGCGCTGTGCTGTCCTTTGCCGCCGGCATCATGCTCAGCGCCGCCGTGGCGGGCCTGATCCTGCCGTCGCTGGAGAGCGGTGGGACTTGGGCCGTTCTCATCACCTCTACGGGTATTCTGTGCGGCGCGGCATTTCTGCTGCTGCTGGAGCGGCTGGCCGCCCGGATGCAGCAGCTCTCCGGCTTTGAGCCTCGCGCGCCGGCGGAGCGCTCGCCCCAGCGTGACCGGGTGCTGCTGTTCGTGGCGGCCATGGCCATCCATAATCTGCCGGAGGGCCTTGCGGCGGGGGTAGGCTTCGGCACGGAGGACATTCCCCGTGCGCTGGCCATCGCCGGAGGCATCGCCCTGCAAAATCTGCCGGAGGGCATGGTGCTGATCGCGCCCATGCTGCACGCAGGCATTTCGCCCCGGCGGACACTGCTGCTAGCCATGTCCACCGGCGTGATAGAGATCGCCGGCACACTGCTGGGGTTCGCCACCGTGTCTCTCAGCGCGGCGATTCTGCCGTTTCTGCTGGCCTTCGCCGGAGGCGCCATGCTGTATATCATCTGCGACGACATGATCCCCGCCTGCCAGGGCAGCAAAAGCGTCTGCATGCTGCTGACGGGCTTTTGTCTCATGCTGGCGATGGATTACTATTTGGGGTAAAGCGTTTCGCACTTCCGAAACAAAGCTTGCCCCTCGCCTCCCTCTGTGAGGGAGGTGGCGCGAAGCGCCGGAGGGAGAGAACAAAAAAGCTTAAATTCTCTCCCCCAGTCTCGCCTGTGCTCGACAGCCCCCTCTCAGAGGAAGCCAAGGCTGTAGGGGCCGATGCCCACATCGGCCCGCTTGGGGAAATTTCGCGCCCCCTACGTACGCGAAAACACACCAGCCATCCGCCGGGATGGCTGGCGTGTTTTATTCCGCTTTCTTTTTCGCGTCGTGCAGCGCGTGCAGGCTCAATTCCCCCGCCAGCTTGAACAGGGCGTCCGCCATGACCTGCTCCGGCGGCAGGTTTGCCTGCCGCCCTACCTTTTCATAAAAGTCATACAGAAAATCTTCCATCCGGATCGTAACCATTTTCACAGCATCCCCTCCTTATTTCCAGTATATACGATTTTTTCTTTGAGGTCAAGTGGCCTCAAAGAAAAAGCTTCTTCCTGTTATCATGGTGGATAAAAGGGGGTGATCTTGTGGTAGACGCGGCGCTGATCGGTCAGATTTTACAAGAATACCGGGTCAAAAAGGGCATGTCTCAGGAGCTTCTGAGCGGTCTGGCCGGTTTGGACAGGACGCATTACAGCAAGATCGAGCGCGGCTTGCGCAGCCCCACATTGGATACGCTGTTCAAGATCGCGCAGGCGCTGGAGATCCCGCCTCACGAGATCGTCCGGACGATCGAAGGCAGAATGGACGGCGCGGACAGGTCATAAGAGTCATAATTTCACAACGGGCGGGGTAGAACCCCGCCTCTACACACATTCCTTACAGTGCGGTATAGCGCGAAACTTTCCAGCAAACCATCAAAAAAATCCTTGCCTCTCCGGGCAAGGATTTTTTTGACTTCACACGCTGCCCTTCACGATCCGGTAATACCCGTTGGACGTGGCCTTGTACACCAGCGTGTACACCACCGCCAGTACCGCGAAGCTGACCAGCGCCGTGGCGATGAACAGTCCCGTGTTGTGTAGCTCAAAGAGCAGCAGCATCCGCCGGATCATGGGGAATGCGAACGCCATGTGCAGCGCCGCGCCCGCCAGCGGCAGGAAGAACACCGTCAGCAGCTGGGAATTGACGCTCCTGCGGATATCCGCCGCCGTCATGCCCACCTTCTGCATGATGGCGAAACGGGGTTGATCCTCGTATCCCTCGCATAGCTGCTTGTAGTAGATGATAAGCACCGCCGCGCAGATGAACAGCACGCTCAGCACGAAGCCGATGAAGAACAGGCTGCCGTAGGTGCCGTAAAAATCATCGGCGGCCTCCGCCCGGTAGGAGCGGAAGTAGTTCCACGTAATGTCCGTGTCACCCAGCGCCTCGTCAATGGCGCGGCTCAGCGCCAGCTGCTGCTCTTGGGAAAGTCCGGTGTCAAAGGCGGCGCTCCACGTATTGCCGCTCCCCGGTTCCACAGTGCCCTTCTCCCAGACGTTCACGCCATAGGCCGCGCCCGCTTTGGTCAGAGCCTCCTGCAATTTCGGCATGTCAGCGCTGTTCTCCAGCCACACCTCCAGTGCAAACTCGTGGGGGTACGTGGCCTTTAGACTGTCCTCCGCGCCGAAGTACAGACAGGCAGAGGAGGACAGCATCACCAGCACCATGGTGGCCAGAATGCAGATGGAGGCCAGTCCCGCGCCGTTGCGCTTCATGCGGTAGGCCATGGAGGACACGGACACGAAATGCCGAGGCTGATAGTAGTAATTCCGGTTCCTTTGCAGCGCCCGGCACAGCGCCACGCTTCCGGCGATGAACAGCAGATAGGTGGCCAAAATCACCAGGATCACCGCGATGAAGAACAGCGCCAGCGCCTTCATCGGCTCCTGAATGGACACCGCCATAAAGTAGGCGATTCCCAGCAGCACCGCACCCAGCAGCGCCACAAACAGGTTGCCTTTAGGCGGCTTTTCGCCGCAATTCTCGCTGTGCAGCAGGGAGACGGCGCTCCCCCGCCCCACCTTTATCAGTGTGCTGATCAGCGTCAGCAGGAAGATGGCCAGATAGACCAGCGCCGTCTGCGCCACAACACTGCCCCGCACCGCAAAGGTGAATTCCATCTCCGCCTGAACGGTGGAGCGCAGGCCCATCTCCACCGCAAAGGACAACGCCACGCCCAGAATCAGTCCCGCCACCAGCGCGACGGCCGCCGTTATCAGCGTCTCGATGGCGCACAGCAGCGCGAGATGCCGCTTGCCCAGACCCAGCACGTGGTACAGGCCGAACTCCCGCTGCCGTCGCCGGATCAAAAAGGAATAGGTGTAGAACAGAAACAGCGCCGAGAACACCGCAATGACCCAGCTGCCCAGCCCCAGAATAATATGGGACGCGCCGCCGCCCTTCATGTACCGCAGCAGGTCGCTGGCGCACAGCTCGCTCATCATATAATGCGTCATCACCATGCCCACGCAGGTGAGGATATAGGGCAGGTACAGCCGCTTATTTTTCCGGATGCCGTCCCACGCCAGACGTGCGTACAGGCTCATTGCGCATCACCGCCTGTGGTCAGCGCCGTCAGCGCATGGGAGATCCGCTGGTAGAACTGGGTGTCGGTGTCGTTTTCCCGGCGGAGCTGGTAAAACACCTGCCCGTCCTTCAGGAACAGCACCCGTCCGGCGCGGCTGGCCGCCTTGACGGAGTGGGTCACCATCAGAATGGTCTGGCCCTCCTGATGCAGTCCGGCAAACAGATCCAGCAGCTCGTCGGTGGACTTGGAGTCCAGCGCACCGGTGGGTTCGTCGGCCAGCAGGATACGGGGATGGGTGATCATGGCGCGGGCCACGGCGGCACGCTGCTTCTGCCCGCCGGACACCTCGTAGGGGTACTTTTTCAGCAGCTCTTTGATGCCCAGCTGCTCCGCCAGCGGCAGCAGCGCATGGTGCATCTCCGGGTATTTCTTCCCCGCCAGCACCAGCGGAAGATAGATGTTATCCTCCAGCGTAAAGGTGTCCAGCAGGTTGAAATCCTGAAATACGAAGCCCAGATGATCCCGGCGGAAGGCCGCCATGTCGGCTTCTTTTCCTTTCACAATGTCTTTTCCCTCCAGCAAAACCTGACCGGAGGTGGGTTTGTCCAGCGCCGCCAGAATGTTCAAAAGGGTGGTTTTGCCGGAACCGGACTCGCCCATGACGGCGACGAATTCGCCCTCCTCCACGGCAAAGGTGACGGCGCGCAGCGCCTCCACGGACTGGCCGCCGAAGCGGGTGGTGTAGACCTTACGCAGATCGTTGACCTCCAATATATTCATAGCAGTTGCTCCTTTATGGGATTTTTATGCGTTTTAATCGGTACATTAAGGGCCTTTATGGGTACATAAACGGGGGTTATAGGGGCAAAAAGGCGCAAAAATTAGCCGCTGCCGAAGCGGCGTGAGTTGAGAGAAGGCGCGTTCTCTCTTGGCCCCCTCTGACGAGGGGGCTGTCACCGAAGGTGACTGAGGGAGAGACCGGCGTTCCACCGCATTCCTTGTGTTCATCGTCTCTCCCTCTGTCGGAACGTTAAGAAAATATGCCGGGGGCATATTTTTAGTTCCGATCTCGGCGGCTATGCCGCCGTAGCTGACACCTCCCTCGTCAGAGGGAGGCAGGGGCCACCGCGTTTATCGTGAGAGGCATCAGGGCGGCGGGCAGCGTGAGACCCGCCGCCCCCTTTTGCAGCGGACGACCGCAAGGGTCGCCCCTACGGAATTTCTCCGCAGCTGCAATGCGCCTGCCCTTACTTTCCGGCGCAGATCTGCTGGAGATCTACGCTGCGGCTGTGGTGGATGGGCTGCCAGGCAGGGTTGTGGAACAGGGAGACAATGACGATGGGGATGTAGGTGAACATGAACACCGGGAAGGTGATGGCGTAGAAAACTTTCTTGGTGGCGGAGCAATAGATATTGTCCCACTCGGTGATGGTGGTGATAACACCAAGGACGAACACGGTGAGGTACAGGCTCAGGAAGCTTTGCAGCAGGCAGGCGGCCAGCACTGACCAGTCGCCGCCGTTCAGGCAGTTATAGACGGCAGCGCCCAGATTCACCGCGATGGACGCGCCGGACAGCACGGCGGCGGGCATGATGTTCATGGTCATATCGTAGCAGGAGAAGCTACCCCGGAAGATGCCCCGGAACAGGGACACGCCGTATTTGCCGAACACCTGCAGGTAGCCCCGGGACCAGCGGAGACGCTGGCGGAAGGACTGGCGGAAGGTGGTGGGCTGCTCGTCATAGAGAACGGCGGTGGGGCAATAGCCCACCTTTTCGCCCCGGATGACATTGGCAATGGTGAACTGGATATCCTCGGTCAGCAGGAAGAAGTTCCAGCCGCCGCACTTTTCCAGAATCCGGCGGGAGAACAGGAAGCCTGTGCCGCTGACGGCGCAGGAACTGCCCAGACGGCACCGCGCGCCGTTGAGGTAACGGCTCTCCCGCAGGAACCAGAGAGCGTAACCGGCGCTGATCCAGTTGTCGCCGTAGTTCTTGGAGTTGCGGTAGCTGGTGACGATCTGGTAGCCGTCGGAGAAGGTCTTGTTGATCTCGGTGATATAGTTAGGGGACAGCACATTGTCGGCGTCCAGCACCAGATAGCCGTCGTAGGGGGCGAAGTCCTCCTCGATGCAGTGGAGCAGGTACTGGAGGGCGTAGCCCTTGCCCACCTGCGTCTGGTCATTGCGAAAGTAGACATTGGCGCCGTGAGCGCCCGCCACGCTGCCGGTCAGGTCGGTGCAGTTGTCGGCCACCACGAACACGTCCACCAATTCGGTGGGATAGTCCTGCGCCTTGACGCTGTCGATCAGGTTGCCGATGACGGACTGCTCGTTGCGAGCGGCGATGAGGACGGCGATGCGGTGGGGCGAAGGCTCGCGGTGGGGCGCGTCCTTCTTGAACCACGCCACGGGAATATAGAAGAACTGGTAGGAATAGCAGAGGAAAAACGCCAGCATAATGGCGAGATTGATGATCTGTAGGGTAGTCATGGGATACGGCCTCCTTTGTGCCGTGGCCGCCGACCCTGTCACTACCGGCAGGCGACCGCAAGGGTCGCCCCTACGCATTGGCAGGGCAAGGCGTAGGGCGGGCCGATGTGGGCATCGGCCCCTACGCAATGGCAGGGCAAACGGCGTTTTCGTGGGCGAAGCGGGCAAAATGGGTGCGCTTCGCGGAGGGGTGGGCATTTTGCCCACCCCGTCGGGTGTATGGAGTTGTGGTACGCGGCGTATCGTGCGCCGCGGTAGGGTTTGGGAAAGGTGCGGGGTAATCCTTTTGGCCCCCTCTGACGAGGGGGCTGTCAGCGAAGCTGACTGGGGGAGAGAACAATAATCGCACCTTTTGCTTTCATCGTCTCTCCCTCCGTCTCGGCTTCCGCCGAGCCACCTCCCTCGTCAGAGGGAGGCTTTGGGGGCGGTGCGTGACCCGGCGGCGGGCGACCGCAAGGGTCGCCCCTACGGGGTAACGCGCCTTTACCGATCATTGGGCAGGCGGACAGAGTCGTCCGCCCCTACGGAGGGTCTATCAAACCGTTGGCGGTCATCGGGTGGGAGGGGCAGAGCCCCTCCCCTACGAAAGGTTTATCAAACCCTTGCGTTAGTCGTACATTAAATCGGCGCGGGTGTCGGCAAGGCCGAAGGATATCAGGAGATCCATGAGCTCGGTGCAGTCGCCGGGCATACAGTCGATCACCCAGCTCTGGCCGCCGTTGCTGTCGCCCAGCTCGGCGCGGGTGGTGGCATTACCACTGCTGTTATCCGTGTCGGGCGCGGCGGTATAGTTGAATTGCAGCATGAAGCAGCTCTCTGCCACATTGCTCTCACTGAAATCCAGCACGTCAGCAGACGTCTGGATCTTGCTGTCCAGATAGCGCTGTACGGCGGTAAACAGCTGGCGGGCCTGCGCGCCGGTCAGCTCCACGGAATCGCCGCCCAGCTTGTAATTGTTGAACCAGCCGCCGGTGATATTCTCCACGGTGATATCGGGATTGACGCTGAAGTAGTTGTTCACCAGCGCCTTGCGCACCACCGGCATGTTGTACACCCTGTTCATCTGCTCATACAGCGGCGTATCGCGCCGAATGATCTGGGTAAAGCGGCGGCGGATAAAACCGCCGTTCTTCATCTGATAGCAGAACTCGATGGTCTCCTGATCCACATCGGCACTGCTGCCGCGCATCTCTTCAGCTGCCTGATTCATTTCGTTCTCGGTAGGCTCGCCCTAGGCCAGCACCGCCTCATGAAGGGCAATCACCTGCGCGATGGCTTCCTCGTCCGTCAGGTTATCCACATACCGCATCTGGTAATAGCTGCCGAAGCTGACGCTCTCCACCTGATCGGCGTCGGGGACATAGCGGCTGACGCCGAGGGCATCGAACCGCACCGCAAGGCCGATGACCACCAGCGCCACAGCCAGCGCCGCCGCGCCGATCCAGCCCCGGCGGGTGAACACCCGGAAGGACTTGTGCAGCAGCATCTGGACGCCGAAATAGACGATCAGGCCGCTGATGATCTGGTAGACCAGCAGAGCGGCCAAGCCCTTGGCGGCGCTGATCATGTACCATAGCAGGATACCCAGACCCATGCCGCCGGCCAGCGCGATGACATACAGCACCACAGGACGCAGCCACGGGAACACGATGGCGTCACCGGCGGTCTCGCTGTGACGGGCACGATAGAAGCAATACGCCACGGCCGCCAGCAGGACGGCCACCGCCAGATAGACCGCCAGCGTCGTCCACGCGCCGGAGGACAGACGATCCACATAGCAGCGGAAGCCCCTGTCGTTAAGGCCGTACAGCACCGCCTTGCTGTCCGTGACCTGCCAGAGCAGGCGGACAGTGGGGGTCAGCCAATCCAGCCAGCCGGGCCAACCGGAGGCCTCGTAGCCCCAGCAGAAGATCTGGGTGATGGCGGAATACAGCAGGTAGAAGGCGGCGAACAGGAAGTTGACGCCCGCATAGATCACCGGGATAGCCAGCAGCCAGCCGGTGACCATGGCGCACAGGGTGGACAGGGAGAAGAAAAGCAGTCCGCTGACCTCCGCCACGGCCAGCCACTCCAGCGTACCCTGCAGATCCACAGCGCCCAGCGCCGCCTGCACCGGCAGAGAGATCAGCGCCGTCACCACGTGCACCGCCGTGAACATCCCCACGCCCACAGCGAAGTGAACGCCGAACTGCGCGCCCCGGGTGATGGGCAGTGAGTGCATCAGGCCCACGCTGCGGCTGTTCATCAGGTAGGAAAACAGCGCCATGGCCAGCAGCACCGTGAAGCAGGCGGGCACGATGGCGGCGGCGACGATGCCGCCATTGCTGAAATAGGAGTTGACAATGTCGCACAGAACCCTCACGTGATCCAGTGTCCGGGCATAGTCACGATGGCTCCACAGGGCCACCGGCATGGCGCACAGCCACAGCACGGCGTAGCCGAACAGCAGTGGCCAGAAGCGCCGAAGGTCGGAGCGCACCAGCGCCCACTTAGAGGACGATGTCGTGAACCGCATAATCGGCACCTCCCATCTCGTAGATAAAGATCTCCCCCAGCGTCAGGGGGATGGCCTCCAGCAGAATGGGCTGGAGGGCGGACACCTGTGCCAGAATGTCGTTCTGATTGCCGCGGACAATGTAGGTATGGACACGGCCGATGCGCTCGTGATGCAGGACGTTGAGACTGGCGGGCAGCTCCGGCTCCTCGCCGCCGAAGGCCACCTGCAGCTTCACGGTGTTGTCCTGCAGGTCGGACAGGCTGCGCTCCAGCAGCACCTTGCCCTTGTTCATGATGCCCACGTGGTCGCAGACGTCCTCCAGCTCGCGGAGGTTGTGGCTGGACACCAGAACGGTGGTGCCACGCTCGGCCACGTCGCCCAGCAGCAGCGACCATACCTGACGGCGCATGACGGGGTCAAGGCCGTCCACCGGTTCGTCTAGGATCAGGTATTCCGGCATGCAGCTCATGGTGATCCAGAAGGCCGCCTGCTTCTGCATGCCCTTGCTCATACGGCGGATCATCTGGCGGTCGTCCAGCGGGAACACCTCGTGCATTTTGTCGTAGCGCTCCTGGCTGAAGGTGGGGTACATGCCCTTGTAGAGTCGGGCCATCTCCCGGATGGACCACTGGGAGAAATAGAACCAGTCGTCAGGGATGACGCAGACGCGCTGCTTGACGGTGGTGTTTTCGTAGATGGGCTGGCCCTCCAGCGTCAGAGAGCCGCTGTCGGGACGGTAGACGCCGGTGAAATGGCGGATGATGGTGGACTTTCCCGCGCCGTTGGGGCCTACCAGACCGTAGACCGCACCCTTGGGGACGGTCAGGCTGGCTTCGTCCAGGGCGCGGAAGCCGTCAAAGGTCTTGACGACGTTCTTTGCTTCTAACATTACTTTCTCTCTCCTTCCCAAAGCTGCACAAGCTCCTCGCGGGTCATGCCCAAATTCTTCAGCTCCTCCAGCAGAGGCTTCAGCTTGCCGGTCAGCTCGGCACGGCGGGCCGTGTTCTGGGTATCGCCCTCCGCCACAAAGCAGCCCTTTCCAGTGACGGATACCACGTAGCCCTCGGCTTCCAGCTCGGCGTAGGCCCGCTGGATGGTATTGGGGTTGATGGACAGCTGCGAGGCCATGGCCCGCACCGACGGCAGCTTGTCGCCCGGCGCCAGCACCCCCGTCACCATCAAACGCCGCAGGCCATCCTTCACCTGCTCGTAGATGGGACGGCTGTCCCGATAGTCCAGATGGATCATAGTGTCACTCCTTCCGAGTGTAGTGTATTAAGCGTGTTAATACACTTATACCACGATGCGGTACACCTGTCAAGAGGGGCGGGGAAGTTTTTTCGTAAAATCTGCCTTCGTTATGGCTGGGTTTTCAATTTTTTATGCGGGAGGGGCTTTTCTTTTGTGGCAAATTCGATATAATAATAAGCACCTGTTATGAAAGGATGTTTTGCCTTTATGAAACTGAGTTCCATTCGTCAGGCGGCCAAGAACGTGCCGCTGCGCCGGGTCTGGCAGACCGCCGAGAAGGCGCACGCCATCTGCGGCAAGCCTACGGCGGCGCTGTTTACCGACATGCTGCGGTGCGCCAAGCGCTACGGCGCCGGCCCGACGGACTATATGATGTTTGAATTTTACGACCTGAACGACGCGGAGCGCTCCACGTATCTGACCCGTGTGCGGTCGGCTGCCTTCGTGAAGCGGGTGAACAACCGCACCGACGCCGCCATCTTCAACGACAAGAACGCCTTCTTTGAGAAGTTCCGGCCCCTGATGGGCCGTGAGGCGCTGAATCTGTTTACCGCCGACGCGGAGCAGTTTAAGGCGTTTCTGGCGGACAAGGACGCGGTGATCGTCAAGCCCATCGATGGGGACTGCGGCAGCGGCATTGAGAAACTGTACAAGAAGGATTTCGACGATGTGGATGCCATGTGGGCCTATGTGAAGCGGCCGGAGAAGCGGTTCGGCATCTGCGAGGAGGTCATTCGCCAGCATCCCCAGGCGGCGGCGCTGCATCCCGATTCCATCAACTGCATCCGCGTGGCCACCTTCGTGAAGGACGGCGAGCCGCTGGTGATCTACGCCGCCTGCAAGGCGGGCACCGGCGGAATGGCCTTTGACAACATGGGCCGGGGCGGCATCACCATGCGGTTCGATCTGGACACCGGCAAGATCGCCGGACAGGGCCACGACGAGGAGCTGAAGAAGTACGACCGGCACCCCACCACCGGTATCGAGCTGAAGGGCTATCAGATGCCCATGCACGAGGAGGTCAAGGCGCTGGCGCTGAAGGCGGCGCTGATGTATCCGGAGTTCCACTATGTGGGCTGGGACATCTGCATGACGGAGAAGGGCCCCGCCATCATCGAGGGCAATGACTATCCCGGCTACGATCTGGCGCAGATCCCCGACGACGGCGATCCCCATCCCCGGCAGGGCTTGATCCCGCGGTTTGAGAAGTTCGGCATCGAGGTGTAAAAGCCCGCAAACATAATAGAGACGCATCAGGGGCGGGAAATGTTCCCGCCCCTTTTTCTTTATTTCAAAGGGCTATTGCCCTTTGAAATAAGTTTAAGATTCGCTCCGACCCGCATTCACCCGCACATAAAATGTGCGGGTGAATACTCTCTCCGCGCAAAGTGTTTTTCGCCACGCACATGTCGCGGCGAAAAACGTCCGAATTTTTTGCGCCTGCGGGCGCAAACTCTGCGAGGCTTTTATAAAAAATCACCGCAGGCTTTGTGCCTGCGGTGATTTTTTTATTGGAAGTATCAATATGCTTGAGAAATCCGCTTACTTCTGGTGGGCCAGCGCCTTGTTGGCCTCGGCCATTTCCTCGAAGATACCGGCGCGCTTCTTGGCGACGATGACCTTGATGACCAGCAGAGTGCCGACCATCAGGACGCAGGCGAGGATCAGGTTAATGACCACGTTCTGGATTAGACCCGCCAGAATGAAGCTGACGAAGGCCACACCGGAAACGGTCAGGGCATAGGGCATCTGGGTGAACACATGGTTCAGGTGGAAGCAGTGGGCACCGGCAGAAGCCATGATGGTGGTATCGGAGA
>ERZ825896.2184-NODE-2184-length-19316-cov-2.870256_pt1 | contig 19316 bp, 18 predicted proteins | sample MGYA00519858_ERZ825896 | MGnify/ENA primary metagenome ERZ825896 (study PRJEB31778, sample SAMEA3449214) | human gut metagenome | biome: human gut; feature: human-associated habitat; material: faeces | place: United Kingdom | collected 2010/2012 ...
TCCATCAAATTCAATTTTTCCTGTATAATCCGTTAATTCTTTAGTTAACAATTTAAACATCGTTGTTTTCCCTACTCCACTAAGTCCAACAATTGCATTTTGCGTATGTGGTTTTATTGAAATATTTATATTTCTTAAAACCTCATGTACCATTACAACTAAGCAAGTTATAATAAAGCATTCAATTGTGTTTAAAATTAGAACTCACACATACAACATGCAGATGAAATCTCTGTATCATCACTTTCTAGTACATTCTTAACTCTTTTTATGTTGGCTGTAAATTCAGCAATTTCAAAATCATGTTCAATTATTCTATGGAATACATCATCTATTATATTGTCCATATATGTTACAAGTAGCATAGCCATCTCTGTTGAATATACATTTAATTTAATCATCTTAAGTATATACATTAATAGTAAAGATTCTATTATTGTTCTAACTGTCCATTTAGAAGTATTAATCGTTTTTCCCAATAATCTTCGATGAGTTCTTGTTTTTTTTAAGTTTTCGATATTATTGTAAAATATATTATTGCATTTTTCTTCAAAATTCAATGCCTTTATATCATTTATCCCTTTGCTTGTTTCATAAATAAGTTTAGTATATTCGTCTGTCGTTTTATATTCGTCATTTAATAATTTTTTTGATTTTGATAATTCGAATTTAAACAAATATAAACTAATACCACATATTAATGTAATACCAAGTGCCAGTTTATAGTCAATAATATAAATAACAATTAGCATTACAAAAGAAGTAAAAACATATGCTGATTCTTGTAATAAACTGTCTATAATTTTAACCATGTTGCTTTCACATGATTTTATAATGGTTAAGATTTTTCCTGTTCCTATGTTTTTAAATCCTACAAAATCCTGTTTAGAGGATAATCACCTGTTAGATAATATTGATTTAGCAGTTGATATTTTTCTTAAACATATGAATAATAACAGTAAAGTTGTAGTGTTGCAGGATTGTGACTGTGACGGTGTGACTTCCGCAGCTTTAATGATACAGTATATAAATGATAATTTTCCGTCAATTTCAGTGGATTACATTATACACGACAATAAAGAACACGGTCTTGATAATAAATCTATGCTTGAGATTAAACCGAAAAAGCCTGATTTGCTTATTATTCCAGATGCAGGAAGTAATGATTTGAGACAGTTGAAAACATTAAAATTTGCCGGTATTGATGTCATTGTTCTCGATCATCACGATGAATCGGAAAAGGTTACACGATTAAAGTCTATATATAGGCTTAATAATCTTAATGATTTCGCAGTGATAGTAAATAATCAGATGTCATCAAAAGTAAATGACAAGTCAATGACAGGCGTAGGAATAGTCTATAAGTTTTGTTCTGTTGTTGATGAAAGACTAAAGCGTGATACCGTTAATAAATATCTTGACTTGGTAGCCCTTGGAATGATAGCTGATTCGTGTGATTTAACACAGTTGCAGACAAGATATTTAGTTCTCGAAGGTATTAAACAGATACAGAACGAGACAAATCATAATAAATTCATTTCGGAATTAGTCAAGTCTCAGGCTTATTCATTACATAGTAAAGCAACCATTTTAGGTATAAGCTTTTATATTGCACCTCTTGTAAATGCTCTAATCCGACTTGGTACAAAAGACGGCAAAGAAATAATGCTTAAAGCATTTCTCAATTCATCGGAAAAAGCGATTGTTAAAATTCGTGGTAAAGGTGAAATTGAGGTTTCAATTCAGGAACAAGCAAGAAGATTATGCGAAAGTTATAAACGCAAACAGCAGAAAATGACAGGTGATTATACAGAAGTCCTTAAAGAGCAAATAAATGAATTTGGATTGAACGAATATCCTGTAATCTGTTGTGAAGCCGATAAGTCATTTGAAAAAACATTTACAGGTCTGATTGCAAACAAACTCACGTCTATGTATAATAAGCCTTGTCTGCTTCTGAGAGATTGTAATGATATTCTTATGGGAAGTGCAAGGGGATTCGATAAATCTCATATTAAAGACATTAAGGATTTCTGCTTGCAGACAAAATTGTTTGATTTGGCAGAGGGACATCCTAACGCTTGCGGTGTAACTATTAAAAAGGATAATATTTCAAAGTTTTACGAGTATCTTTCTCAGCAAAATTTTGATAATACTTTAAATTATACCGTGGATGCAGTTTTTGATGAAAAATCACTCACCGCAGAGGTAATTCAGTCAATTTTTGCACTTTCTGACGTTTGGGGAACAAATATTGAAGAACCTCTATTTTTACTAAAACTGAAATGCCCTATTGATGGGGGTTTCACGGTGCTTGGAAATGAAAAAAACACAATAAAATTGACATTTCATAATATTGAGATTATTAAGTTTCGTTCCTCTGAAAATGAGTACAATGAGATAAAAAATCTTGGTAAAATGGTTGAATTTACAATAGTGGGTAAGTTTTCAGTCAATGAATATAACGGAAAGAAAACTCCACAGGTTATAGTGGAAAACTGGATGTATAAACCTTGTGACGAAAAGCCTAAATTCAGATTTTAAGGAAGTGATAAAGTGGATTACAATATCTTTGGTTACGATTTTGAGGTTTTTAAGTACGATTGGCTTGTTGTATTTGTTAATAAGAATACATCTGAAAGAACGGTAATCGTTAATGACAGACAAGCTTTAAAGGATTTTTATAATACAAATAAAGACGCTATTTTTGTAGGATATAATTCAAGAAATTACGACCAGTTCATTTTTAAAGGTATCTTGTACAATATGAATCCAGCAATTATCAATGAGGGATTGATTGTTAAAGGGAAATCGGGCTATCAGATTGTGAAAAAAGCAAAGGATATTCCTTTTAATAATTATGATGTTTCGGATATTCAGCATAGCTTAAAGCAGCTTGAAGCTTTTATGGGTCACGATATTAAAGAGTCGGAAGTTGATTTTACAATAGATAGACCTCTGACACAAGCCGAAATAGAAGAAACAATTAAGTATTGTACTCACGATGTAACGGAGTGTTTGGCTGTTCTCGATTATAAAATCGGTGATTTCGATGCTCAATTTAGTCTAATTGAAGCATTTGATTTACCTTTTGAGATGTTTAATAAGACTAAAGCACAGCTTTCAGCTCATATCCTCGGCACAGTAAAACAGCACACGATGGACGATGAATTTGAATTTACAATTCCTCCAACTTTAAAATTGGGCGAAAAGTATCAGTTTGTAGTCGATTGGTTTAAAAATCCTGCTAATAAAGCTTATAAGACTGCTACTTATTCATATGAAAATCAGCACAAACGTGAATTAGATTGTATGATAGCAGGTGTTCCTCATATTTTTGCTTATGGTGGAGTACACGGAGCTATTCCTAACTATCACGCAAAAGGAATTATATTATGTGCAGATGTTGCCAGTCTTTATCCGTCAATTATGATCGAATATGGTTATCTCAGCCGTAAACTCAAGAATCCTCAAAAGTACAAAGAGATTCGAGACGAAAGACTCAGACTTAAAAAGTTAAAGGATAAACGTCAGCAACCTATGAAAATCGTACTTAATTCCACATATGGAATACTCAAAGATAAAAATAATCCACTTTATGACCCTCTTATGAGCAATAACGTCTGTGTTACAGGTCAACTTTTGCTTCTCGATTTGATTGAAAAGGTAGAGCCTTATTGTCAGTTGATTCAAAGTAATACAGATGGTATCTATATGCTTGTTAAGGATATGAAGACAGTAAAAATAATTGAAGATATTGCTCACGAATGGGAGACAAGAACAAGGCTTTCACTCGAATTTGATATTTACAATGAGATTTATCAAAAAGATGTAAATAACTATATCATCATCTCTGAAGACGGACGTTATAAATCAAAAGGAGCTTATCTTAAAAAACTAAGTCCTATTGATAATGACTTGCCTATAATCAATACTGCTTTGATTGAATATTTTGTACATCAAACTCCTATTGCAGATACAATAAATAAATCGAATAAGTTGATTGATTTTCAAAAGGTTGTCAAGCTCACAAGTCTTTATAAGGGTGTTGTTTATGGGGAATGTGTTACAGAAACAATAGATGGTAAGTCAAAAGTTCTTGTTAAAAATGGAGAACATCTCAGAGAAAAAGTGCATAGAGTATTTGCCTCAACCAATCCTCACGCAAAAGCACTGTATAAAACTAAAACAGAAAGGGGGGAACAGGTTTATGAAAAGATAGCTTATACTCCTGACCATTGCTTTATCAATAACGATAATATCTTAGATGTTCCTGTTCCCGAAGAACTTGACCGTCAATATTATATCAATATGGCAACTGATAGATTGAATCAGTTTCTTGAAGTTACTGAGGAAAAACACGATGTCATTCCAGAAATTTTGTATGATAATATGCTCAAAACAAATAATTTTTATGAATTTCTGGAATTATGCACACAGACCTTGCCTATTAAAATCAGCAATAAGATATTTACTAATTACATAATTGCTGATTGCTGTTCTAAATACGGTAAAACAAAGCATTTACTTGATTTTATCAAATGGTTTGACTTATTGTATGGAAAGGACAAATTAACAGTAAAACAGGCAGAAACTAAGTTTGATAATATTAAATCTATAATTGATAAATATTCAGAACTAAGTGCAACAGGTAAAACTCTTGTTATAGACAGCAAGAAAATCTTAATTGAACTATTTAATAATATTCCAGATGAAGATTTGTATTTGCCTGAAATATTGGAGATGCAGATAAAACTATTTGAAAATTTAAGATATGTAAATTCAGAAATGAATGAAAATTACTATTATGTTCTCAATACCAGAAATGAAATAAAGCCCAATTTAATAATTTATCAGCTTAGTACGGGTAATATTCTTAATGTTAAAGTTGATAAACAGATGTTTGATATTCTCTTTATACAAGATGGTGACATCATTCAAGTCAATAAATCTGAGTATAGATATGGAATTAAAATCATCGGTAAAGACGAAGATGGAGTAAACATCACAGATACAGACTATAATAAGCAGTATTTATACTTGCTTGGATATGATATTCTGTACAGAGATTACTCAAAGTCCAATAAATCATTAGTGGAGGAATAATATAATGTTTGAAGATGACGAGTCAATCATAAAATGCGAAATAAAATTAAGCAGAATATTTTATCCTAAGAATGTGAAATCTGTAGAAACAGGTGAATATGCAATATTTGCAGGCACAGTAGTTGTTCCTATTGAGAACTGTTGCTTAGATGATATTATCAAATTCAAGGGTAATGTTCCTGTTCTTGAATATGGAACATCATATAAGGTAACAGCTTCTCTTGCCGATCATCACGAAATTTATGGTGATACTTATGAAATTCTCTATATGAGTAAGAAAATAAATATCTCAAATAAAGAAAGTCAAAAGGAATTATTAAGTACAATTTTACCTGAAAAGACAGTAGAAAATTTGTTTAATACCTATGATGACATTGTTTCATTACTTGAAAAAAGAAATACAGAAGCACTATGTAAAGTTAAAGGCATCACAGAATCCAATGTGGATAGACTGTACAGAGCTTATGACGATACAAAAGATTATAGTCAAATTTTTGTAGAACTTAGCAGGTCTGGACTGTCAGGAAATCTCATTAAGAAAATAACTGATTATTATAAATCTCCCGAAAAGGCATTAGACGTAATCAGAAAAACACCATATGAACTTGTAACAGTTGATGGTATTGGTTTTAAAAAAGCAGATGAAATCGCTCTTAAAATGGGAGTAGATAAATTTGATTGTCAGAGAATCAAGGGATATTTAATTCACGTTTTGCTTGAACAAGCGGAATTAGGCAGAAGTTATCTTCATTATTCTGAGCTTATGAAAATGTTATATGACACATTAGGTTTTGTGCCTGAAGAAATTGTCAATAAGACAGCTCAGATGATGATAGATGATGGTAAAATACATATATCTGAAAATGGTGAAAACATAGGTCTTACAAGATATTATAATCTCGAAAAAGATATTTGCAATGAAATTGTAAGACTTATGATTGGTTCATCTGAAGATGATGTTGATACCGATGAAAATTCTGTTCCTAAATATATTCCCAGAGATTTTAATATCTCTAATCCTGAAAATGTAATTGCAGAAGTTGAAGATGAACAAGGCTTTGAATTTACAGATGAACAGAAAAGTGCGATATATACTTGCTTAAACAATAGGGTTATTGCTATTACAGGTGGTGCTGGTTGTGTAGATTGTGATACAGAATATTTTAATGGTCGAGAATGGAAAAAGATTAGTGATTTTACAGATGGAGATAGGGTACTCCAATATAATGCGGATGGTACGGCAACTTTAATTTATCCATTGGCTTATATAAAGCAAAAAGCTAAATATTTGTGGCATTTTGAAACAAAGTATGGATTAGATCAATGCTTATCTGACAATCATAATTGTTATTATATAACATCAAAAGGAAATTTATATCATAAGACATTTAAAGAAGTTCGTGAAAATCAAGAAACTACAGGATTTAAGGGCAGATTCATTACAGCATTTGATTATGCTGGTACAGGAATACCATTGACAGATGATGAAATTAGAATCATGGTTGCTACTTTTGCAGATGGTAGTTTTTATTATAGTAATGGAGATTATAAAAACATCTCTGAAAATATATATAATAAGGCAAGGTTTCATTTGAAAAAAAGTAGAAAAAAAGCAAGGTTGTTAGATTTAATTGAAAAATTAGGATATAAATATGATATTTCTGAAAGTTCTGCAAAAGGTTATCACGATATATACGTTAAAGTTCCTTTTAGATGCAAACACTTCCCACTCGATTGGTATAATTGTAATAAAGAACAATTAAAAATTATCGCTGATGAAATTGTATATTGGGATTCTTACTTAAAAGTAAAAAATAGATTTACAACTGTAAATAAGCAAGATGCAGATTTTGTACAATTTGTATTTACATCATTAGGATATAGAGCTACTATAGCTTGTCATGATCGTGTTGGAGAAAATTATTTAACTGCCGATAAAATATACACAAGAAAATCAATAGAATATACAGTTAATTGGAGCAAACAAAATTTAATAGGTATGTGTGCTGATAAACGTGATGATCACACAAATACACCAATTACAAAATATAAAACATTGGATGGATTTGAATATTGCTTTACAGTTCCTTCACATATGTTAGTTTTGCGTAGAAATAATAAAATATTTATTACTGGAAACTGTGGTAAAACAAGCACCGCTAATGGAATTTGTAAAATTTTTAAAACCCACTCTATTGTTGCGGTGGCACTTTCTGGCAAAGCAGCTTTGAGAATAACAGAAGCAACAGGACTTCCGGCAAGTACAATACATAAAGCGTTAGGGTGGTTCAAGGGACATTTTATTCATTGTAAGGAAAATCCTCTCGAAGCTGATATTGTCCTTATAGACGAAGCAACTATGATAAATGGCTCATTATTTAGAGATTTGCTTGAAGCCATTCCAACAGGGGCGAAAGTAATAATAATGGGCGATGTACAGCAGTTGACACCAATAGGAAGTTGTCAGGTGTTTGCTAATATGTTAAACAGTGGTGTAGTTCCAACAGTGAGACTGACTAAACTTCATAGACAAGCTTTGAATAGTGGTATCATTCCTACATCTATTAAGGTAACAAACCAAGAACAGTTGTTTTCAAACACATATCAGGGTTCAGAAATCATTGGTGAATTGCAAGATATGGAATTAAATATTACTACTGAAAAATGTAATTTATCTGATTATGTAGTTGAAAAGTTTAAGCAAGAATATGAAAAATTCAAAGATATAAATGAAGTTCAGGTTGTATCAGCTATGAAAACAAGAGGCGATCTGAGTTGTTATAACTTAAATACCAAAATTCAAGAAGTATATAATCCCATTTTAGAGGACGATATTTTCATTGAAATTAAGCTTTCCGAAAAGAAGGGTAAGACAACAGATACATCTTCTGTCAAGAAATACAGGATTAAGGTTGGTGATAAAGTAATCAATACTAAGAATAACTACACCTGTACTGATTTAGATGGTAATGTTTGCCCTGTATTCAACGGTAATATAGGTACAGTCACCAATGTAACACAAAACGGTATTACTATTGATTTCATCGGTATTGGCGAAGTGTGGTTTGGCAGAGACAAATTCAAAAATCTTGAATTAGGATATTGTATTACAACTCATAAATCACAGGGTTCAGGCTTTAAATCGACTATAATAGCTTTAGATGGCAGTAGCTATATAATGAATAATGCAGAATTGCTCTATACAGCTATCACAAGAGCAAAGAAATATTGTATCCTTGTGGCAACAAATTCTGCTGTTAGAAGTGCCATAAGTCATAAGGAAGTTAATAACAAACAAACATATCTCAAGGATATGCTTATTAATAATGAAGACCTGAAAGGAGATTCTACAAATGAATGAAATGACTAACGTATTCAAAATATTCAATCAGCTTCAGTCAACAAGCAAAAAAACTGAAAAGATTGACATTCTGAAAGCTAATGAAAGAAACATTTTGTTTACCGATACATTAAAATGGCTTTTAAATCCGTTTGTGATAACAGGAATCAGCACCAAAAAGCTTAACAAATCAGTTAAGTATGACACAACTCCAATTCAGACTTGGCGAGATATGATGATGTATCTTGAAGCAAATAACACTGGTAGAGATACAGATATAGCTATTGTGCAAGGCTTTATCAGTTTACAGCCTGAAGAACATAAGGAATATTACAGACAGCTTGTAACGAAGTCTCTGAAACTTGGCATAGACACTAAAATCGTAAATAGTGTATATGGTAAAGGATTTATTCCTGTATTTGATGTGCAACTTGGTACTTCTATTGATAAGGTTAGACTCAAGGGCGATGAATATATTTACATAAGTCAAAAGCTAAATGGTTGCCGTTGTGTCAGCCTTAATAATAAACTTTTTACACGTTCCGGGAAAGAATATGCAGGACTTGACCATATAATTTCTGATATTCAGAAGTTCAATCTTCCCGATCTTGTATTTGATGGAGAGCTTATCCGTAAGAATACAGACGGCAAATCAGACAGTGAAAATTTTCAGATAGGTACAGGAATTGCAAATAGTAAAGATGCAGATAAATCTTGTCTTGAATATGTGATTTTTGACTGCCTTCCTAAAAATGAATTTATGGCTGGTGAGAGCCTATCAAAATATGGAAAACGCAAAAAGTACCTTATTGATATAATTGCAAAAAAGATAAAGGACAATGATATCAAAAATCTTAGAATTGTGCCAATGTGGTACGAAGGTACAGACCATTTACAGATACAGAAATGGCTTGAATGTGCCGAAAACACTGATAAGGAAGGTTGTATGGTTCAGTTTGATACAACATATAAGTGCAAGAGAACTAAAGAACTCATTAAGGTTAAGTGCTTCTATGACTGCGATTTAAAGTGTATTGATATTGAGCAAGGTACAGGTAAGAACGTAAATACTCTTGGTTCAATCCTCTGCGAGTATAAAAACAACATTGTAAAAGTTGGTTCTGGGTTTACCGATGAGCAGAGAAATTATTATTGGGATAATCCTGATGAAATCATCGGTAAGATAGTCACAGTTAAGTATAAGGAAGAAACTAAGAATAAAGACGGTAGTTATTCTTTGCAATTTCCAGTGTTTCAGACTGTAAGATTCGATAAAACCGAGCCAAATGTATAATTATAAGTAAATAATAAAAATAAGCAAAATAATTTGAAAAACCACTTGACATTTCTATTATATATGGTATAATAAGTATGTAATCAAATTATAAGTAAATAATAATATGGTTACACAAAATATAATAAACTAAAGGAGAATATAAGAATGACTTACAAAGACCTGAATGATGTTGTAAAAGCAGTAATGGTAAAGAGGGATGATGCAACAATACCTCTCATATTTGGAGCAATGTCTGATTTACCTAATTTTATGATTAAAGACTCTAATATAGATGATGTGCGTTGCAAGGTTGTAGACTATCACGCAGAACAGTTTACTAAGTACAACACTATATACATAAGAACAGTGCTTACTTTTGCAGACGGTTCAAAGGAATCGGTGGAGTGTCCTGCTGACAAGGCAGATGCTTATTATGGTTTCACAACTTGTTACGCAAAGCATATAGCAAAGAAGTTCCTCGGTAAGAATATTTCGGACATAGCTGATTATTGGCTCATTACTAAACCTAAGAGAGAAGCCGAGGCTCGTGCAAAGGCTGAAATTCAGAGGGCAGAGGAACAGAGACTTGCAGAACGTGACAAGAAAAGACGTGAAAAGTATAGAATCCATATGGAAGCAATCAGACGTAAGGAAGCTTACGAAGCATCTAAACTTGCTGAAGAAAAGTACGGAGTTCCAGCTGATTGGTCTGAAAAGTAAATTTTAAGGAGATAATGATATGAGAGTAATAATATTTGCGGTAATAGTAAATGTAATAATCTTTATAGCTAATGTGGTTTATATGAATCGTATCAGCAAAGAAGTATATCTTAATCTTGAAATGTTTGCTAAGTTCAAATGTTTATCTGATGAGTTTGAAAGATATAATATTAAAAACTCAAAATATTGGGTTGGTGTTTCTATGTATGTATATTTTGCTATTCCTGTTATAAATGTTATTACCCTCTTTATTTCCTGTTTCGACTATGATAATATGGTAAAAGACATTCAGAAAACTACGATTAATGAGTTTATGGCTTGGGTAGAAAATAACAAGTAAAATACAATATGATTAAAGGAGATGTTAAAATGATACATAAGAAGTTATGGATATTCAGAGGATTAAACCTGAGTATGCTAACGGGTTTAGCGTTGGTGATTACATAGTTATTCAAGAAAAGATTGATGGCTGTAATGCAGCTATTAGATATGATTCTGAAACTGATACGATAGTCGCCCAATCAAGAAATAATATTCTTGGCGTTGGCAATAATCTCAGAGGATTTTATGAGTGGTCGCAGAAGTTCAATAAGGAACTCGTAAAATCTGTTCTCGGCGACAACCTTGTATTATTTATGGAATGGCTTGTGCCTCACACTCTGTCTTATCCGGAAGAGCGTTATAATCATACTTATTGTTATGACGTGTATGATAATAATACAGAAAAGTATCTTCCTCAGAGTACAGTTCAAGCTATTGTAAGCAAACTTAATCTTACTTATGTTCCTACATTTTATGAGGGTAAATTTATTTCTTGGGAACATTGTATAAGTTTTGTGGGTAAAACTGAGCTTGGTGGTGAACACGGCGAAGGAATTGTAATTAAAAATCAGACAATGCTTAACAATCCTAATGCCCGTCAGCCGTTCTACATCAAGATTGTAGCTGAAAAATTTCAGGAAACACATACTCATAAAGAAGCAAGAGTTGTTGACCCTGCAACGATGAAAAAGAGAGAAGAAATCCAGAAACTTGCTGAAACTATTGTTACAGAAGCAAGAGTAAGGAAACTTCTTAATAAGTTTGTTGATGAAGATATTCTCCCTGAGAATTGGTCTTTAGAGGAAATGCCTATTATTGCAAAGAACTTAACTAAGGCTATTTACGAGGATTGTGTTAAGGAAGAACCTGAGACAGTAAAGCAGATTGATAACTTTGGCAAGGTTGCTAATGGCATCGCTATGAAATTAGCAAGAAATATTGCAAATGAAAGATAAGGAGATAATAATATGCCCTATGTAAATCAAGAACAATATAATAAACAACGTAATCTCAGAGATATGATTGATGGCGAATTAAATCGCATTGCTGTTACTGGCGATTTAGAAGAAATTGACAAAATGGTTAATTGCTTACAGCATAGTATTCTGCGATATGCACTGATGCACCGTAACCGTATAAATGGTGTTTATAAGGAGAATATTTAAATGAGTTTGTACAATATGATAAATGGTTATAATCCAGCTTGCTTACTGATATTGCCAATGTTGGGCAGAAAGCAGGAAGATTATCCGAGATTTAGAGATTGTTATGTGACAGATGAAAACAACATCGCTATCTATACAAAAGTGGGTGGTGAAAATAGAAACTGTGGGTTTGGTGAAGAGGTATTGTATGATGATGAAAATTTTATCAAAACATATGATGACGAATTTGACAAAACATATGCCACTTATGAGTTTAAAGTTCCTGATAGATGGAAAAATGATTTTGATAAGATATTAAATTCTAAAATGTCAGATGTTTCAAATGAATATATTGAATATCTTAAAAACTTTTATCCTAAGTTAGTAAGTAAAGGCATTATAGATAGGCTATTTAGTTAATGTTAGTTAATAAATGTGAAATTTCGTGATAAGTTTTAGTCTAAAATAATTCCATTTTAGACTAAAGACAGAATCATTGAACTATCACAAAACAGATTTTTTATTGTATGTGAGGAGGTGATAAAAATAAGCAAATTTTATATATCAGACTTACATTTTGGTCATCAAAAATGTATTGATTTTGACAGCAGACCATTTAAGTCACTTGATGATATGCACGAAACAATGATACAAAATTGGAACAGTGTTGTTTCAAAAGGTGATTTGGTTTATGTTCTTGGTGATATGTTCTGGGATAATAGACTAATTTCTGAAATAATGCCAAGACTCAAAGGTACAAAATTCCTTATAAAAGGCAATCACGATAGAATTTCTACAGAGCATAACAAATATTTTGAGTGGATTAAAGATTACGATGTAATTAAAGATAACGGCGAACACCTTGTTCTTTGTCATTATCCTATTGCTCATTGGATAAATGCTGATTATGGATATATTCATCTATATGGGCATATTCACGCAGGACGTGATACAAGACCCTTTGAGGAATATGCAACATTAATGAAGAGCAAAGGATTTAGTTATGAATGCTACAATGTAGGCTGTATGCTTCATAATTATATACCTGTTACTTTGGAACAGTTAAGAAAGGAAGATAAAAATGAATAACATACCAGAAATTCTTAATGCACAGATTAAAAATGTATCAATTTATTACGAAGACCACGGTATTCTTACGTTTGGTATCGCAGTTGATATTTCCGATGGAACAGCTTGTGTTATAGGTGGTTATGCTTTAGATGAATATAATAAGGACACAAAGAAACGTCAGTGTTGTCCTTATAGTATGGATTTAATTGCACGAATTATGAAAGTTGTTGGTGTAGGTAAATGGGAAGATTGTAAAGATAAGTATATAAGAGTGGTTTCAAAAGGTTGGGGTAGCTCAATTGCAAAGATAGGTAATATTATGAAAGATGAATGGTTGGATATACCAGAGTTTTTCAAGGAATATGGAATTGAGTAATATAGGAGTGTAAAATGTTAAAAGAATACAGTAAATGCAGGTTTTGTAAATGGTATGTTAGTTATAATGGCTGCGAAGCGATTTGTTATGATTATGATGGGTATGAACCTGTAATGACAAAAATTATTGAAAAAGCAGAAGAAGAAGATATAAGTGTCGCAGATGTATTAGCTCTAATTGATTTAGAGAACCCATTTTGACTATACCAAAATAAAAAATTGCTTTTATAGTGTTTAAGTAAATAATAAGATAGGAGTGATAATTTGAATAAAGAGAAATTAACAATGAACGTTTTATTTTCGGGAATCGGTTGTCAAGAAAGAGGTTTTGAAAACTCAAATTTATTTGATGTTAAAGTATTAAATACATCAGAAATCAACAAAGAAGCAGTTCTTTCTTACGCAGCTATTCATTGTGGATTAACACAGGAAATGGTTAATACATATGCCGAATATCCTTCAAGAGAAGAAATGGTAAGGCAGCTTAAAGAAATCAATCTTGGCTATGAGCCTGAAAAGAATAAGTATTATGATTGGGACAAGCTTGCAAGGCGTAAAACCAATGATATTGAAAAATATTGGCTTGCTTGTAAGCTGACTCATAACCTCGGAGATATAAATAAAATTGAGTTTTTGTCGTATGCTGATTTATGGACGTGTAGCTTTCCTTGTACCGATGTTTCTGTCGCCGGTAAAATGAAAGGCTTATCTCCAGATACATCAACAAGAAGTTCTCTTCTTTGGGAGAATATAAGACTTCTTAAAAAAGCAAAAGATAACGGAACGCTTCCGAAGTACCTTATGTTTGAAAATGTTAAGAATCTTGTAAGTAAGAAATTTATTGATGACTTTAATAATCTGCTTGAAGTCCTTGATGAACTCGGTTTTAATTCATATTGGAAAGTTCTCAACGCAAAGGATTGTGGAATACCTCAAAATAGAGAGCGTGTGTTTGTAATCAGTATTCGTAAAGATATTGATAATGGCACATATGATTTTCCGAAGCCCTTTGATACAGGTATCAGACTTAAAGACGTTCTTGATAAAGAAGTTTATGAGAAATATTATTTGAATAATGAAACAATTTCACGATTTATTACAACTGAAAATTCAAGAAAAGCAATACTTTATGACGGTTGTCAATGTAAAAGAGAAGGCAAAAGTAGAGAATATAATGATTTTGCACCTTCCTTAACAGCACGAGACTATAAAGACCCACGAATGATAAATACAAATGTTGTAAACCAAGTAGGCAATTACAGACCCGATAGTAATAATTTTTCTAATCCACAAACGGGGAGAATTTATTCGTCTGATTATATTTCTCCTACACTTAATACAATGCAGGGTGGGGATCGGCAGCCAAAAGTAACTGATTTTGCAGATAATAATTTTCGTGTCCGTAAGCTAACACCAAATGAGTGTTGGAAACTTATGGGTCTTACAGAAGAAGATTGTGCTAACGCTAAAAATATCGATGTTGCTGATAGTCAGCTTTATAAGCAGTCTGGAAATGGCATTGTCACAAACTGTGTAGAGTTGCTTGCAGAACATCTGTATAAGGCACAATATGATAATACATATAAGTGTACTGATGAAAATTTTATATAACCGCAGATGAACTTGACTGCGGAAATAAATTAATTCAAGTTGCTGAAATTGATAAACCTGAATGGAGAGAAAGTAGACGTAGAGTTTATTCTATCAATGGTGTTTCCCCTACCCTACATGGTATAGGTTGCGGGGGAAACACAGAACCAAAGATTATGATTTAATTTTTAAAACTAATATTCACAAACCTCTTATTTTCTAGGGGTTGCGAATATTAAAAATACAATGAAAGTTTCATTCTATGATGGAAGGAGAAGTGAAAATGTCTGAAAACGAATTAAAATCCTGTCCGTTCTGCGGAGGAAAAGCCGAAATATTCTATTGGCAAGGGTACATTAACGATGAATGCCACTCAAACTTAACGTGTACAACGTGTGGTGCTGGGTTTCACGATATTTTATCGGAAGAAGACGCTTTTAAAGCGTGGAATAGGAGGATTAATAATGGTGAATATATTAATCGTGAAGCAGTTATAGACATAATTAATGATTTAAATTTATTCAAGTCATACGATGAATATTCAGTTGTGTTTGATGCGATTGATAATTTACCTACTATTTGAAAGGAGTAAAATGAAAATGAATAAATTTAGACGTAAAATTGAAAGATTAATTTTCGTCCCATATTTCTTATTCAAGGTAACATTCATATATAAATCCAAAGACATTAAGAGATATTATTTTGCTAAATTAAGACGATTTTATGTGAATGGTTATTGTTCTGAACGTCAGTATAAATTTCTGATAAAGATATTAGGTTTATAAAGAGGTGATTAAAATGATTCAAGTATTATTTGAAAATTATTTATATTTTTCTTCTCTTATAATTCTTTATTTATAGTTTAAAATTTTTTCCATAATTTCTACGTCTTCAATTTTATTTATTCCAAAACACTTTTTCCCTAAATCTTTTATTGATGCTCCTAAATGATACATTTCTTCATTGTCTATAATTATAAATCTATCATGAAATTTATTTGTAGTTGATATTTTTAATATAGGATATTCTTTATTGAATTTTTGAATATCAATCTTTTGTATAGTACTTTTATCAGAAGTTAGTATTACAACTTCCACATTTTTATTTTTCTTAGTAAGCATTTTTAAAATACTATCATCAATATAGTTATCTATTATTAAAATTTTTCTATCTGCTTTCTTTATAATATCTATAATCAAACTATATGCATCATATATTTGTCCTTGAAAGAATATCTTTTGTTTTATATTTTCCTCATGTTGTAATTGGTCAAATACTATATCAAATTTTTTATCATGCTCTAACAATCTATATTCCACATTTGTTAATCTCTCAAATAGTTGTCCATTGGAAGATAAAAATTTTCTCATCTCAACAAATGCTTCTACTATTTTTATACTGACCTCAATAGCAACTTCATTCTTTAATAATCCTGAAAGCATTAAAATACCTTTTTCTGTAAATACATAAGGCAATTTTTGTTTTCCTCCTCTTGTATTGTTTGAAGTCGCAAATTGCGACTTCAAAGTTTCATACTCTTTAGTCGTTAATTGAAAACAAAATTCTATTGGAAAACGTTCAATATTTCTTTTTACAGTTTCATTTATTCTTCTAGTCTCATAATGATATAATCTTGCAACATCACTATCTAACATAACTTGTTTTCCTTTTATTGTATATATTAAATTTTTTATATCTTCATTTGATAAATTGTCTTGAATTGCTAAACTATTAATTTCATCATTCACAAATATCATCTCCGATTTATATTAATAAATACAAAATATTATAATGGTACTTAGTCTTATAATACGAATTTTGACTACTTTGATTTATCAATGTTTTCGCTTGGTTCAACGATTTTACTTAATTGGAGCCAATAAGCAGAATTGAACTGCTGACCTACGGGTTACGAATCCGTTGCTCTACCAACTGAGCTATATTGGCAAAAATATAAATTATAGACTTGTCTCTATTTTTTAATCCAAAGACAAGCCTAATTTCTAATTTAGAAAGTGGGAGTTAACCCCAACTTTCTAACTAAAAGTGTCTACCCTTTCTCTTTTTTCTTGTTGTATCATCATCTTCTTCATAATTATTCTCATTATTTGCATCAATGTCATTAGTAGCAATAGTATCTTTATAACTATTTAAATATTCTTCTCTACTTTGTTTTTTTGCTTCGTTTTTTTCTTCTCTTTTTGCTTTTAATTCATCTGCATAGTTAAAATTCTGGTTAAGAATTGTTGTATTTGCATAGTCCTCATCATCGTCTTCATCGTCATAGTCCATTTTATTTCTACGATTTATTACTATTAATGTAATTATTGAAATAACTATAATAGCTGCAGCTACTCCACATATAATTATTAATATATTTGGTCCTGAGCTTTTTCCTGTAGTTACTACAGTTTCTTGTTTACCTACATTAACTGTTATTTGGTATGTTGCAATTTGTTGTTTATCTCCTTCACCTTTTTTAACCATTATAGTAATTAAATTTTCTCCATCTTTTAAGTCTGTATTTCCTGTAATTTCTACTGTTGCATCTTCATCTCCTGTTTCTGCTGTTATATCCACAGATGTTGTTCCTGTTGCAACATTTATAGAATATGAATATACATCTGGAGTAAATGTTGGGGTTAATGTAACTCCTGCAATTTCTAATTTATTTAATGTTAAACCTGTTTCAGCTGTCTTATCTGTTTTATTTACTATTAATGTATATACAGTTTTACTTTCATCTTCTGCCATAACCTTAATAGTTACCTTATTTTCTCCATCTTTTAAATCTGTATTTCCTTCTACAGTTACTTTAGCCTTTTCGTCTTCTGGAACTGCATCTAATTGTAATTCTGTTACATCTGTTCCTACTTGTACAGTATATTCTGTTACATCTTTTTTAAATTCTGGAGTTAATGTTCCTTGTAATAAAGTCAACTGTTTTAATGCACTATTCTTAGACTTATCTTCTTTTTTCTCTGTTGTTAAGTATTCAGATGAAACATATGCTGTTGATCCATTAAATGTTACTCTACTCCATCCGTTACTTCCTTTTCCTGTTCTTGTAATACTCTGTCCCTCTGAAAGTGAACCTACTACTTTACTACTTGTTGACCAACTTTGTCTTACATTTACACTTCCTGTTGCGTAAACTGTTTCATTTACATTTGTAAAACTTGGTGCATTTGATGAATTTCCAGAACTTGAGTTATTATTTGACCCTGAATTTGAACCAGAGTTTCCACTTGATCCTTGATTTGAACCAGAACCTGTGTTAGACCCTGTTCCAGTATTAGACCCAGAACCTGTATTTGAATTAGAACCTCCACCAGAAGTTTCTTTTTCTTTAACAGTTATTGTACAAGTTTTATTTATGCTGTCTGTTTTTTCTGTTTCATAATCTGTTATATCTCCACTTAGTGTAAATGTGTATGTTCCTGCTTTATTTGGAGTAAAAGTTATACTTGTTGATGCAGAACTATTTCCTTGTGTTGCAGTTTGCCCTACTAATTCCTTAGTTTGTCCATTTCCAGATAAAACTACATTCCATGCTCCTGCATTTACAGATGCATTTATTGTTACGCTTTCTCCTACTGTTACCGTTTTACTTCCTGTTATGCTAGAACTTGCCGCTTTTACAATAGTCACATTTAACATACAGATGACTATTGCAATTATCATAGTTATTAAAGTCATTTTTAAAGATTTTCTCATATTATCCTCCATTCTTTTGCTTAAAGCAAATATAATAACCTTTTTCTTTTGTTAAATAATAAATTAGTAATTTATCATTTAATTTATGTGATTTTATATTATGCACAACAATTAAGTTTTATAAGTTATTGCTTGCATTTTTTATTGTAAATTAACTTAAATCTCTTTTTAAATTTAAATATTTATATTAGATGAATCTTTTAATAAAAATTTTTGTATTTTTAGCAAGTCTCCTGAATTTAGCTTTCCGTCATTATTTGAATCTGCTGCATTTCCATATGGGGTACCCACTATATTAGTATCTTTTAACAAATGTTTTTGTAGTTTTAATAAATCACCTGAATTAATATTTGCGTCTCCATTTACATCGCCTTTTTTTACAATAGTATAAGTCTTCTTGTTTACTGTAACTGTATATCCTGTTCCTACATTTGTTTTTCCTGTAATCTCTTTGCCTTTACCATCTTTTACAACAGCACCACTAAATGCACTCTTTATCGTATTTACATTTGATACTGCGTCACATATAACTTGTTTTCCATCCATTTTAACTTGATTATTTTTACTTGGTATATTTTCATCTCCACTTCCATTGTTGTCACCATTTCCTTCTTCGTCTACTGGAACTATATAATCTTCTTTGCTGTCTCCTCTA
>ERZ825896.2190-NODE-2190-length-19296-cov-3.884465_pt1 | contig 19296 bp, 16 predicted proteins | sample MGYA00519858_ERZ825896 | MGnify/ENA primary metagenome ERZ825896 (study PRJEB31778, sample SAMEA3449214) | human gut metagenome | biome: human gut; feature: human-associated habitat; material: faeces | place: United Kingdom | collected 2010/2012 ...
ATTTCTCTTACGACTATTCTGTAGTATAAGCCTTTTCTTCCGTTTTTTCAATGCCAAGATAGTCCAGCACGCTCTTGCTCGCCGTTCCGTGGCAAAGGCTTGCAAACTGCGCCTCTATCCCTATGCTTTTGAGCATGTTCAGGTACGATTCGTATTGATCTCGCTTAACTATGCACAAAAGGAGTCTGTAATCCTTCATGCGTCGCCCTCCATTTCTATAATGTCTTCCACTATTGTTTCGGCCTCGTTCGCCTTTATGCCGGCGCCGGTCTTTATGCGGAACATAACGCCAAGTATCTGGATTGTGATAAGCGGTGTCATTGCCACCATTGCAACTATGCCGAAAGCATCGGTTGCAATGTCCCCACCGACTGCCGAGCATACGCCCATGGCAAGGGGCAGCAGGAACGTTGCGGTCATGGGGCCGCTTGCAACTCCGCCGGAGTCAAACGCTATTGCGGTGAACATGGGCGGAACGAAGAAAGACAGCACAAGCGAAAATATGTAACCCGGCAGCAGCAGATACATTATGGGCAGCCCTGTAAGTATCCTTATCATCGCCAGACCTACCGATGCACAAACGCCTATCGATAAGCTTACGCTCAGCGCCTTCTTGGGTATCATGCCGTTTGTCAATTCGTATACCTGTTTGTTCAGCACATGCACGGCGGGTTCAGCAGCCACTATGAAATAGCCCATCAGCATGCCTATCGGCACAACTATCCAGTTGTATTCAAGCATGCCGAGTTCTTTTCCGATAAGGCTGCCCATCGGCATAAAGCCGACGTTTACACCCGTAAGGAATATGACCAAACCTATGAACGTATATACAAGGCCGATTGTTATCCTTATCAGCCGGTCTTTCTTCATTTTAATTGAAGTAAGCTGGAATATGACGAAAAATACTATTATGGGCGACAGCGCCAGCACAACTTCCTTGAGATAATGGGGGATGGCATCCTTAAAATAATTCCAAAGCGCTTTGGTGTCCTCAAACACGGGAAGCACGTTTGAACTATACGCCGCGTCCGCGCCGGTGGGCTTGAATATAAGGCCAAGCACAAGCACGGATATTATAGGCCCTATTGAGCAGAGCGCAACAAGGCCGAAGCTATCCTGCTCAGCGTTCTTGTCGGTTCGTATCGCTGCCGCGCCAACGCCCAGCGCCATTATGAAAGGCACGGTCATGGGGCCGGTTGTAACGCCGCCGGAATCGAACGCAACGGCAAGGAATTCCTTGGGAACGAATATAGACACGACGAATACTGCAGCATAGAAACCGATAAGCAAATAATTAAGCGGTATTTTGAACACGATGCGCAGCATGGCAATCACAAGAAATACGCCCACGCCCACGGCTACCGTGATTATAATCGTCATATTTGGAATGTTCGGGACCTGCTCTGCCAATACCTGAAGGTCAGGCTCGGCAATGGTTATGATTATTCCAACAACAAGGCTAATGAGGGCAATGAACCACAGCTTTCGTGAACGGGTTATAGCGGAACCTACTTCGCTGCCGATAGGCGTCATTGCAAGGTCAGTACCCAGCGTGAACAGCCCCATGCCCAAAATAAGCATTATTGCGCCAATTATAAAGGAAATAAGAATGTCGGTGGGCACAGGCACAACGGTGAAGCACAGCACGAATACAATGGCCGTTATCGGCAGGACAGAGGAAAGCGATTCCTTCAGCTTTTCATAAAGTATCGTTTTGTTGGCTTTTAGCACTAATTATCCTCCTTTTTTGATAGATGCCGGCCGGGGGATATCCAGCCATATATTAGTTTAACATAACGAATATTTATATGCTACCCAAAAATTTGCGCATTTGTGAAATATCGGTCAAAAAGTTGGAGGATTTGTTCATTATATATAAATACATAGCAAGGCCGCACCCGTTAACGGATGCAGCCTTAAGAGGGTTATGTACTTTTGAAACGCTTACGCCTGCTTGGACTCGGTAAGAGCCTTGTTAGCGGCAGCCATTTCGTCAAATATTCCCGCGTGCTTCTTGGCAACAACGGCCTTGATTACGAACAGGGTGGCAACCATAAGCACAACGGCTATGGCAAGGTTAAGCCACACATTCTGGATAAGGCCGGCCAGTATGAAGCTTACAAACGCTACAGCGGAAACGGTGATGGCATAAGGCAGCTGGGTGAACACATGGTTAAGATGGAAGCAGTGCGCACCGGCGGAGGCCATTATGGTAGTATCTGAAATGGGGGAGCAATGGTCGCCCATAACGCCGCCGGAACAGGCCGCCGCAAGGCCGATAGTGCAGAGCACAGGCTCTGCGCTGTAATCAAATACCGCAACCACTATGGGAGCCATTATGCCGATGGTGCCCCAGGAAGTGCCGGTAGCAAATCCTATCGCAGCGCCGATTATGAATATAACGGCGGGCAGGAACAGCTTAAGGCTGCCGGCGTTGGCCATGGCCGCCCTTACGAATTCGGCGGAATACATGGCAAAGCGGGTGAAGGAGCAAAGCGTCCAGGCAAAGGTCAGTATCAGTATGGGGGCGATCATCTGTATGAAGCCATGTGGGATGGATTCCATGGACTTTTCAAACGTGAATGCGCCGCGAATCCAGAAATAGATGAACGTGAACACAAGCGCTATCATACCGCCAAGGGCAAGAGCCGGTCCTGCCTCAGCATTGGAGAAGGCAACAACGAAGTCCTGATAGGCTTCTTCGCCGGGCGTGAAGTATCCGCCGGAGAATACCAGCGCAATTATGCACACGATTATAAGCACCACAACGGGAATGAGCAAATCGAGTACAGAGGACTTGCCGCTGGCAGGCTTCTCGTAATCGTCCGCACCTTCAAAGGGGCGCTCGGGAGTGGTGAACAAATCGTCCTTGACCTGCGCATTATACTCATGCTTGAGCATAAGGCCGTAGTCCAGGTTCATTATGCTTGTTACCACTATCATAACAAGCGTCAGCAAGCAGTAGTAGTTCCAAGGAATCTGCTTTACGAAAAGCTCGATACCGTTGATGTCGGAGGTGGTTACATAGCCGGATATGGCGGCCGCCCAAGAGGAAACCGGAGCGATCATGCAGACCGGCGCGGCGGTAGCATCGATTATGTATGCAAGCTTCGCGCGGCTGATTTTGTGGCTTTCGGTAACGGGGCGCATAACGGCGCCGACGGTGAGGCAGTTGAAATAATCGTCAATGAAGATGAGTACGCCGAGGAGCATGGTGAGAAGCTGAGCGGCACAGCGGGACTTGACGGTTTTCTTCGCCCAACGGCCGAAGGCTTCGCTTCCGCCGCCCTTGTTCATCAGGTCAACCATTATGCCAAGCACTACCAGGAATACGATAATGCCCATGTTTCCGGCGTCCGCCAGAACGGATATGATGCCGTAATTGGCGCCGACAAGCTCAACAATGGTGTTCCAGGGGTTGAACTGGGTGTAAAGAAGTGCGCCTACCAGGCAGCCCAGAAACAGCGAAGAATAAACTTCCTTGCTGATAAGGGCAAGCGCGATTGCTACGATAGGCGGCAGCAGGGACCAGAAGGTGCCCGCGAAGGGGGTTTCTGCCTGAACGGTTTCGCCGTCTATAACGAATTCAGGCAGCGGAGCGCCCTTGAAGCTGATGCCGAGCACCACAAGCAGCACTACGAATACGGCACAAGCTACAAAATAGGCTATTTTTGTACCTTTTTTCTCCATTTGAAAGGTTCCTCCTTTTATTGCGGCAATGGAATCCGCATTTATGCCCCTTATTAAGCAAGGGGAAACATAGAAACACAATTAAAACTAAGAATTAACGCATCCTTTATATCTAATATAAACATTTTAACAAAATCTGAACGAAATGTAAACATGCTGTGACAGGCTTTTTCGAAAAAATATTAGTGCGTGAACAGAAAATCAATGCGAAGCAGACGACGGAACAGATAAAAATGCCCTGAAACAGGCGAAAATAGAGAATGCAAAATTTCTTTGACGGCAGAAAAATATTTGAGCAGCTGGGTGATGATTAAACATAATCTTTACACAAAATTTATGGAAACAAAAAAGAGCATCGCGCAGATGCTCTTATAGTTAATATGAACTTGTGTTGTTTAACGTATGCGTGTGTCTCCGGACGGCACATCCGGCCTTTCGGCCGGACGGCCGGAGCTTATGCGCGTAGAGCCCAAGTCATCACCGGAACCGGAATTCATGCGGGAATGCAGCGCAGCCTGACGTTTTGCTTCTTCCTCCAGCTGAGTGCGCATCATCTTTTCGCGCTGAGCACGGCGGCGGGCTATGCGCTTACGTTCCTCTTTTTCCTGATGGTCAAGTATTATCAGCGCTATGCCTGCAATCACTGTAAGTATTATAAGCACTATCAGCACCGTGCGCAGCGCGGAGGATATTGATCCGCCTACTTCGTTGAGAACGTCTTCTTCCGTTGTGACGGATGGGGTAGAGGTGGGTGCGGCTTCAACGCCTACAAAGTCCGCCTTTATATATGCATTGTATGTATATATATTGCCGGAAGGATCCTCTATTTCAAGCTTAAATATAAGGTCGCGCGGGGAACCGATGCTCATTTTCTGATTGATGGTCTGCGTGCCGCGGGGTACGGATTCCAGCATGTATAGAAGGCCGTATTCCGATTCGCTCAGCTTCAGGTTTTGCATGTCCATGCTGCCGGTGTTTTCCACGGTGAAGTTAAGGCTTATGGAGCCTGCGGAATCAAGCGGGGAAGCAACCTCTGCCGAGAAGGATATGCCTATGAGTGAAGGGTCTATATACTTCCTGACGACATAGGTTTCGGTATGATCTGAATAGTTTGTGTTGGTCGCGTCTATGCCGGATATGTTGAATACAACGTTTCTTGTTTCGGTTGTGGGCACGGTATAGGTAAGCGTGCGGCTTTCGCCTATTGCAAGGCTTATAGCGTCCGAATTTACGGCATTGCCAAGCTCGTCCGTTACCTTTATTTTGCTTATGCGCTGGTTGCCGTTGTTGGTAAGGGCTATTGTGAACTGCTGCCCTTCTTCACTTGCCGCGCCCTGCGTTACGCTGACGCTTATTTTTGAATTGACCATGCCAAGCGTCTTTTCGCTTCCGGTAACGGTAACGGTGCTGCCGTCCGCGCCTGTATAGGTTATGACCGGCGCGCTTACAACGGTGGATGACCCCATGGTAAATTCGTGAATGTAAACATACGGCGTGCCGGGTTCAACGGTAACGTCGCTTATCATGGCCTGCCTCCCGGCAATCTCCTTATCCGTAAGCGATACGCCTGAAATCGGCGTGATGCCCGAGTTGGTTATGGTGTAGGTAAGCGTTATAGATTCGCCGCGGGATGCTTGAGATGAACTGGCCTTTACGGATACGCTCAGCGCAGCTTCCGCCAAGCCCGCTCCGCTGTTCAGCACGGTTACGGAGGCAGTGGAGTATTTCTGCTCTCCGTTTTCTGTCCATGCAATGTCAAACCCTATTGGCTGGCCGAGCATGGCTGCGGGTATGGATACGCTTTGGCTGAACGCCGTGGTCTCACCCGGGGCGATAATGACTCCGCTCGTTTCAAAGAATCGGGTGCCGTTGTTGGAAATGGTTATGTTCTCCATGGCATATTCCGAATCATTGGCGATGGAAATGCTCAGCTGCACGCTGCCGCCTTCCGCGCCGAGCGCGCCCGGATCGGACGTTACGTTTATGGATGCGGCCATGGCGGCGCTGCCCATAAGCAGGCAGGCAAGGCCTATTATAATTGCGAAAACTCTTTTAACGCGTTTCATCAATATACCTCAAAATCTTTTGTCATCGGTAAACCGATACATATTCTATTATAACTTAAAAAATGCCCGAACGCCATAGCGAAGGGCAATATGTTTCATATAATTAATATTCCGGCCGGTTACTGCGGCAGTACCAGTTCGCATTCGCCTGCAAGTTCCGGCTTGCAGCGGCCGTCGGTGCGCTCTATTATGGCCTTTATAATGCTGTCCGCATCTTCCTTTGCACAGGATATCGAAAGGCGTATCTCGTCCGTAAATTTGCTTTCGGTTATCGCGGCGTTTGACTTTGCTATCAGGCTTTCTATCGCACCATAGCGGGAATAATCGCACCTGAGTGCTATCAGCGCGCCGGGAATGTGCTTTTCCACTCCTGCTGCCTTAACGGCGTCTGCCGCGCCCGATGAATATGCGCGCACAAGCCCGCCCGCGCCAAGCAGTATCCCGCCGAAGTAGCGCGTTACTGTGCAAAGCACATAGGTCAGCTCGTTTGCTTTCAGCACTTCGAGTATAGGCATTCCCGCCGTGCCGGATGGCTCACCCGCGTCGCTGAAGCGGGTCGTTTCGCTCAGTTCGCCTATTCTGTATGCATAGCAAACGTGCGTGGCGTCCGGATACTGCTTTCTTACTTCATTCAGCCTTGAAAGCGCCTCGTCCTCGCTCCTCACCGGAAAACATTGGGATATGAAGCGGGAGCGGTTTATTATCCGCTCCGTTTTCGCTTCTGTATGTGCTGTTTTATACGGCCTCATGGGGCGTTAGCCCTTTGTTACGCGCAGGAAGCCCTTCTTGCCCTTTTTCAGTATTATACCGCTTTCAAGGGCGGCGGGGTCTGCCGCGGCGTAAACATCGGTCACTTTAGCGTCGTTCATCAGTACGCCGCCGCCTTCTATTGTACGGCGCGCGTCGCTCTTGCTGGTGCAAAGTTTGCCAAGCACAAGAAGATCGGTAACCCTAAGGCCGGTGGATTCGATTTCGGCGTCGCTCAGCTTGAGTGTGGGCATGTGCTCTATATCTCCGCCGCCGCCGAACAGGGCTTCGGCTGCCTGCTGGGCCTTCTTGGCTTCTTCTTCGCCGTGAACCTGCGCGGTAAGGGTGTATGCAAGCACCTTCTTGGCCTCGTTTATGTTGGCCGTGGGTGCGGTGAGGGCGTTTATTTCGTCTATGGGCATAAAGGTGAGCATCTTGAAGCAGTTCTGCACGCCGTTATCGTCCACATTGCGCCAGTACTGATAGAATTCGTACGGGCTGGTCTTTGCGGGGTCAAGCCACAGCGCGCCCTTTTCGGTTTTGCCCATCTTTTTGCCTTCGCTGGTGGCAAGCAGGCCCGTGGTCAGCGCGAACGCGGCGTGCTGCTCCTTACGCCTTATAAGGTCTGCGCCGCCGAGGATGTTGCTCCACTGGTCGTCGCCGCCCATTTCCAGTACGCAGCCGTATTTCTGGTGCAGCATAAGGAAATCGTAGCTCTGCATCAGCATGTAGCCCATTTCAAAGAATGTAAGGCCGCGCTCCATGCGCTGCTTGTAGCATTCCGCGGCAAGCATCCTGTTAACGCTGAACAGGGAACCTATGTCGCGCATGAACTCAAGGAAGTTGAGCGAATGCAGCCAACTGGCGTTGTTTTCTATTATGGCGGCGTTTTCGCCTTCAAAGTTCAGCACGTGCGCCATCTGCTTCTGGAAGCAGGAAGCGTTGTGCTGTATCTCTTCTGTGGTCATCATGCGGCGCATGTCGGTTTTGCCGGAAGGGTCGCCGATGTATGCCGTGCCGCCGCCAAGCAGGACTATCGGCCTGTGGCCCGCGCGCTGCATATGCGCCATGGTCATCAGCGCAACATAGTGGCCGATGTGCAGGCTGTCCGCCGTGGGGTCGAAGCCGATGTAGAAGGTCAGTTTCTCTTTGCCCATCAATTCCCTGAGCTCTTCCGGATGGGAACATTGCTTAACAAGGCCGCGTTCCTCAAGTATGTCGTATGCGTTTCTCATTTCAGTCTCCTCGAAAATATGTTATTTGCTTATTATTTTGAATTTGTTGCCAAGCCGTTCGCTCAAAAGCGCGCCAAGCCTGTTACTGCCGTCCTTATCAAAGCCGGCCTTATCAATTATCAGCGCAAGGGCCTTGTTCGAATAAAGATAAAAGCAGTCGTTCGTTTCGTATGCGCAGAGCAGCTTATCGTAATCAAAGCTTTGCTCATGCCCGTTTATGCTCATGGTTACGCCGGAATCACGGAAGCGGTATTCGTGCCGGAGATTGATGAACGAAGAACTGTCAAACTTCCGCGCCGGCGCTATATAGAGGAAATAATATCGCCTGCCCAACCAAGCCATGCATGCAATGCTTATGGCGAAAAGGATATATCCTCCGGCGGTCACGGAATATACGGCAACAGCCAACGCTATTGCGAAAAGCATAAAGAACACGGCATGCGTACCCCAAGCGACGGACCTGAACATGCGCGCGTCAAAACGCTGAAAGTCCAGCACGGCCTTTTTTGTATATACTGTTGTGTTCATTATATCAGCCAATGCCTGATACTCCTCCTAAAAGCATGGGGATAGTGTATCATTTTTTATCCCTTTTAGCAATACGGGCTTATCCTGTATTTATAATGCTTTTTATTATCTGTTGTAATTTGGCGCACTATGCGGCTATAATAATGCCTATACAAATTATGGAGAGTACAATGTAAATGTACGGCGAATGCGATAAATATTATATGCGTCTGGCGATAGAGCAGGCGAGGGCGGCAATGGCGCTGGGGGAGGTGCCGATAGGCGCGGTCATAGTGAAGGACGGCGAGGTGATAGCAGCAGCACATAATATGTGCGAATCAAGCGGCGATCCTACCGCGCATGCTGAGCTTACAGCCCTTCAGGCCGCTGCCGAAAGAATAGGCAAGCGTGCGCTTTGCGAATGCGAACTGTATGTAACGGTTGAGCCGTGCGCAATGTGTGCGGGCGCAATAATCAACGCGCGGCTTAAAAAGGCGGTGTTTGGCGCGCATGAGGAGCGTACGGGCTGCCTAGGCAGCGTTATGGATATAAGCGAAGGGTATTTTATAAATTCCGTGCGGGCATACGGCGGGGTGCTTGAGGATGAGTGCGCGGCGCTTATGGGAAGCTTTTTTGGTGATAAAAGGCAATGATACAAAGTTTATTCACAAACAGGCTACCGAAGGTTCATCTATTATTCTTACCCATGACACATTTGGGGTTTATCATAACACCATCGGAAGCAAGCAAGACTTTTTCTTCCGTATGTGATACCTTCCTGCGATAAGATACCGGCTCGGGCTGTCCCCGGGTCGGTGTCGTCTATTTTGGACAAAACAACGCCCGGAAGAGGTTGCTTCCGGGCATATATGCAAACAGTAATTTTAGCGGTTGCGTTTGATAACTTCTATTGCCGCATTGGCCACGTTTTCCGCCGTGAAGCCGAACTCTTTGAACAGCACGGCGCCCTTTGCGCTTGCGCCGAAGTGGTCAAGGCCTATGCTTGCACCGTCAAGGCCGACATACGCGCCCCAGGGCTGGGTAGCGCCGGCTTCTATGCTTACGCGCGCGCGTATTGAGGCGGGCAGCACGCTCTGCCGGTATTCTTCGCTCTGCTCGCGGAACAGTTCCATGCAGGGCATGGACACAAGGCGGGCGGTGTAACCCTGTACGGAAAGAATATCCGCGGCCTTGTACATCAACTCAACCTCGGAACCGGATGCCATCAATATAACATCGGGCGTGCCCTTGGGTTCGCGCAGAATGTAACCGCCAAGCATAGCCTTGTCGCTGGTATCCTCAAGCTGGGGCAGGCTCTGACGGGAAAGTGCCATTACGCTGGGCGCGTTCAGCTTAAGCGCGGCGCGGTATGCCGTCTCCTTTTGATCGGCAGGGCGGAACACATATGTGTTTGGCGTTGCGCGCAGCGATGCAAGCTGCTCTATGGGCTGATGCGTGGGGCCGTCCTCGCCAACGCCTATGCTGTCGTGCGTAAGCACATATGTTACGGGCAGCTTCATGAGCGCGCTGAGCCTGAGCGCGGGCTTTACATAATCGCTGAACACGAAGAAGGTAGCGCAGTACGCCCTTAGCCCGCCGTAAAGGGCCACGCCGTTGGCTATGCAGGCCATGGCCAGTTCACGCACGCCAAAGTGTATGTTGCAGCCTTCGCGGCAATCGGGCGCGAAGTAGCTGCTGGTTTTAAGTTCTGTATTGTTGGAAGGGCCAAGGTCCGCGCTGCCGCCGAAAAGGTTGGGCATATGCGCGAATATGCGGTTGAGCACAACTCCGCCGCATGAACGGGTGGCCTTGGGCGCGTCTGCCGCAAGCATTTCATCATCGCTGAACACATCTTCGCTCACTTCGCCCTTGCGCCAGGATTCAAGCTGCGCGGCGAGCTCGGGATATGCTTCGGCATAGCCTGCATACATTTCTTCGTATTCTTTGCGTGCGCGCGCCCCGCGCAGGGACAGCGCCTCAAAGTGGGCATATACGTCCTCGGGAATATCAAACGGCGGATTCTTCCAGCCAAGGCGCTTGCGCATGTCCGCAATAACATCATCGCCAAGGGGAGAACCGTGCGCGCCTGCGGAACCTTCCTTCAGGGTGCCGTGGGCAATGTCCGTATGCACTATTATAAGGGAAGGCTTTTCGGCCTCTATACGTGCTTCCTCAAGGGCGAGCGATATGGCGACAATATCTTCACCGTTTTCAACGTTTATTACCTGCCAGCCCATTGCGCCGAAGCGGGCGGCAACGTTTTCGGTAAAGGCTATGTCGGTGGAACCTTCTATGGTGATGCGGTTGCTGTCGTATATGGCTATAAGCTTGTTCAGCTTCTGCGTACCGGCAAGGCTTGCCGCCTCGTACGATGCGCCTTCCATCATGCAGCCGTCGCCCATAAGGACGTATGTATAGTTATCAACAACGTTGAAACCTTCTTTATTAAATATGGCAGCCATGTGCGCTTCCGCCATAGCCATACCTACGGCCATGGCAAATCCCTGGCCGAGCGGGCCTGTGGTCGCTTCCACGCCAACGGTGTGGCCGTATTCGGGATGGCCGGGAGTAAGGCTTCCGTACTGGCGGAACTGCTGCATGTCCTCTATGGTCAAACCATAGCCGTAAAGATGAAGCAGGGAATAAAGCAGGCTGGACGCATGGCCGGAAGAAAGGACGAATCTGTCCCTGCCGGGCCAGTTGGGGTGCTTAGGGTCATGGCGCATGTCGCTCCATATGGCATACGCGGCGGGCGCTGCACCTATGGGCATGCCGGGGTGGCCGCTGTTGGCCTTTTGAACGGTGTCTGCCGAAAGCACGCGGATAGCGCTGATAGCCTTGGCTTCGATGGGTCGCATAAACTACCTCCGAGATTGCATTTTTTGTTTGCAGGATGTATTATACCATATGATTGGAAATGATGGAACGAATTATGCCGTATTATTATTCAGGAATATTTCATGCGGCGATGAGCGTACATATAAGCAGCTTGCTTAGGCGGCGGGGTTCGATGCGAAGCAAAATTTGCTCAAAAATGAAAAATCGACCTCATTTTAACATTTGTGTCACAGCAATGCGCGTACGGCCGCTTGATATAATGCGTAAAATGCGCTAAAATAAACTATCAAATTATTTAGTGAAGAAGGAGGGAGCTAAATGCCCGGAATCATTAATACGGAACTTGGCACCATATCTATACCGGATGAGATCGTGGCAACCATAGCAGGCTATGCTGCCAGCGAGAATTACGGAATAGTCGGCATGCACGCCAAAACTACCGGCGATCAGCTTTGGAAGCTTGTCGGGGGCGACAATCAGCGCCGCGGCGTGAAAGTCACCTGCGTAGAAGGCGACCAGATCGATATAGATCTGTTTGTTACTATCATATACGGCGCAAGCCTTACCGCCGTTGCGGAGAATGCAATCGGCAACGTGCGCTATCGTGTGGAGGACATGACGGGACTTAAAGTGCGCAATGTGAATATTCACGTTGAGGGCGTGCGCGCCTGAAATTGATAATGCTTTCCATGCGGCGTGAACGCAGGGGAAGCACGGAGGAAACTGATTTGGAAAACATGACCATAGGCGGCGCGATGCTGAAGGAAATGTTCCTTACCGGCGCGGCGCTGCTTGAAAAGAACCGGGCGTATATCGATTCGCTCAATGTGTTTCCCGTGCCGGATGGCGATACGGGAACCAATATGTCCATGACGATGCAGAGCGCCGTCAAGGAAATACAGAATTGCAAAGGCACCAATGTGAGCGATATCGCAGCGGCGGCCTCTTTGGGCGCACTTAAGGGTGCGCGCGGCAATTCGGGCGTTATATTGTCCCAGATATTAAGGGGCTTTGCGCGCGCACTTTCAGGCAAAGAAGAAATGGCGCCGGAAAACTTTGCCGCTGCGCTCACTACCGGGACCGAGGCTGCGTATAAGGCCGTTATGAAGCCCAAGGAAGGCACAATGCTTACTGTTGCGCGCATGATGGCGGAAGCCGTTACCAAGGAAGCGAACGAGGGTGCAAACCTTTATAAGCTTATAGACGTTATGATAGACGAAGGCGAGCGTGCGCTGCTGCTCACGCCGGAGCTTTTGCCTGTGCTTAAGGAAGCGGGCGTTGTGGATTCCGGCGGCAAGGGCCTTGTTACCATACTTCGCGGCTTTAAGATGGTTATAGACGGCGAGGAAGTTGATGAATACGTTCCCGCGCCGCAGCAGAATACTGCCGAGATAACAGGCAATGAAGAAGGCGCGGATCTTGAAGCGCTTGACGATATAGAGTTCGGCTATTGCACGGAATTTTTCATAATACATCTTGATGAGTCGTTCTCTGAGGCGGATTTGGACAAGCTGCGCGAAAAGCTTATGAAGATAGGCGATTCCGTTGTTGTGGCCCATGATTCGGACTTTATAAAGATCCATGTTCATTCAAATTGCCCCGGCAAGATACTTCAGCTTGCGTTAAGGCTTGGCGAAATAGACCGCATAAAGATAGAGAATATGCGCGAGCAGAACCGCGAATTGCTTGCCAACATGAAGAAGAACGAGAAAGAGAACGCTCTTGTCGCCGTGAGCATAAGCGACGGTATAGACGAAGTTTATAAGGCGATAGGCGTGAACAATATCATCTCCGGCGGTCAAACCATGAACCCGAGCATAGACAGCATAACCAAGGCCATACGCCGCGCAAACGCAAGGAACGTTTTTGTGCTGCCCAACAATTCAAACATAATCATGGCGGCCCAGCAGGCCGCGGCCATAAGCGACCGCAACGTTATCGTAATACCCAGCAAGACCATGATGCAGGGCCTTAGCGCCGCGCTTGCATACAGCGATGATGTTGATGTTGAAACGAATACCGAGCGCATGACAGCCGCCATAAAGCAGGTGCTTTCCGGTTCCGTAACATATGCCGTGCGCGATACGCAGTTCAATGGCGAAAAGATATCCCAGGGCGATATAATCGGCCTGCTCGATAACGTGATAACCAAGGTTGGCACCAGCGTGGACAGCGTTGCCGTTGAACTTCTTTGCAGCATGATAGAGAATAAGGGCGATGACTGTATGGCCACCATATTCTATGGCGAAGGCGCAGATGAGGACAGCGCGCAGGCCGTTGCCGATGCAGTGAATGAAAAATATCCCGATGCGGAAATAACGGTGCAGTACGGCGGTCAGCCGCTTTACTACTATTATTTCTCCGTGGAATAAAATGGCAGTCGCTCCTATAACGAGCATAAAGGGAATAGGACCCCGCCGGGCCGAAGCATTTGGCCGGTTGGGTCTTTTTTCGGTTGAAGATATGCTGTCGTTTATGCCGCGGGGTTATATTGATTATACTAAAAGCGTGCTTATGTGCGAAGCGGAGCAGGGGATGCTCTGTGCCGTTAAGGTAACGATTACGGGCGAAGCCAAAACCGTGCGAATACGCGGCGGGCTTACAATAACCACAGCTGCGGCAACGGACGGGCTGAATAAACTTCAGCTGTGCTGGTATAATCAGCCGTATATGGCGTCTAAGCCCGAAGCCGGAAGGACATGCTATGCCTGCGGCCGTGCAGATAAGCGGCGCGGTATGAAGCTGATGAACCCGCAGCTTTGCGATGAATTGCCCGGCATAGTGCCGCAGTATCCGCTGGTTAGCGGCCTTACGCAAAAAATAATGCGCGAAGCGGCAGCGGGCGCATTGGGAATGTATAAAGGCAGAATAGAGGAAACACTTCCCGAGAGCATAATGGCTGAATATTCGCTTATGCCGCGCGGGGATGCGCTGCTTGCCATGCACATGCCGCAAAGCTTTGAACAGCTTGAGCGCGCAAAAGAGCGCATGGCGTTTGAAGATATGCTGCTTTACGCGCTTATGCTGAGCATACTTAGGCATAGGCGCGAGCAGGGCGGCGGAATTGCGTTCAATATGAATGGCAAGCTTGAAAGCTTCAAAAAACTGCTGTCGTTTGAGCCTACGGCGGCCCAGTTTAGGACAATGCGGAATATTTCATCGGACATGGCTAAAAACGTTCAAATGAACAGGCTTGTTCAGGGTGATGTTGGCAGCGGCAAAACTGCCTGCGCGCTTTTTGCCATATATGCGGCCATTGAAAACGGATACAGTGCCGCGCTCATGGCGCCGACTGAGATATTGGCGGATCAGCACTACCGCACGCTGAAAAATATGTTTGGCAGCAGGGCAATACTGCTCAAAGGCGGCATGAAAAAAAAAGAGCGCGAGGAGATAGCCGCGCGCCTTATGGGCGGAGAAGCGCTGGCGATAACCGGCACCCATGCCATAATAAGCGGCGGGGTGGAGATAGCTAACCTTGGCCTTGTTATAGCAGATGAGCAGCATCGCTTCGGCGTCAGGCAGCGCGCAGCCATAAGCGCAAAGGGTAGCGCACCTGATACGCTTATAATGAGCGCAACGCCAATACCGCGCACGCTTTCGCTGCTGATGTACGGAGACCTTGAACTGAGCGTTATTGACGAACTGCCGCCGGGCAGAAAGCCTATAAAAACGCGAATCGTGCCGCAGGAGAAGCGGGACGATATGTATCGCTTTATCGAAAATGAGCTCAAGGACGGCGCACAATGCTACGCCGTGTGTCCCCTTGTTGAAGAAAGCGAGGCCATGGAAGGTGTGCTCAGCGCAGCGGCGCTGTATAAAGAACTGAGCAAAAAGCTTGACGTCAGCATAGAACTCATGCACGGGCGGCTGAGCGCTGCGGAAAAGCAGGCGCGGGCAGCGCGCTTTGCATCGGGCGAAACGAAACTGCTTGTGTCTACAACTGTGGTTGAAGTTGGCGTGGACGTGCCAAACGCCACAATAATGGTAATAGAAAACGCGGACCGCTTCGGTCTTGCGCAGCTTCATCAGCTTCGCGGCAGAGTAGGGCGCGGCAGCAAGGAATCATACTGCTTTTTGCTGAGCGAATCGGATTCAAAAACGGCAAAGGAAAGGTTAAGTATACTGTGCAGCACTACGGACGGATTCAAAATAGCAGAGCGCGATCTTGAAATGCGCGGGCCGGGCGAACTTATAGGCGCGCGCCAGCATGGCGAGGATGGCCTTAGCGCGGCTATGTTCGCAAGCAACATGAAAGCATTCAACATGGCAAAAGATGCGGCGGATAAGCTTATCGCAAAAGGCGACATGAACGATCCGCTTATTAAAAAAGCCGTCATTACGGCGGATGAAAAAACGAAAAATATAGCGCAGAATTAAAACAGAACATAACTGTAAATCTTTATCCACACTTCTCTTAATTACCATTCATAATATCTCCGCTTTGGGCGAAACATAAAGCCAGACAAAGCAAGGAGGTGAAAGCAATGTCACGAAACAGCGTACTGATTCCCGAAGCGAAGAAGGCTATGGATTCCTTTAAGAGCGAAGTAGCCAATTCCCTTAACGTGAACCTGAAGCAGGGCGATAACGGCGACCTTACTTCCCGCCAGGCCGGTTCCATCGGCGGCGAGATGGTGAAGCGCATGATAGCCTATGCCACGAACAACATGAATAAATAATAAAAGTTATAAAGTTTACAAGGCCGGAAACGGCCGGAAGATATCCGGATACTTCTATTAAAGAGAAGGAGGTGAAACACACAATGGCAAGCAATAAGGAAAACCGCAAGAAGCTGCAGAACTTCAAGACTGAAGTTGCCAACTCTCTTAACGTTAATCTGAAGCAGGGCTACAACGGCGATCTTACTTCCCGTCAGGCCGGCTCCATCGGCGGCGAAATGGTAAAGCGCATGATCGCTTACGCCGAGAACAACATGAACAACTCCAATATGCAGTAATTTAAGCTTAACGGCATATTGAAACCAACAAATAAAGGGCGGCATATGCCGCTCTTTTTGTGTTGACAATGCCGCGTTGCGGATGTACAATCAAAAATAAATAAACCGATGACTGAGAATAGTAACTTCAGCGGAGAAAGCAAAGAGAGCCGGAGATGATGGGAATACGGCCTTTCAAGCTGATGTGAATGGGCTCATGAGGGCGGAGCGAACGATGCGCGAAGCATCAAGTAAATTCCGACGGGGATCCGGCCGTAACGCGGGCAGCGCATGATCGTGCGTACCAAACAGGTGGCTATGCAGAACAACGGCTTCTGTTCCTTTTGGAGCGGGGCTTATTTTTTTAGGAGGATATGGCATGAAAAAGGTTATTCTAACAGGCGACAGGCCGACGGGGCGGCTGCATATAGGGCATTATGTAGGCTCGCTCAAAAGAAGAGTGGAACTACAAAACAGCGGCGAATTCGATGAAATATATATTATGATAGCCGATGCTCAGGCGCTTACCGACAATTTTGCCGATCCTGCAAAGGTTAGAAAGAACATAACCGAGGTTGCGCTAGATTATCTTGCCGTTGGGCTTGATCCGAGCAAATCTGTGCTGTTTGTTCAGTCCGTCGTTTCAGAACTTACGGAGTTGACGTTTTACTATATGAATCTTGTTACCGTTTCAAGGCTGCAGCGCAATCCTACGGTGAAGAGCGAGATAGCACAGAAAAACTTTGAAGCGAGCATACCTGTCGGATTCATGTGCTATCCGATAAGTCAGGCAGCGGATATAACGGCGTTTAATGCCAATGTTGTTCCTGTTGGAGACGATCAGCTGCCGATGATAGAGCAGACAAAGGAAATAGTAAGAAAATTCAATACCATATATTCGCCCGTACTCACAGAGCCGGAAGCGCTGCTGCCTAAGCGCGAGGTCTGCATGCGCCTGCCCGGAACGGACGGTAAGGCCAAGATGAGCAAATCCATAGGCAACTGCATATATCTTGCGGACAGTGCGGACGAAGTTAAGCAGAAAATAATGAGCATGTATACCGACCCGCTGCATATTCAGGTGTCCGATCCGGGACATATCGAGGGTAACACTGTATTTACATATCTTGACGCTTTCTGTAATGATGAGCATTTTGCAAAATATCTGCCCGAATATGCTAATCTTGATGAGCTGAAGGCGCATTATAAGCGCGGCGGACTCGGGGACATGAAGGTGAAGCGCTTCCTTAACAACGTTGTTCAGGAAGAACTTGAGCCGATAAGGCAGCGCAGGAGCGAGCTGGAGCGGCATACGGATGACGTTTACGAAATGCTTAAGGATGGCAGCAGGCGCGCAAGAAGCACCGCCGCGGCAACGCTTGAGCGCGTGAAGCATGCAATGATGATCGATTATTTCGTATAAGAAATATTAAGGAATGACTGCTTGACAGGGTATATGATGCAAGTTAATATATACCCTGTCGATTTTTATTTTATGAGGTCATATGATGAAAGATTTGTATACCCGTCTGGATGCACTGCTTAGAAACGATGCCGGCGCAAGGGGCTTCAGCGCAAATGCCGGCGCGGCCGATATGGATGCGCTTGTTAAGGCTTTTGCTGCGGCAAAGTGCGCGCTGATAATAACCGGTTTCCCAGTGGAGGCGGATGATGGGCATATCTGCTGCGAAACTGACGGGCCGATAGGCGCGGCGCATATAGCGCGCGCATTTTGCGATGCTGGGAAAAAGGCTTATATAGCCACGGATGAGCTTTGCTATCCCCAGCTTGCTGCTGCTGTTCGTCTGCGTGCTCCCAATGCTGAACTGATAAAGCTGAACGGCGATATGGAAGAACTGATGGGACTTGGTATAGACACCGTAATATCCATAGAACGCCCGGGCAAAGCGCAGGACGGGCATTGCCATACGGCAAAGGGAAGAATAATAGACGGTTGGCTCGGCGCGGATACGGACGAGGAGTTCGAATCGCTGCATAAGCACGGGGCAAAGACCATTGCCATAGGAGACGGCGGAAACGAACTTGGCACAGGTAAACTGTTTAACGTTACGCGCCGCATGGTTGACCACGGCGAGGATATTGCCGCCGCGCAGACTGCTGACATAACGCTTGCTTCCGGCGTATCCAATTGGTGGGGCTGGGGAATAGCCGCGATAGCATCGGTGTATCTGAACAGAAACGTGCTGCCGGATGAGCATGAGGAGCGCGCCGTGCTCCGCGCAATACTGGATGCGGGCGCGGTGGACGGCATAACCAAGCGCAGCGAAGAAAGCATAGACAATATTGATATAGATAAGCATATTGCCCTGCTTAACGAAGTGCACGGCATGGTAAAAAACCACTTGGATAAACAGGCGGAATAGGTTATAATAAATCAATTTTACATAAGCTTTGCCGAAAGGAGAAATCATGGCATATTATTTTGATTCACCCTCCCATACTTTCAGCGAGTATTTGCTGGTTCCGGGCTATTCCGGCGCCGAATGCACGCCCGCGAATACCTCGCTTAAAACCCCAATCGTGCGCTATAAGGCGGGCGAGGAACCTGCGCTATCAATGAATATACCGCTGGTCAGCGCCGTTATGCAGTCCGTATCCGGCGATAAGCTGGCCGTTGCGCTTGCGCGCGAAGGCGGAATATCCTTCATATTCGTATCCCAGCCCATAGAAAGTCAGGCGGCGATGGTAAGCCGGGTCAAAAAGTATAAGGCGGGTTTTGCCATGAGCGATTCTTCAATTCGTCCCGATCAAACCATGGCGGATATACTTGCGCTTAAGGAAAGCACGGGGCATTCCACCGTTGCCGTAACGGACGATGGTTCGGCAACCGGCAAACTGCTCGGCGTTGTTACCAGCCGCGATTATCGCCCCAGCCGTATGGACCCTGCAACGAAAGTGAGTGAGTTCATGACGCCGATAGACAGACTTGTTTTTGCATACGAAGGCGTATCGCTCAAGGAAGCAAACGACATAATTTGGGAGCATAAGCTCAACTCCCTGCCCATTGTGGACGCCGACGGCCACCTGCTGTACTTCGTGTTCCGCAAGGACTACGCCTCCCATAAGGAGAACCCGCTCGAGCTGCTCGACGATCAGAAGCGCTATCTCGTCGGCGCGGGCGTCAACACGCGCGACTATCAGGAGCGCATCCCGGCCCTGCTGGCCGCGGGCACGGACGTGCTGTGCATCGACTCCTCCGAGGGCTACTCCGAGTGGCAGAGCCGCACCATCGGCTGGATCCGTGAGCACTACG